>QFZN01000207.1_pt1 | contig 18821 bp, 11 predicted proteins | sample 1740101 | NCBI WGS metagenome assembly QFZN01 (sample SAMN09210849, study PRJNA391713) | Ciliate metagenome, whole genome shotgun sequencing project. | isolation source: combination of 50 Heterometopus sp. ciliate cells from an enrichment culture... | host: Heterometopus sp. ...
ATAAGCTTGATCTTAGCGGTTCTATGAAGGAGAAGCTCCTTGTGGTTGATTCCGCATCTGATGGTACGGCGTATTATGCTTATGCGAAGAAGGTTGGAATTAACGATTGGTTTGCGGTTTTTGTGGCGCCAAAGGCTGTGATTGATGAAAAAGCACAGGTCGGAATCAAGCAGGTTTATATTTTCGAATCGGCTGCGATGATTTTGCTGTTAATATTGCTTGCAGGTTGCATTTATTCGTATTATGTGCGCTCGTATAATTTTCGGCTTTATCAAAAAAAATTCCGGATTGCTACAAGTCAGTCTGCCAGAGTTGCCTTTGAATATGACAAACGTTCGGACAGACTGAAGCTGATAAGCGAATGCGAACATATCAGTCTTCCAAAACCGTATATTTCGCTTGCGGAGCTTGGAAACCTTGTGCATCCGTATGACCGAGGGCTGTATGGACAGGCTGTTGACGAGCTTAGAATAGACGGAACTACATCCAAAACAGTGCGTGTAGCGCATTTTGCCGGTACAGACGCTTACAAATGGTATAACGTGACAGCAACAAGATTGACAGACAGGGGCGAAGGTAAGGCTTTGACAATCGGCACTGTTGAGGACATTGACGAGAGGGAGAAGGAACGCCTTGTCCTTTACGAGAAAGCAACAACGGATAGTTTGACCGGTCTTTGTAACCGCGCTGAAACCGAGAGAACGATAAACGAGCGGCTTAGAAATCTGGAGGAAAATGAACATTCCGCCTTTGCGCTGATTGACCTGGATGATTTTAAGAACATTAACGATGAATTCGGTCACGACTTCGGGGACAAAGCGCTGACTTTCTTCTCTGACAAGCTTAGAGCAACCTTCAGATTCGGCGATGTTATCGGGCGTATTGGCGGAGATGAGTTTGTGGTATATATGACACTGACAGCCGACCAGAAAGTTGTGGAACAAAGACTAAAAGAGCTTATGGAAGGATTGACAATGTACCGAGACAAAGATTGTGTGCGTACGCCGACAATTACTTGCTCCGCAGGCTGCTGCATGGCGAGCAAAGGCGATACGTTTGACATTTTGTATAAACGAGCCGATAACGCACTTTATGAATCCAAAACCCTTGGCAAAGCGCAGGCGATTATAGGCTGAAATAAAGGCTTACCCGAGAGGGAAGGATAAATTAAATCAGAAATACCCGACGACACTAAGTTAAGTGTTATCGGGTATTTTATGTTTTATTATATTTCGTCGCTCTCTGCAACCTTAATCATAATTGCACATTCCATACGCTTTTTAAAGAGCTTACATCCATACTCGTAGGTTCCCGCAATATCACCTGTTGCGTGATAGGCGTTTGCGGCACAGCCGCCGCTACAGTAAAGTTTTGCCCAGCAGTTTTGGCAGTCGGGACGGGAATAAGCGTTGCATCGCTTAAATTTTTCGCGCAGCTCTATGTTTGTAACACCATCCCAGACATTTCCCATGCTGTATTTTTCGTCGCCGACAAACTGGTGACAGGGGTACAATTCGCCCCACGGAGTTACGGCAAGGTATTCCGTTCCGCTGCCGCAGCCTGAAATGCGTTTGTAGATGCATGGGCCGCTTTCAAGGTCAATCATATAGTGGTAGAAGGTGAAGCCCCGTCCCTCTTTGCTGCGCGTTAGCATTTCTTTGGCAAGAATTTCGTACTGCTCGAAAAGAATCGGCAAATCGGCATCGGTCAATGCATAGGGGTCATCAGGAGAACAAACGACCGGCTCCATTGAGAGTTCAGTGAACCCGAGGTCGGCCATATGGAAGAGATCCTTTGTAAACTCGACGTTGTTATGTGTGAAGGTGCCGCGCATATAATAGCCTCGGTTTCCGCGCATTTCGGCAAATTGCTGGAATTTTGGGACAATTATCGAATAACTTCCCTTGCCGTTTATCGTTTTGCGCAGGCGATCATGTATCTCCTCGCGCCCATCAAGGCTCATTACGACGTTGTTCATTTCCTTGTTTGCAAACTCAATAACGTCATCGTCCACCAAAACACCGTTTGTTGTGAGAGTAAAGCGGAATTTCTTGCCCGTTTCATCTTCGCGTGAGCGGGCGTAGGCGACAAGCTCTTTGCAGACATCCCAGTTCATCAGCGGTTCGCCGCCGAAGAAATCGACCTCCAGATTTTTCTGGTTTCCCGAATTGGCAATCAGGAAATCCAAAGCCTGTTTACCGACATCATAGCTCATAAGAGCTCTTTCGCCGTTGTATTTTCCCTGTGCAGCGAAACAATATTCACAGCTCAGGTTGCAGGTGTGCGCAACGTGCAGACAAAGCGCCTTGATTGCGCGGTTGCTGTTCTTCAAATCACAGGCATGCTCCTCATAGCAATCCTCTGTAAAAAGCTGGCCGTCTTCCTTAAGCTGACGAACATCGGCTATGCAATCCAGAATCTCCTCACGGGTGACGTCCTTATCATCCGTGTATTTCTCAAGCATTTGACGGAGAATTTCGTCTTCGGAGCAGGATTCAAAAAGCCCAATAATGTCGTAAGCAAGCGCATCCACGGAATGAACGGCTCCGCTGAAAACATCCAGTACTATATTGTAATCGTTTAATTTGTATTGATGTATCATAAGTACCTCTGAAAATATCTATTTTACTTAGGCCGGAACACTTTCGTCTGCAGTTCCTGCCGATTAATGTGCAGACAGGGAAAAATGCTGTTCGTCCGAAAACAGACCGAACAGCATTTTGATACCCGTTTCAGGCAAAGTCCGAAGACTTATTTGCACTTCTCACAGAGCTGATTTGCGACACCGCAGGAGGTTTTGCATGCGGACTGGCAGGAAGTCTGGCACTCGCCGCAGCCGCCCGTTTTCAAGGTGTTTTTTAAGCTGCGGGTGCTGAGAGTTTTTATTCTTTTCATGGTGACAACTCCTTAAATGTTTACTGCTATACAGAATAATATAGAATAATTTGCGTCCCTTGTCAAGGGTGGGCGGCAGTTTAGCGGAAAAAGACAATTATTCGAGTACCCGCAGTATCTTTGGCATACCGCCGTTTGTGCTGTGAAGAGAGACTCCTGCCTCACGCTGAATAATCAGGCTTTTCAGGGTTTCCTCAGTAAGCTCCTCGCCGGGGACAACCAACGGAACCCCGGGCGGATATGCCCAGATGTATTCCGCGGAGATTTTGCCCCGTGTATCTTTAACGGACATTGCCCGTGACGCTTTCTCGCGGGCTTCGGATACACTCATGCGGCGCGGAGGAATTTTTGCGGCGATGAAAGGCAGACGAGGGGCAGTTTTATGTATCTCTCTGTCCAATTCGTGGATGGCTTTTCCAAGGCGCTCTATGTTTCCCTCGCTGTCCAGAATGCCGGACATCGCAACAACATACCCGCAGGCCGCCATCTCGCATTCGATTCCGAAACGGCTGCGAAGCTCTTTCATAAGCGAAATACCGGTGGTATCGGTACCTTCGCAAGATATAACTATTTTACTGATGTCAAAACCATATACGGCGGGACTTTTAATGCCCCGCATTTCATATCCCACGGGACGTTTAGGTTTTTGACAGGCAAAACGGTCACTGTGCCCCGGGATTTTCAGATTTTGCAGAGTTGAGACAAGTTCGTCAAACCGGTCAAGTCGTTTATTCCAGGCCTTAAAAAGCTCAGGACCCCGCTTTTCAATAAGGTCTCGCGTTCCGTCAATGGAGCTCATAAGCAAATATGAAGGGCTGCTGGTTTCAAAGACTGCAAGCTGACGCTGCACGTCATCATATGAAATCAGACCGCCGTTTAAGTGCAAAAGAGCAGACTGCGTAAGTCCGGTTAGCGTTTTGTGCAGGCTTTGAACGACAATATCGGCACCGGTATGAACCGCTCCGCCTGTGAAGTACAGCGATAAATCAAGATGTGCTCCATGCGCCTCATCCACAATCAGCGGTGAGCCAAACATGTGGCATATTATGGATATCTCCGCGACGTTGCTTATAACTCCCTCGTAAGTCGGGCTTGTGAGGATAACAGGAGTCCCAGGATTATCCTGGACGGCGAGTTCTATGTCCTTTGGAGAAATACTTCCGCAGAAGCCAAAACCCTCGATCATAGCCGGAGCAATATAAATTGCGGAAAGCTTATTTAATTCGACGGCGTTGTAAACCGATTTGTGACAGTTCCGCGCCATGATGATTTTTCCACTTTGGCTTAATTTCTCAGCGGCGCTGACAGCGGCAAGTATACCGCAGGTTGAGCCGTTGACGAGGAAAAAGCAATTATCGCTTTTCCAAAGTAAGGCGGCTTTTTTCATTGCCTCCTCCAAAATTCCGTGCGGATTATGGAGATCATCAAAACCGTCAATTTCGGAAATATCGTATTTAGCGCCCAGCTCCTCCAAAAACGAGATGTCTGCGGCATTGCGTTTATGACCGGGCATATGCATCGGCGCGGTGTCAGATGCCGTGTAGCTTTTGAGGCTTTGAAACAGGTTGTCGTACTCGTCCATATAGTGCTCCTTTTTATGTATAGCTCGAAGGATTATTGATGTGATTTTATTTCAATGAGGAAAGTGTAAATGAACGAAGAGTAACAGTATTCGTTCCGGGATTCGTATTTAGTGAAGATGTTACAGTTATATTAATAGGAATTCCGCTGCTGACAGTCGCTTTGTCGGCACTAGACAGTTTAGCCCACACATCGTCCAGCTTTATGCAGTAGACAATGCCGGATGTAAGACTGACTCCGGAGGCGATTGCTGTGCCGGTCACAGAGTCGTATATCGGAACATCCAAGTCGGTCTTGGCAGCTCCGTAGGTGAAGCTTGCCGACAAAATCTTATCCGCAAGATTCGTGTCGTTGATTGTAAAACAGATGTTACGGAGGGTGTTTGAGCTTCCGAGTTCCAAAACACCGGAACTGTCGGCGGGAATCAAATAGTTTTCAAGCGATTTTTGCCCGCTAGCATCGGAAAAACTTACTGTCGGAGCGGATAAGGCGATACGATAAGCGGCAACCATTGTGTTTACGAACAGCTTGGCCTCGTTTTCGTTTATGGTGCTTGTTGTGTGGCCGCAGCCGGAATAGGTAACATTTCCACGACTGTAAAGATAATAGGAGTTTATGACATCGTTGGGAAGATAGTCGAAAGTTCCGCCGGAAAGGCAATACCAGACGACGATATCGTTGGAGTTCATGTTGAGCTGCTGATACTGGGCATGAGTTGTGGCGACTCCCATGGTATTTGCGCTGCCGCCGGAGGTAAACGCGGCAGTGTTGATGTTATATGGATAGGTTGTTATTTGCCCCTCATTGACCTGAGAGACAGTGCTTGTTGTCTCTAAGCCTGTTGAATATGAGTCGGAAGTCGGTGTTCCGCCGCTCTTGTAATTACGCATCAATATGCCCCTTGTAAGTCCCTGAGTCTCTGCAACTGTTGAAGTTCGGGCAGTGCTCGGCTTATACGCAATACTGTAGCCAGCATTGAGTAGAGCTGCTATTTGCGCATCTGTTCCTTTTAATGACGAATAACTCGTAGACGCAACAATGCCGCTGTACGACAAGCCTGGATTGGACTTTTTTGAAAGTCCGTAGGTTTTGTTTGTTACACCATAACGGTCAAGGCCCACCGCGTCGCGGATGGTCATATTGAAGTTGTAGCCGAACATTGAGTATGAGGGATTGGTGTCATTTGTTGAATATACGTAGTAGGGCGATTTGTTATAGATCCCCTTGTTTTCCGTGGGGTAATTCGCAAACGGAAGGAAGAAAAACGAGGTGCAGTCATGGGTGAAAAGAGTGGCTTTGCCGGAGGATATGTAATTAACAACCGCTTTGGCAGAATTAAGGCTCAATTCCTGATAACAATCGTCAAATCCCAGAATAATCATATCATAAGAATTTAAATAATCGGTCACATTTGTGTAAGTAGTGCTGCCATGCACCCAGTTCGCGGAGCTGTCGAGGGCGGAAGCCTTGGTTGTCGTTATGGAGATATTGAAGTCATCGCTGATATCTGCAATAAGCTTCCCGTAAATTCCTGCATAGTATTTTTTCGTGACAGTGCTGTAATAACTTCCGGAGGATGTTACCCTGAGCTGAGCGCCAAGATCGATGCCGCTTGCGCCGGAACGACTGGTGTTTACCTGCAGAATATTAATTGTTGGAATTTTTGTGCTGTCCGGCGCGCCGCTTGCATCTGTCGGTACGGGGACGTGAGTATAGTTGTGATAGGAGGTGTGCGCGCCGGAAACTCCCGAGCTGTTAGCCGAAACGATTTCCAATTTCCACGGAATCAGGCCGAGCTTGTCCTCCGGCAGCTTGCGGGATACATAGTATTCAACGTCTGCCTTCAGGCTTCCGTTTGCAACAATATCACCGGAGGTGCCGGTTGTCGAGTTCCATTTGCGAATAATAATATCCTTAAGCTGCTCGCCTGCTTTGCTCGAAGCCGAATATAGGCCATCGCCGTTTTCATCAATAAAAAGTTTACAGGAGTAACTGGTTTGATTCGGGGTGGGGTCGCTGGAGTTGCTGATGGTAAAGCGGTATTCAAGATAATAGCCTCCATTTTTCTCAGACAGAGAGGTTACCGAACCGTCGCTGTTTTTAGTGTAAACAGTAGGATATGCCGTTGTACCGTCGGAATTTACAGAAAATACGATTGCAGGTTTTGCAAGATTTACATACTGACGTAATGTATCATTATTCGCCAGAGCGTATTTTTCAGTCATTACATTAGTCTTTGAGACTGTATTTTGCAAGGTCTGATACATATAGGAACTACTGTCGACTCTATAAGCGTTCAGATCTTTGTAGAGGGTAAAGTTCATAGATTTGCCCTTGTTCACTTCGCTTGACGGAGTATATGTCGTTGATCCGCTGATAACCTTAGCCACAGTTACGGTGCAGTAATATTGACTGCTGTCGGTATAGCCAGTGGAACTGAGGTCAAAGACAGCGGGCGTTGTGTAGTTAATGGCTTTACTTGAAACAAGAGTATCAGCGGCACCGCTAACCCCAACTTTATAAAGGCTGCAAGTACCATTGTAAACATACCCACTATTATAAACGTTATTATTATTCAAATTGTATGAATTTACGGTGCTGAGAGCTGCCGTCAGGCTGAGTGACGAACTGTTAAAGGTGAGGTTCGGTGTATATAGGCAATAGTATCTCCTGCTGTTGTAACTGCATATGCCGGGGGGAATCGGATCGCTAGGCACGCTTGTCTTTATGCCCTGCATCAAGTCGTCTTCAACGACTATGGGATAACCTGAAGCGGCGAAGGCTTCCAGCTGCTCCATTTTTGAGCTGGTCAGGTCATTACCCGAGAAACGGAAAGTTCGTGAATCATTATATGGAGAAGAGGTGGTTCCTGTGTGGAGAGCATAATACGTCTTGCTGTCGCTGCCTGTAAAGGTCGTGGTGCTGTAATCCCTGTCAAGCAAGCCGCTCATCGACCAGCCGCTTTCCCCACCGGACACAACCTGATCGCCGATATTAGAATAAACAAGACCGTCCATGTTGTCATCGGAATAGTTCGGGGCGGCTTCCCCGCAATACGTATATGTATTAAAACCGGTGAGGTCGGAGCCTATATAGACAAGATCGTATTTTTCGCTGATGTCATCTATTTTGCCTATGTATTCCGAGCTTGACATGGTCGTTATATTAACGCTGATGCTGGTGGAGTTGGACTCGTAGCCAAGCCATTGCAAAACGGTGTTGCTGTTAAGCTCCTTGCCGCGCCCCGGTTCAATCTCGAGCACGGATATGACGCTTTTATCGGTTTGCGCTTTTTTGCCGACCGAATTGATTATACATCGTACTGCGCGTGCGGGGTTTACAGAGGTTGGAAGTGCGTCAACTCCGCTTATGCTGCGCAGCAGGTTTTGATCATTAATTTCATCGTAAACCGCATAAAACTGTGTTCCGCTCGCTGAATAAATGCTGGAATTATAATAGCTTGTAAAGCAGGAATTGGCAAGAGGGTAAGTGGTGCAGAAAATATTTCCCGTTACATGCGGGTTGCTCCAGCTGTTGTCAAGGGCCTTGGCAAGAGTGTTAACATTCAGACTTCCGCTGACAAGACTGCTGTCGACTATAATCGGGGTTCCTTTTCTTGTACTTGTCGAGGCGCTCAATGTGAGCATTTCTGCGCGAACAGCGGTTGAAATGTCGCTTGCAGAGCTATAGCTTGCGGCAGTACCGCCAGGAGAAACGCCGCCGTCCAGGATGATAAGGTCATACGTTGCGAGACTGGCCGCATCAACCTTATTGCCGGCAACGGCGCTGACCTTAAAGGAAATTTTGGGCTCTGCTTCTTTGGCCGGGTCCCAATCAAAAGCGTAACGAAGGAACCAATTGTTGTTGGAATATCCGCCGCTAAAATACACTGTATTATATAATATCGTGTGTGTTTCTGTGGCACTTGACGCGAAGGAATACTGTCCGCCTTCACCGACATATTCATAAGCCGAAAGCTGGCGGGAAAACAAGCCCTGCTCTCCCGACGAAGCGGAGCGGTATTCGAGGCCGATAGCACGGTATGGATGCAAAGCGTCATATGTGGTTTGTGGAACGCCGGCAGGAGAAGCAATATAGCTAACAACATCACTGTCGATTCCCGGAAAATTCGAGTAACCGTACACGCCGACACACGCCAAATTGACGGTCGCGCCGTCGATTGTCGGACTGATATCGGGAGTACCGGCTGTGACAGAGTAAATTAACGAGCCTGCGGTGAGAGTGGTGGAGCTGTCTATCTTTGCAAAGCTCATATTGTAATAATATGAGCCGGAGGTTGTGGCAGTGTCCGAAATAAGACCGGTTATAACCTGCATGTAAGTGCCGAGGCTGTCCGGAGTATAGGTATAACATGCCGAATATTCACCGTTATCCGCTGCCGTGAAGGTGCTTCCAACGTTATTTGCAGTTTCCCAATGATCAAGAGACATTTTTGAGTAGCCTGTATGAGTACTCCACGGATAAACCTCACTGTAGGAGCCTGAGCCCTCAAGAGGCGTTGTGTTTCCGCTCCCCAGAATCCCTGCGGTTTTCAGATTGCTGAACAGAGCGCTTATATAGCTTTGTCTTGCGGAGGTGGTCGCCTGCGCTCCGGCGGTTGTTACCCAATCGGAACAGGGTTCCGCACCGTTAATTAAATAGCCGATGCTGCCCTGCGAGGCGTCGGGGACTATCTCAAGTATCTTAAAAGCTACGTTGTTTGTTTTCAATTCCTCAATATAAGGCAGGCTTTCCATAGCCATTGCCGAGCCGCTGTCACCTATCAGAAAAAGACTTAAGGGCAGCACGATGGCAAAGCTTAGAAAAACAGAAAATATTCTTCGCAGTAGGGACGGCTTTGATTTCATCAGAACACCTCTATTCGCCGGAAAAGATACTAACGTATAAGAAAGATGTGGTTAGGAGATAGTTATTAGCGGCGGACAGTTTCGCAGTGCAACTGTTCTCTCGGTAGTCAGAGAGTGGTCGTCATATGAAAATAAAGCCTGAATCTTTGCTCTCACGGCTGAGGTTCCGGCTGTGTCCGAAACCAAACTGACAAAAAAGCTCTGCGTGTTTTTGGCTAAAAGGTCGGTCTCCGTAAAGGCGCAGGAGAAGGAACCGTCACTTGCCAAAACTGCAGGGACGCTTGTGTAATATATACTGTTATCATCCTTAAATTGAAATATATCGGCTGAGTATGCAGTATCACTGCCTGAGTCATCCTTGTTCACCACAAAAAGAGTGTTATTTTTAAAGGCAATTCCGGCATTGCAGTTCATCAGATGTTCACTGAGCTGATTCATGGTGATGTCGGATGTGATTTGCAGATCAACATTGTCATTCACGTTATTAAAGGAAAGTGCGCCGGTAAGCATAAAACCATAGGCGGCTGCGACAACGATTGCAAAAATAACAAGGCAAACCACCAGCTCAATGAGCGTAAAACCTCTGTTGTCTGTTTTCATGTAGTGCCCCCCTAAGATAATGAGTGAGTTCCGGTTGTCGGCACAAGTGCTATCGTATAGGTTTTAGCTCCGCAGGAAATCGCAATGGCTGTACAGTAGCTTCCATCAGACTGCGCCTTTAACGCGCCTGTTGAACGGTTAAAGGAAAGAGTAAGCGGCGCGTCCGAGATTCTTGCGGTTCTTAAGCTACCGTCAGAGCTTTTTAGGGTGTATGAGACGGCAGCCTTTTTGTTGGATAAGGTGTCGGAGGAGATGGGAGTGTCCGAGGCTTCGTAATAATCACCGATAATATTGCCGCTGCTGTCTGAACGGATGGTTAAACGCACATTTCCCGAGCGGCTCAGGCAGCCGAGTCGGCATTTTGCGATAAGGCTATCGGTCTGGGTGGCGCAGCGCTTTGCATTGGCTGAGTAAGACGGATAAACTGACATTGCAATAATCCCGATAATTATAGCTGAAATCGCGATTACCACAACTAGCTCAATTAGAGTAAAGCCCTTGCTGTTTCTGCTCACTGCCTATCACCCCCTTTTTAAGCTTTTTTCCAGTTCTCGTATACAACCAGCGTTGAAAGATCCCAGGGGTCTTTCGCAGCGGCGGAGCTGCCCGAGTTAATGTTACCCGAGAGAAAATCGGAGAGTGTATAATTACCGCAGATTGCGCCGGAAATGTTACTGATACCCGCGGCCGAAATATTGCCGGAGACTGTTATCGTTCCTTCGGCAAGTACTATCCCGTTAAAATTTGCGCTGATATTGATGTTTCCTGTGCTGATAATAAGCTGAAGCGTATCCGAATAAGTACTGTAGCTGTAGTCGGCCTTGTTAGTGACAATGGCAACGACTGCGCTGTCCTTCACAAAGTCCAGCTCCGTGTTTGCAGGAAGCTTATTTAGGGCGTCCGATTTAATAAAATCAGTCAAGGGAGAGGACATGGTGCTGTATCTCGCCTGCACGCCGTCTGTCCAAACCGTATCGCTTGCGGGAACGAGGGTCAGTTCCGCGGTGGAACTCCCGTGGTCTTTGGTATAAAAGGTGCTTCCTGCCGTGTTAAAATATGAATCCGAACTCTTATCGCTTATATCCGCGTAAATTTTCAAATATTGCGATATTTTTTCGGGATATGCTGCAAAGTAGTCCTGAAAATAGGCATTAGCGTATTTTTGACTATTGAATACCAGAAAAACATAGGCTATTTTGTTTTGCGAGTCGAGGTTTTTATAAAGGGTTTTAATTTCGCCCTTGCCGCTGCCAATATAATCGCTCAGCTTTTTTGTTCCCCATATCACCGTTGATGAATCGCAATCCGGAGCCTCGACCGTACCGCCAAACAGACAGGGGTTGGTTGCATAGTTTGAGATACATTCGGCTGGGACAAGATAGGCAAGCTGATCGCTTTTGACGGCAATGGATTCCCCCATAGGAATGGAAGATGAGTAGACAGAGCTGCCGTCGCTTGTCAGGCTTTGATCTGAAATGTTGATGAAGCTGACACCGGCAAGGGACAGCTTGTTAAGATTACTTATATCGAGCTTCGAGTTTCTGCCGTTAATCAAAATTGCACTGCTGCTGTCGGCGCTTGCGCTGTCGTTTCCAAAGCCGAAATATATGCCCGCCAGTGTTGCGGAGGAACCGCCGTCACCCGTTAAGTCCAAATCGTTCGCAACATAAACCTTGCCGCTCAAATTTACCGTTCCGACCGTTGAAACGCTCCCGCTTTGAGAGCCGACATCAATTTCATTTGCCCAAAGCTCATATTTGGGGGCGTTGTATATTAAGCTTCCACTGCTATTTACCGCGAGAGTACCCTTACAGATAACATTGCCGTTGTTAAAGGTCAGATTGTTGCCGTTTCCGATAACAGTAAGCCCACCTGTGAAAATGTCGCCGTTAATTACAGCCGTGCCGCCGGAGGAGTGAATAATTCCGCCGTTGGCAATAATCGCGCAGTTATTTAAACTCTCCGATAAGGGAGATTTCGCAAAGAATTCGGGGATGGCAATTCTTATATCCGTGCTTATATTCGACTCATAACCGTCTTTAGTGTATTTTACGCTAATCTCTTTCAAGGTTATCGAAACAGGTGTGCCGTCGGTGCCGGTGTTCTGGACAACAGTGCCGAATTGGGCGGTGTAATCGCTGCTGCTTCCAAGAGTTACCGCGCCTTGGGTGGAGTCGACAAAGCCAGATAGTCTCGCGGTATAGTACTGCGAAATTGAGGTTTTGCCGGAGACCTGATTTGATTGGAATAACGGACTGCTCACGCCGTTAATTTGAACCGCCGCCGAAGAAAGCTGCTTTAAGAATTCATTTGCAAATTCTGCCTGGGGTACATAAGATTTATCGGCCTTTGCGTATGCCTTGACGGTGTTTGTGTATGCCACTGCAAGCGACTGCGTAACCTGGTTCTGAAGGCCTGTTTTTATATCATTCATGACGGCACTGCAGGAATAAAAATTTTCCTTATCACTGCGCTGGGTAATGGCAATTTTATATCCCATATAAGTGACATAAAGTAAGGCCGCGCCAAGTGAAACAACAAAAAGCATGGCGACTACAACCGTTATTATGGCACTGCCCTTATTGTTTTGTAATTTGTGACCGGGGGTGCAAAGGGTTCTCATGCTATCAATCTCCGATCTGATGAGAGTTAGTCCAGCTTGTTGGAAGCAATGCTTACAACAGGGGAGCCTACAAAACCGCCGCCGCTTTTAAAGAGCGATACATTGACCGAAAACTCGCGACTCTTCGCCTTTGTTTCCACAAGGTATCCCGAGGGTTTCAGGCTCTTATAAAAATCAGGGTGGTAATAGTCAAAAGCATGATAAACTATCGTTTTGGGATCAATATCAATATTGGTGAAAACACGCGGCACCGAATTATCATACTGGGACCTATACAGAATTGTGGCCGAATAACCGGATGGTACAGCGGGGTTGTCGGTGGTGTCTACCAAAAAGACGTTAAAATCTCCACCTGCGAGATTGTTTATTGTTATAGTATCTGTGCCGGAGTAATACGCGTTGAATAGCATATAAACTGAGAATATTGGCTTTCCACTAGGTACCGCATCAGCTACGCTTATTCGGGAAGAACTGCTAGCGGTATATTCAAAGCCCGAAGCGATGCTTGAGGCTTTTCCAAGATACTCGAATTCAACATCAATATCATAAAAATTAGTTTTCGCGTCCTTTGTAACATTCACTGTAATGCTTCGGTTCATATCGTCTAGCGTAAGTGAAGCGGGAGACACAGAATCACTTCCAAACTGCGTTCTTAGCACCGAGAGAGCGGTGTCATCAGCGTCGGTCATTCCGAGGAGCGTGTCCATCTGGTTGCTGACGGATACAGCGGCGTCGTTTTTTGTGGAACTTGCATCCAGCGTTATCAGTGCGTCATAGCCGGTGGCACCGGAGGATACATTGTGAATGCCTATATAAAACTTATTGTCGGTGGAGGTAGGTGCTGTAGTCCCGTAGAGCGTGTAGCTTGTTGTTCCGTGGGCATCGATATGTGGAGTGTAATATTTTGCGCCGCTGTAAAGCTCGGCGGAATCGCTTAGAAGGGTGTCAGTTTTGCAGGATTGGATTTGCTCAACAAGGTTTTGCGCGGCCTCCGTTGCTTCGCTGTATGTACGGCTTTTCAGGGATGTGGCGGCGCCTGTCACGAAAACACTGAGCAGAGGCACAATTATGATAGCCAGAATCGTAACTCCGATTATCAGTTCAACAAGAGTTAAGCCCCTGTTGTCGTAAGACTTTGACTTTTTCACAATGCGTCCCTCCCTTCGAAAAACTGTCTGAAAATCCACAATTCCCGCCCCGCGATATCTCGGGGCGGGAAAATCAGTTTAGTTTGTTTTTCCGGTAGCGGATGTTGATGGCGTTACCGAAAATGTTCCAAAGAGGTTTTCATTACCCTTATCAACCGGAGGTATAATTGTTTTTGAATAGGTGTAAGCCTCACTGCCTATGAAGTACTTTTCCATTACAACAGTGCCTGTGAGCCCACCAGTTTCAGAATTAAGACTGACTTCAATACTTTTGATCGTTGTCATTTCGGGAGTGTTGTAAATGTAAGTAATGAGTTTTTTTAGCTGCGCATAGGTGATATCGCATTTAATGGTGAATTCTGTGCGCAAGGCCGCCGAAGGAACAAGCGTGAAGCCGTCGGCGGTTTTTTGAGGAAGATTGAACTGAGACACAAGCACCGGATCAGAAACAGTGATGCGGCCTGCCGAAAGTCCGACAGAGCTCTCCAGCTTTGTGACATACATTATAATATCTTCACTACGGACATCGGTCGGCAGTTTGGAAAGTTCGGCTGTAATGCGGCTGTCGCTCTTATCAATTCCATCCTTGTAGGTGCTTAAATTTGCGTCGTACCCGCGAAGCTGTGTAAGGCTGGGTACCAGTTTATCTATTTGAGACTGAATTTCGGCTGTTTTTGTGTTATAGGATTTGCTTACTCCCAAATAAGCTATAAGGAAAACTATAATTCCAAATAGAATAAGCAAAAGCATTTTATCCCGGTTCGAAATATTCATTTTTTAGCCTCCTCTGCCGATTTGGCCGAGGCCGCCGGCGATGCGGGCGGTGAAGCCGTCGGTGATGCGGCCGGTGATGGAGACGGAGTTAGATAACTGCTGTAGGGATTGATTCCGTTTAGATAAGGATTTTCACCATAGGTACAATTGACGGAAAACTCTGCTCTCAAGACACCCGAGTCATCTTCACTTCGGGTGATATCGCTTATTTTCAAGTTTGCAATGCTTTTAAATTCGCGAAGGTCGGAGATGGCAGAGGCGGCAGCGATGTAGTTTGCAACGGTAATATTCATTGACACACCTTCATCATTACACGTAGCTGACAAAAGCAAAATGCTGGAGGGCATTTTTTTCTCAAGCTCCTGGAAGAAACTGACGAGAGCTGCGTTGGGCGTGTCAGAATTTGAGGCAACTGCCTGTAGTGCCTCATCGCCCTTCTGATATGAAATGTAGGCGTTATATTCCTTCTGTGCGCCTGCCAGATTGCTGATTTCCGTTTTCATGCCGGCAAGCTCTCCGACCGTGCTGTTATAGTTTGCTATTGAAAGCGCGGAGACGGCTATGCCGCTGGCTATAAGCAGGGCACAGATTATTATGCCTGGACGAAAAGAGGTGTCTCGGGTATCAACAGGCCGCTTGGTTACAAACTGATGAGGCATTAAATCAAGCGGGGCAAGTGAGCTTCCGATACAGCTAATAAAAGTGGAGGCGTCTGCCGCTCCACACGTAAAAGAGGTAAACTCCGGACTGTCGTCAAGATATGTGGTATCAAGTCCTGTTGAAGAGGAAACAAACTCGCAAAGGCCGACAACATGGCGGGCTGAACCCATAAGGACTACCCGTGACGCGGTGTTCTCCCACTGGCTTGAGTTGAAAAAATCCACAGAGCGCATAATTCCGCTTACAAGGCGATTTAAATCTTTTTGAATGTCGTCATAGGACAAAACATCGTCAGCCGCAAAGTCAGGATTTGAAATGTCTGTTTCACGGATTGCTTCGAGATAGCTTTTTTCACTGCCTCTTACGGAGAGGTAGTGGGTAATAAGCTCATCCGCGCCGAAGGCGAAGGTTCGCTGAAGAAGCAGCTTGTCCTCAAGAATAAAGCTGACGAGACTGGAGGAGACACCGACATCAACGTATATTGCAACGCCCTTGCCGCCGACATGCTTTAACGCCTGATACTGGCTGTTGCCACTGATGTCAATTGCTTTAATTGAAAGGCCGGATAGTTCAGCAAGCTTAAAATATCCTTCAAGCATCGATAACGGAGCTGCCATTACCAGCACGCGGATGTACGGATTTGTTTCCGCAACATACTCAAGCTGGTTATAGGTGATGTGATAACCGTTCAGGTCAACGGGAAAATACTCGGGAGCATTTGTTTTGATGGCGTCATCGAGATGCTTTCCCTTGATTGGCGGGAGCTTAACCTCGCGGGCGGCGATTTTGCTCGAGGATAGGGTGAAACATACGTTTTTGATATTATTGAGGCCATGAGCCGAGAGCTGGTTTTTAAGCTCTGTAGCCAAAACCTGAGTGTTTGCAATTATGCCGTCCGAAACACAGCTTTCAGGGGTACGGAACATGAAAGAGTCAAGAACGCGTATATTTTTACCTTTCTTTTCCGTGCGGCATACCATTGTTATTTGGTCGCAAACTTCTATGCTGATAAGCTTTGCCGACATATACTCCCCTTTCCACCGAAAAACGGTTTGTAGAAATATTTTTATCGCCCGATATCGGGCGGAAAATTCAGATTAATCTATAAGCGCTCATTAAACTATGCGTACAGATTGATATACCATTGCAGTAAAGCATTGCCCCAGAGCATTGCAAAAAACATCCCGACAGAAAGATATGGCCCGAAGGAGAGCGATCTGCCAGCTTTTTTGAAGACCATCAGCAACAGATGAATTACGGTTGCAACAAGGCAGCCGATGAAGAAGCCCAGAATTACAAGCTTCCAGCCCAGAAGCAGGCCGCAGCCCGCCATTAGCTTGATATCGCCTCCGCCAATTCCACGGCCTTTCGTTATTTGATAAACGATATACAGTGGAAGACTGATAGCAAGGAAACCGATGATATGCAAAAGTAAGTTTTGCATATCAAAAGCAGTTGCGGCTCCGCCGAGGATGATAATAAAAATCGACATCCCCGGCGGTATCTCGCGGGTCCGTATGTCTATAACCGAAAGCACGATCAGCGCTGAGGCAAATAGACATGCAAGAACACTGTAGGGCGTTAAGCCCAATACAAAAAATATAAGTATCCAAAGAACGCCGTTTAACGCCTCAATAAGTGGGTATTGGGCAGATATGGCGGTTTTACATTTTGAGCACCGTCCGCGCAGGGCGAGAAAGCTGAAAATTGGCATCATTTCGTACCATTTCAGCCTCTTGCCGCAACGCATGCAATGTGAAGGACCCGTTACGATACTCTCACGAGCCGGTATGCGAAGTATGCAGACATTCAGAAAGCTGCCGACAGATATTCCGAGCAGAAAAACGAATATGTACATAAGAACCGTAAGAGAATCCATTAAACGTGTCCTTTCCATTGGGGGATAGCTGCTAATCAAAAAATTATCTTACGGAGGAGATCAAGCGAAAACAGCAGTGCCAACTTTGTAAGTATTGTTAGCAGAATCGTAGGTAACTTGGATTGTAGCGGTTTTTCCGTCGTAAGTTTTTGATTTGAAGTTATAAGGTAAAGTAGTGAGGGTTTTTGCAAGTTCTGAACTGAGGGTAGCGTTTACAGGCGCAATTACTAAAGCGGCTGCATTATCAGTGTAGGCAACAGTAAAGCTTGAAGCGGGGAGAGAGGTATAAACGGTGCTGTCTGCAAGTTCAACTTCAATAGAATGAGCAATTTCGCTCATAGCATTTTCGTCAGCTGCAACTCTTGATTTTTCAACATACTGGATGTACTGGGGTGCAAGTACGGCTGCAAGAACGCCGAGGATCGCGATAACGACAATCAGTTCAACTAAAGTAAAGCCCTTGTTGTTCAATTTCATTTTCATTCTCCTTTTCAGAATTCGTGTGTTTTCTTATATAAACGCTAGTGATCCACAAGGCACTAACGCTTATTACGTTTTTTAAGGGGAAGCGACAGTCTTACAGGTTGCTGAGCCCGTTGTACATTGCTGCCATAGGCAAAACGATTGCAAGTATAATCGTTCCGATTACTACGGCCATAAAAACAATAATTGCGGGTTCGAGCGCCGCCATAACACGTTCGGTCGCGCCTTCGACCTCTTCCTCATAATAATCCGCGAGCTTGTTTAGCATACTTTCGACAGAGCCGGTCTCTTCTCCAATGCCTATCATGTGATGAACCAGCGGAGGAAACAGCCCGTCCTTTTTGAATTGGCTGGACAGAGGAGACCCCAGGGTGACGGCCTTGCAGGCGGCGGTCAGAGAGTCTTTGAAATAGATGTTTGTCATGGTTTTTGTAACGATATTTAGCGCATCCACCAGCGGTAGACCCGAGCCGAGCAGAGTTCCGAGCGTTCTCGCCATTCGCGCGGAGGCGGTTTTCGTGGTTAGAGGGCCGATTAGCGGGGCCTTCAGGGTGATTTTTCCGATTGCGTATTCACCTTTTTCCGTCTTTGCAAAATAGCGTATTCCGACAACAAGCGCCACGATTATTGTAAGGAACACATACCACCGATTTTGCAAAGTGTCCGACATAGCAAGGACAAAAGCAGTCAGAGGCGGCATTTTGGTTCCAATACTGGTCAGCATAGTTTCGAAGGATGGGACAACGAAGGTAAGCATAAGTACCACTGCGCCAAACGCGACAATAATGATTATGATAGGATAAATTGAAGCTTTTTTTATAGTTTCCTTTATCTTAGTTTCCTTTTCAAACTGCTCCGCCATTCTAGCAAAAGAAACGCTCAGTGAACCGGAGGCCTCACCGGCGGAAACAAGAGTTACCAGCATAGAGGGAAATATATCAGGACGTTCGTTCATCGCATGAGCAAGAGTCTCGCCTTTTTCGATTGTGCTTTTGCATTCAGAAAGCGCTTTCGCAAGCTTTTTGTTTTCGGTCTGCTCACTCAGCATTTCAAGGGCACTGACAACCGGCACACCAGCGTCGATTATACTTACTATCTGACGGCAAAACACCGCAAGGTCGCGTGGCTTGGGGCCTTTTGAAAGGAAGGATATCTCCAAGTCCTTGGAAAACATTCCCACTTCGTCAAGCGTTATCACCAAATCACCGTTATGTTTAAGGGTTTCCATTGCCGCGTCGCGGGAATCGGCATCCATTGTGCCTTTTTTCTCCTTGCCCTGCGGACTGGCAACGAGATAAGAAAATGTGGAC
>QFZN01000308.1_pt1 | contig 18774 bp, 17 predicted proteins | sample 1740101 | NCBI WGS metagenome assembly QFZN01 (sample SAMN09210849, study PRJNA391713) | Ciliate metagenome, whole genome shotgun sequencing project. | isolation source: combination of 50 Heterometopus sp. ciliate cells from an enrichment culture... | host: Heterometopus sp. ...
CGTCCTTATGATGGATAAGGGTAAGCTCATATGCGAAGGAACAACGCGCGAGGTGGGCGAGATGCTGAAAATGAGCAGCCACAGCATGTTCCTCTCCATGCCGACACCAATGCGGATTTACGCAGCCGTACCGAATGACCAGCCTTGTCCTGTAACAGTTCGCGACGGCAGACTGTGGCTTGATAAATTCTCCGGTAAGCATTCGCTTAAAGAAATACCGAACGAAACCGCAAATGTAAAGCCCGACTCTTCAATTGAAGGTGTTCCGGAAATCGACCTTGACGATGTCTGGTTTAAATATGAAAAAGACCAGCCGGACGTGATAAAGGGCCTGTCCTTCACTGCAAAAAAAGGTGAGTTTCTTGCAGTGCTCGGCGGGAATGGAACGGGCAAGACAACGGCTCTATCGCTAATCTCTGGTATCTGCAAGCCATACCGCGGCAAGGTGAAACTCGAGGGAAAAGAGCTATCTCAGCTGGGTAACGGCGTTTTCGGTGGCCTTATGGGTGTGCTGCCACAAAATCCGCAGGTTCTTTTCGTAAAGAAAACAGTGCATGAGGATTTGTTGGGAGTTCTGGAAAACAGCAGATTGCCTAAAGAGACAATTAAAAAAAAGCTTGCAGGTGTGGCACGGCTTTGCCGCTTGGACGAGCTCCTCGACAGGCATCCGTATGACCTGTCGGGAGGCGAGCAGCAAAGGGTGGCTCTGGCAAAGGTTCTGCTGCCGGAACCGAAAATACTTCTGCTGGACGAGCCTACAAAGGGCCTTGATGCCGAATTCAAACAAATATTTGCGGAGATACTGGAGAGACTTCTGCGCCGGGGCGTAACGGTAATAATGGTCAGCCACGATATCGAGTTCTGTGCAAAATATGCGCATCGGTGTGCTATGTTCTTTGACGGACGGATTGTCACCGAGGATACACCGCGAGCATTTTTCTCCGGCAACAGTTTTTACACGACCTCCGCGAACCGTATGGCAAGGCACCTTCTGCCTCAGGCGATTACTGCCGAGGATGTTATCCTAGCCTGCGGGGGAGATATGCCATGTTTGCCGTGCTTGCCGGATGAAGACGATAATGTAGATACCTTGCCGAAGAATAGCATAAAGCCTTCGGATAATACGGGAAACAAATTGTCACGCTGGAGAAAAACGCTTGCTTGGGCAGCAGGTATAATAATCCTGCTAACCGCTTATCTGTCACTTGCAGAACCAAATATTCCATGGCTTATGGACAATAACCATATGGGACTGTATATACTTCTGATTGTATCGTCCGTTGCACTGGCTCTGACTGTTAGTCGAAAAGACGATAAACAGAGTAGAAATTTGCTTGCACGGACGAAAAAACGACTGTCTAAAAGAACCGTTCTTGCTGCGGTGATGATACTGCTTGCTATACCGATTACGATTTATGTCGGAATTTATTATTTCGGAGACCGCAAATACTACTTCATTTCGCTTTTGATTATACTTGAAACGATGCTGCCATTTGCCCTGATTTTTGAGGGACGGAAGCCACAGGCGCGGGAGCTTATCATAATATCTGTATTGTGTGCTCTGGGAGTTGCGGGGCGGGCGGCGTTTTTCATGCTGCCGGAGTTCAAACCGGTGGCGGCACTGGTCATTATCTCGGGCGTTGCATTCGGCGGGGAGACAGGCTTCGTTGTCGGTTCCGTCACAATGCTTGTATCGAATATTATGTTTGGGCAGGGGCCATGGACGCCATGGCAGATGTTCGCAATGGGAAGTATAGGCTTTATTTCGGGAGTTCTGTTCCGAAGGGGGTGGCTCCGATGCTCTCGGCTGGCACTCTGCATTTTCGGAGGGCTGGCAACGCTTGTTATCTACGGGGGACTTATGAATCCAGCGTCTGTCGTTATGTACTATAACAATCCTACGTGGCCGATGTTTCTGAGTGCTTATCTTCTGGGTTTCCCGTTTGACCTTGTACATGCCTCCGCAACTGTAATATTCCTTTGGCTCATATCCCAGCCAATGCTGGAAAAACTGGATCGAATCAAGCTCAAATACGGAATGCTTGAATAGCTTAACGGCATAATAAGGCTGGAAAAATGAGTTTTTGTTCCGAAGGAGGAAAAATGGATTTTAATAAACTAAACGATAGTATCCTGCCGCCGGATGAAAGCGCAATGGCAAATTCGCGGGCTCGGTGGAACAGCATTGCAAAGCCGATCGGGAGTCTCGGTTTGCTGGAGGAAGCTGTTATAAAGATAGAGGGACTTACCACCGGAAATGCTAAGCTAAATCGACGGGCTGTCGTTGTTATGTGCGCGGATAACGGAGTGGTTGATGAAGGTGTGACGCAGACAGATTCGTCAATTACCGCATTGGTTGCCGGTAATATCGCAAAGGGCCACGCCTCTGTATGTCACATGTCTTCCATCGCGGGAGCTGATGTTTTTCCTGTAGATATCGGTATGCTTACCCGAGAAAAGGGGGTGCTTGACCTACATATCGCAAACGGCACAAAAAACATTACAAAATGTCCGGCGATGACAAGAGAGCAGGCAGAACGCGCAATACTTGCCGGAATTAATATGGTCGAAAATTGCAAAAATCAGGCTTATGATATTATCGCCACCGGAGAAATGGGTATCGGAAACACCACTACCTCGAGCGCTATCGCTTCCGTTTTGTTGGGAATACCTGTTTCAAAAATAACAGGCCGAGGGGCAGGACTCTCAGATGAAGGTCTTGAGAGAAAAACGAAAGCCATAGAAAAAGCCATTAAGAAGAATATGCCGGATAAAAGTGACGCACTCGATGTTTTATCAAAGCTTGGGGGCTTTGATATTGCCGGAATGGCTGGCTTATTTATCGGGGGAGCGATACATAGAGTACCAATTTTGGTTGACGGGTTTATTAGCTCGGTTGCCGCGCTTGTCGCGGCAAGGCTTTGTCCGGCATCGGTGTGCGCCATGCTTGCAACACACAGGTCCGGCGAGAACGCCTCTCAAATTATTTTAAGCGAAATAGGACTATCGCCGCTTATTTGCGCGGAGATGAGACTTGGAGAAGGCACCGGAGCCGTTTGCGCTCTTCCGCTGCTTGATATGGCACTTTCTGTCTACGGTGAAATGCCATCCTTCAATGACATTGGCATGGAAGCCTATGTGCTTCTGGAGGAGAAGGATTGAAACAAGTTTCATCTTTCTGTGATTTAAAATGCATGTTGCTCGCCCTGTGGGCAACCGCAACACATGCACAATTTATGACCATTCATTATTGTGACTATTTTGTGCATGCAGTGCAGCGAAAGGAATGGTCATAAACAATGAATATTCTCCTGACCGGCGGAGCGGCCTGCGGAAAAAGTTCATATGCCGAATTGCTTGCTATGCAAAAAACGGAACCTCGGTACTACATAGCGACAATGCGTCCCTTCGGGGAAGAGGGCATGAAAAAAATTAACCGTCACAGATGTCTTAGAGAAGGCAAAGGATTTGTGCTTGTTGAGCAATATACGGACATTGGCACTGTGTCTTTACCCGAGCGAGGTACTGCGGTTTTGGAATGTCTGTGTAACCTAGCTGCCAATGAGATGTTTGACGAAAACGGAAACAGCCGTGACCCGTTTGATGGTATTTTTCGCGGTGTGCTTTCCCTGTCAAAGCAGTGTAATAATTTGATTGTCGTGACGAATGATGTGGGAAGCGGCGGGTACGACTATGGCAAGGGCTCACAGCAATATATTGAGGTTTTGGGCAGGCTTAATGCTTCTCTGGCAGACAGCTTTGATTGCGTGCTTGAACTCGTGTGCGGCATTCCTGTCGCAATAAAGGGGAAAATTCAATGAATTTACTTCGTTCTGTTGTGATGGCTTTTTCCATGTTTTCAAAAATACCTATGCCGAAGGTCGAGTGGAAAAACGCAAATTTACAGTATATACTGGCAGTCTTTCCTTTGGTTGGAGTCGTTATCGGACTTTGCCTTTGGTGCTGGTGCCTTCTGTGTTCGGCTTTGAACATTGGCTCAGTCCTTTTTGCGGCCGGACTTACACTGATTCCTGTCGCGGTATCAGGAGGCATCCATATGGACGGCTTCTGCGATACGCTGGACGCTCTCGCAAGCCACGCAGAGCCAACAAAAAAACACGAAATACTTAAAGACCCCCACACCGGAGCTTTCGCCGTTATCGGTGCGTGTACATACTTTCTGTTGTATTTTGCGCTATGTACAGAGCTGACACGCGGAACACAGCTCAACTTACTAATAGTAATTATTCCTGTTGTGAGTAGAACGGTGAGTGGATTGGCAGGGATTTGTTTTCCAACGAGCGGGGGAAATGGACTGCTCGATATCTTCCATAACTCTGCAAAAAAGATGACCGCTGCGGTTATTCTCAGCCTGTGCCTGATTATTTGCGCCTCCGCTCTGATGATGCTTAGTTTTTGGGCAGGCAGCACCATGATTATTGCGGCAGTGATGTGTGGAGTATATGTGTTTTTTATGTCCAAAAAACAGTTCGGCGGTATGAGCGGCGATATTTCCGGCTACCTGCTGCAGATAACGGAGCTAACTATGCTCTGCGCACTGTTAATAATTCAAAAGGCGGTATCAGTATGATTTTAGTGATCGGGGGCGCTTTTTCCGGCAAACGGGAATATGTTAAATCGCTTGGATATAAGGATTCGGATATGGCCGACGCTGTGATTAACGAAAAACCAGTGGTTTATAATTTGCAGAATTTGCTTGCCGCTGCTTCCGAAAGCGAACAGCTTATGACGGAAAAGCTGCTGTCAAAGAGTGTTGTTATCTGCAACGAGGTAGGCAGCGGCATTATTCCCGTTGACAAACACGAGCGCGAGAACAGAGAAACAATCGGAAGAGTGTGCATTAATCTAGCGCAAAACGCCGATAAGGTCGTGCGAATAGTATGCGGCATTCCGACCGCGATTAAGGGGTAATTATTATGGAACTAATAATCCGACGCCACGGAAAAACATCCGGCAACTGTGAAAACAGATATGTCGGAAGAACCGATGAACCGCTTTGTGATGAATACATATCCGAGGTGAAGGTAATAGGCTGCGACCAGAGCGTTTCAAAGGTATATGTCAGCCCGCTGATGCGAGCAAGACAGACAGCACAAATACTTTTTCCGAGTGCAGAGCAGACGGCTGTGAATGACCTGCGTGAAATGGATTTCGGCGATTTCGAGGGACGCACAAGCGATGAAATGGCGAACGATGCGGCCTACATAAAATGGGTTGACGGATCTTGTGAAGGACTTTGCCCGAATGGGGAGGACATGACAGCCTTTAGCAATCGTGTTTGTCTGGCGTTCGCGCAGTTAACGCTTGACACCGTCAAAGATGGCGATAACCGCCTTGTAATAGTTGCGCACGGCGGAACTATTATGGCCGTTATGAGCAGATTTGCGGAAGAACGGAAACCGTATTTTGATTGGTTTGTAACAAACTGCCACGGCTGGAGAGCAAAAGTGGAAATAAAAGGTGACAGAGATATCGTTCTTAAAGACTGCAAGCTTATATAATGAAAGAGGAAAGAAAAATGCGTGAAATGATGAGTTTTCCTGTTACTCACGACACACTAAGTGAATTTCGTGATATAAACGAGCTTGAAACAGGTGCTCGGGCACTCGGCTGCGACGGCCTGGAGCTTATTTGGGGAGGCGAGGATTTCCTTACGGAAGTGCCTTGTCCAGATTGCGTGGGGTATCACCTCATCTTCTATCAGGACTGGCTGGATTTTTGGCGCGGAGATGAAAAAAAGCTTCTGGGGAAATTCGGAAGCAAAGACGTTTATACGAAATTTTACGGCGGAGAAAACCGCGATTGCCTGATTCGCCAATATAGCGAGGATCTTAACCGCGCGGCTGCCGTAAACGCAAAATATGTTGTTTTCCACGTGTCCGACGTTTCGATCGAAGAGGTATATACGTACTGCTGGCTGCACAGTGATGAGGAGGTCATAAATGCCTCAATAGAACTTATAAACACCTTGACGGAGGGCAAGAATTATCCGTTTAAAATCCTCGTGGAAAACCAGTGGTGGCCTGGTTTCACCTTTACCTCTCCTGCTTTAACAAAGCGGCTTCTGGACGGTATTCATTGCGCCGACAAGGGCATAATGCTTGACACAGGACACCTTATGAACACGTGCATACGCCTTCAAAACGAAAAAGAGGGAGTTCAATACATACATAAAATGCTTGACGAGCACGAAGAACTGTCAAGCAATATTTTCGGTATGCACCTGCATCAGTCCATAAGCGGTGAGTATGTAAGGAAAAATACGGGCGCGGTTCCCTCTGAAATTTCAGCCGATTATTTTAAGCGCTTTGGCGAGAGCTATGCACATGTTTTGCAAATTGACCGCCACGAACCCTGGAACTGTCCGGAGGTTTCGAAAATGATTCGAAGGATTAATCCGGATTATCTCGTACACGAGCTTGCGGCAAGCTGCAGGGGTGAACGTGAAACAGCAATAATAAAGCAAAAAGCAACACTTAAACGGGGAGAAGAGAGTCTTCCGGCTCCCGGGAAAATGAAATTAAAATGATAATGGCGGAGGAGCAGAAAAAACATTTGCAAAAAGACAAGGCAGCCGGTTTAATTGGCTGCCTTGTCTTTTAATTGACTATTTTGTTTGCTGCAAAATACTTCTGGCTGTGGACTCATCGGTAATCAAAGATTTGATATATTTCTGGCGGGAGGCGCTTATTATTGCGGCTACCTTTTCTTTGCCGCAGGCTATGCATATCACGTTTGGAGTTTTAATAAGAAGAGGAAGAGCCATACTGGTAATAAAGTAATCATCGGGCAGCTCCAGAAAATCGTTTTCATCATAAAAAACTTGCCCAAGGAGGTTGCCGTGTGGACGCTTCAATGCTTGGGCTATATCAATTTTTCTTTCCATAAGAGAGAATTCCTCAAGATACGGATATTCAATATTAAAGGGGCCACCGATAGATAAAACCACTGTGTCCAAAGTCTGATAAGACTCCTGAAGTTCTCGGAAACGGTTTGTTTCCAGTTGAGACATTCTGCCGCGCACCAGACAGATGGGAAAATTGTTGTAGTGGCAGCGTCCGTTAAAAGGCCGCGAAAAATTGTCTAAAATAACACTGGCCTGCAAGTAGGGGTTATCGGTGCCCGAAGACCCTGCCACGGAAAAAAAGTCCGGTCTTTCTTCAAGCTTTTGGGATGAAAGCTGAGACGCCACGTGATACAGAGTTTTGCCCTGACCGATACCGATTTTTTTGCTGTGGGATAGGAGCTCTTCCAGATAACGTGCGGCAAAAAAATACAGTGAAGCCTCTTGATCTGCCTGCGGCGTCAGAGAGGGGGCAACATACACTTCCCGTAAGCCTGTCATTTGCTGTACTTGTTTTGCAAGCGCTTCGGCAGTATAGCTTTCAGGGCTGCTAATGCGGATTTGAACATAGCCCAGTTCGCGTGCCAATTTCAGAATACGCGAAATCTGAGAACGGTGGATATTTTCCCTTGCTGAAATTTCCTGTTGGCTCAGTTCATCGAGATAATAGTATTTTGCAATTCTCAAAATGGTCATTTTGTCATAATTGGGTGTCATAATGGCCGTCCTCACCTTCAAATATATAGTGAAACTAACAAAAGTTAATCACAATTGTGCCGTATTGCCTGCGAATATTGACTTGCGTTATAAAAAGCTATATAACATTTATAAACAGTACAATTGTGAATCACAATTGTGATTATACGATGTTTTAGCGCAAAAAGCAATACCATCTGTCATATATGATTATGAGTAATAATGAAGGAGAATCTGGAGTATGTCTGAGGAAAAACACGCTGTCAATTGCAATGAAACATATACATTGGAAAGTCTTGGCGCGCCACTTTTTACGAGCCGCTCTTCGGAGATTTTTTCCTGGCAGGGGAATACCTTACTTAAGCTTTTTCGATCCAGTGTAGACAGCAAGCTGATTGAAAATGAGGAGATCAATACAACTGAGACATACGACAAGGGTGTCTCAAAGGTGAAATGCTATGGGCATGTGCAGGTCGATGACCGGACAGGTATCATAATTGAGCGTGTGGAAGGAAAAACGCTGATTAGTCTGCTCGGATCCAAGCCTATGATTCTTTTTAAGGCTTCGGGTATAATGGCCGAGCTGCAGGTTGAAATGCACAATACACATACCGAGAAAATCCGCAGTTATAAAGAGATGGTTATCAATGCACTGGACACCGAGTCTATGCGTTTTTTGTCCGAGGATGAGAAGAAGATAGCTGCGGCAAAGCTTAATGCTTTGGCGGACGGGAATTCCATTCTGCATTTCGATTATCACCCGGATAACATAATGTCTGATGGCAAAAACGCCACCATCATCGACTGGATGACGGCGGCACGGGGAGTTCCGGCGGCGGACGTGGCAGCCACATTGTATTTGCTGAACGAAGGAGAAATGATTCCCGGACTGAATAAAACAGTAGCAGCTGTAATGGAAGTTATTCGGAAATCAATCTGTAAAAAGTATTATGCTGCATATAAAAAAAAGACGGGTATGACAGATGCCGATGTCGCACCGTGGAGGCTTCCATTTTTAATCTTCCGCCTGAGTGTCTGGAATATTGACAGCGAGATTCAAGTTTTGCAGGAAAAAATCAGAGGCGAGCTTCGGAAATAGGGGAAAGTGAGCAATGGGTAAGTTTCAGAAAATCTGCACTAATATCTCAAAGCTGTCACCGGAAATCAAAGTGACAGAGGAAAAAGGCTGTATTGTTCTAAAGGGCGAAGTGAACGACTGGGAAACTGTGGTCAAAGCAGGACAGCTCGCCGTTGACAAGAAAAAATATCTTGGTGTCGTAAACGACATCCGCCTAAAGGGTTTTGTCCCGAAATCCCACCTCCCCTCTGAACAGGACAGAAGTCTGGATGGGGAAAAGCTGGACATACTGATCGTGGGTGGCGGAATTACCGGCTGTGCAATTGCCCGTGAGCTTTCAAAATGGAAGCTCAATGTTGTGATTGTTGAAAAGGGCTCGGATGTGGCATCTGGTGCCTCACGTGCAAACGGGGGAGTTATACACGTGGGAATTAATTTTTCGAAACACTCTCAGAAGCACTACTATAATATCAGGGGCAATCGTATGTACGCCGAGCTGTCACGGATTTTGGATGTGCCATTTGAGCAAAAAGGTCAGGTTCTGCTTTGCTGCAAGCGCTGGGAAAGACTGGTCGTGGAGGCGTTAAAGCTGCACGGAAAATCTATGTCAATTCCAGGAGTGCGTTACCTCAAGCGTGAAGAGCTTCTTAGGCACGAACCGCATATTCCGGATTTCGTAATCGGAGGCATGTATATGCCCATAGGCGGCATAACAAGCCCTATTGAGATGACAGTGGCGCTTGCGGAAAACGCCGCAAAAAACGGCGTAAGGATTTTACTGAACACTGCCGTTCTAAGCATGGAAACTAAAGACGGGCACATTATGAGCGTCAACACGAACAGAGGCAGGCTGTACCCAAAGCTGGTCATTAACGCTGCGGGAGTTTATGCTGATGAAATCGAAGAAATGGCCGGTGATCGCACATTTACCATTCACCCTCGCCGCGGAACAGATATAATAACGGACAAAAAAGCGGGCTACATGGTTAGCACCAGCATGGAAAAATCGCCCTTCAGCATTCTGCCTTACCAGAGCGCACAGATTCCTCAAGGACCTATAGGACGCATGAAATTCCTGTTAAGTGCTTTACATAGCAACACAAAGGGAATAGGACTGATTCATTCGTTACATGGCAATATGCTCGTCGGCCCTAACGCCGTCGAAACGCCAGACAGGGAAGATACCGCGACACGGCGGGAAGAAGTGGACGCAATTATTAAGATACAGCAGCATATTGCAACGGATTTAAAATTTAGCGATATCATTGCATACTTTACCGGCGTCAGAGCGACGACCTACGAGGAGGATTTTGTGGTACGTAGAGGAATTTTCACTGACAATATTCTGGTAGCGGCAGGGATACAGTCTCCCGGAGTAACGGCCGCTCCGGCTATCGCCAAGGACATTTCCGAATGGGCGGTGGAATTTCTTGAAAAAACAACGTCGGTCAGGAAAAACGACTCCTTTGACCCTGTGAGGCATGCGCCACCGTGTCTATCCAAAATGAGCGAGGAAGAAAGAGACGCGCTTATCCGGGATAATCCGGATTATGGTGTCATTGTCTGCCGCTGCGAAGAGGTGAGCAAGGGAGAAATTATCGACGCTCTGAACTCGCTTATTTGCGTGCCCACATTGGATGGCATTAAGCGGAGACTGCGCCCGGGTATGGGAAGATGTCAGGGCGGATTCTGCTCTCCACTGGTTGCGCAGATTATTGCGGAGCATCAGGGCATACCGCTATCCGAAGTGAAAAAGAACTCGCCTGAGTCGCATGTCACCTATGGCGAAACAAAGGGGGCTGCGCTATGATAAAAACCGATGTGATTGTCATCGGCGGAGGCCCCGCCGGACTGGCCGCGGCTATTGCAGCCAAGCGGGCCGGAGCGCAGACGCTGCTGATTGAGAGAGAAGCGCGTCTGGGCGGAATTCTCAAACAATGTATTCACGATGGCTTCGGTCTGGTACGCTTTGGGGAAAAGCTTTCGGGTCCTGAATATGCGGAACGTTTTATCAGTGAATTCTACGAGGAGCATATTGAAGCACTGACCCTTACATTTGTTACCAAAATTAAAAAAACGGATGAAGGCTTTGAACTGAGCGCAGTAAGCAGTAGCGGAGTACTGCATCTTTCGGCAAAGGCACTGGTGCTTGCAACAGGATGCAGAGAGCGTACAGCTAAGCAGGTGTTTATCCATGGTACAAGGCCCTCAGGTGTTTTCACCGCCGGTACAGCCCAGCACTTAGTTAACCTCATGGGACAGATGCCCACAAAAAAGTGCGTGATTCTTGGCAGTGGGGACATCGGACTTATCATGGCGCGCCGCCTCACACTCGAAGGAGCAAAGGTACTCGGAGTATATGAGGCAAAACCAACGCCCTCCGGACTTAACAGAAATCTTTACCAGTGCCTGAATGACTTCAATATTCCTCTCCATCTTTCCAAAACCGTCACAAAAGTGTACGGAGATGACCGTCTGTCAGCTGTTGAAATTTGCTCAGTTGATGATAAAATGCAGCCGATTGAGGGAACAGGTGAAATCGTGGAATGTGATGCCCTGATTTTATCGGTCGGACTAATTCCTGAAAACGAGCTTGCCGAAAGCATTGGAATTGAGCTTGATACGCGCACTAAAGGCCCTCTTTGTGACGAAGACCTGATGACCTCGGTGGAGGGAGTTTTTTCCTGCGGAAATGCCCTGCATGTGAACGACCTTGTTGACTATGTGTCGGAGTCCGGCGAAAGCGCCGGCAAAGCCGCGGCCAGGTTTACGAAAACAAAACGTGTTGAGGTGGATTTCAAAGTCGGGAAAAATGTTCAATATCTGGTTCCGCAGAGGCTGAATCTGAGCGCTGGAAATTTGAAGACTGTTCTATATTTCCGCAGCCGTGAGGTGTTAGGAAAATGCTCCCTTGTGCTGACAGTGGACGGCAACGAGGTGTTTCGCAAACGTTATTCAGTTTTGAGACCGCCTGAAATGGAACGCCTTGAGCTGGACTTTGCAGTGTTTGGGCTCACAAACAAGTCTCAAATATATTTTGAAATAGAGGAGGCTTGACGAACATGAAAGAGCTTACGTGTATAGTTTGCCCCAACGGGTGCACCATGGAGGTTTCCACGGATGGAGACAGCATAATAGTAACAGGAAATAAATGCCCCAAGGGCGCGGAGTTTGCTGTTTCAGAGGTGACCAACCCTATGCGCACTATCTGTTCCACAGTGAAGACGGCTTTTCCTCAGACACCCGTGCTGCCCGTAAGGGTTTCGGCGGAAATCCCCAAAAACTGCATTTTCGACGTGATGGGCGAGATCAACAGAGCCTTGGTGACCAGACCTATCGGTTGCGGTGACGTGGTAATCTCAGATGTTCTCGGTTTGGGCGTTGATGTAATCGCGACGAGCGGTATTTTGAAACAGAGGGTAGATTAGATGACTATCAACGAAATTAAGGAAAGCATAGTTGAGGCCGGAAAAAGGCTGGTGAATTCGGGACTAATTTCTCGTACATGGGGAAATATCAGCTGCCGTATTGATGGGGACACCATGGCCATAACCCCCAGTGGAATGGATTATAATTTGATTACGGCCGACGACATTGTTGTAGTCAATATTTCTGACTGCAGCTATAGCGGGAATAGAAAACCGTCAGTTGAAAAGGGAATCCATGCCTCGGTTTACAAGCTGTATCCGGAAGCTAACTTTGCTATTCATACTCATCAGGAAAACGCATCGGTAGTGGGAGCACTTGGACTGGAGAAGGTGAAAATAGAGGGGGATTATCCGCTGCTGAATGGAGAAGTGCTGTGCGCGAAATATTCACTTCCGGGGACAAAAGCACTTTGTAGGAATGTTGCCGAAAGCCTGAAGCAAGCGAAGGGCAAGGCTGTAATCATGGTATATCATGGGGCGCTATGCTTCGGAAAAGATCAAAATGAGGCGTTTAATGCAGCTTCACAGCTTGAGGAAGCTTGTAATGAGTTCGTGAAGCAGCAATACTTGAAAGCCAGCGGGGAAGCAAGCTTTGGCGAAAATAATATGAGGCAATTTGCGCTTTCGAGAATTTATGGAGAGTACAGGAACGAAACCGGCGAAAATGTGCTTCAATATGACAGCGAACGTACCGAAGCAGGGTTCAGACTGCGCAAGAACGGCGATACAATCGAAGTCGTATTTGATAGGTTTCGCAAGGATATTCCGGAGGACGCCATAATTCATAACAGAATTTATAAAAAGCATAAAGATGTAAATTTTATTATATTTTCGGACGAGGCGAATACCAGAGAAGTATCAAGCGTCGGTATCAGTCTCAGACCATTGCTTGACGATTTTGCACAAATTGCCGGAACCAATATGAAAACGGCGGAAAGAGGCCCTTCGCAGATAATTTCGGGACTAAAAAAACAATCAGCTGTTTTTATCCGGAATGAAGGCGCGCTGTGCATAGGGAATACCAAGGATGACGCGCAGGCGGTTGCAATGATTCTGGAAAAAACCTGCAAAACGCTTGTGGGTGCAGCACTTTTTAATCATATAAAGCCGCTTAAACGGTTCGATTGCTTTTTAATGCGTTTAAACTATGTAATTAACTACTCCAAAGCATTATCGATGTCAAAATAAAGAAATTACTTGACATCGGTAATGTTCTGTAATATCTTTGTACTGTAAGTAACAGTATACTGCTATATGCAGTATACGATGAATTAAATGAAAGTGTGGTAAATTTTTATGGCAAAAAAATGCGGGAGGCATACTTCGGCATTCCTGCTCCTGTTCCTGTCGATGGGGCCGCTATACGGAGCGTTGCTTTTATCAAAATTGCAAACCGAGCTGCCGCATTGTTTCTCGGACAGTGCTGATGTATACCGCACTCTACAGGAACTGGAGCAGGCAGGCCTTGTCGAGACTTCCTGGGATACAGAAGCAAGCGGACAGCCCCGCAAATGGTATACTATTACTCCATTGGGAAAAAAAGCGCTGAAAGAGCAGCATGATGATATTTGCATGCGCCTTGAAAACTTTGAGTATTTTTTAAGTCACTATAAAGAAACAGACGAATAAAAAGCGTAAATTACTTTCTGAAAGGGCCTTCTAAAATGGATGAATCAAATCACATTCAGTATTCAAAAATTGGGGTGCTGTCATTTGCCCATATGCTTAATGACTTTTACAGCAATTATCTTCCCCAACTGCTTCCATTTTTGATTATTGCCGGAACCAGCATCTCGGCCACTCGTGCCGCAATTTTAGTTTCTTCGTTTACGGTGTCATCATCACTGATACAGCCGGTATTCGGGATAATGCTTGATCGCCAGGGTAAGCGCTGGCTTGTACATGTCGGCACAATATGGATGGCGGTTATGCTGAGCTTGACCGGGATAGCTCAAAGCTATGGGCTTCTTGTCATATTGGCATTCCTAGCCGGACTTGGTACGGCAGCTTTCCATCCGCAGGCATCAGCTATGATTAACACCTTAAGCGGTGAGCATAAGGGAGTTTTACTCTCTGCCTTCGTTGCTTTTGGCAATTTTGGCTATGCTTTAAGCCCATTGCTCCTTATTCCTCTGTTTCAGACTTATGGCTTGCATTCCACATTAATAACAGTTATTCCCGGTGTTTTGGCGGCTGTTCTCCTTCTACTGTTCGCGCCAAAGAACACCGCTTTGAAGGGTACATGCGTCCCGCTTGCGGATGTTGCAAAATCCCTGAAATCAGCCTCAGCTGAACTCGGAGTGCTTGTTGGGGTTATTGCGATTCGTTCGCTTGCTTATACAGCTATGCTAACGATGCTGCCCTTATATTTTAAATCGCAGAATGTTTCTAATGTTGCGGCAAGCCAACTGGTCACCATTATGCTTGCCTCCGGAGCAGTCGGAGGTGTTATCGGCGGTTTCATTTCTGACTTATTTGGGCGGAAGCTTTTAATTGTAGCGTCACTGATTATCTCAACACCGTTATTCCTTGCTTTTTTCTTCACGCACGGAATTATCAGTACAGTTTTCCTGGCATTGGCAGGCGCGGCATTACTGTCAAGCTTTTCAGTTACAGTTATTGCGGCGCAAGAGGCAATTCCTCAAAACAAAGCGCTTGCTGCCGGACTGTCTATGGGCTTTGCGGGTGGAATAGGCGGCCTTTTAGCAATACTTATTGGGAGGGCAGGTGATATATGGGGCCTTCCTACTGCAATTATCACTATATTTCTGCTTCCGATTTTCGGCGGCTTGCTTGGCCTGTTCATGAAAAGCAGACCCGCCGCTCATGCCGAACGTATATCGTCACAGCAATAGCCGTGATACTGTTTTGATAATTAATATAATATAATGTCATTTTTATACGAAGACTAAAATACAAAGGGAGAATGTCATATGCGGTACTTGAAAAATGTTATTTCCGTTATAGCAATCATAATCACGCTGCTTTTCATAATGAGCGGATGCAAGAGCACAGTTCAAACGAAAGTATCCACGGCGGATTCATCGGCTTCTCCTTTGTCGTCCCCAAATCAGGGCTACGAAAAGGGCAATGTTATGCCGGACTTTTCGGTCAGCACAATTGATAAAAATACTTTCGAACTGTCCGGACATGCGGGAAAGATAGTTTTTATCAACCTGTTTGCCACTTGGTGCGGCCCATGTATGAATGAGATGCCGGACATTCAGAAGCTGTATCAGACCTATGGAGATAAAATTGACTTCATAACAATAGATGTCGGTGGCGACGACATTCAGGCGGACACCGCTTTTGCGAAAAAGAATAACTATACCTTTCCAGTCGGAAATTCACCGGACGGCAGCTTAGGAAACTATATGGTGCAGTCTATACCTCAAACATTTATCCTCGACTCCGATGGTAAAATCGCATATTACTTCGGCGCGGCTTCTAACTATGAAGCTTTCAGCAGTGCTATAGAAGAATTGCTAAATAAATAGGGAGTGTGAGTTACCTTGAAGAAGCTGAACACTAGGGTCGTACTTATCATTATTGGCGGTATAATGATTATAGGTGGCATCCTTGTCGGTGAGCCGGAAACCGTATTTCACAAAGCGGCCATGATTTGTTTGGAGTGTATCGGAATTGGCTAAAAGAAGAATTGTACAGATTATTACCGCCATTTTATACAATCCAAATGTTAAAGGGTTTTTCAACGGCAAGGTATATAAAGGCAATTTAAAAGGCGTTTGCGTGCCGGGACTGAATTGCTATTCCTGTCCCGGTGCAGTCGGTGCCTGTCCGATTGGGTCGCTGCAGGCTGTTCTTGGCAGCCTGCGCAATAGAATCAGCCTATACGTCGCAGGATTTCTAATTGTTACGGGGGCACTTTTCGGAAGGTTTATTTGTGGCTGGGCTTGTCCGTTCGGACTTATTCAAGAGCTATTATATAAGATTCTGGTTAGAAAAATTAAGGCTCCTCGCTTATTCGGATATTTAAAATACTTAAAATATGCGGTTCTTGTTATCTTTGTAATCGCTATTCCAATAATTTTATTGCTTCTTAACGGAGTGAGCGATCCGGCTTTCTGCAGCTTCATCTGCCCGGCTGGAACATTGGAAGCGGGCATACCGCTTGTCCTGCTGAATAAATCTCTGCAATCGGCATTGGGGTGGCTATTCAGCTGGAAGGTTTTCCTGCTAAGCCTGATTGTTGTGCTTTCCGCTGTCATTTATCGACCGTTTTGCAGATTTATTTGCCCACTTGGCGCAATTTACGCGTTTTTCAATCGAATCTCGGTTTTTGGAATTGAGCTGGATAAAAACAAATGCACAAATTGTGCTGCCTGCGCCCATAGCTGTAAGATGGATATTGACCCACGCAATAAACAGAACGATCCAGAATGTATCCGCTGCGGTGACTGCATAAAAGCATGTAAGGCGGGAGCTTTGAAATACAAGACGTTTAAGAAATAACTGGCGTATTTGACAATGTATTTATATTGAGCAAATTATATAAAGCGAGTCCGCGTAAACAATGTGTTTACGCGGACTCAATCATATTTTTGTTATGCATTCGTGTGTCATTATATCAGCGATCTTTCAAGGCTGAATTTGCTTTTGCCCAGTATCTCTTGAAATATATGTTTCCTCTAATCTTTCGGGGAGCGGCAATCATGCCATTTTCCAACATTTTATCTGCAAAACTATCATCCAACTCCATGCATTTTCGTAAAACATCGCCTGTTTCCGCACTTGAAGTCGATGAAAGATTAAGCTTTGCAAAGGTCTCACGGATTTCATTCTGCACGGAATCGCGTTCTTTCAAATATTTAGCTTCGTCTATCTGCTGCGAGAGGATCATGCGTGAGATTTTCTCTCTTTTCGTCCAATATTTGATTCCTTTTTCCTGCTCGTCTTCCTTGAATAATTTGAAATCGGAGTTAAAAACAAAGGGCTTGAAAACTGAGATGCAGGGAAGTGAGGAAGCTGTATACCAATATTCGCTATCGTCCTTTAACTCTCCGATAAGACTTGCCGTCGTCTGGCTCGAAACCAAGGAGCCGGCGTGCATACAAACGTTTTTCATTGAGCCTTTTTGAAAGTTGTCGTCCAAGCCCTCTTCATGCGTCCTGAGTGCTCCCATCATTGTGCCGACAGTGATATGCCCCTTATTACTGCCCAGCATATCCAGCGACAGCGATCTTCTCTGGCCGCAGCAGGAAAATTTCGTGAACAGTGGGTTGGAATATGATTTTCTGAAATTAAAATCATCTCGTCCCGTACACATTTTTCTCGCGATGCTGTCTCGAATCAAATCGGGATGGCAGTCGTCAAAGTCATTTTCAAGTGTAAGACCGTTTGATATAGAATAGTAATCGTCGATTTTTTTCATAACCCAATATTTACCTGCCGTTTCAAGAACATAAGCCTCGTTTTTGTCGGCAGTAATAAAAGAGTTGTGATATTGCATGTTTTTTGAATAGCCGCAATTGCCTCCCTGACCGAAACGATTAAGTAAATATACTATGTAGTCGACAGCGTCTTTCGCCGTTTTCGTTCTTTCGAGAGCAAGACGAATCATATCCATACCGATTAAGCTTGGACTTCCGTGCGCTTCTTTGGTAAACACAGCTTCGTTACCGATCATAACCGAGTACTCGTTGAAGCCCATTTCACATCCCCACATCCAGGAGGGCTTGCTGATTACAATTTCGTTAGTCTGCTCCACTTGGTCTATTTCTATGTAGGTTGTCTTTAGCTTTGAATTTACACTGAGGTCATATTTCTTGCGGGGGATCCGAAGTAAAACCTGGGATTCATTGGGCTCTCTGTCACTGTTCTTAGCAAAAATAACGTGTCCACTCTCTGTTACACTGCCTAACGCAACCATAGTATCGCACATAGCATTTACCCCTCAAATCATGGAAATAGTGTTTTGATTTATTATAGCATGGAGTGTGAAGAGAATAAAGCCAAAGATGAACTGAAAACGATGTAAAAAATATTTTCAAAAAACCTTGACTTTGCCCTTACTGGAAGCCCTATACTCATATCAGAACATGTTCAAATACCAAATACTTGGTGGTGATTTTATACTTACAATCGGAGAATTCTCAAAAATCAGCAGAGTGTCCGCAAAAACGCTCCGCTACTATGACCAGATAGGTCTTTTGAAACCGGGATATGTTAGTCGTGAGTCCGGCTATCGGTATTACGAGGTTTCACAGCTAAACGATATGCTGCTTATTTCAAGGCTCAAGCAGTATCAATTTTCGCTGCCTGAGATAGCCTCGGTTCTCGCAAAAAAGGATAGCGACTATCTGGCCAAACTTATAAAAGACAAAAAGAGTCTGTTTCTTTCGCAGATTTCAAATCAAACGCGCATTCTGCTTCGTATGGAACAGGATATTGAAAAAATTGAAAGGTGTGAGAACATTATGCAATCCGATTATTTAATTCAAACAGTTGAGTTTCAACCGAAAAACATATATTCAATCAGACAGAAAATGGGCATGCAGGATTTTGGCGAAGTATTCGGCAAGCTATTTGCCGGATTGGAAAAAAACCATTTAAGACCTGCCGGACCGTGCCTATCCATTTACTATGATGAGGAATTTAATCCCGAATGCACAGACGTTGAGGTTGGTGTTGTTGTCGCAGAGGGAAAAAGCGAAAATGCACAGAGGCTTGATCCCGGCCTTTGCTGC
>QFZN01000412.1_pt1 | contig 18710 bp, 20 predicted proteins | sample 1740101 | NCBI WGS metagenome assembly QFZN01 (sample SAMN09210849, study PRJNA391713) | Ciliate metagenome, whole genome shotgun sequencing project. | isolation source: combination of 50 Heterometopus sp. ciliate cells from an enrichment culture... | host: Heterometopus sp. ...
GTCTATCTCCGGAACCACCACTCCGATTGTGGAACTTTCCTGTCTTGAAAGACTTATGGCATTTGCCGAAGGGAGATAATGATACTCCTTCATGACACTTTCTACTTTTTCCCGTGTCATTTCATTTACATATCCGCTGTTGTTCAACACCCGGGATACAGTTGTCTTTGAAACGCCGGCCAATTCAGCAACATCTTTAATAGTTATCAAGCAAAATTACCTCTTGTTATGGAACTGGTTTCATATTTGATTTGCTTGAATTATATTATTCCGAAACCCATCATGTCAATACTAGAACACAATTTCTATTTATTTGACAATTATCCACCATATTTTTGTGCATATTACTCGTGTCTAACATCTGTAACCGTTACCATCAGTTTGTAGAACATCACTGAATATCGTCCGTTTTATCCGCCATCTTCACCAATCAACCGGTTTTTTAGTAATTAATCTCTTCACTGCATGAGATTTATAGTTAGACGTTGTATGATCGTGTTTATGTCTAATATTTCCGGGATTTCTCGGTTTTTTGAGAGCGGAACCGTTTTTCACTAACATTCTTATTCATTAAATGAACGGTGTTTTTATCTTTGTACGCGCCCGCTTCCATCGCCTGTTGCGAGTTTTTCGACCTCTTCGACGCTGACATGGTTGAAATCTCCCTCAACAGAGTGCTTCAGACAGCTTGCGGCCACTGCAAATTCCAGAGCTTCCTGAGGCTGTGAGCACATGAGGAGCGAGTAGATCAGCCCGGCGCCGAAAGAGTCCCCTCCGCCGACGCGATCCACTATATGTATATGATAATTCTTGGAGAAATAGTATTTGCCGCTGTCGTAAAGCATGGCCGCCCAGTTGTTGTCATCAGCCGATAAAGATCCGCGAAGTGTAATGGCAACCTTACTGAAGCCAAAGCGCTCAGCTAGCTTTCGCGCAACCGATTTGTATCCTTCCTCCGAAAGCCTGCCTGACGTTATATCCGTGTTATCCGCTTTGATATCGAAAACATCTCCGGCATCCTCTTCGTTTGCAATACATACATCCACATACTGCATAAGCTCCGCCATGACTGCGGCAGCCTTTTCGCGTCCCCAAAGGTTCTTGCGATAGTTAAGATCACAGCTTACGGTGATGTTCTTTTTCTTCGCCGCAATGCAGGCATCTTTGCATATTTCGGCGACAGAATCACCGAGTGCGGGCGTTATACCCGTAAAATGGAACCAGTCCGCACCCTCAAAAGCCCTGTCCCAGTCGAAGTCTTTTTCTGACGCTTTTGCCATCGCGGAGCCTGCTCGGTCATAGATCACTTTTGAGGGACGCTGGCTTGCTCCCTTTTCAAGAAAATAGATGCCAACTCTGTCACCGCCACGTGCAACATAGCTCGTGTCGACGCCGTAGCGGCGCAGCGAGTTAACGGCCGCCTGTCCCAGCTCATTCTCCGGCAGCTTTGTCACGAAGGACGAATCCACTCCGAAATTTGCAAGCGAGACTGCGACGTTCGCTTCACCGCCGCCATAGACAGCGCCGAATGTTTCTGCCTGTACAAACCGGGAATGTCCTTCGGGTGAAAGCCTCAGCATAATCTCCCCGAATGTAATTACTTTGCTCAATTTAATACCTCCCTATTTTTTCTGAAGAAGATGAATAGCGAAACCGCCAAATTCATTCTTGAAATAGACTGTCACCGGCTTTCCGCTCTCGTCGTATTTCATCGTTCCCATATCGAACTCATATCCCTTGGCTTCGAGATAGTCCATCGCGCGTACAACGCTGTTGGTCCTGATTGCGATATGTCCGTTTTTACCGAGTCCCGATGCCTTCATCACTTCAACACCGTTTCCGGCAAAATCGGAGCTGATGCCCGGCCTGTAAGCGAAGCCAAACGTCCTTGAAAATAGATGCGCAGTCTCCGCAGCTTCTACGGCACTTCCGGTATTTATCCCTATATACCCGGTTCAAAGCCCAGCACGCTGTCAACAGCCTCGCGTGCAAGATCGGTTATCTTTTCAAAGAAACCAGACGAAATCAGTTCTTCACTTACCATCCAGCTCCCGCCACATGCAATAACCTTGTCAAATGACAGGTAATCGTTCAGATTTTTCAAGCTGATTCCACCTGTCGGCATAAACCGGACATTGTCATATGGCGCGGATATGGCTTTTATCATGCCGATCCCTCCCAATGCTTCTGCGGGAAAATACTTGACGGTCTCGAGTCCAAAAGACAGGGCCTTCTCAATATCCGAAGGATTCGAACAGCCTGGCACAACGGTAATCCCGTTTTTAGCGCAGTAACCCACCACTTCAGGATTCAGACCGGGACTTACGATGAACGAAGCCCCCGCCGCAACAGCAGTCTTAACGTTTTCAACTGTCAGCACTGCCCCTGCGCCAACCAGCATATGCGGGAATTCTTTTAAAATGCGTCTTATTGCTTCTTCGGCCTGTCCGGTACGGAATGTAATCTCCACACAGGTGATTCCACCATTGCACAGTGCTTGCGCAAGCGGCTCAGCGTTCTCCGCGTCGTTTATTTTAACTACAGGTACGATGCCAATTTTAGAGATTCTTTCCAATACCTGGTTCAAGTTCGCTCCTCCATAGTTTCATATCGTGGAACTCTATTTCTTATTATGATACCATTTGCCAATATTATAAACCATAATTCTGTTTAGTCAAGTCTGAAGTCGTTATTATCTCCTATGCAGCCTTATTGCTTTTCCGTCGAAGAGTTGTTAGAATAAGAAAAATGCAAAAATACAGGTTTTGTTTTTGGAGGCAAACATGGACAAAGAAACAAATTCGGTTCAGTCGGTTGAACGGACATTTTTAATAATTGAGGAGCTTTCCGGAGCCTCTGCTGGACTGCCCCTTACAGAGCTTAGCAAAAGAGTCGGACTTCACAAAAGCACTGTGCACAGACTATTGTCGTCCCTGTCTGCCATGGGTTATGTCAGCAAGGACTCGTTTACAGGCAATTACAGACTATCGCTCCGTTTGTTCGAGATCTCAAGCCGCATAGTTAACGACCTGGACATTCTGGAAATCTCAAAACCGTATTTGGACAGGCTAAGTATTCTTACCAGTGAAGCCGTCCATCTTGTGGTACGCGACGGAATCAACATTATATATATCTATAAAGCCGATTTTAATAACAACATCGTCCGTATGTCGTCACGCATCGGACTGCGCAGCAATATGCACTGCACAGCCGTGGGCAAATCCATTCTCGCAACGCTCGGAACAGACGAGGTGGCGCAAATATGGAACGGGACCGAAATCAAAAGATTTACTGAGCACAGTATAACGAGCCTTGACGAGCTGCTCGGTCAACTCTCCGATATACGCCGGCTGGGCTTCGCGCTGGATAACGAGGAAAACGAGCTCGGTGTACGCTGCGTTGCGGCATCAATTGTGGATTATTCGGGCGTTGCAGTAGGTGCCTTCAGCGTTTCGGCTCCGACGACTCGCATGGATGAGGACAGGATCCGTGAGTTGTCAGGATATGTACTGGAAACACGCGAGAAAATATCGCGTGAATACGGTGGAAAATAAAAAAGGAGCTGTTGTAAGTTATGAGTAACTCATGCTGACAGCAGCCTAATTTTAAGAAGCAGAATTTTTAGCCTGCAAACAATTCAAAACACCCTTATTTCAGTATATCGAACTAGCCCAATTATAACCGGAAGCACATATGCTCCCCATCGTAAATTAATATCAAATCAAGCAACGCAAAGTGTCAGTTACATATATAAAAATATGAAAGCAATATGTATTCACCTGACACATGCCGCAACAAACCATATTAATAAATGACATTTGATGAAAGCAAGCTATTTAGCGAGATATTCATTTTAGATAAGGAGTAATAAAATGATTATCAGTGCAGGTCTACAAAGACATTTTCAGCTGCCGCAGACAAGTTCGAAGAGGAAATTCTGGAGTTATCCCGCGACTTACAACAGATGAAATTGACCACTTAAGGCAAGCTGTGGCGGTTAATGTCAATGCAGGCAAGGCGGCGGTAATAGCGGACGCCTATACAAACGCTGCGGCCGATACGACCGCGTCAGTTGTTGATACAACTGCGCAGGACACGGCAGCGCAGGCTCAGGCAGAAACCGAAGCAAAAGCAGCGGCATACAAGCTCGCAAAGCTTACGGCAGCGGCTGCGGCACTCGGTATCACAATAACATCGGACATGGATGCGACTGCGATTCAGACCGCTATCACAGCGGCAGTAGCGGCGTAAGACAACAGAACAGATAGAATGATGCCGCAGGGGAAATTAATCCTCTGCGGCTTTTTGTATTTATTATACCTGAAACGTCATGCTTCAATTAGTATGGCGAAGCATAAGACGGCCGGAGGAGATTCAGTTTCTATCCGGCTATCTTTTATTTGACCGATAGTATAAATTCTGCAATCATCTTCTCGTTGTGACAGCTTCCTACCGTAAAACACAATATCTTGTAATTTTTTTCTTGACAAATCGAAATTTGTAGTATATTTTGTAATTATTAAACGCCACCAAACAAATTCGGAGTCTGTAATATGCAGACTCCTATTTTTTTGAGCGATGACGAACAAGCTACTTTCAATACGCGAATCTAAATGCCTAACGCAGCGGGAGCTTGCGGATAAAAGCACAGTCGATATTTCACTGATCCGCGACATTGAGTAAGGAAAAGTAAACTTTTGCCTTATTCCGATTGCAGAAGCGCTGAAGCTTGGTAAGGCTCTGGGCGAAAAATTTGAGGATATGCTATAAATAACAACATAGCCCAATACCAGTAAAAAATTAATGTCGATTAATGTAGTTTTAAATAAACGGAATAAAAACGAATCACCACCAAACAGGAAAGCCTGCGATGAGTTTTACAAATCGCAGCCTTTTTTGTTTTATTACTAAGACATTATTGTGAACCGCTCCCGGCTTGATGAGCCGAGGGAGGTTTATTTAAGCGATAATATAAAATCAGCAATCATCTTCTGCGTTGCAAACCGGCCTAAGCCTTCGATATTCATATAGATGCGGGTCGTTAATTTGTTGCAGTTTTCTTTAATTTCGTCTACGTCATATTGCTTACCGCCGAAAGTAAAGGAAATTCGCCCTAGATCGCCAACTTCTTCGTAGCCTAATTCTATTCCTCTTTGTTTTAAGGCAGTTTTAACTTTCATTAGCCGCATATAATAGACCTTCTAAAAAAGCAATTTATCTAAGCTTAAATAGTATTAGAGATAAAACATAATAATATCGAATATTTCCTTACGGTTCGGGCTGTAGTGTTGTTTTATTGTTAGCGTTTTCTTTAGCAATATCATCGTTTTTCCTTTAAGTTGCTACCTGAATATTTTTGGGTCGTAGGCTGAAAAGCATCATCAATAAAAAGCCATGCATGCATTGATAATGCAAGATAAATAAAAATAATCCTGCGGCTTTAACGGCTACAGGATTTGTTCCAAATGGTGAACGATACAAGACTCCAACTGGAAATTATTCGTATTTTGCAACTATTTATGTCCAATAACAACATTTTTAACCCAATCTCTAAAATATTTGGTACCAGTCAGTCCAGTTGTTTTATAGATTTCATTCGTCTAAATGGTCAAAATACTGGTCATTTTTCAACGCTGAAAGGAGTCAATTATAGAAATCATATATTCAAAACACGAGATTATTTACTTCCTGATTAACTTGTGCTGGAGGAAGAATTCTTTTACATCTTTCGCCGTAGTCTGCTTCGTTATGAGTGCCTCAAAGATAAGTGTCAAACCCCTTTGGGATTCATGCTACCCAATTTATAGCCCTCAAGGTCCAACGAGATGTATCTGAATCCAAACTCCCTGAATTTTTCTGTCAGTGCCTTTCTGAAATCTGCCTGCGAAATTTTTTCAATGTTTTCCGGCAAGACTTCAATACGTGCAAGGTCACCGTGTACGCGGACGCGCATTTGACGAAAACCGTTTTCAATTAGAAAGCCTTCCGCTTTTTCTATCATTCGCAGCTTTTCCTCGGTTATTGCCTCACCGCGGACAATACGGGAGGCCAGACACGCATAAGCAGGCTTATCCCATGTCGGCAGCATAAGCTGCTTTGACAGCGTTCGAATCTCATCTTTGGTAAGTCCCGCTTCAAGAAGAGGGCTTAAAGCGCCGTATTCCTTAACTGCTTTGCGTCCGGGTCTGAAATCGCCTAAATCATCGACATTTGAGCCTTCCGCAATATGGGTTATTCCAAGCTCCCCTGCCGAGGCACAGATTTCTGACAGGACGTTTCGCTTGCAGTAATAGCAGCGATCAGCCGGATTTTTTGCAAATTCCGGCGTCTCAAGTTCGTTGATTTCACAGACAATTTGACGTATTCCCTCTGCCTTGCAGAAATCGTGGGCCTCCTTTAGCTCAAATGCCGGAACGGAGCGCTGGGCGGCGGTAAATGCCACGGCATTGTCGCCCAGAATATCATGTGCGACCTTGAGAAGGAAGGTGGAGTCTACACCGCCTGAAAATGCTATCCCAAGCTTGCCGAAGTCATTAATGGTTTTTTTGAGAGTTTCGTATTTTTCTTCTAAAGTTATCATATCGCATTAACCTTTCAATATACTGGAGAAATTACCGTTTAATAAGCTCCGCAGCTTGACCGAGTGTCAAATCATTTTCCCGCGCGATTCTTGCCAAATCCTCATATTCCGTTTTTGAAATTCCTCCTGCGGTTTTATGCAGACTGGGTCTTATAGAGTCTCTGCTGTTTCGATTTTTTGCTCTAAGGTTATCCGCTGAAAATGGGTAATCTGCACACCCAGACTGGTTTTGTGGTGGAGCATAATGCCTGCCAGCATCTTCGTATCCTCACATTTGTATAGGCAGCAATGCGTCATGCCCGGGCGGGATTTCTTCATACCTATCTGGATGCAAAAAACGTCCAGCGCACCGTTTTCTAAAAGAATCTCCATTGTAAAGCCGGTAGCTTCTCCGGTCATATCATCAAGATTACAGCGTATTTTCTCAACTGTTTACTAAAAATTCTCAGATTCGCCGATGAATGCCCTGAGACAGTTCGGAGCCGAAAACGCTTTGGTACCTATGCCGTATCCCACCTCACTTACCGTCATTTCCGGCTGAGGCCCGAATTTTCCGACATAATGCTTCAAAAGCGCCGCACCCGTAGGCGTGCAGAGCTCGCCGTAAATCTCTCCGCCATAAGTAGGTATGCCGACAAGGATTTCGGCTGTTGCGGGGGCAGGCACCGGCATAAGCCCGTGCGCACATCTGACCTGTCCGCTTCCGACATGAATCGCAGACGCATGGATTTCATCGGGCGCAAGCCGTTCGATAAGCATGCAAAATGCCACAACATCTGCTACGGCGTCAAGCGAGCCCAGCTCATGGAAATGGACTTCACCAAGCGGCTTGTTATGGACCTTTGCCTCGGCTTCAGCAATGGAGCGGTATACGCTCACCGCGTCCTTACGTACGATCACTGAAAGCGGCAGTCCGTTTATGATCTGTAAAACCTCATCAAGTCCTCTTTGCTGATGCGCAGACAGTTCACCGTGGATGTGTTCGTGTTCATGGTCGTGAAGATGCTCATGGTTCCCGTCCTCACAGCAGGCTTCCTCCTGTCCACGGACACGGATATGGACACGTCGGCCACGGATTCCGCAGGTTTCTGCTTGTTCGAGCAGCATTTCAACGCTGGGAATTCCGAGGTTATTGAATTCATTGACAAAAGTCTCGGGGAGTTTTAAACAATCCAGCAGCGCGGCACTGAGCATATCGCCCGCGGCACCCATGCCGCAATCAAAGTACAGTATTCTCATTTTGTGTTCCTTATATGGTTTATCATACTTGCAAGATATCCCGCGCCGAAGCCGTTGTCAATATTGACGACACTCACACCACTTGCGCAGGAGTTGAGCATCGAAAGCAGGGCTGCGAGCCCGCCAAAGGAAGCTCCGTAGCCAACGCTTGTCGGGACGGCAATGACAGGGCAATCGGCCACACCGCCGATAACACTGGCAAGCGCGCCCTCCATCCCCGCAACGGCAATTATCACACTTGCGCTCATGAGTTCCTTTGAGAAGGCAAGCAGGCGGTGAACGCCCGAAACACCCACATCATAGAGTCTGAACACTTCGTTGCCAAGCACCTCGGCCGTCAGTGCCGCTTCCTCCGCAACATTGATATCACTGGTGCCGCCGGTGGCGATAAGGATTTTGCCGCTGCCGGTGGGCTTAGGAATATCACCTATAATCCCTATTTTCGCATCAGGACGGTAATCCAAGAGAAAACTTTTTTGGATAGTTTCAGCCGAATGCTTATCCAGACGTGTTATCAGGATGGTTTTCTGTCCCGCCGACCGCATGGAAGCAACAATACCACAAATCTGCTCAGGTGTTTTGCCCGAACCATAGATCACTTCAGAAACGCCTTGACGAATTGCGCGATGATGGTCCACCTTTGCATAGCCCAGATCCTCAAAGGGCGTAAGCTTCAGTTCGAGCATGGCGTTCTCCGCACTCAGGCTGCCGCTTTCTACTTGATTCAAAATTTCAGCAATACTGTCCTTATCCATAGCGATCTCCTATCAAAAATGTTTATACGCAATTAAAGTAATGGCATGTGTCTCTACGAGGCTTTACACCATACTTTTCAGCTCTGGGCTGATGAAAAGAACTGCCTCAGTGTCCCTCTGTATTTGCTCTACAGAAAACTCGGGATTGTACTCGGTAAGGACCAGTCCGTCCGGTGTAACCTCCATGACGCCCATCTCGGTGATAATCTTGGTGACGCACTTGACAGCTGTGTATGGCAGCCTGCACTTCTTCAAAATTTTTGGTGCACCCTTGGCGGTGTGTTCCATGGCAACAATTACTTTTTTGGCTCCCACCAGCAAGTCCATGGCTCCTCCCATACCGGGCATTTTTTTACCTGGAATAATCCAGTTGGACAGGGAGCCCTCCTCGTCCACCTCAAGACCGCCCAGAACAGTTGCATCCACATGACCACCGCGAATAAGGCCGAAAGAAGCGGTTGAATCAATGAAGCAGCCCCCTGGTGCAATTGCTGCGGCAGCTCCACCAGCGTTTACTATATGCATAGGATCGTGATTGCTGTCATTCACGGGGCCTGTCCCCAAAATTCCGTTTTCTGACTGCAGCGTCACACGTACACTCTCGTGCAGATAATTTGGTACCAGTGTTGGCAGCCCAATACCCAGATTTACTACATCGCCGTCTTTCAGCTCTTTAGCCACTCTGGCGGCAATGAAACCCTTAATTTCACTCTGTTCCATTAATACTGTCCTCCCTCGACCACATAATCGACCAACAAACCGGGTGTACGGACATTTTCAGGTGCAATTTCTCCGATTTCAACCAGATACTCGGCTTCTGCAATAACGACGTCGGCAGCGGTGGCCATCACTATATTCAGGTTGCTTGTGCCGCCCTTGTACCACACATTTCCGGCCTTGTCGATCTGATAGCCGCTGATTATGGCGAAATCCGCGTGAATCGGTGCCATCATTAGATAATCACGCTTATCGATGGTCTGTCTTCCCAGACACATAGGGTTATCTTCCACAATTGTCCCAACTCCCGTGGGTGTAAGCACACCTCCAAGTCCGGAGCCGCCAGCGCGGATCATTTCCACAAGAGAGCCCTGTGGAAGCAGAACGACCTCCAGTGACCCCTCCTGCATGGACTGTGCGGCGACATCCGGGTTCAATCCTACATGTGAGGTAATCAGCTTCTTAATCTGCCGGTTGTGAATAAGCTTGGCCACTCCGTATTGTTCCTCACCCAATGGCCCCCCTGGCATAGAGGCATCATTTCCGATCATGATCAGATCCTTAACCCCGCTTTTAGATAGTGCATCAATAAATCTGTGGGCATTTCCACATCCCATAAAGCCGCCGAACATTACGCTGGCGCCATCAGGGATTAGCTTAACCGCATCTTCAATGGACACGAATTTTGGCATATGTAATTTCCTCCATTCTAAGTTCTATATATAGGAAATGCCCTCTCAGCACAATAAATTTGCTCGGAGGGCATTGCTCGTTCTGCACGATTGACTTATTCTCCATGGCGTTGTCTCAGTATGTCTTTGGCCTGCGCCATGAGGTCATCGCTGATATCCTGCACCAGCACGGCTCTTTTAATTCCCGGCACCCGCTCCACAAGTTCGGTTTGGACCAATTCCTCGGTTGTCAGGTCGGCAGCCGGACAGCCGGAACAACTTCCCAAAAATTGAAACCTGACTATACCGTCAGTTACCTCCAGTACCCGGATATCTCCACCGTGAGTCTTCAAGAGAGGGCGCACATGCTCATTAAGCACCGATTCGATAGTTTCCAGCATAGTGTTACCCTCCCTTTTTTGCTCAATTTGCCTCGGTACGATAGCGGAATAACACCGCTATCTATTCTGCGCTATTTTTTTAAAGAATTAATTCTTGATGTGTGCTATGGCCTTGGCCAGATTTTTTTTGTACTCAATGTTTCCCTGTCTGGCAATCATTATGCGCTGTGCCTGGGGTGAGCCTGCTCCGTGCATACTTTCGGTGCGGTAACCCACAGCAGCAGAACCCAGAGACAGATTTTCGATGAGGCGTAAAATGCGCAGGCGGTTTTCAGTTGACACCTCGTAAACTCCTCTGAAATACTTGTCAATTATAGGCCCAATCTTTGGATCACGCATGTCTGCCTCGGAGGGTGCGGTGACCATAAGTCCTCCGGCAATGTCCTCGGCCAACCGGACAATCTCATATGGAAAACGGGTGACGTTCTGCTTACACACATTTGCCAGAAGCAGGTCGATCATGTAATTGCCGGAGGCTGTGGGTTGACCCTCTGCGGAACAGGCAATGCCGCAGCAGTAAAGGGTTTCATTGAGATGGGTCATCTCAATGAGTTTATCCTTGATGTGACTTGCCTTGGCAGCACCGTTGTATTCGGCGGCCACGGCAGCGGCACCGATAAGTACGTCGCCCACACCCACCTTACAGCCGCCATAGCTCTGACGGTGGTAGCCGGCAAATCGCTCAACCAGCATGCCGGCAAACTCGGCTTCGCCATTTAGGAAGATGCGCTCGTTAGGAACAAAGACATGGTCAAAGACGATAAGGGCTTCCATGCCACCAAACTCGGCGTTGCCCACGTCAATTTCACTGCCCTCCAGCTTACGGGTATCGCAGGACTGGCGGCCGACGATCATGAGCATGCCCTTAGTGTCTGAAGGAACGGCAAAGGAGATTGCATAATCCCTGTCTTCCGGTCCCATGGCTATAGTTGGCATTGCAATGACCTCGTGGCTATTGATGATACCGGTCTGGTGAGCCTTGGCTCCGCAGACCACAACGCCATCCTCCCGGCGCTCCACTACACGTAGAAACATATCGGGGTCATCCTGCTCATGGGGTGCTTTAGAGCGGTCGCCCTTGGGGTCGGTCATTGCCCCGTCCACGGTCAAATCATGCTCCTGGCAATAGAACATGAAGTTCTTGAAGTTTTCATGGTAGGCGGTGCCATATTTTTTATCAATTTCATAGGTGGTGGAGTACTCGGCATTAAATGCATCCATTCCAACACAGCGCTGGAAGCAGGCTGCAGTCTGCTGGCCCAGGAGGCGCTGCATCTTAACCTTGTTTCGCAAATCATCAGTACTACGGTGAATGTGGGTAAAGCGGTTAATGCGCTCGCCAGTTTCGGGTGAAATAACGGTCATCAAGTCCTGATGCTCCGGTATCTGGGCTAGGTCATATGTCATGCGTACCGAATTGAGTGAGGGCCGGAGGATGGGATCGTCAACAGGACTATCCACCCGCTTACCGAACATGTAAATTTCCATGTTTATGTTGCGAATACTTTCGATGTACTGTTCGCCTGTCATTAGAGCCATAGTAATCGCTCCTTTCTATTTCCGCGTGAGGCCAAGGATCTCCCGTGCCTCGTCCGACGTAGCCGTCGCCCGGCCAAATTCAGCGGCCACTCTCTTGACTCTTGTCACGAACTGCTCGTTGGACTGGGCCGGCTGTTTAGCATTGTAATATACATTGTCCTCCAGACCGACTCGTACGTTGCCACCAATGGCAAGAGCGGTCAAAGCAACCTCGTTGGCTCCCCTGCCGATTCCGAATGCGCCCCAGGTGCAGTTCTCGGGCAGGTGATTGACCAAAAAGACAAGGTTTTCCGCTGTGGCTTCCATGCCGCCGGGCGCACCCAGACACAGCTGGAAGTGTACGGGCTCCTGAAGTATGCCCTTCTTAATGTAATACTTGGCGGTGTTCAGCATTCCGATATCAAACACCTCGACTTCGGGCTTGACTCCGGCTTCAATCATTTCGGTGCCGCACAACTCCAAAAACTTAGGCTCGTTCATAAAAACAACGCTATTGAGCCAGTTCATGGTGCCCGCGTCAAAGGAGGCAAGATCGGGTTTCAGTTCCTTGAAGGGCTTGATGCGTTCCTCCCATGAGAAGCCCTGCCCGCCGGAAGAGGTAAGATTAATAATCACAGGACAATTAGTGTTACGGATGAGTTCCACCGTCTCCTCAAATTTGTCAAAGCGCATACTTGCCCGGTCGTCGTCATCACGGACGTGAATGTGTACCACAGCGGCACCCGCCTCCCAGCAGCGGATGGCTGCCTCGGCAATTTCCTTTGGCTGAGTTGGCAGGGCGGGATTGTCCTGCTTTGTGGTCACCGCACCGGTGAGAGCGGCGGTAATAATCACTTTATCAGTGCTGTTGAGTCGTTTGGTCGGATACATGGACAGTTCTCCTTAGCTTTATTCACAGCTCTTAACGCTGCAGATTTTCAATTATTACGCTGGTACCCATGCCGCCTCCGGCGCACAGGGTAGCCAGTCCGTAGCGGCCACGGCGCTTTATTAGCTCATTCATAAGAGTTATGACGATACGTGACCCTGTGGCCCCCACTGGGTGACCCAGTGAGATGCCACCTCCGTTGACGTTAAGCTTTTCAGTGTCAATGCCCAGTTCACGCTGGCAGGCCAGCGTTTGGGCGGCAAAGGCCTCGTTTATTTCCACAAGATCCATTTCCGCTATGGTCAAAGCCGCCTTCTCCAACGCAACATTGCTTGCACTGATGGGGCCGATGCCCATAACCTCAGGAGCCACGCCTGTGGTGCCCACCGAGACGATGCGGCAAAGGATAGGACAGCCTAGTTCAACGGCCTTCTTCTCATCCATCAAAATCACGCCGGAGGCAGCATCGTTCATGCCGGAAGCATTTCCGGCGGTTACTCTGCCGTTCTCTATGAAGCTTGCCTTAAGGGCGGCCAGCTTTTCTATGCTGGTCTGGCGTGGGTACTCGTCAGTGTTAATGACTTGTTCCCCTTTGCGGCTTTTGATTACAACGGGAACAATTTCGTCATTGAAGCGGCCTTCTGCGATTGCTTTAGCCGCTCGTTCCTGACTTAAAAGGGCATACAAATCCATATCCTCACGGGTAATGTTATATCTATCCGCCACATTCTCCGCAGTAACACCCATAGCGGGGCCGATGCCTGTGTTGGTCAGTGAATCCCACATTGAGTCACGCAGCTCTAAATTACCGTACTTTTTGCCTCCACGCACACCAAAGACCATGTGGGGCGCGTTGGTCATGCTGTCCGCACCACCCGCCATAATGCAGGTGGCTTCACCCGCCTTTATTTGGTAGTAGGCCATCTGGATTGATGACATAGATGAGGTACAGTTGCGGTGGACAGTGATGCCGGGCACAGTGTCGGGCATACCAGCTTTTATCAGGGCTACGCGGGCCAGATTGTTTTCAAGATAGGTGCGCTGATAATTGCAGCCCCAGATGACGTCGTCCAGTATGGCGGGGTCTATGCCCGCTCTCTGAACCAACGCCTGCATAACCGGAATACTCAAATCCAGTGAGGTCAAATCCTTATACTGTCCATTAATGGTTCCAATTGCGGTACGGCAGCCTGCCACGATTACGACATTGTTCATGGTTTGAATTCCTTCCTTTCATACAGGGAAACACCGCAACAACCACTGCAGGCCGTGTACTCTTCCCTGTTGTAGGCACAAATTATATATGATTGTCTACGGGCTTAAATTGGCAGTCGGCGGCGGTGCGAACCATCTCGTCCCATGTGGAAAAGTTGGTGCTCTCGCTTACGAAGTTGTTGAACACCGTCTCGTCATAGACCATTTCAGCCGCGTTCCAGTTTACAAACACCGCGCTGGAATAGCGAAAGCCCTCAAAGGAGGAAAATCGTGTGTTCTCCCGCATAAAGTCCTCGTTAAATATTAGGTTCATCATTTCCTTGAAATCGGGCGGGCAGTTCACATACACGAAGGCCATAGTCACTTCTCCTGTGTGCCGTAGAATTTTTCCGCCTGCTCAATAACATATTTTTTCCATACAGGCTGGTCGGAGGCCATACGGGGCCTGATGTATTCGGTCATCTGACCGTCCTTGCCATCAACCAATTCACCGTTACTCAGGCTCATGTAAAGCAGCGGTTCGGAGGGGGGACAGCCTTCAATATGGATGGCATTCGGGTGATTTTTAAGGTATTTGCGGGTGCAGTTTCCGTGGAGAACCAACTTTTTGTCGTCCACGTCGTCTGGGATCTCGTTCTTGCCTCCGGCCACAACCACGAAGTCGGAGCGGCGTTCATAGTCACCTATAGCCTTCAGCGTTTCCATGTTGATTGCAAGCAAGGCCTGACAGCTTGAGCATGCACCGTTACACAGCACACGATATTCGGGCCAGCGGGAGCTCATATCACCAATGTAGGGAACCCACATTTTCTTGTAGCAGTCCTCAATCTTTTCGCCGACTACTTCAATGTTCTCCCGTTCGGTGGTACCCAGACCGACCTGAGCGGCTACACGGAAGTAATCCACCGCCTCTGCATCGATACCCACAAGATCGCAGGCAATCAGATCAACGGCAACCGGGTCAAAGGAGCCCAGCACACAATTAACATCAATTGGCACAGGGGTATGGGGACTGTAACCGCTTGCGGGGTGGATAGCATCCACGATATTGATGTCCGCGTGGCATACAGACCAAACGTCCATCATTGCCATGGTAAGGTTCTGCTGGTGCATCTGGAGATGAACTCCGTCCTGCACCACGCCCTTGATATTTTTCAGGGCGCAGCTAAACACCATACTGGCGTGAGCCTTCAGAATCGGCAGGTTGATAAGGTGATCGGCCTCCAGCAAGCGGCGGGGCAGCTTGACGTGGCTCAGGTTGGAGCGATAGCCCCGAACAGCCACATTGACTAAATCCTTGTCGGACTTGATGTCGAAAAGTTCCACGCCCTCCTCGTCGGCCACCGCTTTAATACCAGACACCTCGAAGCATTCCATGGTATCGCAGCCAATTGCGGCCGCTTCGGCAATGACTATTTGTCTGGGTCCTGCTTTCTTAATCTCACGGATTACGGCGCGCACCACCTCGGGGTTGGTACATACAGAGGTGTCCGCGGGAGCCGCGTGCCCCGCGTTGGGCTTGAGAAAGACAACGGAGCCCTTCTCGATCATATTGGTCACGCCGCCCATCAGGTCAAACACCTTGGTGACACTCTCCTGTACAGTAGGTTCTTTGGCTAACGCAACCACAGTTTTTTTGTCGGACATGGTAGGTGCCTCCTTTTGTTGGTTTAGATGATATTTCTTTGTTTACAGGCGACCAAGCGAACGAATTACCGCGATAAGACTCTTGGTTAGATTCTCATTGGTTGCCTTGATGTCCTCTTCGCTCCATTTTTGGAAACCCTCACCACTCTTAAAGCCAAGCTTTCCGCTTTCCATTAGGTCGGTTAGCATTTGAGCCGGTTGGGTGGAGCTTTCAATGTGTGGAAAAAGGTATTTGTGAATGGAATAGGTAAGGTCAGTTCCGCCACGGTCTATGACTTCCATAGGTCCGGAAACGCCCAGCCGCATACCAAATCCGTATTTAATGGCGTTATCCACATCGGCTGCGTCGGCAATGCCGTTTTCCACGATAGAGATGGCCTCTCTAAACAGAGCATGTTGCATTCTGTTGGCAAGGAAACCGGGAACGTCCTTTTTTACAACCACAGGCATCTTGTTAGCTGTGCGGAGGATAGAGCACATTTCTTCCATAACGGCAGGGTCGGCATACTTGGTATTGATGACCTCTACCAGTGGGATGAGGTAGGCCGGATTCCAGAAATGAGTACCAATGATGCGTTCCTTATGAACAGACTTTTCTGCAATCTCAGTCACGCTTATTGCTGAGGTGTTGGTAGTCAGAATTGTTGTTGCGGGGCACAATTCATCCAGTTTCTGAAAATAGTCCTGTTTAACGGCAAGATTTTCAACAATACACTCAATGATGACATCCGCAAAGGCCGCTGCATCCTCGAGGCTCTCGGTAAAGCTGACTCTGTCAAGTATGTGAGCAACTTCCTTTTCTTCAATGACACCCTCGCTCACGAGTATGTTCAGGTTCGTGGTCATCGTCTCAACGGGGCGGCTTCTCACCTTATCGTCATAGACATAGATCAGCATTACCCTGTGTCCGGCTGTAGCAAACAGCTGGGCTATACCTACGCCCATCGTTCCCGCGCCGAGAATCGCGATATTTTTCAGTTCATGCATATTTTCCGTCTCCGCTCTTTAATACACGCCGTACTTGTAAACGCGATCGGGGACATCCTTGTTGAGCTTATCCTCGTCAATCATGGCCACCGCGCGGACGATGGTGCCGTCGCCCATGTACCAGCGCAAAGGAAATGCACAAAATGTGAACCGCTTGCCCTTCACCTTTTCGATGTCGCCGCCCAGGTTCTCAATGCCCATTACGTTGTTGCCCAGCAGAATTTCATGCACCGGCTCCCACTCGGGGAAGTCCTCCAGAGGAGAGTGGCCGAACTCCTTGATGTACTGCTCCACGATGCGTGGGACATAGGGGCCGGGGCCGTGCTCGGCGGCGTAGGTGTACAGAATGTGATCCAGGGCCTGCAGGTCGAAGCCAACACCCTTTACCTTGTGGTCCACCATCCAGTGGGCACCCTCTATGGACATACCGGGGCTGTACGCGAAGTAGTCATCGTTCTCCCCCCAGCGCTTGTTCATTCCGGTACAGATGAGGACCCAATCCCCCTCCTGGATTCCGCCCTCCACCTTGGCGGCGGCTTGCTCAATATCCTCCACGGTAATCAGCTCCCAATGCTTCTTGGGAATGTCCAGGCAGACGGCGTCGCCGTAGTAGTTCTCCAAGGGCAGTTCGTGGGTAAAGTCGCCCTCAGGAATAACGTGGGCGGGGGAATCGGCGTGGGTAGAGTTGTGCATGTGGAAATCGTTGAAGGTCTGTAGCAGGCGGTAATGCATGGGCATATGCTGCACGCGGTCGATGTGAAAGTCACCGTTGGAGGGCCACAGGGGATTGCCCCGGCCAAAGGGATGTGAGAGATCAACTAATACTTGTTTTCCCATGATTAAATACTTCCTTTCAAAATGTTATAATTATTTATTTGTTAAAGACTGTGTACTACCTTTAAAACAGCGTATTAGGTTAAAACGCCTTGTTCAGTATGCCTAAGATGTTTTCTTTGGTGATTGACTGTCTGGGGTTAAACATAAGGGCGCTTTCCTTCACCGCATCGCCTGCGATGGCATCAAGATCGGCTTCGGTGATGCCATAGTCTCGGATGGTTTTTATTCCCACCCTGCGCACCAGACCAAGGACGGCCTCAAAGGTTTTGCGCGCTCCAACACGGGCTGATTCATATGATGAACAGCATCCCATAGCCTCGCCCAGTTCCTTGTACTTCTCGGGAAACACCTCGGCGTTGAACTCCATGACATAGGGCAGCACAAGGGCATTTGCCACTCCATGAGGCAGTCCGTGCCGGGCGCTGAGCGTATGGGCGATTCCGTGAACAAGTCCAAGATCGGCATTATTAAAGGCGAAGCCGACAATTATGCAGCCGCGCAGCATTTCCTCTCGGGAGTCAATGTCCGCTCCGTTATCCACCACCAGAGGAAGATTGTGAAAGAAGATGCGAGCCGCCTCCAGAGAACTGTATCTGGTTAGGTCGGAGGCATTCACGGATACATAGGATTCAATGGCATGTGTAAGGGCGTCAATGCCGGTTGCGGCAGTGATACCGGCGGGCAGGCCGACGGACAGCAGAGGATCAATTACCGCGTGGGACGCACCTGCATGGTTACCCACGATGACGTACTTGCGTACCTCTTCCTCGTTAATCAGAGCGATAACGTTGGTTATCTCGCTGGATGTACCTGCAGTTGTGGGAATTGCAATCAGGGGCAGTCCCTGATTTTTCACAAGATTGGGGCCTTCATAACGCTGTATGGGGCCTTCATTATTGAGAAGTATGTTGATGGCCTTGGCGGTGTCGATGGGGCTGCCTCCGCCTACTGCAACAATGCCATCCACTTTAGACTTTGATGCCAGTTCATAGCCTGCCTGCACCACACCGTTCGTGGGGTTAGAGATGACTTCATCAAAAACGACTGTCTCCACTCCGGAAGCGGATAGTACAGACAGCACCTTGTCGGCAATACCGCAGTTGACAATTCCCTTATCACAAACCACCAGAACCCTTTTCAGACCCAGTTCAGCGGTGATGTCCGCCAAATTGGATACACTGCCCCGGCCAAAATAGATTTTGCTGGGCACTTGATAAATTGCACTCATATTCATTGCTCCTTTTTTTGTGTTTT
>QFZN01000517.1_pt1 | contig 18692 bp, 15 predicted proteins | sample 1740101 | NCBI WGS metagenome assembly QFZN01 (sample SAMN09210849, study PRJNA391713) | Ciliate metagenome, whole genome shotgun sequencing project. | isolation source: combination of 50 Heterometopus sp. ciliate cells from an enrichment culture... | host: Heterometopus sp. ...
GACGGATAACAGCGTGCGGGCAGACAAATGAGCACTGATTGCACTGCAGGCAGTTTTCGGGAATCCACTTTGGAACGTCAACCGCTATGCAGCGTTTTTCAAAAGCGGAGGTGCCGTTCGGAACTGTGCCGTTGGCAACACCCATGAATGCTGAAACAGGAAGCTTGTCGCCGCGCATAGCATTAATCGGGACAAGGAGCTTTTCGACAAAATTGCGAGCGTGGTCGAGGCCGCCTTCCGGTGCGGGCTTGAGAGCGTCCGCGGGAGGATTTGACCAATCTGCGGGAATCGACAGCTCGGTGACCTTTTCAATACCGGCGTCAATAGCCTCAAGATTCATGTTGACTATCTTCTCACCCTTGCGGCCATAGGTTGTGCGGATTGCGTCCTTCATGTAGCCAATTGCGTCGGCCTCCGGCAGAATCTTTGCGAGCTTAAAGAAGGCAGCCTGCAAAATTGCGTTGGCTTTGTTGCCCAGGCCGAGTTCGCGGGCAATTTTGATTGCGTCAATAGTATAGATGTGAACCTTGTTGTCAGAGATATATCTTTTTGCTTCAGCCGACAGGTGTTCCGAAAGGGCATCAATGTCATAAGCACAGTTAATAAGGAAAGCGCCGCCCGGCTTAACGTCCTGAGCAATGTCAAAATTATCGAGATAAGACGGGTTGTGACAGGCAACGAAATTTGCCTTATTAACAAAATAGGTCGATTTGATTTTGCTCTTGCCGAAGCGCAGATGACTGATGGTAACGCCGCCGGACTTCTTTGAGTCATACTGGAAGTATGCCTGGACCTTCATATCGGTGTGGTCGCCGATAATCTTTATGCTGTTCTTGTTAGCACCGACAGTACCGTCAGAACCGAGTCCCCAGAACTTGCAGGAAATTGTGTCTGCGTGTGTTGTATCCGGCTCTTCGGTGATTGGAATCGAAAGCCCTGTGACATCGTCAACAATACCGATAGTAAAGCCGTTTTTTGGCTTATCAGACTGTATATTGCGATATGCCGAAATGATAGCTCCCGAGGTAACATCCTTTGAGGACAAACCGTAACGTCCGCCATATATTGGAATGTTGTGGAACTTGGTTCCGGTTAGGGCTGTAACTACGTCTACATAAAGAGGCTCGCCTACAGAGCCGGGCTCTTTTGTGCGGTCAAGCACTGCAATGGTTTTGACGGTATCGGGGAGCACGGACAGAAGATAATTCACCGCAAACGGACGATAAAGGTGAACCTTTACAAGACCGACCTTATCTCCCTTGCCGTTAAGGTAATCAACTACTTCCTCTGCTGCCTCACAAACACTGCCCATAGCAATAATTATATGGCTGGCATCAGGAGCACCGTAATAGTTGAACGGCTTATAATCTGTGCCGATGCGGGCATTAACCTGATTCATGTAATCCTCGACAATCTCGGGGATTGCGTCATATTTCTGGTTTGCCGCCTCACGAACCTGGAAGAAAATATCTCCGTTTTGGGCAGTACCGCGAAGAGCCGGATTTGCAGGGCTGTTCGCATTCTCGCGGAAAGAGGTAATCGCATCATAATCAACCATCTCGGCAAGTTCTTTGTAATCCCATACTTCAACCTTCTGCATCTCGTGAGATGTGCGGAAACCGTCAAAGAAATGAATGAACGGAAGGCTTGAGCGAATTGCCGCGAGGTGAGCAACAGCACCGAGATCCATTGCTTCCTGGGGGCTGTTGGCGCAGATCATCGAAAATCCTGTCTGACGGCATGCATAAATATCGGAATGATCGCCGAAAATTGAAAGAGCGTGTGTCGCTATCGAACGTGCGGAAACATGAATGACGGCGGGAAGCATTTCACCGGCTATTTTATACATGTTCGGAATCATAAGCAGTAAGCCCTGGGAAGCCGTATATGTTGTCGTCAGCGCACCTGCATTCAGACTGCCATGAAGGGCACCTGCCGCACCGCCTTCGGACTGCATTTCAATAACGTTGACCGATTGTCCAAAAATGTTCTTCTGTCCTGCTGCGGCCCATTTATCCGCATATTCTGCCATAGTCGATGAAGGGGTGATCGGGTAAATTGCGGCAACCTCGGAAAACGCATAAGAAACGTGCGCAGCAGCGTTGTTGCCATCCATTGTTTTCAGCTTTCTTGCCATTTTGAGTCATCTCCTTAAATACATTGAGCTTTATCTATTATTAAAGGCTATAGTCCTGTGTTTAGTTTGCGCCACAAAACGATAGGAATTCTCTTTTTTTGAATTTATATCATTTTATTATGCAATAAATAGCTTGTAAACTATAGGAATGTACGGTATATGAAACTTTTTTCGCATTATTTTTTGCTTTACCCTATAAGACTGATATTCTTGATGTATGATATATTTTTTCAATCAAAAAATATCGTTGTGCTTTTAAGGCATTCGGGGTATAATAAATAATCGTTCTGGCAAATAAAAGCTTCATATCCAATTATTCCTTCCCTTAACAGCGGAGGCATCACATCAATAAGAAAGGGACTGACATCATGGTAACAATCGAAAACGAGCTTGGGATGATAAGCATTACCAGTGAAGTGTTCACGAACATCGCTGGTGACGCCGCAACAAACTGCTTTGGTGTCAAAGGCATGGGGGCGCGCTCGAAAACCGACGGACTTGTTTATTTGCTTCGCAGAGAGTCTATGTCAAAAGGTGTCGGCGTAAGCTTCAATGAAGACGGCAGCGTTTCCATTGCTCTGCATATAGTGATTGATCACGGCGTAAACATTAAAGTTCTGGCCGGAAGCATAATGAATGAGGTTAGCTATAAAGTCGGGAAAGCTACCGGAGTTCCTGTGAAAAACGTCGATGTATATGTCGACTCAATGCAGATTAGCTGAAATATTCGTCTGTGTCTTTTGCGTAGAGCATGTTCATTTATTCCCCGGAGGTGTTAATTTTGAGAGAAACAATAGACAGTGCCGCATTTAAAAACATGTTGCTTTGCGCTGCCGCTGCTCTGGATGTAAACAAGCAGCATATTAACGAACTGAATGTTTTTCCCGTTCCCGATGGCGACACGGGCACAAATATGAGTATGACAATGGGCGCAGGTGCGCTTGAACTAAAACGTAAAAATCCGCAGGGTGTGGGTGAAGTCGCAAAAATCGCCGCCGACGCGCTTCTGCGCGGTGCGCGCGGCAATTCTGGAGTTATTCTATCCCTATTATTCCGTGGTTTATCCAAGGTTATGAAGGGTAAGGACACCTGCGATGCCTACGACTTTGCGCTTGCTCTGAGCGAGGGCGTGGAAGCTGCGTACAACGCTGTCATGAAGCCTGCGGAGGGCACGATTTTGACAGTATCCCGAATGTCTGCCGCTGCCGCCTCGGATTTTGCCGAAACCGGCACCGACATCGAGCTTCTTCTTTCCTGTGCAATTGAGGCTGCGAAGGACGCTCTGGCCAACACCGTCAACCAAAATCCCGTTTTGAAAAAAGCAGGAGTCATTGACGCGGGTGGCAAGGGCTTTGTCGTTATTCTTGAGGCAATGCTTGCTTCTCTGAGAGGGGAAGTTACTCCTGATTCATATGAAATCAGCAACATCGAAACAAATGATCAGGCGGATTTCGGTGATTTTGACACCGGCGATATTACTTTTGCTTTTGATACAGTCTACATTGTTCGCAAAACAGATGGCGACAAATCCTTGGATCAACTGCGTGCCTATCTGGACAGTATTGGTGATAGTCTTGTTATCTCGGAGAGTGACGAAATCTTCAAGGTTCATGTACACACTAATGTCCCGGGTGATGCTCTGACTGAATCTCAGAAATACGGAACGCTGGAGCTGGCCAAGATAGAAAATATGCGGATTCAGCATGATGAGCTTGTTGCGTCTTCCAATTCGGAGCCCGAAATCGCCGAACCCGAAAAGGATTTCGGAACTGTTGTCGTCTGCGCAGGTGACGGTCTCGCTGCTCTTTTCAACGAACTTGGAGCCGACAGAATCGTGACCGGCGGCCAAACAATGAACCCCTCCACAGAGGACATTCTTAATGCAATCGAAGGCACTCCCGCCAGAACCGTATTTGTTTTTCCCAACAACAAAAACATCATTATGGCTGCGGAGCAATGCATACCTCTGACTGAAAAGAAAGTCGTTGTTGTACCCACAAAAACAATCCCCCAGGGTGTATCCGCAATGCTCAGTATGGATACATACACCCAGAGCGAGGAAGAAATACTCGACACCGTCAGAGAATCCATTGAAAATGTTCACACCGCCCTTATAACTTATGCTGCCAGAGACTCGGAATTTGACGGCTATGAGATCAAAGCCGGCGAATTTCTCGGACTTTTGGACGGCGCACTTCTCGGCAGCGATTCCCTTACTGACGTCCTTATTGATAGGCTTGCGGATGAACTCATAAAATTTGAGCCTGAATATATAACCGTATATTACGGTGAGGATGTTACTGCGGAGGACGCACAAAGTGTCAGTAATCTTCTCTCCACAAAGCATCCCTCTGCTGAATTGAGCGTTATAAACGGCGGTCAGCCGGTATACTATTATATGATTTCAGCGGAATAGGCAAAATTTCCGCTATAGAACAAAATACCTCCCGCGGAAGCTTACACGGCATTCCGACAGGAGGTATTTTATTATCTATGTTGGGGTATTCTGATTCCCCGGAGTGTTTTTGGACTTATTATAGTAATGCTTTTTGTTTCGATTTTGATTCGGCTGTTTTCCTTTTGCCTTATTTGCAGAATCGCCATTCGGGTGAGGCTTCTGAGGATTGCGCGCTTGTAAAGCATCAGGATTCGCATCCTGGGCGGCATCCGGATTACCGTGTTTTATACTTGGCATTGGCTGGTTATAATTCTTTACGCCATTATGTTGTGGTCTTGGTTTGAACTGCTGGCGCTTATCAAAGCCAGGCTTATTCTGTGAATCATCCGAAAATGATTTCTCCTCGATGTTTGGCTTTTTTTCCGTTTCTGTACCGGCTTTTTCCGCAAACAGTGAAGGGGCTTCCCACGGATCTGCAACCGGCTCATCAGGCTTTTCCTGTTCATCGGCTTCCGCTGCTTTTACAACTACGTTAAGTACATGAGGCATAGGCTCACCCGGTTTCGGCCTCCCCCCAGGGATGGACGCAACCTCTGCGGCATCAAGAACCTTAAAGTCCTCTTCCCCCTCGTTATCAATGCGTACCTTGACCTTCTGACGGAGAACGTTTGTTTGAATGACGCTTCCATAGCCCTTGGTGGTCTGCACAAACGCACCGATTTTCGGTATGTTCTTGAGCAAATCCTCGTAGGCATCCTGTTCATATCGCAGGCAGCACATAAGTCTGCCGCAGCTGCCCGAAATCTTCGTAGGATTCAGCGACATGGATTGAGTCTTTGCCATCCTTGTGGAGACCGGCTGGAAGTCGTTCAAAAACTGGTTGCAGCAATACGGTCTGCCGCAAATGCCCAAGCCTCCGAGCATTTTTGTTTCGTCCCGTACTCCAATCTGACGCAATTCGATTCGTGTGCGGAATACAGCCGCCAAATCCTTTACCAGATCGCGGAAATCGACCCTGCCGTCAGCTGTAAAGAAAAACAGCATTTTGTTGCCCTCAAAGCCGCATTCAACATCCACAAGCTTCATATCAAGCCCATGAGCAGCAATTTTTTCCTTGCAAATCTCAAAAGCTTCCTTTTCACGCTCTTTATTGGAGGCAGCTATACGAAGATCATCCTCGGTCGCGACTCTTATAACAGGTTTTAACGGAGGAATAATACTCTCATCCGTAACGTAATGCGCTCCAAACGCGCATTCGCCTATGTCAAGGCCTTTTGAGGTTTCAACGATAACCGTATCCCCCGTTTTTACTTCAACCCCAATCGGATCAAAATAGTAAGCCTTTCCATGGCTGTTAAATTTTACACTAATAACTTCTGTCATATTTATGTCCATTCCTTTTCGCTGAACTATGAAGCACAAAATGACCATGTAACCGGATGGTCATAAATTGCGCATGTGTTGCGGTTGCCTGCAAGGCGAGCAACACGCGCTTTTAATGTGGAAAGTTTGAACTTGTTTCAAACTTCCTCATTTCAGATTGTCAGAACGCAAAGCATTCCCATAACATGCTTAACGCTGACATTCAGGCGCATATATTCGTCCGACCTGTCACATAGTGATAAAAGGCGAACGGCATCGCTGCGGGAAAGGCCCGCAAAGCTTTTTTTCAGGCTGATAGTATTGTTTAGGCAAAAGCGGATTTCGCGTATTAGGCTCTCCGCCTGTTCGTTGTCGAGCGACTCGCACTTGCCGAAAAATGCGCAAAGCTCAGAAGGTTTCTTTTTAACTGCAAGTGATAAATATTCCTTCGCAAGCTCGCTTTCCGTGCCCTCTATTTCAGCCTCGGCGCGAATAATAACGCATCGGGAGCGAATAGTGGCAAGCAGCATTTCCGCGCTGTCTGCACATAAAATAAAAACAGCATATCGTGGCGGCTCTTCCAGAATCTTCAGGGCGGCATTTTGCGCAGCATCGTTCATAAATCCCGCATCTCGAATAATATAGACTTTCTTTTCGGCGGTTTGCGGACGCACATAAGCATCGGCGGCCATATGTCGAATTTGATCCACCTGAACGTCGCGCTTAGACTTTCCCTTGTCGTCCGTTCTTCTTGAAATATCGATTACATCGGGATGAACACCGGCAAGAGCATTTCTGCAGCTTGTACATTTATGACATGGCGCTACTTCCTGACTGTCGCATACGAACGAGCAGGCAAGCTCGAGAGCCATTTTTTCACGCCGCTCCGCGCTGGATGACGCGATAATATACGCATGGGAATCTTTTTTGATTCCAAATAAGCCGTCATTTTTCATAAACGCAATAAATGTTCAATATCCACAGTAAATACGACAGCGCCACTGACCTTGATCTGAGGCGGCAGTTTATAGTTCCCGAAAGATTTTTCCGGCAAAATGTCCACTGTACTCTGGGACGTATTCGCCTTAATAATGCCTATGGCACTATTGACCCTGATATCTTCAATACCGGAAAAAACCGCGGCGTTTTCTTCCCTTAGAAAACCTCCGTAGCTGCTGATTACGGTAGATGGATATCCCTCTTTTGACATTGCGTTCGCGACAACGGGCGCGTCCGATTTACTTGTTACCGCAACTAATAGTTTCATGTCGGAGCCTCCCTGATAAATTAATCCTTTGTATTCGTTCTAAATGCTTCACTCAATGTCATTTTTATTTTACCTTTATTATCCGCTTTCGTCAATGGAAAAATACTTTGCAAAGAGCCATGTGCTTTTCTTGACTTCCGCATAGTCTTCATATTACAATATTTCTATTAACCTGTTGGAGGGATTGCGATGAAAAGCATAATTGATTATGCAGAAACAGAATTTGAAACGCTTGATTTAAAACCGTTTAATCGTGTCGACAGTCTTATTTTGTCGCAATTTGCCTATATTAATTTTGATGGGCTCATACCGTACTCTAATATTGGCAACAAAACTGTAAGAATTGCTGACTGTTTTTTGGCTGAGCATTTCACCTCCATGTTGCATGAAATTCGCGACCCCGTCAGTAACCGCAGATTTCTTACGGCTCTCGCCTCAAGCCCGCGTTTTAGGGATATCGGTATGACCTCATATGTGAGTGAATTTGATCCGGTGAAGGAAAAACAGTTCTCAGCCGTCACTTTTATTTTACCCAATAATTGCGTTTATATTGCTTTCCGCGGAACGGACGATACAATTATCGGCTGGAAAGAGGATTTTAATATAGCATACGTCTATCCCGTTCCTTCTCAGATGCGAGCCTTGGAGTATGTGCTTGACATTTCAGCATTGTTTAGCGGAAATCTGATAATCGGCGGACATTCTAAGGGCGGAAATCTCGCCGTATATTCAGCATTCACTGTGCCGGAATCGATTCAGGACAGAATAGTTATAATTTATGATCATGACGGTCCCGGCTTCAGGGACGGTGTTCTCGACAATGACGGCTACAGACGAATCATGTCCAAGGTACAAAAAACAATTCCTCAGTCCTCCCTAATCGGTATGCTTCTTGAAGGCCACGAAAGCTACACAGTTGTCGAAAGCAACCGAATAGGAATCATGCAGCATGATCCGTTCTCCTGGAAACTTGCGGAGGATGATTTCTCGACCGCTGAGGAGGTTTCGGACGGCGCACGATATTTGAATCGCACAATAACGGACTGGCTCAACTCGCTTTCCGATGAGAACCGAGAAAAATTTGTTGATATTCTGTTTCGCGTACTTGACGCAGGAGATGCCGAAACATTTACGGATATAACGACTGAGTGGAAAAAGAATTTTTCTGCAATTTTTACGGCCATAAAGGACACAGACCCCCAGATGAAAAAATTCATTTGGGAGCTGATCCGGGATTTTGGAGCATTGATGCTGCACAACCTCCGCATAAGGAAAAAGTCTCAGCCAGTAAAATCATCATAAAAAGACGGACAGATATGCCGCTAGGCTGTCTGTCCGTTTACATTATGTTATGTGTTTGCTTTTCAGTAGGCTTTCTTGGAGTCACATGGGTTTTTTAAGCTGTTTCTCGATGAAAGCAGCTATCTGACCAACGGTCAAAAGTTCACTCGCGTCATCATTTGTAATTATGATGTTGTAGTTCTCCTCAAGTGCCATAATCAGTTCTACGATGTCAAGTGAGTCTGCCCCAAGATCATCCAGAATTCTTGTATCCTCGGCAATCATGTCGGGACTGATTTCAAGCTGCTTAGCCAGTGTTTTTCTGACAGTTTCAAAAATATTTTCTTCCACTTAATGGCGGACCAGCCGCCTTCACCTCTGTTCTATGAAAATTGAGCTTAACTTATTCCTGAGTTTTGTTCTTATCGCAGGAAATAACAACTCTACGGTTTGGTTCAACTCCTGTTGAGCAGGTAGTTACTCCGTCGTAATTTTGAAGAGCGGTGTGGATGACATGGCGCTCATACGAATTCATAGGTTCGAGAGCCATGCTTCTATGATATTTCAGAGCCTTCGCGGCCATTTTTTCCGCGAGATGGACAAGTGATTCCTCTCGCTTACTGCGATAGTTCTCGGCATCTATGCTGATGTGAGTCCGTTCCTCGGTTCCGCGGTTTACCGCGTAATTTGTGAGGTGCTGAATTGCATCCAGCGTCTCTCCGCGGCGGCCGATAATGGATCCCATTCCTTCACCGCTGAGCTCCGCACAAATTGATCCGTCCTCTTTTACGCTGATGTCAATGTCAGCTTCCGTACCCATACGGCTGAGCAGTCCTTCAAGAAATTCTCTGATCCTTCCAGTAACATCATTATCGGAAGTTTTATCCGGAACTTCATACATTACTTTGACTACGGCGTGAGAAGCGCCGATTCTCAGAAATCCGCTTCTGGCGCGTTCAACAATTTCGATAGATACTTCATCTCTTTGAAGGTTAAGCTGACGAAGAGCGGAAGATATTGCTTCTTCCTCTGTTTTTCCCGTCACTTCAATTGAATTCTGCATTTCTTATCTCCCATAGTTAAAATCGTTTTGTAGGTGGCCTTTGCTCCATCCCCTGTATCGTCGGCTTACTCGGAGTCGATGGATTCATCGATATCGGACAAAGCTGAGGCGGCCTTTGTGGCTTCATCAGCCCCCTCGGGGTTAACATAGCGATCCGTTACATAAGCTCTGCCTCTGGCATATCGGCGAGTGCCGACTTGTGAATCCGGCGTGCCGTCCGTAAGGCCAAGCTCAGCGCGTCTGCGAGCCTTTTCCTGTGCCCGCTCTGCGGCAAGTCTTTCCTCATTTTGAGTCTTCTGTGCGGACTGAAGCTTTTTTTTGCTGGTATTTTCATTTCTTTCGGTAGCACCCAGCTCTTTGAGCTTTTCCGTTTCAAGATGCTTCTTGTTGAGCTCCGCTTCACGCGCACGCATTCTTTCTCTGCGCTCGGCATCCTCTTTGTCCAATATATTTCCGTAATAGCGATTTAAAATTGAGTCCTGAACGATTGCAAGCACGCTGTTTGCAATCCAGTAAATGCCCAGAGCTGCGGGCATTACGAAGCCGATATACACGGAAAAGAGGGGCATCATCAGCATCATGCTCTTCATAGAGCCCTGTTGCTGCTGGGTCGCGGCAGGATTAGCGGCGTTACTTATCTTCATGGAGAAGTACGCAAGCGCTCCGGATACAACAGGTATCAGGAAAAGTCCCAGTGAGGGACCCCAGCTTGATGTCTGACTCCAGTCAACGCTCGTAAAGAACTTCCAATTTGGAGTGTCACCGAGGTTCATTCCAAGGAAGCTAAAGTCCAGATTAACAAGCTTGTCCGAGATACTTGCAAAATCCGCAAAATGCTGATGGACAAAGCTCGCCATTTCAAGCTGAGCATAGGAGCCATTGGGAACTGTGCCGCCAAGACTGAGAATGGTATTCTTGATAGCATCAAGCTGATCATTCGTGATACCCATCATCGTTGTAAACGGATAACGGATAACGCTGTAAAGCATGAACAAGATTACCATCGGGATAAGCGACCAGAGGCATCCCGACATGGGATTGACCTTTTCCTCTTTATACAGCTTTGCGACTTCCTCATTGTATTTTGCCTTGTTGCCCTCATGTTTCTTTTCCAGTTCCTTCATGTAGGGAGTAAGACGCGCGGAGCGCATCATGCTGTATTTGCTTCTCATCATAGGATATAGAAGCACCAGCTTCAGCACTATGGCAAAGAGAATAATGGCCAAACCGTAGCTTAATGTGAAGTTATAAAAGGTCATTAAAAGCCATGCAAAAGGCCAAACGATAATATTCGTCATCAGGGTTCTCCTATCAGGTATTACCGGTTATGGAACCGGATCATAGAAATCGTGGTCACCTTTGTGAAACGGGTGACACTTTGAAATACGCTTCACGGCAAGCCACGAACCTTTGGCCGCGCCGTATTTTTCCAAAGCTTCCAAAGCGTACTGGGAGCAGGTCGGAACAAACCTGCAGCATGGCTTTGTATACGGTGAGATATGCTTTCGGTAGAATTTTACAAGCGCAATCAGAATGCTCTTCACGTTTGGTCACCGCTTTTCGATAAATCGGACATAATTCCCAGACGTGAACACGCGAATAAATAAGCCTTTTCCAGTTCAGCATAACTTACATAACGGCTTTTTACTCTTGCGACCACAACGATATCCAGGCCCTTTTGCAATCGCGCTTCGTTAAGGCGGTATATTTCTCTGATGCGCCGACGGATAAGATTACGGCAAACGGCGTTACCGATTTTTGTGCTGACGGTAATACCTATCTGATTGTAATCCCGATTAGTCCTGCGGAAATAGACAACAAGAGACGGTGTTGCAACGCTTTTCCCCTTATCATACAGACGGCGGAACTCGTGATTTTTCTTCATTGAAACGGAAAATTTCAAATTATACAATCCTTTCGTCCGAACATCCGACGGAGAAACACCTAAAGGGCGGATGAATCCGCCCTAAAAAACCGGTATTACGCGGGGAAAGCCGCTTCTTTATTGCCGATTGCCAAAAAGACTTTGAAGTATAGCACATTCACAGAATTAATAGCTGAGCTTTGCTCTGCCCTTAGCTCTGCGACGAGCAAGAACCTTGCGGCCATTCTTTGTAGCCATTCTCTTGCGGAAGCCATGCTCTTTCTGGGCATGCAATTTTTTGGGCTGATACGTACGAACCATTGCCGTACACCTTCCTTTCGTAATATGGTACTCAACAACGGCATTATTTGTGCTTTGCAAGCTCCAAATCAGGTTTTGCGAAATAACAGCAAACAAGTCGCAGTAGTTGATAAATTTATTATTCTCTGACCATTTGTCTCTCATACAGACCCGATAAGAATCTAAATTAGCTTGTAGGTCAGAAAGCTATGTTATTATACAGTATTCGCAAATGATGTGTCAACAATAATTTGTTTTTGAAAGCTTATTATGCCAAGTCATTTATTGCTGTAGCTTGCTTAAATAGGCTTTGAGCGAATCGCTTTTCAAAATATACCTCATTGCCGGTAAGCCTAAGGCAAATAAAACAACCGCTTCTCCTAAGCCTACCCATCCTCCATAAACAACAAGGCCTTCTAAAAATCCGTATTGCACGGTGACATCCTTTAAAGAGGAAAACGAAATTACGGCTCCAATAATAGGAGCATTGAACAAAACCGGCATGAAGCAAGCTGCTATGCATGAGCCCAGTCCGGTATTTTCATTCCTACGTGCGCTAATGCCTATTGCAGCGGTGCACAATCCTGCCAATAATGTAGCCAGAGAACCAAATATAATGTCAAGCGGTCCTGCGCTCGGCCCTAACAGGTTTGCAATTACGCAGCCGATTGTCAGCCCGACAGCGGACTCTGGAAAAAAGAATGGCAGTATGCAAAGAACTTCCGAAACACGAAATTGAATAGCGCCGTAACTGATAGGGGCGAGTACCAAAGTCAGCACGGCGTAAAGCGCACCGATGACGGCAACGGTTACAAGTTTTTTTGTGCTGTAATTCATAATATCAGAGTCTCCCAACGTATATTTAGCTATTGAGTTTTTTAGCTTCCGCAAGGCTGTAAATGCAGCCGCAGTAATCCTGACGATACAGCCCGTATTCCTTTGAAAGCTCTATAGAGCGCTTGTAGCCCCCTCTTTTTTTAAAGTCGGACGGCAGCCATTTGACACCAAACTCTTCCGCAAGCTGAAAACCGGTTTCGTTAATACGTACCTCGTCTTTGTGCGGACTTACGGACAGCGTTGTGCAGAAATAATCAAAATTCTCCTCTTTTGCCCTTTTAGCGGTTTCACGCAGGCGAAGTCTAAAGCATTCCGTACACCTGGCACCATTCTCAGGTTCATTCTCTAAGCCCTTTGCCACGGCCTCAAAGCTCTCTCCGTCATAACCGCATTCCATCAGCGTCACAGTTTCGGGGTATTTGGAAACGACGTGCCTCATCCAGAAAAGGCGCTTGTCATATTCTTCTTTCGGCTGAATGTTCGGATTGTAATATAATACCGTAACATCAAAGTGTTTCGTAAGGTACTCGAGCACATAGCTTGCGCAAGGCCCACAGCAGCACTGGAGAAGCAGTCTTTTTTGTTCTCCGCCGAGCGATTCTATTACAACGTCTGTCGTCTTTTGATAATTGTGCTTCAATACTTTTCCTCTTTTCCCCTAACGAAGCCATAAAAGCAAATAATTACAGTTTTGTTGTTGACTTATGGGACCTTATTATAATACTATGAATAAATAATTGCAAAGCAATAATCGGTTTGGAGCATAAATGAAAATCAACATAAAATTCACAGCAATTTTCGCTGTCATATTAACCTTTTGTATTCCTATCTCCGTTCATGCAGAGTCATGGGGGAATTTTACCGATATTTCCGGCCATTGGGCTGAAAAAGCTGTCAGAACCGGCTATGATGACGGCTTAATTACGGGCTTTAGCAGCACCACCCTTGCACCGGACGCCCCGATAACCACCGCTCAGATGATAACGGTTCTCTGCCGTGTCCTCGGAGCGAGTAAAACTGCGGATATTTCCACACTGGGAATTTCTTCAAATGCCTGGTACGCAAACGCCGCAGGCGAAGCGCTTTATCTGGGACTAATCTCAAAAAGTACCGTCAACCTCGATGCACCCATGACCCGCCAGAGTGCCCTTTCAATGATGGCAAAGGCATTTTGCCTCGTTCCTGCGGAACCCAATTACTCATCTCTCGGGGTCTTCTCCGATGCCAACCTGATTTCTGCTGAAAACAGGGGGGCTATAGCCACCCTCGTATCGGAAAAATACATCCAGGGCAGCAACGGTTTATTAAATGTTAGCAGCACCCTTACGCGTGCTGAGTTTCTGACGGTTCTCTTTCGCATTGCGGATAACTATATTTCTCCCGCTGCTCTGAAGTCAGGCACACAGGGTGGCTTTGTTCTCAAGGGCAACAGTGCGTTAAGCTACATATCTTCTGGCAATCTCTGGTTTGACTGCACTTCGGAAAGTGTTGTACTCTCGGATGTCGCGGCAAGCTCTGTTACGCTTAGGGGCAATAAGCTTTCAAACCTGAACATAAGCAATGGTTCTAACATATCAAAGCTCGTTGTCGCGCTCGGCAGCGGCAGTGTATCGTTCGGCAGTTCCGACGCTTCAAAAATCGGTGCCTTACGCCTCGTTTCCTGCGACAGCGCCACTGTAGGGGCTGATGTAGGCTCGGTAGAGATTACGGGGAACGGCATTCCCGTAAGTATATCGGGCAAACACGATATGCTCGTCGTTTCCGGCAGCAGCAACACCATTACTCTGTCTTCGGATGCTTCCCTTTCAACAATAAAAATTATCGGCGATAATAACAGCGTCACCGTCTCGGGCAAAAGCATAGGTTCCATTTTGTCCTGTGATGAGCTTGATGTATTGGGCAAAGGAAACACTCTATCCTTTAATGTTTCCTCGCAGGTTTCCACGAAAATAGTAGTCGGCGGAACTGAAAACAAGCTTACTTCCAAGCTTGAGGGCATCTCCACTCTTAGCCTTGAAGGATCAAAGGACGATGTGTCCGTCACTTCCCTTTCGGGAATTTCCGATTTTACGGTTTCAGGAAGCGGAAACAACGCCGCCATCTCTTCTGTCAGCTCTCTGCCTGTTAACGTCTACGGCTCTTCAAATATTATAGGCGTAACTGACAGTACGGGAATCACCTCAGCCGCGGTATCCGGCAACTCAAACTGGGTTACTTTCTCATGCCCGAGTATTTCCGCCGTAAGCATTTCGGGAATGTATAACACAGTCAACAAGAGCGGCAAGGGTACAGCCGGAACACTTGCTATTCCCGGCACAAGCAACGCATTTGTGCTTTACGAGGGTAATGACCTGCAAAGTGCGGAAATTTCGGGAATGGGCAACACAGTCACAGTAAACGGCACAGCGCAGGCAATCAGTCTTGACGGACAAAACACAGTTCTTAACGGCAGCGGAACAGTTCAATCCCTGACGATCAACGCCAGCGGCAGCACAATAACCGTAAGCGCCTTGAGTACCACGGACAACAGCTCAAAGACCGATGAGGCGCGTGTGCTTAAGCTTGTAAGCCTCGGCTATCAGGGAAATTACACGCTCAAATGGGCACAGGAGCATGACTATTCGGATGCCGATAAGGTAACGTGGATCAATGCAAAAGGCTACAGCAGCAGTACGGAATATCTCATCTGGGTAAATCTCTCAATGCAGAGAGTAAATGTTTTCCAGGGCAGTGCAGGCAGTTGGAAGCTAGTTTACAGCTGCATTGTCGGGACGGGCGCAACAGGCCGCGACACACCAATTGGCACTTGGACAGTAACCTATAAGCTGCTCGCGGGATGGACTACTTCAACCTACACCGTTAAACCCGTTGTCGGCTTTAAACAGGATACAGGCTATGCCTTCCACTCCAGACTTTATTCCCCCGGCACATCCACCTTGTCCGACGCCTCCATAGGCTATCCTGTAAGCCATGGCTGTGTGCGCATGTATGAAGACGATATAAAATTTATCTACGATACCATTCCCTTCGGAACCACAGTCGTGGTATACTGATCGAAAATCAAAAATTATATTCAAAAGATAAAGCATATGAATTGGAGGAAGGCCATGGATAAGCGGACAAGCAAGGACAACTACTATCTTGATATAGCTGATTCTGTACTTAATCGCTCCACCTGCCTGAGAAGAAAATACGGTGCAATAATCGTGAAAGCAGACGAGATTCTTTCAACCGGCTATAACGGCGCACCCAGAGGGCGTGAAAATTGCAGCGATTTGGGCTACTGCACACGTGAGCATCTGGGCATTCCCAGCGGCGAGCGCTATGAGCTTTGCAGAAGCGTTCACGCGGAGCAAAATGCAATCATATCCTGCTCAAGACGCGATATGCTGGGTTCAACGCTCTATCTCGTCGGCCGTGACGCGAAAACGGGCGAGCTTATCCCCGCCGCTTCCTGCTCCCTCTGCCGAAGATTTATTTTAAACGCGGGCATTGAAAAGGTTATTAGCCGAAACGGTGAAAATGGAGTTGATATAATCAACGTTTCGGAATGGATAAACGACGACGACTCTCTGCCCAAGCAGGTCTAATCTTCTCTTGGGGAAGCTTGCGCCACAGGCGACGGCTGATGGTCCTTTAGTACCATGTCACCCTCATCCGTCACGTGCCATCTTTCATGGAGAAGGCTTAGTTTAATAACGCAAACATGGAGCTGCCGAATTTTAGGCAGCTCCATGTTTGCGTTACCGAAAAATCAACTATTTACCAAGATTCGTTGTCTTTTTATAAGCCTCGTATACAGCAGAGGACACAGAGGCGCGGAAGCAGCCTTGTTCAAGCGCCTCAACTCCGACAATGGTTGAGCCTCCCGGCGAGCACACGGCATCCTTAAGGTCACCTGGATGTTTTCCTGTTTCAAGCACCATTGCGGCGGCCCCGAGAACCGCCTGAGCCGCAAACTCCTGTGCCTTGTCGCGGGGAAGCCCCGACATAACACCTCCGTCGGCAAGCGCTTCAATGAACATATATACAAATGCGGGGCTGCAGCTGAAAACAGGCGTTGCGGGGTCAATATACGCTTCATCTATAACCGAAACCCGCCCACCGGGTGCAAGCGCGACGCACAGCCTTGTAACATCCTTCTCAGCAACAATTTTTGACGGTGCCACAAGTATCAGCCCTTTTCCTACGGCCACAGGTGTATTCGGCATGAGCCTGACAACGGGAAGAGAAAGCCCTTCCTCATTAATAATCGCTTCAATCGTACTCACGGCAATTCCCGCCGCTATGGAAACCAGGACCTTATTTTCGCCATTATTCAATGCTTCCTTAAAAACGGGCAGCAAACCACGCAAGACCTCCGGTAAAACATTGGGCTTTACACAGAGAAAAACAAATTCAGCTTTCTGTGCCGCCAAAGACGCGGTTTGCGAAGTACTGCAGCCTGTTTTTCCGGCAAGCTCCAGCATCTTTTCGGTAGATTTGTCATAAATAATTACATTGTGCGGCTCGGCAGCGCGGCAAACCGCTTCGATAATTGCTCCGCCCATATTACCCGCTCCGATAAACGCAAAAGTATCTTTCATATTGCTGGCTCCTTTTCTGAACAGACCGCCAAAGTTTTGCTTTGGCGGTCTGCAATCGACCTAACTTTTATGTGTTATTTCCTGTTATTTGTTTTTTCCGAAAAATTCTTCAAAATAATCGCGCTCGGCTTTTAATTCGGCTTCCTTATCCAAAACCTCTTTGCTGAAGGGGTTCACCCCCGTCTCTCTAGTCCTTTTGTTTTCAGGAAGCTTTTTCTGTGCGGCAGCCGTTCTGGAGTGCGGCGCTTCTCTTTGCTGATCCTCTATGCCCCTCTGCTTTGCTCTGTTTCTCATTTCAAGGTTTCTATGATATCTCTTTTTCCCTCGCTGATATCGAACAACAAGATAGATATATGTGCCGAAAAGTCCTAGAACAATTAAAATGAAAATTATCGTCAAAGGCTTTTTCAACGTATTTAATATTTTTGACTTAATAAACTGGGAATAGCTCAGGTCAATAGAAGTGCATGCCACAAGCTTTGATGTGCCGTAAACAACGCCGTTGCGCTCAATCGATATTTCACCGAGAGCTGTTCCGGCCTGAACCGGAGCAACAAGGTCTACGCCCTTATCTACATTGTAAATTGTTATCTTCTGTTCAAAGGTGGAACTGTCCTCATCCTTTGGCAAAAGCACCTTTACAGCGGTTTCGGGATGAACTGTAACGAAATCCGCATTTTTTCCCATCTTTACGGGAATATCCTTAACCAAATCCGTAGTTTGCAGAATGTCTCGATAGCTGAAATTTTGAAAAGCCCAGTTATAGAGCAAAATGGAATCAAGGAAATTCGTATACTGGGGTTTACCGCTCGTATCCACTTCTTTTCCGCCCAATACGACACACAGCAGTTTTACGCCGTCCTTTGAGGCCGTGGAAACAAGACAATATCCCGCATCGCTTGTATGTCCGGTCTTAACTCCCGCCGCGTACTGATAAAGATAGCCCGGATATAGTTCGGAATTTACATTTATTAAGCCGTTGGTATTTTGTAGGGTGCGTTCTTTTGAAACATTGGTTGCGGGTACGGTTTTTGTGACCGTATTGCAGATTTTCGCAAATAGCGGATGTGAAATGGCCTGGAGAGATATTTTTGCAAAATCGCTTGCCGTGGTGTAGTGATTTTTATCGGGCAGCCCATGGGCATTTGCGAAGTGAGTTCCCGTGCAGCCAAGCTCCGCTGCTCTTGAATTCATCATGCCGACAAAAGTCTGAATATCACCGCCTATATATTCCGCGATAATATTGCAGGCTTCGTTTGCGGATGAAAGCATAGCGCAATAAAGAAGATTTTCAAGAGTCATCGTTTCGCCCGGTACAATTCCCGAGGTACTGCCGTCATCACTGAGGTCGGCGTTTATATCTTTTCCTGCCGTAACGTTGTCGGTTAAAGCCACCTTGCCGTTTTCTATTGCCTCAACCGCAAGCATAACCGTCATAACCTTTGTGAGACTCGCCGGGTAAGCTTTGTTGTTTTCATTTTTTGCATATACTGTATTTCCGGTTGTTGCGTCTATAAGAATCTCTTCATTTGAGCTCGGCGCTGGATCGGATACCGCAAAAGCAGATGGTGAAACAAAATTTACGGATAATATGGAA
>QFZN01000617.1_pt1 | contig 18643 bp, 23 predicted proteins | sample 1740101 | NCBI WGS metagenome assembly QFZN01 (sample SAMN09210849, study PRJNA391713) | Ciliate metagenome, whole genome shotgun sequencing project. | isolation source: combination of 50 Heterometopus sp. ciliate cells from an enrichment culture... | host: Heterometopus sp. ...
GTGAGAAGATGATGACACAATGCACGACGCGACGATACAACTATATATATAACTCAGGCCGCGGCACTATATATTCGTAAACGTTTGGACCTTCCGATCGTCCGAACCTTCCTGTCTCTTTAATTTAACATAGTAGCAATTATATTAAAATAAGTCAGGGCTATCGCAACAAAAATGAACAAACCCGGAGGACGGACGATGTCGCAGCGGTTCTTCGAGGAAAAGCAGCCCCCGAAGCGCGTGATCACGAACTTCAACGTCAAGGACTTCGAACGGGCCTTTGTCAAAGTACAGCGCGGCTGGTAACGGCGGGTAGAAATCGGGGTCGGAGTTGCAGAGCGCTCGCGTCAAGAGGAAGGCACTGGCATTGTTTCAGGAGGCTGCAGAAGACGCAAAGGACGACCGTAAGTTCTTCCAGACGGTCATCCAGTTCGACGAGGCCAAAGTTTCCGGCCTCGACCAGCCCCCGCTCCGTCGCGACTCCTCCGGCAAACTCGAGTCTTACGCGACTGTGGACTTTTACCAGTTCTATCAGCAGGCGATAAAGGGGAGAGTGCAAAAGAAGCTCGAGGAAGAGGAGGAGAAGAAGTTCCCGGCAGTCGTTCCTTCGGTCACCATTAATTTGGACGATGATGAGTCGCATCCGACGGTGATCACGGCCGAGGAGTCGCCGGCCAGTTCGCTGCCCGTGGAGGCCACCCCGCCCCGCAAGCTTCCTCGTCGGCGCGGCGGTCCCACCGACCTCAGCAAGATAGCCTAGTCCCTAGAAAGGGGATAACTATGTATAATGTTGGACTTTGACTAAAGGATACGAGTTCGTCGCGGCTTCCCTATGCTGCGATCGCACGTGTTACGGTTCATGCGATCCCCAGTCTCGTTTTGCACGCTGTCCCTTTCAAAAAGGAAATATAGTCGCGCCGGCAGGAATAAAATAATATAATTCGTGCGTGATTTAGCGAAATGGTACGGCGCCGGAATAACCCGTCCTAGAGCACACTTGCTGCGTGCAGAGCTGACAACTACTACTATTCCAAGGACTGGGACCCCTCACAGGCAAGTCACCCCCAGTGCTAAAGTCGCGTATAGGGCTCAAAGAACCGCTTCAACAAGAGTCGTCCTCTCGGCAGCCGCTCCCGCGGCCAGGGTGTCACCATCATCCGCTTCGAAGTTCCCTTTAACATTCGTTGCACCACCTGCAAGACGATGATCGCGAAGGGTGTTCGGTTCAATGCTGAGAAGAAGTGCGGTAAGCGGGTCAGCACGATGCGTAGTGGGGAAGTACCTGAGCACGAAAATCTTCTCGTTCTCGATGCACTGCTTCGGCTGCGGCGGGCCGCTGGTCATCCAGACCGACCCCAAAGGTTGTGACTACGAGCTCGCCAAGGGGTGCGAGAAGAAGGCAGGTTTCCGCTAGACTGACCGTCGCCATAGATCGAGGAGTGGAACCCGGCTACCGCGGGCACGCTCGAATACAAGCCGGAAGAGAACAAGAAGCGGCAGGAGGACGCCTTCTGCAAGCTTGAAAATGAAGCAGTTGACCACATTAAGGGCAAACAAGAGCTTCCGCGTCTCCAGCAACTCATCGACTTAAAGGCACGTTGTCAACTTGATTAACAACCGGTAGAGCGGGGAGAAGGACGACTACGACCTGAACGCGAAGCTGCGGAAGGAGATGCGCGGCAAGAAGAAGACTGCTGAGGCCGAAGCGCTAAAAGAGAAGCAGAAGCCACTCTATTCCCTTAAGGAGATGAGGAATACGAGGAACGAAGTGGTACGAGACCGCAAAGATAACGCTCATGGTAGCACCTGGCCAAGTCGATCCGCTACGGAGGCACGGACAAGTACAGACTAAACAGAGAGATTAAGCGGGAGGCAATACGGAACGAGAGCATATTCTCGGAGAAGTCGCAGCGGGCAGCTAAGGCGGAAAAGCTGCGGATGAAGGTGAGCACGCTGCCCAAGATCACGCAGAAGCTGCTCTTCAAAGAGCATCAGGCTGCCGCCCACTGTGCTAACCTCATGGGTGCCCGCATCGTTCCTGTCTGCAAGAAATTCGGTCCCAGCTGCGCCAATAAGTAACTATCCCTTTGGCGGAAGAAGCTAATCAGACTATCGATTATTCTGTTGAAGGGCCGAGACCGGGAGGAGGATGAAACGACCAGCCCTGCTGAATAATTTCCGTGCGATAACAAAAATAAAATCCGATAACCGCTAACATGGCGGAACGCTACCGAATCAAGAGGCTGAGCCAGGAGGTCTCTCAGAAGCGATACAAATATTCTCCGGTCCGAGTCAATCCGTATCGCTGTTCCCAACCCGACATAGGACCCCCGACTATCACACGATAGAGGCGAATTCAGCGCGGCCGGCGCCCTGCCGAAGACGCAGCAGGGAGGAGTCCTTCTTCCATCGGGCGCGCAAGGTGCTCTCGCAGTTCAGCTTCGCCACATCCAGAGCGGCAGCAGGCGGTGGAGAACAGGAGCCGTCCGGCAGGGACCGTCTCAGTGCCACCATTGCGCGGTTTTCGGAGAGCATCCGCACGAAAACCAGGTCGCCCGTCCGTTCCTCGATCCCGCCCCTTTCCGGTCCGGTCACCAGGCATTCCTTCTTCAAAAAGAGCGGGGATGAGGCCGGAAATGCCACGATCAGGACTGCGTCCGTGATAAAGGCAGGGCCTGTGGCTGAGACAGAGGTGGCGGCGACTTCGGCGCGACGGTTCTCTACGATCGAGGGGAGGTCCCGGCTCAAGGCAGAACGACCGGGACCGCCAGGACTGCAGAGGAGCCGGTACCCGTTCCAGAATGTGCGTGAACGACTCGGCGAGACCAAGGACTACGGAAAGCACAGTGAGAACCTCGGACTCAGCCGGGTCGAGCGGCCGTGGGATTCCCGGACCTATAACCAAGAACGGGAGATCGGCAACGTGATATCGTACAGCAATGTGCGACGGAAGGCGGCGACGCTGTCTGAGATGTACCGGCGAAACCAGCTTGAATTTCACCGTCGCAAAGGCTTCACCTACCAGCGCGACTTGGAACTGACCATACTTTCGGGCGAAAACGGCGGCTACCGGGCGGCTGTGGCTGAGAACCAGGGAAAGTTCCCGAGAACCAACGGGCCCTTCACCTTTTACGCGGATCATGCCGACAAGTAAGGGAGAGGCTTCTCTCGGATACGACTTCTATCATATTGGATTTGCGCGAAACTAAGCTATCACTGCGGCTATTCGGATTTCTTCGTGCCGTTTGTTCGGTGCACATATATGCGAATGCGCCGAAAATAAACAATAATATTCGATAATCGGCGACAGATGAAGGTCACACTTATATTCAAGTAAGGAGGTGGCGCTGATCCCGCCGTCACATAGAGGAGGACTGGAGGACCTGCTCAAAGGAGTGGAGAAGCACGAGGCGAGCCTGACGGCAGGGGCCACGCTGGCGGACACGATCGCGTACGTGAAGGATAAGATGCTGGCCGGAAACGCGGAGCTGTTCGCCAGGGGCAAATCAGTGTAACTCGTGACACGATTGAGGGGATAGTCGTCCGGGCGTGTTGGTCCTGGTCAACGACACCGACTGGGAACTATTGGGCGAGCTCGACTACAAAGTGCAGCCAGGAGACGCTGTCACCTTCTACTCTACTCTTCACGGGGGATAATATCGTTCAGATCATTTTATTAACAAAATTATTTCGCGTTTAGTTCTGTTAGAGTTAGTTATGTGGCATCATGACAAGGAGTGAATATTATTTGCGGACGAGGAAGGAGCTGGCCACGTTGGGGTAGAAGGTCGTCGCCTTGGCACCGGCAGGACTCTGCGACTTTGTGCATGCATTTCTCTACTTAGGGATAGCTCAAGCTCAATTTTACAGGAGTCGAAGCGTAGGTGTCGAGGTTCCCGCTGAACTTGCGCTTGATGAAATCGTAGCCAAAGAGCGCGGCAAGCATGGCCTTCTTTTCGACGTTGTACCTCGTGGCGTACTTGTTCGTCCTGAACTCTCTCACCAGTCTCGCGTACTCGTTCTCGCGCTCCTCCCGCAGTTTCTTTCCCAGAACTTCGATCTCCTGCATGAGCGAGGAGTATTCTGCGGAGTTAGTCCCCCTTCGCATCACCACCTCCCGTTTCAGTTCCTCCAGCCGCATCTCCCTCTTTGTTTGCTACAGGATCTCATATAACCGGAGACTTACTGATAATAAATAGTGAACACTTAAGGAGTCGAGGTACCGGGGGAGTTTCGCAGACTTGAGGTCGCCGTTGATGCCCCAGATGGACTTGATAATCCAGCAGATGCCCTCCTGTCTTGCGTCCATACCCTTCTGCAGCAGCTCGTGGAGGTGGTCGCACAGTTCCTGTCGGGTCGTCGCCAGGTCCACTTTGATTCTCTCCACCTTCTTGTCCAGCTGTTTGCACTTTTCCTGCGTGGCGCCGTGCTCCGACTTCAGCATGGCGAGCAGGTCCTCGTTTTCCTGCAGCGCCAGTGACTCTCTCGCCTTCTTCATGCTCTGGGCATAGTGTTCGAGACGAATGGAAGAACTCTTGTGGCAGGCCCTGGAAGGAGAGACGTCCTCCTCGTTCCTGAGCGATTGGGACTGCGCGGAAGCCAGCTCGATGTTCTGAATCTTGATTTTGAGGATCTTCTGCAGCAGCTGGTCCTTGTTTGCCAGCAGTTCCATTCTCTTCGTCTGCTTCTTGTCCAGAAGGGACAGCAGATAGTTGTAGCGCGAGAACTTCTGGTTCTCGAAGAGGATGCTCGAACTCGTCTTCCGCGCCATCACCGCCTCCAGAATTTCTGCTACTCGTTACAGCCGGTTCTACCAGAAGGCTTCTTCAATCCCCAGCGCAGATTGACCCGCGACCGCCACTTTGTGTTGCCGGAGTTCTTGGTCTGCATCATGGCCGCCTGCTGGAGGACCAGGTCCTGCAGCGGGGAGACACTTCCGTCCGGCTTGTCAGTGGCGGCAGAGATAGCAGCAACCGCATTTATCTTCGACGTGGCCTCCTCGCAGGCGTGCTTGAACACTGGCAGCAGCGTAAGACTTGGCCGCTGGCACTTCTTGATCTGCGCAAACGACACCTCCTCCTTCCCCATGAAGCCTTTGGCACTGTTCTTTCTGTGGAAGTCCTCATCGGGGAGAGCGGCGGGCTTGTGAGTTTCCTCGGCGTGTTGAATGGCAACGTGCCGGATGTCCCATTCTTCCAGCGCCCGGACGCCCTCCTCTTCCAAGCGACGGGACGGATGAAGCGTTGCGCCGCGGTCCAGTGTTTTCAGGTCCTTAGTTAGCTGGTCCTCTCTATCAGATTCAGCAGCAAGAAAAATACATGTCCCGTTCGCTGAGGCCGAGACCGGAAGCGGGCGGGTTCAGGCCGAGGCAGGCCCGCAACTGGATCCCCATCTCGACGTTTCCCAGCTTCTTGGCGTTGTATTTCTTGGCAAGAGACTGCAGGGACAGAGGGAGGAACTCAAGCTTCTTTAGGGCACGGTCCTTCCTCCGCAGCTGGATACGCGTGAGCGAGGTGAACGGCAGCTTCTGAGACGGGCCCTCGCTCCTGCAAATTTGTAATAGGTTCCGCGACATAAATAATAATTGTGTAACCGAACAAATGGCTGAGTTAAGCAATGCGCAATTTGCACTCGTACTCGCCCTCAAAGCGAAAGGGAAGTGTATTCAACAGCGAGAAGGCGAACTCTGCGGCGAGCCCGAACGTTCACTCTACAGCAAAAGCAACGGCAGTGTCCGCAGGTGACTTGTGTGAAGCAATAATATTCGGTTAGATGGGCGGCGACTTGTCCTTGTTGGCTCTGGCAAGGTCTTCCTCAACGCGTCTGTCCAGCAGCTTCTTGCCGTCCTCCTTCCCAGAGATCAGGCTGGGCTTGTAGCCCTTCGCAGGGTCCTCGAACTCGTAGTGTGGGTCCGCCAGCGGGTCGTTGTACAGCCACGCCTCGCTGGTCAGCGGATAGTCTTCATAGAATGTGGACTCGGTGGGCTCCCCCGCCAGCACCTTCTGCTTGTAATAGCCGGTGTCATCGGTGGGGATGAGACCGGGCGGGAAGACAAGTTTGCGGAGGTCGAGAGTGTGTCCGCGGGAGAAATCTACACGGCGCTATATCGCGGGAATATACGAACGTAAGGCTCGGTTTCGAAGCTGTCGTGGATCATGTACTCATACTTGTCCCTCAGGTAAGTGACCTCGTCCAGAGTCTTGGCGGTGGCTATCTTGTCGAAGTCATCGCGGATCTTTCGCAGGTTGGCGTAGAACTCATCCCAGTTGGCACGCATTTTGTAGTTGCAGACATACACCTCGATCTGCTGGCGTATCACGTTCCTAGCGGCTGGGGAGAGGACGTGTACCTGTAGAGTCTGACTAAGGCCTGCTTGGTGGTGAGCTTGGAGGGGTCGATGACACTGTAGCAGCTGAGGTTGATGAATTCGCGGAACGTAAGGCCCGCGACGTAGTGTGCTGCCTCGGACATACTTGCTGATGCTTCTTGATTTTCTTATGATAAATATTATTATTATCCTGAAGCATATTTGTTGTATCCTCCGCTTGCCATTGTCTGTACACAGGAGGTACTTCTTATCCGCACGCATACATCACTTCACCAATGGTTTGGCAGCAATGGCATTCTGTGACCAATCTCGCGATACGCTGGCTTCTATCCGTTTTCGATTATAAGTGGACATTAAATAAACGCAACAATAACAACCGAAGAGGCTATCCTGAGCGCAATAGCAGCAGGAACGACACTAGCCCGCCCTGTTATCACAGCCTTCCCAGCGACTCTCTCCGTCAAGACATCCCCTTCTGCGCCGTGTCGTTGCCGCTTCCGCTGCTGTCCATCGACAGTTTGCACTCGCGCAGCCACCACTCGCCGTCCGAAGAGTCCAGCGACCCTGCAGGCTTCGAGACATCTGTCGGGCCAGGACTGTTCCTGGACTCGGGAAGCTTCGGCGGCACTGTCCACGCCATGTTCGGCTTCTGCGGAGAAAGAGATTCCTGCTGCGGCTCCTCCGTCTTGTTATAGTGTTTCAGGTTAGGGAAGAGATCGATGCCGTACGCACTGCTAGTGTTAGTGCGCTGGAAGGAGCGGGTGAATTCTCCGCGGCGGGTCTTTTGCGCCCTTGGTCGGAACAGCTCGCACTTCTTCACGTGAATGACCTCTGTCCCTGTCTTTGGCTCGCTGTTAGTCGTGCTTCGCATCATCTCCCGGAAGTGGGAGGCCCGGCCCAGAAACGCCGTCTTCCTCTTCACCCGTTCGCGCTCCCCCAGCTTATGGACAGTGGGCAGCATCTCGTGGCACGTGTACTCGTTTCCCGAATCATTCGCGTCCTGACAACAGCCGCCGCAGCTATCCTCGCACGGCTTCTTCTTCTCTCTGCTCTTCTCCCCGCGCTTCGTCTCCCACGGGTACTTCCTCGCCGCCGGATTATTCGTCCCACCCATGAGACGCATCTGCCGTCTCTGTCCCCTCCGGGGCGCACCGAAAGGGTCAAATAGCACATTGTTCAGCGTGGGCCGTCTCTCCTCCACCTCCGCAGTTCGAGGCGCCGGTCTTTGGATGGTAGTAGTAGTAGCCTTCTGAACGTACGGCGAAGAGCGGTGTTTCTTCGATGATAGCGTCTTGTCAGGGGTCTGGAACGATATCGAGTCCGCGTTTTCAGACTTGTTAGAAGGATCTGTGTTGGGAAGGTAGAGCACAACCTCTTTTTTGCGAACCAGCAACTCGTGCCGTTTTACGGCCTGAAGTCGGCGCCTCGGAGTGCGGAAGGCCGTGGACACGACCATGGCCTTAGCATTGGCGAAGTTCCGCTGCAACCTTGCGATGTCGGTGCGGACGGGCCAGCGCGAAGGGGAGGCCGACCGTGTTGCAGTAAGCGAAATCGGATTCATCTTGTTTTCTTCTTACGTATGACAATTCCTGTCGACGGAATACTTACGTGTCAAGGATTATAATAATACGTCGGGATATACGCACGGAGGAGCGTCCTGTGGTGGATTCAATTTATATCAGATAACGATAATCAGGAAATATTATAATAACAAGACTATGGCAGTATAACTATGGACTGTCGGCACCGTTCTGGAATATCGACAACTGCGTCCTGAGGGCTTCGATCTTGCCCTTATACTTCCCAACCTTCTTCTTGCGCTTCTGCAGCACCGCCTCGTACTCGAAGACTTCCCTGTTTAATTCCTTCAGCACCTCTTTGCGTTCCCGTATCGTCTTCTCCACGTCCTCCAGCTCATCCCCCGCTTTCGCGTCCGACTTGCCTCCCACTCCCGCCTACTATCTCGCTAACAAAAAATACCCGTTGTCCATCCTGCAGCTCCTTCAGTGCCGTCACCTTGTCTGCCTGCAAAGTTCCAATCATTTCTTTCAGCGAGTCGATCCGCTTGTTGTATATCCCGATCTCATACTCGAACTTGGCCGTGATCCTGGCCTGGGTATCCGTCTCCTTCCGGAGACTTTCTCTGATCCCCCGCTCCTTCGCGCCCAGTCGCTCTATTTCTGCCAACAGCCGTTTCTTTTCCAGCGGCAATTTCCCTTGATCATCTTCCCCGCGCTGGCCCTTCTCCGCCGCCCTTATGTACGCTCTTGCCTGCCTTGTGAACACATCCATGACTCTCCATGGGTCCATCTCCGACCCAACCCTCTCCCCGCCGAGCCGATCTGCAAGGTAGTTTGCCAACTTGCCGGCTCTATGTATCGTGGACTGGACCAGCCCGTAGTCAACCTCATGCGAAAGCTTTTTCTTGAGCGCAGCATTTTCGCCCTCGAGCTCCTCGCACTTCCCCCGGGTCCGCTCGCCCTCCTCGAGCGTCTGCAGCAGTTTCAGCGTGGACCGCACTCCGCCCGTGCCCATGCTCATGCTGCAGCAGCGCGACCGTCCGGCGCTGCTTCGTGTCACTGTGTTGTTGAGCTGAGTTAGCTGTTCTTGCAGCGAGGAGATCTTCTCGTGGTACTGCGTTACCGTCCTGCGCATGTTTGACGTGCTGTTGGGTTGAGATTTTTGCCCTGTGAGCTCTGACTCCAGTCCGGCCATGCGGGAGCGCATGGTCTGTTCCTGTCTGTACTTCTCTGCTAATTCAGCAGACTGGGAGGTGACCCGGTCTTCCAATGCCTTTTTCTCAGAAGCGAAGATGAGCTGGCCTTCGAGCAGGTCGAGGCAGCGGGATATCCAGTGGTCAAAGTTTGCGGAGGGATCCTCGACCACGTGTTTCGCAGTCTCCCACTTCTTTGTCTCCTCCGCGGTGCGTCCCTCCTGGCAGCTGCAGCCTTTCGTGAGGAGTCCTGCGAAGAACTTCTTCACTCGTCTTTGCATCTCGGTTCCGGTTTCGGTGGACTTCTCCTTGCCCTCATCCACCCCTCGCCCGGTCTCGTCGATATTAAGCTCCTCAGGTACCGCTACGGCGCGGTTCCTGTCCCTCAAGCCGTGGAGCGCGGTGAGACTGAACCTGGGAGTGACACCGACGTCAATGCTGCCCCGCTGGAAGGTCTGGGACATGGCACACTTTTGTCTTCCGACATCTCCTTCCAGCCGGAGGATTTCGTGCTGCGCCTCTTCCAGCCCGCGGGCCAGTCCTTCCCGCCTCGTCTCTTTCTCCGCCAGTTTCTTCTCCAGCTCCTGTATCTCTGCCGCGCTGGCCTTCTCCTCCTGGGCGCAGAAGCCTTCGCTGTCTGACATATATGACTCCACCGACTGCTCCATCATCTGTTTGCGCAGAACGGCTAGATGATCAGCCTTGACTCGTATGGTCTCTCTGAGTTCTCCGATGTCTCGCTCAAGTAAGACAGATTCCCTGCGGAGATCATCTGCATGATGAAGCGCTAGTCTAAGCTGTTGTCTCTTGCCACGCAATGTGTCCGAGCCGAAAATCGTGCTGTCAGTCCTTGGTTCGGTCGTGGCGAGCTTCTGCTCAATTTCAAATGGGGTGTTCTCGGGCTCGAGGACACTTATCTTCTGCTCGTGCTGTTCGACTGTCTCTTCGCTTACGGCAAGACTCCTGGACAGCGACTGCTTTGATGCAGCTGAGAAGGAAATAGGAACGTTCACGAGCGTGGAACGGAGCGGATTTCTGCCCTCCGCGGGTCTGGTAGTATTCGCAAATGGGTCACGTTCCGGACTGTTCTGCGAGGTGCTCGTAGGAGAGAACAGAGAGATTGCCTTCTTCCGAGTCTCTGAGCCGATGGGAGTTTCGTTCAGGACCTCAATCGTTTTGATGTGGAATACACAGTACTCGAACACGTTGGGGCTGGCCATCACAGGGTTCCCGACGATAGAAAGGTCTACCAGCGAGGGAAGGCTGGCGAGCTTTATGAGCTCGTCGGGGTCGGCAACACGATTTCGGCTGAGCTTCAGCGTCCGGAGCGAGGCAAGTCGGCCCAGAGAGCTGTCCCATGTGCTTATCTTGTTCCCGGAGAGGTCGAGCCGTTCGAGGGCCGAGAGACTCTCCTAGCCAGAGGATGAAAGCGGTTGCGGTACAAGGCCCTCGATGACAGAAATCTCGTTGTCGCTTAGACTGAGATCGACCAGATTTCGCAGGGAGTTCAGACCTTCGATCCTGGATATACGGTTCATGCTGAGGTCGAGACAGCGAAGATTGCGGAGAGCGGCCAGACTCTCGATTTTCTACCGGGCACACTGTGACCTGGGGGAGAGTACCTCGATCCGCGGAAAGGTGTCCGGACGATATCTGAGGTTCAGAGAGGTGATGAGGAGGACGTCGGACTTGCCGGCGACCTGACGAATGAGTCCGGCGGTGATCCCGAAGCTGATGTTGCCGCACGATTTCGACAGTGCGAATGCCGGTCGCTCTGCCGTGGAGCACAGGCCCGTCTGCGTTCTGTCCAGCTGGCTGATCTTCATATTCTCGCACAACTGTATTTGTTTGTAAGAAATAACGTTAAATAGTCGGCAAATTTAAAACTTCGCACAGTATTTCCTTGCGCTTGAGCGCACAATAGCCCGCACTGACTGTGGCCAGAGGGGAAAGAATGCGTGTGTGCGAAACGACCTTGCGAAGTGAAAGATAAGGCGAGCTTGTAAGTTTAAAATTTATTCATAGCGACTGAGAATATCAATATGAGTTCTCGACAAGCCAGCAAGGTCAAGATCCCTATCGAGACCACAGTCCAGCTGAAGCAGGCCATCAAGGGCGCGCTCGACAAGCTCAACAACACCTTCACGGTCCAGACCGGTCTTGACGAGCTCAAGGAAATATTGGAGGTGAACGTGACGAGTGCGACGCGGATGAACGTTTTGATACTGATTCTGACCGAGCAGAACGAGCACATGTCGATTATGCACAAGCGCGAGGTGGCCAAGATCTACGGCATCATGGGCGAGGTCTTCGGCGAAAGTCTTGTCGCCTTCATCTCTCGCATCCTCGAAACCTGCGAGCCCAAACTCGAGGATCCCCAGCTCCACGTGGCAATATCCGACTCGCTGGGCGTAATGATGCATCACATATTCCAGCGAATCGAGGGCGTCGAGGAGCAGGTGGCGCACCTGGGCAGCACGGCAGATAAGCTGCTAGAAATGGCGCGGGCTGGCCGTCCCAACGTGCAGGTCGGGGCTGCCATGTGTCTCACCCGAGTGGTCCAAAACGCCCCGCCCGAGGCCCTGGTCGCGGTTCTTCCCCAGCTCTCCGACTGTCTTCTTGAGTTCATCATGTGCCCCGGCGTAAAGTGTCTCGCGCAGATACTCGAGATCCTAATAAGCCTGATACTTACTGTGGAGCTGGCGTTCGAACCGCACGCAAAGAAGTTCCTACCCGCCCTGATCGATTGCATGCAGCCCAGGCAGGACAGCATGATACGCAAGATTGCCATCGACGTGGTCTATACCCTGGCCGCCTTCATCCCCAACTCTCTCTCCGACCAATCAGAAATTATAACGGGCTCGCTGAGGGAGGCTAAGACCGATAAGTCGAAGCACGTGAGAGAGGCGGCGAACGAGGCGCTGCTGAAGATGCGGGACGCGCACACGCGGGAGGGGAGACCGCTGGTGGAGCCTTCGCCCGCGCGGGCCAAGAGCGAACTGCGGGGCCGTGCCGTCGGCGAATCTGAGGAGGTCAAGGCTGGTGACGACGAGGGCTACAAATCTATCTTCGCGGTGCCCGTTGATCCCAAGTTCCTGCAGGCGGCCCCCAAATCCGGGGTCGAGATACGGACTATCACCCCCATAAAGAACGAGGAGGATGAGGTAGAGAACCAGGACCAAAAGGAAGAGGACAACGCTCCGGCCGAGGACCAGCCGGAGGAGCCGAAGGAAGAAGAGGTTCCGGAGCAGGAGAATAAGCAAGATCATGTGGAAGAGCACAAGGAGGGCGAAGAAAACATCGAGGAGAATGCCGGCAAGCCCGCTGAGGCAGAGGAGGCACAACACAATGACAAGGACGGGGAAAACGACCTCGACCGCGAGTCCGCAAAAGAAAGCCTGAATCTGGAGGAGAGCAAGAATCCCGTCATCGCAGAATCGGCTGATGCGGTCCCAGAGCAGCCCGAAGCCAAAGCCGAGGAAAAGGCGCAGCCTCCTCCCGCACCGGAAGAGAAGAAGTGCGAGGAAAAGCAGTCGGTCCCTCCTCCCCCAACCGTCCCTGTGCCGGTGGTGGCTGAGGAGAAGAAGCAAGAGCCAGTTCAGCCCATCGTAACTCCCCAGGGCCAGCCGGAACCACAGAAACCGCTTGTGACACCAACGAAGGCGCCAGAAGAGGCCAAGGAGACGGCGGGGCTGAAATTGGTCTCGCCCGCCGCTCTGTCGGGGTTGATCTCAGCGGAGAAGCAGACTGTTGTTGTACCTTCAGCAGGAACCGATGTGTCGTCCAGCCATATGCTTGCGCTGCAGCTGTCGATTGAGAAGCTCAGCAAGGTATTGTGAGGCGATATTGGGTAGCAACAAATGCGGTTGATCGAGAACCTCAACAGTTTCCAGTCTGTGACTCGAAGGGAGATATCGTCTCTGCGCGACAAGGTGACATACATCGAAGAGCTGATGGAACGCATGACCAAGTCAATGGAACAAAGCACGCCACGCGGTTGATAATCGGTTCTGGTAGATATATCGATGAGCAGCGCGGGCGGAATATCGACGGTCCCGACCGAGGCCCGAAAGCCTCAGCAGCCAGAAGAGGATCCGCTATGGTCGAAGCTTTGCGAACTCATTAATGTACCATTCGTAGTTCACACGGACTTGATAGAGCGGGAACTATAACGATGCCTACGGATTCGTGATGGCAAAACGCAACACGCTGCTGCTAGCCAGACTGATGGGCAAGACCGGAATAGTGGTGGAACGGCTAGAGCCCTCGATAGCCGAGACGCTGGTGATAAGGGTCGTTGAGCTGGTGCAGACAGGCGAGTTCATCGAGATGCTGCTCTCCTGGCTAATAGCGGCCGTGGACCGCAAGGTGGCGCTGTCGGCGGGCTGCAGGAACGCCATATCCGAGTGTCTGGCCTGGGTCTGCAGCAACGTTGAGCAGGGCAAGGTCCGTCTCGACGAAGTCCAGCTCAGTGAGGCCAACAGAGTCTTCAACATGCTGCACACTGGCTTGAATCCGGTGCACTAGGGCTACATTATATAACAGGGTGACATGTGTTGTGTACTTTTGATCACACAAAACCGGATTTACACCACGTTGTTCATTTGTGCCCGCGCACGAGGATGTGTGCAGAGCCAGAGCCACCGCGAGATAATAAATAGGCACAGCTCTCTGGCATATATTATCAATAAATGTCGGCGGAGGCGCCTAATAATATGGCAGCAGCGGCAACAACACTCGATGCCGCATTTCGTAACGCGTTCTGTCCCATCTTCTAGAGGAAAAGTTCAGACAGCTCGAGGAACTGTTGCGGACTAAGGACGCGGAGCTCAGATCTCTTGACGCGCAGAGGGCCGAGCTCATCAAGGCGGAATCGTCCAAAGGTTCGCAGATGGTGCCACTCCGATAGAGGCGAGGACGAAGGATTTGGAGGCCGAGAGGGCCGAACTGCAGGCAAAGTACGACCAGGCGGCAAAGCAGAGTGCCGAGGCCCAGCTCCAGCTCGCCGGTCTTGCCCAGGAGCGTGCTAAGCTTCTCGAGCAATATACGGAGGCGCAGAAACTAGTGGAGGAGGAGTGCAAGGCTGGGACCGAGCTCAAGTCCAAGCTAAAAGAAACGGAGGACAGCAGAGACAGCCTCAGGCTGGAGATCGTGAAGTTCCAAGGGGAGGCCCAGTTGGCCACAGGGAAGCTTGAGAACGCCCAGAAGGAGTGCGAGGCGACGAGGACCAACATCGGTCGGCTGGAGGCTATCTTTCTGAACAAGGAAAAGCGCGAGGCAGAACTGCGATCCACAATCGACATGCGGACCCTCGAGCTGGAAGATGCGAAGAAATCGGCTGCCGCTCTTCAGGGGGAGCTCGAGAAGGCCAAGAAGGACTCAGAGCTGCAGACTGCGGCAGCCAAGTCTGAGAACGAGGCAGTGACACTAGCAAGGGAACAGATGCAGAAGCAGCTGGCCGAGCTCGAGGCGAAGCTCACTGAGGAGCGTGCCGGGCGGCTCGCGGCTGAGGATTCCATGCAAAAGGCAAAGAACGAGAACAAGGAGCTCGTGCAGAGGGCTGAGGGACTGGCCCAGCAGCTTCGGGCGGCAGAAATCGCGAGGACCGCGAATGAGTATCAGCGGAGGGCAAACTGGGGAGTAGAGCGACGATGAAAAAGCAGATGGAGGATACGGGGGCGGCGCTTGTCCGGGCGAGAAAGGAGCTGGAAGACGTGAAGAGGCGGGAGGCCGAGGTGATCAAGTCTGCGGAACAGCACAGTGCTCTCGATGAGTATTATGATTTGTTGGTAGTTCGATCTAGGAGGGAGAAGGCGGATGTGGCGACCTTGTACGGGAAGTACACAGAAGCGATCAGAGTATACGAGACCTACGTGAAGAAATACCAGGAGGAACAGGCCAAGAGCTCACAGCTGGAGGAGAAGCTGGCCTCAATTCTCGTGTAACATCGATTTCATGCGATCGAGGTAGCGAAATACAGAACAAGGGACCGCTGGTGGCTGCACAGAAGAGAGCCTACGAGGAGCTGGTGGTGGCCTACAAGGCGCAGCTCGCCCAGTACAGCGAGAAATGCGACGAGCTGAGACGTGTCCGCCAGGAGCTGTCGAAGGCTAACCGCAAGCTGGCGGAGACTGCGCCGGCCCAGCCGGTGATTGAGGCCGAAGGTGCGGCGGCCCTCCAGGAGCGCATGGACAAGTTGGCCGCAGAAAACGAGGGTCTCAAGTCCGAGCTCAAGCTCTTTGTCGAGGCCCGCGACAGAAACGAGGCTAAGCAGAAGGGCTGGTACGATGAGGAGCTGAAGAAGAAGGACTCCTACGGCCAGCAGCTCGTTGATCGGATCCAAGCGCTCACGAACTCGATTGGGATGTCGGAGAAGTTCTACCAGCAGTTCGCGGCCCACTCCGCGCAGCTCGTCGACGAGATAGCAAAGATGGGCGAGAGACGGAACGAAACGGTGGTGACGGCGACCTTCGGCTACCCCAACCTTGGCGAGACCGAGACCCGCGTTGTGACCGCCATGAAGACCATAGTCAAACTGGAACGCGAGGTGCTGGCGGGGAAGTCGGCGCTGGAGTTCAAGGAGCAGGAACTCGGCCGCATGTCGGAGGAAATGAAGCTCCTACAGGAGAAGGCTGGCTACTACTTCGGCTGGGTGCAGGAACTGCAGAAGCAGGCGACCGCGGCTGACGAGGAACGGGCCAAGACTATCCAGTTAGTCAAAGACGCCGCCCAGCGGAATCTGGACCTGGCGAATTCGAAGGCCCGCGAGGAGCAGAAGCGGCTGGCCGACGAGTTGCTTCAGGCCAGGACAGAACTCAGCATAATCGTCGAGGGCGAGAAACGCTGCAAAGAGCAGAACGAGCAGCTCAAGGGCGAACTGCAGAAGCTCCTCGAGCTCTTCGACGCTCTCCGTGCCAAGCTTATCGAAACGAGCACCTCGCAATACGTATATGATCCCCTTTGGCACCAAAATAGACTGTGGTCAAAGAGGCGCTGGAGAGGAGCCAGAAATCCGAGGCCGAATTGCAGCAGCTCCTCGCCGCTTCCGCTGCCAAGTCCAAAGAGGCCTCCCCCGATGAGGTTACCATGCTCCGACTCAGAACCGAGAACTACCGCGTGGTCAACGACCTGCTCAGGACAAAGGTTTCCGAGCTCACAGCGAGACTGCAGGATCTGGAGAAGCTATTCGCCACGCTAGAGAAGGACCTGGCGGTGTTTGTAACAATCTGCACGGCCGAAGAGTTGCCAGTCAAATCCGACATGGAGCGCATCAGCAAGCTGCAGAAGATGGTCGAGGAACTCGGCAAGAAGCGGGCCGAGACGTCCAGCGACGATCTGCAGGTCGTGATAAAGAACAAGCAGCGGGAGTTTGACGAGGCACTGAAGGAGATCCACAGGCTGAAAGAGGTGGTCGCCAAGCAGCAGAGTGACTATGCCCTCATCATCAGCGCAAACGAGCAGATAATCGAGGACCTACAGAAGCACTTCTACACGTTCAGCGAGAGCGCAGGGAAGGAGCTGGAGAGTGTGCGAGGCGAGATGGAGAGGCTGAGGACGGAGAAGGAGCGGGAGCTGGCGGGACTTCGCGAGGAAAGTCTGAAGCTGAACGCGGAGCTGGAAAAGGTCAAGTCCCGGGCCAAAGAGTCTGCCACTGACATCAGCCGTCTTCAGGGCGAGTTGGCCTCCAAGTTGAAGGAGAGCGAGGAACAGACGAAGGCGTTCGCTGAGTCGAAGCAGCAGGCGGTCGATGACAAGAAGAAGTATGAGGGGGATCTGCAGGAGAAACAGGGCGAGCTGAACAAGATCTACGAGCTCAACGAGATCATCCAGAGTCTCAGACTTCAGTTGGAACTGAAGGAGCAGGAGGCGAAATCGGTCACGGCGCAGCTCAAGACTCAGTCAGATATTTTCGACCAGCTCCGGACCGACCTCCAGTCTCAGGTCAAGGAACTCCAGGATCGGGAGGCTATCCTCACCAAGAGAGTCGAGCAGCTTTCTGTCCCGGTCCAGATCCAGCCGTTGTTGGCGACGCCAGGCGTAGTGGTGGGGGCTACTCTGTCCACAGAGAAACAGACGGAGCTGATCCAGTCGCTTGAAGGAGAGAACGGCAGCCTCAAGTTCAACCTGGACAGACTGAGAGGAGACCATTTGGCAGCGAGGGCCGATTGCGCCAGGCTTGCTGCAGAGAACGAGAAGCTCAAGGGCGAGTGCGCCATCCTGACCCAGGCTCTCTCTGTACTGGATGTGAAGAGTAACCGTGTCGTAGAGGAAGTCCGATGAGGTCAAGCAGCACATGGACGAGCTGCTCACTCTGGAGAGGCTCAAGAAGGAGAATGTGGCGATCATCTCGAAAATGGAAAAACTGAGAGTCCAGCATGAGGAACTGAACAAACTCACGGGGGAGAAAGACAAAGAGTTACTGACTGCGCAGTTCAAGATGGCAGATCAGACCAACCGCATCAAGATGTTGACAGAGACTCTGACTGCTCACAAGGAGGAGCCGGGGAAAGAGGTATAAACCCTCGTGTGTGCTAACGAATTCCGCAGGAGAAGAAAATGCAGACGATGACGACGCCGCTGATGAAGCGGATAGTGGACATGACGAAGAAGGCGCGGAGCATCATCGACATGAAGAACGTCATGATTGAGGACCTCAAACGCGAGAAGGAGCAGATACGTGCCCGCGTCCCAGCGGAAGGGCAGGAGGAAGACCTGGAGCTGATTCTGGCGGGAAAACGCAAGAAGGTCGAGGGTCCCGCATAAGCATTGTGTGACGGCAACAACTACCAGCATAAGAAGAGAACGTTTCTTCACCATTCATTGGCGTATCGATCTCAGGCAGAATCGGAATTGTGCCAGCACACACATAATGTATGATGACGAAATATAATCCTGAAGCGGTCGCACAGACATATTACGAATAAATCAGTAAAGATGATTAAGATGATGACAGCGAATCCTTTCGCCGCGATGCCTCGGGCGTTCCCACAATTCTCCGTCCCCCAGAAGCTCTCATCAGAACAGAGCGGCTTCGCGACCACGATGGGCCGAATCTGCAGCGTGCTCTACACTCTCCAGCAGCTGACCTTCCTGGTGATGATCGTGTACGCCGTGTCCAATCCCTGTGGAATAATGTTCGGACTCCACGTGTGGACGCTGCTCACGATTCAGGCCGCGGCCAACTTCATGCTCTCAGTCACTCTCCAGTGCGCATATGGACTCGACCTCGACGGATGGACAAAGTTCAAGTCTGCGCTGACCTGGATCATCGTCATCGCTGTGGTTATCCACCTCGCTGTTCCAGGTGTGCTACTGCTGATGAAGACGATTTCGAGTGGGGACGAGGAGAAGGCGTACTACGAGACGCTGATGAGCTTCATCTCGATCTTCTACGTGCTCGACATCATCGGCTTCCTCTGGATGGTTGCTCCTTACTATTGCGTCTACTCTGGCGACTCGCATGCGGAATACCAGCCGCTTTATTACCAGAACGCGGCTGTCTACAGATCTGCACAGCCTTAATTCAAGCGTCGCTAACCAATATTCATTTTCAGGACATTTGCGAGTGACGTTATCGATGTGTTTCTCGGCGCGGGTGCCTG
>QFZN01000718.1_pt1 | contig 18432 bp, 18 predicted proteins | sample 1740101 | NCBI WGS metagenome assembly QFZN01 (sample SAMN09210849, study PRJNA391713) | Ciliate metagenome, whole genome shotgun sequencing project. | isolation source: combination of 50 Heterometopus sp. ciliate cells from an enrichment culture... | host: Heterometopus sp. ...
ATACAGAGCCTGTTAAGCTGCACAATTGGCAAGGGCAACCTGATTTACAAATCGCTTGGGAAAATGGCTTTCAACTTTTATTTTCGCAACAGCGAAGCGTCATTGAGGCTTTATTTCAAGGATGAAAACAAAGGGTTGTCCCGCGAACACTATAAAAAATACCTTCTCAATACACCTACAGAGGAACTTTTTTTATTCAGCAAGCCGACGATTGAGCTTCCCGAAAACGCAAGACATTTTGACTCAGTTGTCTGTGAGGATTGCGGTGAAAAGGTGCGGGAGGACAAAATACGATTACGCAACGGCCAAAAAATTTGTCTTAGCTGCTATAAAGAGTACGATCGATAATTAACATTTAACCCGTCGGGCTATAACCCGACGGGCGTTTTGTACTTTGATATTTTTGACCAGGAATTCAATATAAATAAAGAAAAAATGACGGGTATTCCGATTGGGATAAATGTAAAAAGGCCAGCAGCTATTTTGCTTGCAGTCGTTCTTTGCTTTTCGCTGATATCACCCGCTGCATCAGCGGCCTGGGGTTTGCGGGATTTTCTCTTGAACAAACTCTGGCTTCATCACCAAAATGAGAACGACGACGCTTTCTGCGGGGGCACGGCTGCGGAAAGCATTTGTATAATTGCGGCTGAAAAGCGAGGAAGTATTAAAGACTCCCGGAAATCTTTCAGCCAGCCTTTTGGGCTTTAAAGTAAACTAATATCGGAATATGAGATAATTATATGTTTAAACGACGTGTCATTTTATGGGGACAACAACGGGGAGATCCATAGCTTGGCGGTAGCCTGGAGCGGCTTCGACCAAAGCGGGAATTACGTTTACAGTCGGAGCAGCGCTGGTTACATAGCTCTCATCCAAGGGCATAAGGCCTTTTATTTCTACATCCATGTCGCCGGGGAGACCTTCTATATGGACTTTGTCGTTAATTTTCGGCTCTGCAACGACATCGTCGCAAATTTTGTGAACGTAACGGAGAGTTACTTTCTCTTCGCCGTTTACAATACCCGACATTGTGAAACGATGTCCGCAGATGGTGCCTTTTTTGACAGTGCCCCAGGTGGGATGCAAGTCTTGAGGTGCGGTGAATACCTCGTGAGTATTTCGGCATTCGTCAAACTTGAAGCCCAGACGGTCGCCCATTTCATATACGCCAGAAACATAATAGGATACAATGCCCATTTTCAGCCTCTCGCTTGGGAATTCTGCGGGGTCAACACCGTAGCCGAAAACCTTAACCCAACTGGAGTAGTTGTGCTGATCGTCTTCGCCGCTCTCAACAACTATTTTATCAACGCGTCCCATGATTCCGCTGATTACCATCGGTATGTAGCTTGCGTATGCTCCGGGAAGTAGACCGGACGGGAGATAGGACACGCCGTTTTCCAGTGCGCAGCTATTAATCATCTCATAAAGCTCGGGAGTCAATACCTGCGAATAGTAGATGGGGATAGTGGTAATTACGTTCTTCTTCGCTTTCAAGGCTCTGCAAACATCTAGAGCACTGGGCGTGAAGCCACCTTTTTCATCACGTACCAACGGAGTGTAATCCAAAACTACGTCAGCGTCCATTTTCAGAACCTCGTCAATATCGCCTTTGACGATTACGCCGGTTTTACCGAAGCCGAACACTTCTCCTACGTCCTTGCCGATCTTGTTGGGATCGACATCTACCGCACCGACGAGACAGAGAGACTCTTTCTCCATTATCATGCGAAGAGCGGCACGGCCGACATTACCCAGCCCCCAAATTATTACTTTATATGTTTTCACGCTAAATATTCCTCCTGTTTAAATATAATTATCATGCCACTGTTTCCCGTGGCATGATAATTATATTACCAATATCCTTTGACAAAAACACACAAAAAACCCTAAAAGTTTACTTTTAACACACTGCGGCGATACTATCACCTTTATTTTGCCATACGGTCAATAAAGTGTACCAAGGTGTCATCAACGGCGCACTTCCAGCGCTGGACGATTACCTCGGGGCTGTCCTTCATGTCGGTGTTTATCCAGGGCATGAATACGCCGATGAAGGCATTATAATAGAAGTCGACTATAAATTTCAGGTCATCGGGCGCTAAGGTTCTATCGCCCGCGGCTTCCCTGCAAAGAATGGAGATTTGCAGATCAGTCATGTTGTACATGTATTTAATAAAGCTGTTCTGTCCACTGATATTGATGGCGTTCATATAAAAGACCTTGTTTTCCTTTATGTATGTACAAAGCTTTAAAGATCCGTTCATCCAGTTTCTGAAGGTCGTGCTCTCTATGATATCATCCATTACTTCACTTTTAAAAATCCAGTTTACCAAGTCGTACTTATCTTTAAAATGATAATAGAAGGTCTTCCGGCTGATGCCGCTCATTTCAATGATATCCTGAGTCGAAATCTGATCAAACGGCTTTTTCTCCATCAGATGTTTCATTGAATGCGCGATTGCCTGTTTGGTAATAGTTGCATTTGACATGAAGCCATCCTCCCCTGCGTGCAGTGTATACATTTTAACATAGTTTTACAGATATGCACAACTATTTCAAATGGAATGTACCAGGCTTGGGAGACTATTGACATTAAAGGCCACTATACACCTGCCCGAGAATGCTGCATATGCACCTATATGAGCCATTATTGACCCATATTTGCCTAATGAACACAACATATTGTATAGTTCTGCTAATTGTGGTATATTAATAGCGCAATCAACAGAACTGATTTTTTGTGAAGGAGTGTTGCTTATGGGTGATAGGAAAACGCCGCGAAAGCGACCGCGAAAGTACAGTCCAAATGAGATTCTGGAAAAATATACCGAGTATTTGGACTTGTGTGATGAGGCGGAAAGGAGACCGACCTGGGAGGGCTTTGCAGAATTTGTCGGCATCAGCTCGGCTGCTTTGCTTGACTCTTTGAATAATAAAGTTGAGGAGGGAAAAACGGCTGAATCGGAAATGGCCGAGGTTTTACAGAAAATACAGGACAGTATAGTAAACAGACTGATGCAGCGCAACGACGCAATGGCAACGTTTTTAATTAAGCAACCCAGATATGGAGGCTATAACGACAAGCCGGTGATTTCCGGCGGAGGCGAACCGGTTAAGGTTGAGTTTCATATACGCGGCATCGGTGACGAGAGTGGAACGGAGTAGTTTGTGGGAGAGGTTGACATAATATGCGAGCAGATACAGCGCATGCGTATGAGATGCGTTGAGCCGAGCGCTGTGACTGTAAGCAATGAGGTTTATCTAAGGCTAGGAAAGCCAAAGAGACTCTCGGGAGTTCCTGTCGACTGTGACAGAGCGATGAACAGCGGCTGGTGGGTGAGATGAGTGAGAGAAAGCTAACTTAACATAAGGAGAGAAAATGGCAAAAGCAATTATCGATAGGGACGGATGGATAATTTGTCCTGTGCATTGGACCAAGCTTTGCCGCATGGACAAGGGCGGTTGCGCGAAAGGGGTTAGGCTCTGGTGCTCAAGATGTAAGGGTGAGGTGGAGCTTGATACATACTAAATACTTGAATAAGAGCCTTTGAGCCGATTTTATGTTCCCGATTGAGGGTACGTGAAGTCGGCTCTTTTATTTTGTCTGTGAGAGGCGAGAGAATGGGACGAACGAGAACGGTGGGCGGAGGAATTGTTAAATTTGACGCGGGGGAGGCAAATCCCAAGCAGGCGGAATTTTATACATCGAATGCGCTGTACACGGGTTATGGGGGGGCGAGAGGTGGGGGAAAGACACACGCGTTGAGAATCAAGGCTGTTTGGGGGGCACTCGAATATCCGGGAATCAAGATTCTCGTTATTCGTCGGACTTATCCGGAACTGCTCGAAAACCATATTGAGCCGATACGAAAAATGGTGCCCTTGCAGCTTGCGGAATACAACAGCTCAATTCATCTGATGCGGTTTGTCAATGGTTCGACGATTAAGTTTGGACATTACAACGGCGATGCTTCCGAGCTTGAGTATCAGGGACAGGAGTATGACTGGATATTCATGGACGAGGCGACTCAGTTTACGGAACATCAGTTTCGTATCTTAGGAGGCTGCCTGCGCGGTGTCAACGAGATACCAAAGCATTTTTATCTCACGATGAATCCGGGAGGAATCGGTCACAGATGGGTCAAACGACTATTTATCGACCGCAACTTCAAAGTCAACGGAGAAAATCCCGAGGAGAACGAGATTCCGGATGACTATAAATTCATTTTTGCACGGGTTGAGGACAATAAGCAGCTTATGGAGTCTTCCCCTGCATATGTGCAGATGCTGTCGAGCTTGCCAGAAAGACTTAGAGCGGCACACCGTTACGGTGACTGGAACGCATTGAGCGGCGCATATTTTGACGAATTTTCCGAGAGAAGGCATGTTGTTGAGCCATTCACGATACCCTCTGACTGGCGAAAATACAGAGCGTTTGACTATGGGCTTGACATGTTTGCGTGCTACTGGATTGCAGTGGATTTTGACGGACGCTGCTATGTATATCGCGAGCTTTGCAGGGCAAATCTTATAGTTCCGGAGGCGGCAAATGCGATTCATGAGAACACCATGCCGAGCGAAAGGATCGAAGTAACCTTTGCTCCGCCGGATATGTGGAGCACACAAAAAACGGACGGCAAGACAATGGCGGAGAGCTTCATGCTGGGCGACGTTTCAATTGTCAAGGTATCGAACAGCAGGGTACAGGGGCATATGCAGATAAAGCAGATGCTTGCGGATATGCCAGATGGCAGGCCGCAGCTGCTGTTCTTCAAGAGCTGCAAACACATTATTGAGGACATTCAGGCGATTCAGGCAGATGACGACAATCCGAACGACTGCGCAAAGGACCCGCATGATGTTACGCATACGGTTGACGGAATTCGGTACTTCTGCATAAGTCGGACGATGCCGGCAATTACGGAGGCAGAGAGGAGAATTGTGTGCGGAGAGAATGCGAGTGAAGAGAACTACGAGGGCTTTATGACGGGCGGAGAGATTAGTGAGGAGTATATCACAGGTTGACACTAAGAATTTTATTGAGAAGGAGTGGACTGATGTTCATTAGTAAAAGGCAATATACATGGCTGAGATACAGACTGGCGGAGATTGAAAAGGCCATAGAGGAACATGACAATGGGCTATTCGGTACGGTTGAAAACATTTTCGAATTGGGCGAAAGGGTTTCGGTCCTGGAGGAAGAGGCAGAGAGCGTTGAGGAGGAACGAAAGCGGGAGAGAGATTTCTTCGACGGCTTTTCAAACATTATGAATTACGAGGTGCCGCATGGACGAAAGCAGACACAATAATCCTACAGCCGACAGCATTTTTAAGGAATATGACAAGGGCAAGGGCTTTAACAGTCAGATGAATTTTGAGGAAAGCGTTGAGGTCAACGAAAAATTTTTCATCGGCAGGCAGTGGGATGGCGTGCAGTCAAACGGGCTTCCGACGCCGGTATTCAACTTTTTAAAGCGCGTTGTGCTGTTCCAGGTGGCGTCCATCCTCTCCGACAATATCAAAATGCAGGCCTCTCCACTATCAGTGGACACCGACCAGAGGTACATGGAGCAGGTTTCTGAGATCGTTTCAAACGAATTTGACGCGCTGTTCGAGCACAACAAAATCGGCTCTATTCTGCGGGAATATATGCGTAATGCGGCGGTTGACGGTGACGGCTGCACCTATACCTATTGGGACGCCGATGTTGAGACAGGGCAGGCGGTCAAGGGCGCAATCGTCACAGAGATTATCGAAAACACGAGGGTGTTTTTTGGAAATCCAAACGAGAGGAGAGTGCAAAGGCAGCCATACATAATCATAGAGAGCCGAGAAATGCTCGACAGCGTGAAAAAGCGAGCGCAGGCAAACGGCGTAACTGACACGGATATTATTAAACCGGACAGTGATATGAGAAATGCGCCTTCCAAGCTAACAGACGACCGCGTGACTGTTTTACTTCGGCTTTGGAAGGATCTCAAAACGGATAGAATTTGGGCTTGTGAGGCTGTAAAGGACGTAATAATACGCGATTCATGGGACTTGGGTGTTAAATTGTACCCAATTACATGGCTTAATTGGGATTACATCATTGACTGCTATCACGGGCAGGCGATGATTACAGGGCTGATTCCAAATCAGATTTTTGTCAACAAGACCTATGCGATGGTTCAGCTCTCACTTATGCAGTCGGCATTCCCGAAGGTGGTTTACGACAAGACACGTGTTTCAAAGTGGACGAATCAGGCAGGTGTTGCAATCGGCGTGAACGGCGGAGATATGAACAGTGTTGCCAGAATTATTGAGCCGGCACAGGTTTCACCGCAGATAGCTCAGTTTATTGACAGTACGATTAATTACACGCAGACCTTTCTCGGCGCGTCAAGCGCGGCGACAGGTGATGCAAGGCCGGATAATACTTCGGCGATTATCGCACTGCAGAGAGCTTCGGCCGTTCCGAGCGAGATTACAAAGCAGAATCTTTACCAGAGTGTTGAGGATCTCGGCAGGATATACCTTGAATTCATGATTGCAAACTATGGAATTCGTACGGTTAAGGCGCCGCAGGGCTCAAGTTTGCCACAGACAGTAGAGTTCGATTTCAGCGCGCTGAGAGGCAGGCCTATGTCGCTGAAGCTGGATGTTGGAGCTTCCTCATATTGGAGCGAGATTGCGGCAATGCAGACGATGGACAATCTTCTCTCGCAAGGAAAGATAGATATTGTAGACTATCTGGAACGGATTCCTGATGGCTACATCGCCAAGAAGCAGGAGCTTGTGGATAAGCTAAGCCACGCACAGTCAGCGGAGCCGAGATCAGCGGCTGGACTTGGAGCCGGTACGCCGGGGCTAAGCGGAATGTCGGATAACCTACTTGCAATCGGCAATTCGGCACTCAAGCGCAAGGTCGTTGAGGGAATCTGAACGGTACGATCAAATTTGAATATTTTGCCCAACCATAGGCGAAAGGAGAACAAATATGGACGAACAAACAAAGGTAAATTCCGCGGCAGAGGACGATTGGGGCATTGACCTCAGTGACATTGACATGACGGACGACGACTCAGACGCTATTGGCACGGGGGATACAAACCTGAATTCCAATGATGCAGACCAGCTGAATCGGATCGAGGGTGGAGCCGACACGGAAAACGGTGAAAACGGGGATGACAGGGGGAGCGACCAATTCTCTTTGAAATATCTCGGAGAAACCAAAACCGTTTCGAGAGATGAGGCGATTACACTTGCGCAAAAGGGCATGGACTACGACCGCATTCGGCAGAAATTCGAGGAGCTCACCACGGCTCACGGTTCGCTGACAGCGGACAAATCCAAAAATGAGGAGCGGCAGACGGCTCTTGATGAGATCGCAAAGCGAAGCGGATATAAAACCGTCGACGAATTACTCGACAATATTCAGGCAACCAAAATGTCCGAACAGCAGGGCATTGACCGAGAGTTGGCGCTTGAAAGAGTTAAGCTCGAGCGGGAACGCCGAGAATTTAAGGCGCAGGCGGAGGCGGAGAGCAACCCAGAAGCGGTTGCTAAAAGGGCCGTGGAAAAGCGAGATAATGATTTTATGGAGTTTGTGGGTGAGTACAAAGAGGTTGATCCGGCAGAGATTTCAAAGGAAGTCTGGGATATTTACGGGCAGGGCAACTGTTCACTTGTTCAGGCCTATATGAAACACGAAAATGCGCAATTAAAGGCAAAGCTTGTTTCCGACAAGAAGACTATCGATAACAGGGAAAGGTCAACGGGAAGTCGGGCAAGCGTGGGAAAAACCGCGGCGAAGGACAAAGAGGACGAGCTGTGGTACAGCAATTAATTATTTGAAAGGAAATGATAAATTATGGCTACTATCAATCTTGCATCAAAATACTGCACAAAGCTTGACGAGAGGTTTTCACTGTCGTCTCGCACTAACGATTATGTCGGGAGCGACTACGACTTTACCGGTGTAAACACCATCAACATCTACAGCATTGATGGCACCGATCTCAGCGATTATGACCGCACAGCCACAAGCGACCGCTTTGGCACCACAACGGAAATCGGTGATACTGTTCAGACAATGGTTCTCGAAAAGGATAAGGGCTTCTCCCGTGCTATCGACTACGGCAATGCGGGTGAACAGTACAATGTCAAGCGAGCTCAGACGGTTCTGAAATCCATATGGGATGAAACTATGGTTCCCGCAATTGACAAGTATCGCATTGAAAAGTGGATGAACGGAGCGGGAATGGGAATAGCTAACTCTACCGCGCTTTCTAAAACCACCGTTATTGAGGCGATAATGACTGGCTCGGCTGCGCTTTCAAACGAGTATGTTCCGCTGCCAAACCGCGTTCTGTTCGTCAAGGAGAGCGTATATATTGCTTGCAAGCTCGCATCGGAGATTGTCGGTATTGATACTCTCGGCTCTGACTCGGTTAAAAACGGCAAGGTCGGATACCTTGACGGAATGCCTGTTGTGCGTATGCCGGACAGCTATTTCCCTGCCGGTGTGAACTTCCTTATTAAGTACAAGGGCGCTACGGTTGACCCGATCACTCTAAAAACCCTGCGTGTGCAGAAGGCACCAAAGGGCTACGACGCCGACATCCTTGAGGGCCGCGTGATTTATGACAGCTTTGTGTTGGACAACAAAATCAACGGCATCTATGTCCACGCACAAAACGGAATGGTCGCCTGTCCTGCGGGTGACAACGGAGCAAGTGCTTCCGGCAGCGTCACACTGAGCTGTGGCACAAGCGGCGCGACAATCAAGTATACAACCGATGGCACGAACCCGAAGACCTCTTCAAAAGCGGCTACATACTCAGCGGCGTTCGTATCGCCTGCTTCCGGCAGCGTTGTCAGGGCTTTTGCCTACAAGACGGGACTGGTCAATAGCCCTGTTTTTAAGCTGACGATTGCGTAATAACGGCATGATTCGGGGGGAGGGCTTTCCCTCTCCCAACTATAAGAATAAGGAGGGCTCATATGGCTGGAACAACTACGGCACAACAAGTTTTTGACATCGCTATGGGCTTATCAAACAACATTAACAGCACGGGACTTTCTGATACTTCGGACAACATGGAATACAAAAACAGAACACTCCGAATACTCAACAATTTGAGACTGGAGCTCTATCCGCTTTCGGATACATATACGGTGGCAACATCGGGAACGCGGCCTGTAAGCGCACTTTTGACGGCATTGTCCGATACAGTGGATTTGGATGATTATTTAGCACAGACCGTTATGCCCTATGGCTTGGCAGCTCATTTGCTGATTGACGAGATCCCTAATGAGGCTTCGTTCTTCGAACAAAGATTTGAGGAATTGAAGGCGGGAGCATCAAAGGTACCATCTGAATTTGAGGCGGTTACGGATGTTTACGGCGGAAACAGATATAACGAATTTGCAAGGTGGTAGGGGGGGACATTTGTGGCAAAGGTCAGTACGGCAGTAAATGAGTCAGTATTTTCAATCAACAATTGGCTCGGCATAAACGAAAACCCCGACGGGGACACGCATTTAAAAATGGGTGAAGCCGCGCATATGATGAATTTCCGCATTACGAATAATTACGCATTGCAGAAACGGCAGGGAACCAAGCAGATTGCGGGACTTTGCAGTGGATATGACATTGTCGTTTCGTCTACGGCTGCAACGCTTTTGACGGAATTGAACGTTAGCACTCAAAACTATACCTTATATCCAGATGTCGCGCTCAATTCAAGCGGTACGCTTACGGTAAGCGGAACGGGAGTTAGCGTTATGTACTCTAACTTTGCGTCTTTTGTCGGCTACTACTGGCAGGATACAAGCGGAAACGTATATAAGCTTGCAGGCTGCACGCTGACGCATCCGAGCTCGGGCACTATTGTTTCGGGTGGTTCTGTGTCTGTAGGTACTACATCAACATATTGTGGGGTTGTCCCCCAATATGGCTCAATTGTGGCATATGACAGCATCGCTGTTAGAAACAGTGCTGTTGTTCCCGGAGATAATGGAATGACATATTCGTATGATGCTGTTGGCACGGGTGGACTTGCTGGAAAGTATCTATACGGTTCAGGGAATTGCTATTTATACAGTTCAATTGAAGCAGGCGGTTATTTCAGCATAGCTGTCAAAGGCTATCCTGTTTCTCGCGTTGCTGATGATACATACGCATGGAATTTCTACGCAGTTACTCAATCTGCAAGCACGACGGACACACAGGTGCGCGGACTTTGGAACGGGTTTGTTGCAAAAACCGAAACATTCACGGGCAACGGTTCAACTACGGCGTTTACGCTGTCTGGCACAGCGCTCACGATTACTAAAATCACTCTGGATGGAATTGCTACAACGGCATATACCTACGTTTCGACTACGGGTGTTGTTACCTTTACGGCTGCGCCGTTAAATGGAAGCGTTATCAAGGTAATTGAAAGCAGCACGGAATATTTGATTGCGGCTTGCAACGGGCATCTTTGGAAACTTACCACTGACGGGAATTTCACGAAAACAAGCATCGGCACAGTTACAACGACTAACGGCAGGGTGCATATGTTCGGGTTCGACCAGAAGCTTTATGTTTTAGACGGTTCGCAATATCGTGTTTGGGACGGGACTACGCTTTCGTCAGTTGTGGGATATAGGCCGCTTGTTGCTGTTTCTTCCGTGCCGACCGGCGGAGGGGCGTCGCTTGAACAGGTGAATAAGCTGAACGGACTTCGCAGAGTGCGATTTTCTCCGGATGGAACAGTTTCTTTTAAGCTGCCTGAAACTGACCTGTCAAGCATCGACTATGTAAAAAACATGGTTACCGGACTGTATTACACGCAGGCGAGCGATTATTCGGTTGATACGGCGAACGGAAAAGTGAGCTTTGCAACAGGAACAAAGACAGAGAGCTTTACGGGGGACGGAACAACAAAAATTTTCACGCTCTCTAACAGCAACGTATATATTACAAGCATCACAGTCAACGGTACGGCGACAACGGCCTATACCTACGATGTTATCAAGAAGAAAATTACATTCACACCCGCGCCGACAAGTGCTTATGCAATTGCTGTTACGGAAACGCTTGTGCCCGCAAGCGGGACTAACACGCTTGAAATCGGCTATACATACCCGACTAATTTCCGCTCACAGGTCATCGCAATGAGATATTCCGAAACCTTTAACGGGGAAACGGACACGAGGGTATTTCTTTACGGCGACGGGAGCAACACGGCGTTTTACAGTGGACTTGATTCCAATGGCAATCCTTCGGCTGAATACTTCCCCGACTTGAATGCTATGGCGGTTGACAGCGCGAATACTCCGATTACAGGAATGATAAAGCATTTCGATAAGTTGCTTACCTACAAAACAGACGGGGCGTTCATAACGACCTATGGAACGATAACGCTTTCGGACGGTTCGGTTACGGCGGGATTTTATACCATGCCAATGAATAGGGAAATTGGCAATGTCGCTCCGGGACAGGTGAAGCTGGTTAAAAACAACCCTCTTACGCTTTATGGGCGGTCTGTTTATGAGTGGCTGCTAAACTCCTACGCTTCAAAAGACGAACGGATAGCAAAGAGCAAAAGCGACAGAGTGGCACAGACGTTATCAACCTTGAACTTTGCAAGCGCGATATGCTTCGACGATGAATTTCACAGCGAATATTACGTTGTGCAAAACAGTACGGCTTGTGTCTATAACTATAAGACTGATGTGTGGTATGTCTACAACGCCATTTCCGCAGCTTGCATGATTAGTTATAAACAGGAAGTGTATTTCGGAGATTCAAGCAGATATATAAACCATTTTTCACGCGATTATTTGAGCGATTGCGGCTCTGCTATCTCCAGCTACTGGGAGAGTGGGAGTATGAGCTTCGGAGCGGACTATAAGCGCAAGTATTCGGCGTGTTTGTGGGTGGGATTAAAGCCGGAGGAAAGCGGAGAGTTATATGTAACGGTTGACACGGACAGGGCGACAGACTACTCGGACGAGGAGGTCGTTGCTCAATACACGGACAGCGTGGCAAGTGGATTTTTCAACTTTCTTGATTTGGATTTTACCAGGTTGTCATTCGGGGTTAACTCTAACCCTCAGATGAACAAGCTGGGTATAAAGGTCAAGAAATTCGTGTATTATAAGCTGATTTTTTCCACGGTTACGGCTAATACCACGGCAACGGTCACGAGCGCGGATATCCGTGTCAGATATACGGAAAATGTGAGGTGAGAAAATGGCGTTAACTACATTAAATGCGGATTTGAGCATAATATCAAAGCTTGATAATTACCCTCCTAACGATGCCGGCATGACCTCGGCTAAGCTTAAAGCAAAGTTTGACGAGGGCGCGAACGATATTAAGACATTTATTAACGGGACGCTGATACCGGAACTTGGCACAGAGCTTAATGATAAATTGTCCGAAATGACGCTTGATTCAGCAATATTAGCTGCGCTTGCACAGGCAAAGGAAAGCGGGGAATTCGATGGTTCGGCAGTTGAGCTTCAAAACAACGGTACGTACATACAGTGGAGATATTCGGGCGGCACAACTTGGACAAATCTTGTTTTGCTGTCAAGCTTAAGGGGCGACAAGGGGGCAACAGGCGCTACAGGTGCGACAGGAGCAACCGGAGCAACCGGAGTAACGGGTGCGATAGGAGCAACGGGCAAGTCTATTGAGTATACCTTGATCGGAACAAAGCTCGGCGTTCGTATTGAAGGCAACACAGCTTACACATATGTCGACCTTGTAGGAGCAAGAGGAGCAACGGGAAATGGCATTGATCGGATCGTCAAAATTCCGCTGTTCGGGGACTCGAACGGGTCGGGGACGGTCACCGGTTCTGACGCACGTGCGGCGGGGCAGTATTATTCAGGTTTAATAACGCTGGATAATCCCGCCGCAGTAGATGTTGATATGGACGGAAAAGTTACAGATAGCGACGTAACGTATATTTTGCAATATTCAATGGGCACAGTAACTTCCCTTCCGATTGGCGGAACGTCGGGTTTAGATTATTACGCTGTTTATTATACTGATGGGAGCTGGTCCTTTATCGGCATACCCCAGGGTGCAACAGGAGCGACAGGCAAAGGCATTTCATCAATTGCGCTCACTTCGGGAACTCATACGGCAGGGACTACCGACACGTACACAATTACCTTTACCGATGCGACAACAATGACGTTCGGAGTGTATAACGGAGCAAATGGTTCTGGTGCTGGAGACATGCTGAAAAGCACCTATGACACAAACAACAGCGGAGTGGTGGACAATGCCGAAAAAGTGAATGGGTTAACTGTACTAACGGCAGTTCCGAGCGGGGCGGTGTTTACGGATACGGTTACAACTGTTAATGGAAAAACGGGGGCAATTGCAAAAGCTGATGTTGTTGCTTTGGGAATTCCTGCACAGGACACGACATATTCAAATGCAACAACGAGCGCGGCGGGGCTTGAAAGCACGTCGGACAAGACAAAGCTTGACGGGATTGCGGCAGGAGCAACTGCAAACAGCTCGGATACGATTTTGCTGAACAGGGCAAATCATACGGGTACACAGCTTGCGGCAACGATATCAGATTTTGTGGCAACGGTGCGTGGAACGGTGTTAACAGGGCTGTCAACAGCTTCTAATTCGGTTATAGCCGCAGCCGATACCGTTCTTGTTGCGCTCGGCAAATTACAGGCGCAGATTACGGCAAATTTATCTACACTTACAACGCATACGGGGAACACCGGCAATCCACACAGCACCACAGCAGCACAGGTGGGCGCGGCGACTACTTCTCACGCACACGGGAACATAACAAGCGCGGGTGCGATTGGTTCAATTTACGGCTTGCCGGTGTTTACAGGGTCAAGCGGAGTGTTGAATACATTAACGGCGGCGGCAGCGATGACAGCGTTGGGTGCCACTCAAATTGCCACAGGCACATATACGGGAACGGGCACTTACGGCCTTACAAACAAATGCAACATTACGGCACCATTTGTCCCTAAAATTATCTTTATTAATGGTGGTCATGATGGCTATGACAACTACAACGTAGATAGACTGTTAATTGCCAATGCTGTTTCTCTCGGAGGTGCAGGCGGCTCAGGTTTGGTGTTAATTTGCACTGTCAGCGGCAATGTTATTTCGTGGTATAACACTTCCGGCACAAGTTTCCAACTGAATTCAAGCGGTATTGTTTACCCATATGTAATTTTAGGATAGGAGAGACAAGTATGACAATAATTAGCGCAAATGCACAAAGCAACGGCGCTTATGCAAATCAACATTGGGACGGTGAAACAGCACCGGAAGGATATCTGGAGATACCCGAAGCGCTTCTGCCGTTGTGGGAAAAGTACAAGCCGTTTGTTGAACTTGTGGTAGCGGATGGGACAATTACCGCCATCGAGGACAATGTAGCGGCACGGGCAGCGTCCACTGCATTAACAATTGAGCAGGTCAGGACAGCAAAACTCGCGGCACTTAATGGGACATGTTCTGCTGCGATTGTAAGCGGTGTAACCATAGACGGTAAGCGTTACACATTAACCAGTTATGCGCAGATAAACCTCTCGGCTATGTCGGCGCAGCTCAAAAATGGACAAACCACATTTTTGTATCATGCAGATGATGAGGCAATGACTACATACACTGCGGCGCAAATTACCGCGATTGCAGAAGCGGCCAGCTCTTGGGTAACGGTTAACACGGCATATTACGACCTGCTTAAAACGTGGGTGGGAAGGGAAGCGGATGTGGCAGTACTGGAAGACATAAAATATGGCTCCGCGTTACCGTCCGACCTTACGGGAGAGCTTGCTACACTGCTAAAGGCCGTGGGGATTGAAACGAGCATGATTACCGGATTCCTGACAGCGTAGGAGGGTGGACAAATGGAATGGACGGCAGTAACGGTAATAATTGCTTTGGCGGGGCTGCTTGGGCTGATAATTAAACCAATTGTCAAGCTCAATACAGTGATAACGCAGCTGTCAACGGTTGTCGAAACGCTAGGGGAAAGCCTTGAAGCGCTAACAAGCAAAAACTCCGCGACGCACGCGCTGCTGTGGGACAAGCTTGGGGAACATGTAGGCACGCTTTGCGAACATGATAAACGGATTTCTATTATTGAGAGGTTTAAGGATTAAAAGTGAAGAAATGAATATCACACAAAATTTGATAACCGCCAACTTTACAAGGCGAACGAACAAAGAAAACAAATGGATTGTCATTCACTACTTTGGAGGCTTGGGGTCAGCGGCCAGCGTAGCGTCATACTTCAACCGGAGTGGAGCACAAGCTTCGGCACATTATGAGGTTGATGATAACAATATTATTCAAGCTGTTCTGGATAGCAATACAGCATGGCATTGCGGGGACTCGGGAACCGGCGAATACAAGGGCAAATGCTGTAACGCAAACTCAATCGGCATAGAGGTTAGACCGTATAAAGTCAATTCCTCGCATATCGGCGCGACTGACGCTGACTGGTACTTTCATCCCCAAACAATTGCAAACCTTACGAATCTTGTAAAATCGCTCATGGCAAAGTACGGCATCGATGCAGAGCATGTGATAAGACACTACGATGTTACGGCAAAGTGGTGTCCTCGCCCATGGATGGGTGACGACACTAACACATATTACGAAAAAACAGGCAATGAGTTGTGGGCTGAATTTAAGGCGGGATTGACCGCAGAAAGCGAGGAAGAAGGAATGGAAATAAAATACGGCTCAATCGCAGAAATGCCCTCGTGGGCACATGCAACCATGCAAAAGCTTACTGACAAGGGATATATAACAAGCTTTGGATTTACAGAGGAAGCATTGAGAATCTTCGTTGTCAACGATCGCGCAGGACTATATAAATAGATTTATTTTTGGAGGGTAAAATATGAACGAAATTTCAGCTGATACCACAGTAACCACAAATTCTGTGGTGACAACGGCGGCGGATGCCGCGCAAGCAGCAGTAGCTACTACCGAACTAACGCCGAATGCCTTTACAGTCTTAAAGGCAGCGGCAGACGCTACGGGAACAATCGTGGCTGATGTGAAATCAGCCGGAACAACGACAATAAGCAGGCTCAAATCATGGCCAATGTGGATTGGTATTCTCGGAGCGGTGTGGATGTTTCTTTCAGCTCTTGGCATACCCGCAAAGATCGGACTTTCAAGCGATACATATAGCGCCGCTATAGGCGCTGCCGGTGCCGTTCTTGTTGCTCTCGGAGTGGTTAACAATCCGACTACAGCGGGATTTTCCACGAACGGCTAGCAGATTGTTCTCGTCTGGCTCCCGTTGCCGCTTTGACAGCGGGAGCCAAAACAATATGAAGCAAGGATGACATGCCAGTATATTTAAGGAGGTAATAAACAATGTTAAGTGAATATGACAGCAGGGTGTTATCATCACAAGACCAAGAAAAAATAAAGGCATTAACCACGCAATATGATATAGCAAAAGCTATGGGAGATACCACAGGCATGAACGCGTCAAGAACCGGAGCAGAATCTGTCCGGGCTGGATATGGTTATTCCAGTGGTAGCAACGGAAATACCGTTGCATTAAATGCTGACCAAAGCAATGCTAAAATAGGACTTCAAGGTGCGACCACACAGAGTGATTATATCAACGAACTATATGCGGCCCAGCAAAAGCAAAAGTTAGCTTCCTTAAAATCGGCATATGACGCAAACATTTCTGACCTCTCCGCAACCGAGGCAAAGATACCATATACATATAACACGGCCCGAAACTCTACTGCGGCTGCATCAGCTATCAATCAGTCGGCCTTCAACGAGAGAGCGGCAGCCAGTGGACTTAACAACGGTGCTGGTGGACAGGCCTCTTTGTCAATGGCAAACACTATGCAAGGCAGTTTATCCTCTTTGGATAAACAACAGGCGCAGAGCGTCGCGGACATAGAGCTGCAGAGATCTAAACTTGCGGTGCAGTATAATAGCCAGATACAAGCGGCTATGGCTGAAAATGACCAAGCAAGGGCTGCGGCACTGTACAACGAAGCCGTCAGGGTTGACAACAGTCTTGTTTCAACAGCGCAGGCACAGGCACAGCTTGACCAGCAAAAGCAGTCAGCTCAAACCTCGCAGAAAAAATACGCGGATGAACAGGCACTTTCCGCAGCTAAGGCGCGCGCGGCTATCGGCGACTACACAGGTTATCAAACGCTCTACGGCCTCAGTGCGGAAGACGCTGAGAAATACTACAAGCTGTGGGCACTTGAAAATCCAAAAGAGGCGGCAGCGATTTATAGCTAAGAGTGTTCCCCGTTGTAGTCCTGTTTAGGACGACAACGGGGAACTGTACGGAATGATATAAATAACGACTAAATAAACACACGTGGACGGTTTTGGGTGTAACTCAAACCGTCCACGGGTTTTCCTGTGCGCAGTAATCTTTAGCGGAATATTAATAGTACATTATCTTATAGAAATTCGGATAGACATCGAAATATTGCTGCAGCGTTGTTCTTGAAGATGAGCCCGGATCGTTAATTATTAAGCCGGAGGCGGAAAGTGCGGAGCCACCAGTAAACCCTTTTACTACTACCCAATGCTGACTTCCGGAGCTATCTCTTGAGCCTACGAGCACAGGTTTTCCTGCTTGAAGCAGGCTATATATCTTTGCTAAGTAATCACTGCTTGAATATGCCGAATAGTTACTTGGCCAGTAGACTGCACCGCCCGATGTGTAACTTAATTCATTAACCATATTGCTGGGATAAATAGTCGTTCCTGTGCGATAGGATTCCGACATGGCCAGCGAGACGCTTGAACACCCAATTGTGCCTACCGTCCCCCCGGAAGATCCAATAGAAATACTGGACCATCTGGAATCAGTCTGTTTGAAACTGGGTACGTTTAAAGATGTTGAGATATAAGTAGGTTCGACATTTAAGTATGACCCGTTAACAAAGCCTCTGCTGCTTCCGTTAAATAATATTTCCTTCCATGTGCCGGAAGAAGACAAGACAACAACATTTTCACCGGCATTCAGCCAGCCTATTATGCCGTATGAAGTCCCCGGACCCAATCTGACATTCAGGCTGCCGGTGACGCTTGCAGCTTGTGTATTTGATAACTGAGATATGTATTCTGTGCTGCAGTAGCCATATTGCCCTTTAGAATACTCCACATACCACCAGCCTCCGCTTTGTGAGAGGAGTGTTACGTATGTACCGCCCGGTAGTTTCGTCACTGCTGCCCCTGAAGCGGATGCTTCACTTCTTATGTAAAGATTGCCGGAACTGACTGTTATCTTGCCAGCTGACGAAGTTGATGTGGCTGCGTTCGCGCTTATGCCCGGATAACTGCATAGAATTGTAAAGACTAAAATTGCTGCAAATATTCTTATACAGGGATTTTTCATATGTACCTCCGGTTGTATTTAATTAAATATAGCTTAACATGAT
>QFZN01000814.1_pt1 | contig 18402 bp, 6 predicted proteins | sample 1740101 | NCBI WGS metagenome assembly QFZN01 (sample SAMN09210849, study PRJNA391713) | Ciliate metagenome, whole genome shotgun sequencing project. | isolation source: combination of 50 Heterometopus sp. ciliate cells from an enrichment culture... | host: Heterometopus sp. ...
CACCCCAACACCCCAACACCCCTGCATGGCACATCTCTGCGTGTGATGTGTATATGTCTGGCTGATGCTGTGCAACAATTATCATTCTCAACGTGCATATATCAAGCATTACTAGAGGAGCATCTCATGTCGCTTGTTCGGTAAGAGTCAGTCAGTCGTTACTTATGAGAAATAGACGCGGACGGGCGGCGCACCAGCGAGGATCTTGCCGGCCGGGTCGTTGACGAAGGTCACGTTGAGGTCCACGTACTCTTCTTCCTGCAGTTGCAGCAGCTCGAACAGCTTGGTTCCCATCACGGTATCGCTCTCAGTCTTCTTCTCCGCGTTGCTCATTATAGCGTAGAAGTAGACCGGCTTTGCGCCCCGCATCACATCCCTAGGGAACAGCTTGTACGTGGTCTGCAGCTCTTCCAGCACGTCCTTGAGCGTAATGCCCTTGCCCTTCTTCGAGTGAATGTCCCACCGGTCCCAGAGCGTGGCCTTGAGTCCTGGACGCAGTTCGACGCTGGGCGCCGGGCCGGGCTCGCTCAACGAACAGACTGGCAGCGCCAGATTGAGGAACGCGTTCCTGTGCAGCGTCACGTCGATTTGCTGTATCATCTTAACCAGCTCGATGCTCTGCAGTCCGGCCACGCATGCGGTGGTGGTTGCCAGGGCCGGAATGATGCGTCCTGCCTTTAGCTTCACGGTGATCCAGTTCATTTCCTCGAGCTTGTAGTTTCTGGCACGGAGGTTGGCGATGGCGTGGAGGAAGTCAACATGCTGGTTCGTGTCGACGTCTTTCTCGAATTCGGCAGGGAAGACCACGGTCGAACCTTCCTTTTTCGCGGGAAGCTTGGAGACGAGTTCTTTCCACTCGGCCATGAGCGCGTTGATGTCGTTCGGGTCGTACTTCGGCTCCTCCTCCTTCTTCTCTTCCTCTTTCCCTGTCTCCTTGGTGACCTCCTCAGAGATTGCCTTGGCCTTCTTGGCACTCGGGACGAAGTCGTTGACAGGGACCCTGCTCGCGGCATCGGCGATCTTAAGAGCGTTGGCAGCAACACGGGCGCTCTCGGGCTCCTTGATGCCCCAGGTGCGGGCCTTGAGACAGGCGATGGCGGTGACGAAGGCCGCATGCAGGCTGTCCGTTGGGTTGAACTTCAGCTCGGTTGGCGGCCTCTTTGGCAGTGTCCAGAAAGGAGTGCCGTCCTTGGTCTTGAAGTCGATCGGGTACGTGAACAGCAGCTGCCGGATATCGTTGACGAAATACTTCTGGAACTTCCTTCGGGCGTAGGTGATGCAGTCTTCGAACGTGAAGGGTCGCTTGCGCAGCAGTCTGATGGCCTCCTTGAGTGCGGTGATCTCCTGTGTGCTGCTTGGCGTCGGATTCGTCTTGTCCAAAACCATCAGCAGGTTCTTTGGCGTCTGTGTGAATATCTTGCCAAACTTGTCACGGGCCCATTCGACACAGTGGACCGCCTCCTCCGGGAACATCTTCAGAGTGCAGATAGGAATGTTGAGGTTGTCCTCGGGGTCATTCTGGCTGGAGTACGACTCGGTCTTGAACGGGACCACAACTTGCACGTGTCCCTTTGGCCCCAGCGTGCCGGACTCGATCAGAGGAGTCTTGTTGGTCACGCAGCGGAGATCGATGTAGCGTCTGGCCTGAACATTGTCGAGCGCATTTGCCACAAGACTGAGACCGGAGAAGAACTTGTCGGTGAATATGTGTGCTGTTCCCTCGTGCACCTTGTCCAGCCGCGCAATTACGTGGTCCTTCATGTCCTTGTTCATGTTTATCGCAGCCGCTGCCGCAGTGCTCGACTTCGGCTTCCGCAGATGCTTCTCCCGGAAGAGGAACTGCCGATTGAGGTTGCTGGTTTCGATTACGTCCGGGTCTGTGATCACCACTCTGCCCTTCTTCTTCCACTCTCCGTCCTTGGCCGGATCAGCAACACCCAGCCCGACCATTGCGAAGTTCTTGAGCAATTCGCACCCTATTGCGCCGCAGCCCACCATGAACACCTCCGACTCTTGGAGCCGCTTGACGAGCGGGTCGCCGACGCAAATTCTGAGGCCTTCGTAGCGGTCCTTGTGTGTGCCTGGTTCGAGGCCAAACTCGGCGCGGAACTTGACGAGGTCGGCTAGCTGCTCCTTCTTCGGCTGAGGGGCCAGTTCCATCACGTGGTAGCAGAACAGCTGCGATATCGGCATGTATTTCTGGGTGACTGCCTTGACCGCCTCCTGAGCAGCCACGCCGCCGAGGAAGGCGCACAGCGGACTGAACACGCCCTGTGCCGTCATTGCGAACTTCTTTATGAACATCTCCAGCTTTTCGTCTACGGCAGGAAGCTTGTACTTGCCGGCCAGATCTTTGGCCACCTCCCACACCTTGGCCGCATCTTCCGCGTTCCAGACTCCTGGCATCTTCCCTCCATTCATCGCTGCGAACTCGTGTATCGCCTCAAAGCCCACCTGCACTTTTCCCATATCCTCCGTCTTCGCGAAGTCAATCATGGACAGCGACTGGTCGAAGGGCAGGGTGTGCGATTCCAGCACCTGTCTCAGTGCCTGGAACTTTGCGATCTTCGGAAGCTTCACCTGCTTCGCTATGCCGTTTCTCACGTACGGCGTGTATGTGCTCGTATCCCCGATGGAGAAGGTGAACGGGTCGATCACTGTCACCTTGTGGCGCGTCCCGTTTATGGACTTGGCTCCGACTAGCATTCCCTCGACCTCTGTGAGGAAGATCTCGTCGCCAGTCTCGAGCCTGTGTCGCTGGCTGCCGAGCGTCTTGACCATGCCCGGATTCGCCTTCGTGATCGATTGTATCATCACCTCTACAGGCTCCTCGCCATCCTTGTCGAGCACCTCGAAGGAGTCCGTGAAGTCGGTGAACACTCTGCAGCACAGTCCCTTGGCCTCAGCCAGGACAAACTTGACCTTGTGTGCCCGGGCAAAGTCCGCAAGTGCCATCGTGGTCTTCTTGTCAGCGTCCGCCACGATTATCACCGAGTATTTATGTGGCAGTAACATGTCTTCGACGCCCTTGGCAGCAGCAGGCAGGGTCTCGGAAAGCATGTCGACCTTGACGTAGTAGTTCAGCTGCTGGAGCTTGGGCAGGCAGGCCTTGGCGCGGCTCTGGCCTATCTCCTCCGGCGTCAGGAAGAACTGGCCCGCAAGGTCTGCATTCGACACCGGCTTGGGATCGTAGAGCGTGAAGCGCTTGCAGCCAGATAGGACCAGATTCTTAGCCACCTCGACACCCAGAGTGTCGAGGCCCACCAACAGCATGGACGATGCAGCCTGTCTCGCCACCGCGTCTAGGCCCATCGCGCCGATGTACCGCGACCAGCGGTCCTTCACTGACTCATCTTCGACATTGAGTTCCCTTGGAGCCTTGACCTCGGTGTCGTCGGAAACATCGATGCCCTCGAGAGAAGCCACACCCTCAGTGATCTCGATATTCTTCTGGGCGGCCTCCTTGGGTCCTCCCTGCTTGAGCTTCTCGATGTCCTCGCCGGAGGGCGGCGGCAGCTTGTTGAGCTCGTCCTCCAGCTCCTTGATGGCCTCCACCAGCATCTCCTTGTACTTGCCCTTGTTCTCCTTGAACATCTTGCACCAGTTGTAGTTGTGGTCGTACACTATGCCCGTGTATGATGCCTCGTTCTTCTCAGCGAGTTCGATCCACGACTTGACTTCCTTCAGGATCTCGTCCTTCTTGAGGTAGAAGTGACGTCTGACGACGGTTTCGAAGCCCTTGGGCGGGTTCCTTATCTGAGCAATCATGGCGTACTTGATGTTCCCTAGACGCACAACGTTGGAGTAAGCCTCGTTCTTGCGCTCGCCTTCGGGCGTGCCCTGCTCTCCCTCGAAGCCAGGCTCGTTGAAGTACACCTCCTCGCTCATTATGATAGCTTGGGTGGACATCAGCAGCTGCAGTATGGTCGAAACCCGCGGGTCCCAGTTCTCTGTGGCCTGTCCTCTCCACGTTCCCAGCAGCGACAGGCACACCTTCCCGCAGTTGTACAGGTTGGGATTGAATCGGATGGCGCCGGAGCCGGTGGTGGTCAGGTTCATCTTTGGCGGCTCGTTGGGGTAGTTGTTGTCCAGATAGATATCGAACTCAAAGGCACCGTGAGAGTACGGAGTGTCGCCAGCGCCCATGATTATGGCCTTCATCATGTCGACACGTTCCTTGTCCACGCGGACGAAAATAGCGTTGGTGTGCTCAAACGGAAGAGAGTTGGAGAGATCCGCCAGTTCCTGGGCCAGCCGCACCATCTTCGTTGCCGGCGGGTTCGACTTGCTTCCCGCTGTAGAGGCATAGTGGTGGACGTAAGCCTTGGTGTTGGAGTCTTTCATGTCCATGTAGTCGAAGCGCAGGTCACGCATCAGCAGCTTGTACCTGTCCGCTAGCGGTAGCGTCAGTGCATCCTTGTAGAAGTTGCGCTTGACCTTCCGCTTCTGCTCGGCCTCGACAGCAATCATGATGAATCTGTACACGCTCTGGATCTCGGAAGCCAGCTGTGCGGGCACCTTGGACTCCTCGGTGATTTCCTTCTTGAGGCAAGTGACGAAGATCGTGCTGAGACTGTCGAGCTTCTTCAGGAGCATGTACACTGGCTCGACCTGAGGCGGCTTGTAGTGCGTGTCCAGCTCCAGCAGTAGCGGCACCAACTTCCTCTGCGACGCAAATGCTCTCACTAGGTCGAAGTACGAGAAGTAGATTGAAGACTCCTTGCTCATCTCCAGCAGGGAGCCCGAACGGAAGGCGTTTTCAACGAGCATCAGCAGTGGAGATTCTGCGAAGAGCTCGAGCAGGTCCTTGGACGGCTTCCAGTCCTTGGCGGACACGAACGAGGCGAGTATGTCCACCATTATCTTGATCTGCTCGTTCTTCGATTTCTTGCTCTCGAAGTACTCCTGGACCTTCCACACCTCGCCCACGTTCGTCGTGTAGCCAACACCTTTGCGCTTCTTCTTGTCGATGTTCTTCTGCTCCTTCTTGGCCTCCTTCTTCACGACCTTCTCCTCCTCCTCGGTCTTCTCCTCCCACTTGCGGCCCTTCTCGCCAGTGAGCGTTCCGATTCTCTCCAGTATCCTGTCAATCAGCCCGTTGTCAAAGGCTTGTTCACGCATCTTGGAGTCGTTGGAGATCCGGAAGACTTCGGCCAGGTTCTGGTACGACACGCGCACTGCGGCCTGGTGTTCCTCTTCCCAGCGTTTGAGTTCTTCGTCCTTCTTCTTGTTCTCCGTCGACACCTCCTTATCCGGGACTCCGGCCAATATCTTGAAGAGCAGGTCCTTGCACTTCTTGTTCTTGATGAACAGACGGAAGAAGAGCGGGATGGCGGAGAAGCTCTCGAGCTCCTGGAGCCAAAGCGCCCACTTGGCGGCGGTGTCAGTGTTCTTCCACAGCTTGAGCGACTTGTGTGTGACAGAGATCAGCTCCTTGACTCCGCCAAGCTCTTCGAAGCGCTCGAACACGCCCATCTTGGGGAGGTACCCGATCTTCTCGCCATCTGCGTCCTCGCCCTCGACCTTATCTCTTGTCCTCACGTCGTTCTCAGTCATTTCGTGGATGTCGTACTCGACGTCGAGCACACCATTCGCGCGCGGGTAGTTCTCCACCAGGTCTGCATACAGTCCTGCCAGGTCGACCTCGTTGCTCACTTCCTTGTGCTTGTGCGAGGCCACCAGCTTGGACTTCTGCTCCAGCACTGCGGCCGACAGCTGGTCCGCCTTCACTCCCACCGGCACGTTGTACACAGGATTCACTCTGAATATGTTGTACGGGTACTGCGAGTTGTGCCACGGGTGCTTGTCCGGACTCAGTTTTCCCGTCTCCGCACCCTTCTTGGCTTCTTCTGCGCTAGTGGGCGAGGCGTGGCCCTTGATGACCTTGGCACTCCAGACCTCGACGTTGGTAAGAACGAAGCTGCCCTCGGGATGGCGGTAGCCGGGTTCCTCGACGCATTCCACACTCGAGGCGTCGCCGAACTGCATGGCGTAATCGCAGCTCCAAGAGATCCAGAACAGGTCGTTCGAGAACACCACGGCCCCTCCCAGGTCGTAGTCCACACAGAAGGTGGCAAACGGCTCGGTGCTGCTCGTATTCTTGAAATGTTTGCACGTGTCCCCCTCGTAGAGCAGGAAGAAGGAGTCGTCGGTGGAGCTCACGTTGACCGAGTAGTCGGCTTCGAGACTCGATGGCATCGCAGGCAGCGTCTGTCCCGTGTACGCTCCAAAGGTGCAGGACTTGCCGTTGCATGTGCCACTGGCAATGAAGAGCACGGGGCCCTGGTTCTGCGCGGCTTCCCAGAACTTGGCAAACTTGCTTGGCTCGGTCGAAATGTCGCTGTACACTCTGGTCCACTTCGCGTTCGCAACCTTCTTGTAGGTGCCACTTGCGCCGAGCTGCTGCTTGAAGGCCTTGAGCAGAGTGTTCTTCTGCTTGATGTTGAGAAGCGTGGTGTTCATGAAGAACGAGTGCTGGGCGGCCGCAGTGCTGGGGGCGGGCTTCTTCTTGCTGACGACCAGACACCGCTTCGTATCCGAGTCGTAGGGCAACATGCAGATTGGCACGGTCTGCTCCATTCTCAGTATCGGAACCAGCACCTTGTTAATGAAGTCGAGGTCGCGCTTGGAGGCCAGCAGATCGAGGTCCTTGATTATCATTTTGGCCATCTCGCGCTCGAGCTCCGCCTTCCCGCTGGTCAGCAGCTTGATAATCTCGACGGCCAGCACCAACGCCTCCTCCGATATCGGCTTAAGGATCTGTCCGGTGGCCGGGGCGGCGGCGGGCTGCTTCAGCGACTCGTACAGCACAAAGGCCGTCTTGTTCCGCGCGAACTCTTCCCGCACTATCGGCTGCGCGCAGCAGTTCAGCCAGAACTGCAGGAGACCGGAGAGAGGGACTCCGGCGACAGGGTCGTCCTTGATTCCGTCGCAGAGCTCCTTCTTGTACAGTCCGCTCTCGAGCAGGCTGCGGGCACATTGTTGGTCCGTGGAAACGATGTAGCTGGCGACCATGAGATGCACTGGATCAAGCTTCTCGCACAGGAGGTTCTTCTTGAAGAACTCCACGGGATTGACAGAGTCGTTCTGGTACAGGGGCGGCGGGTAGAGTGACAGCAGGAGGAATCTCAGCAGTTTTCGCTGGACCACCGGCTCCTTGCACTTTACCAGTATGTTGAAGATAAGCATGATATCGTCCACGGTCTGGCGTATGGTCACGGGCTCCTTGATGAGCGTGGCACTCAGTCTCACAGTCTTGATGTACGTCTTCACAAAGTTCAGCAGGTACTTCATCTTGTCCCCCAAGGTGTCGTTCACGTCTCTGAACTTTGCAAGCTCGGCGAAGACGAAGTCCTTGAATTTGTGCAGTCTCCGCGAGAGCTCCGGCAGCGAGGACAGCACGATGTCGAACAGCAGCACGATTTGCTTCTTCGTTCTGCTTGGGTCGAGGAACCTGTCGAAGATCCATTCGCCCATATCCTTGTTTATGGAAGAGATCGAGACCAACGTAGGCTCAATCAGCCGTTCCTTGGTGTTTATGAGTGCGATGAGCATTTCGAAGGAGGAACGGATTTTGTCGAGGATTGCTTGCTGTGTGGCAAGCACCTGCAGCGTCTTCACGTAGTCGCCTGAACAAAACTGCGACAGCACCTGCAGCGCGGTCTCCTTCTGGGTATCGACGATGTATGCGCAATAGTTGCCGAGGTTGCTGACGTCGTAGCCCATGACCGAGATGTAGTTCAGTGCAAAGAACTTGGGCTTCTTCATTAGGGCAACCATGGGCGAGTTGTCGGCGCAGGCGATGATCCCCTTGCGGAACTTGAAGCGGAGGTAGCGGGCGCAGAAGTGTGGCAGCGAGTCGAGCTTCAGGTTGATCAGCGACGGGACCGCCTTCGTGTGCTCCGGCGTGTATGTCTCCATGTTGCGACCGAAGACACTGACCGCAAAATTGGCAAAGCCGTCGTCCTTGACCTTGTTGAGGGTGCAGATGATATTCATGTTGCTCATGCTCATGCCGCCCTCCACGACAATGGACGAAGGTTCAATGAAGAGCTCGTTGGTGCCGCCCCAGTAGTTCACAATACCCACCTGTATTTCCGACACCTCGACCACAGTCTTCAGCTTGAAGGTCATCACGAATTCGTTCTTCAGTGCCCCAGTGAGCTGCTTGTTGAACACCTTGTGTCTGTACCCCTTCTTGTTAACTGACCAGTCGATGGTCTGGTATGAGGTCAGACTGTCGTTGGCAGAGGTGCTCTCAATGAGCATGTTCTTGGCGAACTCTTCCGCAGAGTGCGCCGTCGGCTCGTACTTCTTCGCAAGATTCACCGAGTATTCCTCCTCCTTGGCCATCTCCTTGCCGGCAGAGGCGAGCTGGCTCCAGACGGCATCTTCGAGGTCGGTCTCGCTGTAGAATCTCGGCTGCATAGCTGGCTGGGCGGGCGCCTTGACGCGCTTGTCCTCCTGGATCTGGGTAAGTCGCTGGGAACGGACGTCGGCGGCGCCAATGCGGTCGAGCAAGAACTCGAAGCCCTTGAGGTCCAGAGCGAAGCAGAGTGCAAGGTTGTCGGAGCTGATCCAGGACTCAATGAAGCGCAGCAGCAGACGGTTGACCCGCGTGTTGAGCTTCGTGGCTACGCTGAAGCTGATCGACGAGGCCTCGGACAGCTGGTAGATCTTCTTGTCGAACTCCTGCACAAACTCGATCAGCGTTCTCAGTCCCAGTCTAACAAGGTCCTCGGACTCGTTGAGGTGCTGGAGAATCTCCTGTATATATCCGCTGATGCGAGTGAGCATTTCGGAGGCAGGAGTGTTGCTGGAGCCCTCCTTCTCGTTGAGGAGGAGCCAGTCGATCATGTCGGGGATTGTGGCCTCCAGCGCCTTCTCGTGAACCTTGAAGTTCTTGAAGACCGCGACGACCGCCAGCTGGCCCTTGGGATGCTTTGCCGTTGCTATGAGGCGGAATATGTCGGCCAGGATCTCTATCCGCATCACTACCGTGTTCTGCGACATAACGATGCCGTCGGCCGTTCCGATGGAGAGGTACTTGGTTAGGAGCTCTACGCCCTTTCGGATCAGCAGCACCATCTCTTCCTCGTTCAGCTTCACAAATATGTCTCCCGAGTAATCGTCTGGCTTAGGCGTTTCCTTGCTGATGAGAATATCGAGCCAGCCGCTGCAGACGTTGTAGGCGATGACCTCGTTCGATGTGTCGACCGCTGAGTCCAGCGTGGCGAACAAGAAGTTGAGGAGGAACCTGCACGTGTCCTCCATGGTGGTCGGCTCCCTGACGATCTTCTGCGTCATCTTCAGTATCTCGCCGTACGTTGTCTGCTGGACTTCTTCTGGCGACTGGAGGAAGGAGTGCACCAGCGTGTCGAATAGCTTCGTTTCAACCACAGTCGTGAGCGGGATCATCGTCAGTGCCTTGAGAACAAGAGTCCAGAGGTTGGCGATGTGGTGGACCACCTTGAGTCGGCTGTTGTGTGGGTTGAGCAGATTGACGAGACTCTTGGTGATGTGGATGGACAGTGTGGTGCTCTCCTGCAGCCGGGCCTCCGCGAGGTTCATCTTGTGTTGGCCTTCGGACGACAGACTGATCGAGCGCATCATCACCGGCTGAGGCAGCAGTCCCGGTTCCGGCTTCGGCTCAACCTTGAGCTCCTTCTTCTGCACGTTGGCCTTCTCCGCCACGCCCAGGAACAGTTCCAGAAGGTACGACAAGTGCTCGTTCCACACCTGCTGGCTCCAGTAAATGGAGTAGAGCGGAGAGGTCTCGATGAGAGTCTGGTTGTGGGCGATCTCAACCAATGTCTTCAACATGGTCTGGATATGGCTGCACAGCAGGACCTTTATATGCAACGACAGCTGCTGGGTCTCGATATATTCCACACGATTCCTGGCCTTCATCTTCTGCACCTGCTCAGCCGGCAGCTGTTTTGCCCCCGGCGGACTCTTCAGCGAGCTCACGATCTCCGTGATATAGGAGGTGATCGTCGAGTCGTTGATGTGCAGGATCTGCATCACGAATTGGACGAAGTTGCTGGAGTCCTCGAGGAGTGCCTTGAGGGTCTGGATGCTGGCCAGCTTGGTGAGACACACGAAGAGCTCCATGGCGAGCTTGAGGAGCACACGCTTCTGGTCGCTGGGGAACTGGTCTGTCGTGCAAATCCACTTGCATACACTGTACGCCACCATCATGTTCTGGTCATAGTTCAGCCTTTCAAAGCTGAGGCCTATGCCGGCGACTAGGGCTGCAGTGAGACTGTAGCTGCGCTTTCCGTCCAGCGGGACCAAATGCTCCTCCTTGGACTTGGCGGCAGGAAGGGCGTAGAGCAGAGGGTCGAGGAACTGGACGAGGGCCTTGGGAGTGCTGGTGGACGAGGTCACGATCGGCTTGGTCAGCCTGATGAACACATGGTTCGGATTGTGCTTGGCCCGCTCCTTCGCGAAGCACTCGCCGCACAGGTTGTAGTCATCGCAATTTCCGCACATGTACCTGACATCCGGGATGTTCTTCTTCCCGCAGATATCGCAGTTGATCTCCTCGTGGACCTTTGTTGTGGTCACGTATGTGAAGGGAGGCAGTAGCGGCCTGGCCTGGATGTTAACGAGATCCTTCATGCTGGGAGAGTAGGGGAGAGGCTGCGGGATCACGATGAACACATGTTCAGGGAACTCAGCTAGATGCTGCTCAAGGCACTTGTCCTGACCGCAAACATTGAAGTTGGCACAGTGGCCGCACTTGTACCGAGTGCCCACGATCCACCGTTGGTTATTGCAGCAGTTGCATACCACACCCTTGTGCACGTCCTCGCCCTCGGGAAGCGAGATCTTCTTGAGACTGTTAAGGGCAAGCAGGAGAACCGAAGACATGAGCGAGAACTTAGACACTTCCTCGTTCCCCGCCTTGGGAACCTCCTTCGCGGGCACCAGTTGTTTTATTGACATGAGCAGTTCGGGAACCTGGAGCTTGCTGACAAGGAAGGATAGGATTTCGCCATCGGGGATAGAGAGGAAGTCGAGGGCGTGAATGACAGACTTCTGACTGTAGTAGGGACAAGGAGTGGCGAGGAACTGGGAGATGGAGTCGAAGATGAACCAGATCCACTCGTTGTCGTCCAGTCGCGGGATGATGACATCTTTGAGTAGCTTTAGCGCCTCCTCCCTCTGTGCGCCCTTCTCGTTGACCACGAAGACCTTGAACAGCGTCTTAGCCAGCGCGGGGAGGGACACGTCCAGCTTCAAATGCACGCGACTCGGCTTGTCCTTCATCGTGGCGTGGATGATCTTCGCGTACTCGTGACAGATGGCCACGAAGTACTGCAGCGACGGCTCGCTAACCTGACCGCGACCCTTGGTCATGAAGACGCGCTTCTGGCCCTTCTTGATCGCCTTCATCAACCCCTCAATCTCCGCCTTCCTGTCCTTCTGTCCCTTCGCGTGGTCCAGCGCCGCCACCGCCAGCTCCACCTGTTGTTGCTTGAGCTCGTCGCCAACCGACCTGTGCTCGCCCTCAACGGGGCCCTTGCCCTCCTCCTTCTGTGGCTTGCCGGGCCGCGCGTCCTCGCCCTCGATGAAGTTGCGGTAGAGCACGATGTCCTTCTTGGCGATCTCCAGTCGTTCGGTAGGCATGGCATGTGCTGCCTTGATGTTCTCCAGCTTCTTATCGCTGTCGCTCTCCGCCGCCTTAAAGGCGTCGTCAAGAGATACGATGGGAGCGCAAGCCTCGAGCTCCTTGCCGTAGACCTCGGGGATGATGGTGATGTCTGGGATCAGGCTTTCCTCCTCCGTAAACGTCTTGAAGCACTTTATGTACTGCAACTGGACCAGCAGGTATCTGCCAACGAAGTTGAGCTGGCCGACCTCGAGAGCCTCCAGCTCCTCGGAGGGGTCGAAAAACTGCGTGGGCCGATGCGCGAAGTCCGTGAGCTGCACCCACGTGTGGTCCTCGTACACCTTCTGATGCAGTAGCACCAGCTTTGGGGCCAAGGTCTGCCTCACCCCGGTCTTTGACGTGTCCAATATTCCGTATACGGAGAGCTTGAACTTGAACTGTGTATTTTCGTGCTTGCCGAATATGAGCCGCAGCTCCTTGATGATGCACTTCTTCTGCAGATCAACAGTGAATTCGTCGAGAGTAGGGTTCCAGGTGAGCAGGGTCTTGGACTGCAGCGGCAGTTTCTGCTTCTGTCCGGTCAGGGCTGCGGCGCTCGTGCTCGCGGCCTTCTGGTCCTCCTCGTCAATCGGCATGTAGAAGGTCCAGGGGTCGAAAGGATAGCTGTCATCGTCGAAACGGGTGCGGAGGAAGGTGACCTCGGGTCGCTGCAGCGGCTCCACGTACTTCACGCTCATCTTGTGCAGCGCTACGAGACGTAGTTTTATGTGGGGTTACTGTTTAGAAGCTTGACGACCGCCTCGCTCTCGGCTATGGGCATGCTCCAGCGCAGCATCTCGAAGAAGGCCTCGAAACCAGCAGGGGAGAGCTTGAATGACGGGATGACGGAGATGTCCTGGAGGATGATGTGGTACACCTGCTTGCAGAACTCAGGGACCGCGCTCAGCTGCTGTAGCAGATCCACGGCTGTTGCCACGCTCGCCTTGTCCTGCTGGTAAATATTGAGATGGATGAAGTCGTCGAGGGCAATGCACTTGGCGATGGGCTGGACCTGCTGCGGGTAGGCCTTGATGATCTTGTGCAGCAGCTGGCAGGCTGTGATCCGCACGTTCGGGTTCGCCTCACCCTTCGTCGACAGTTCCACAATCGCCTTGTTTATCTTCCCGAAGAAGCCGATGTCGCCCATGCACGACCTGAGATAGCTAGTGGGAAAGCTCTTCATAGTCTTGCTGGTCATCTCGCTGTCGCAGGCCACAAATGCCTCAGCGTTCACTGCCGCCAACGTCCACGCCTTATCTTCCGACGGCTCCTTCTCAATAACGACCTTGTACATTGCGGCCGGAATGGTCTGCAGTCTCGAGTCAATCACCGCAGACTTGTACAGTCCGCCATACCGGTTTGCAGGAAGCGGCAGTTTGGCAATCCCGAGCATGTACTCGCGCACATCCACGTTTGCGGGCGCGCGGCAAGTCTTGAGCTCGCCCACGGTGATCGGCGTGTACTTGTTCGAGGCTGCCACCCACTCCTTCCCGTCGTTGCTGACAAACACCTGCATCTTGTAGGGAGTGGTGAAGGCGGCCTCGGAGACCTTGCGAGTGTACTCGAAGTCGCTGACATCTAGCAGGTCTTCCTCCAGCACGCAGCCCATTGCTCCGAAATACTGGATCTCAAGCGGATATGCAGTGAAGTCAGCCAGCGGCTTGCCGTTCACCAGCCTGAATCCTGTGGGCTTCAGCATTATGTAGTAGCCGGGACGCTTGCAGTCCACGTCGCAGGTCACACAGGTGGAGCTGCCCATCTCGAAGAAGCCAGCGGGCTCGTATGGCTGAAGAGCTAGAGAGAGGGTAAGAATCTGGGTGTACGCTTGGGAGAAAGCTTGCGCTGCTCGATCCACTTCTTGTAGGACTCCATGGTAGTGATCTGGGAGTAGTCGTTCGCGTGGTCAAAGGCTGAGATACTGTCGGAAACGAAGATCAGTCCTGCGCCTATCGGCTGTCCTCCGCAGATGCTTCCCATCTCCGCCTTGACCATGTACTACCCCACTCGTGATTATCGCGCTGTACCCTGTCAATAAGCATGCGCTTGCCGAACTGGTGCGCCATCACAAACTGCGGCCTCGGATAGTTGCTTGCGAAAACCAACGGGGTGTCCGACAGGATCCGCGTCACATGGTTCTGGAAGTTATACTGCGCTCCCTTATAGGCTGCGATGAAGAGCGGGATGTGGTGCTTCTTGTCCTCACCAGAGGCAGCCACTCCGCCGCCGCGGACTGAGAGCAGGCCCAGTCCTTTGACCTCAGCCTCGCTCGTCCCTTGCTCCTTGTCCTTGGCCTCCTCGTGCTCGCCGTCGGCAACTGCCTTTCCGCTGGCCGGCTCCGCAGCCTTCTCCTGGGTGAACGTGAGCGAGACCGCCAGGTGGTTCAGCGTGGTCTTCTTGTGCGGCGCAAGGACGAACTCGTATATGCTTCTGGAACGATCGCAGACGACCCAGTTGTGCTTGGAACATGTGTCGCTCTCTGGGTCCCGCTTGCTCGAACTCAGCAGCGTGCCTGCGGCGGGCTGGGCGCGGCTCCCGATTCTTATCGCCTTCATCTGCCCCTCATAGGCCAGCAGATCCTCTATGCCGAGGTCCGTCGCCTTCTATTCATGCTATCAAAGAAAGACAATACGATTTCAGGGAAGTCGGCCTTGGTGGCCTGCGGGATGGCGCTGTCGGTAGTCGGCTTCTCGATCGCTTCTGGCTCCTTGGGAGTCAGCCAGAGACGCTTGACCTCGCCCTTGGTCACGTATGCGAGGGCGTACCGCCGGGCCTTCTTCACTCTGTTCACGCTCATCGTGGTCGAGTTTGCCATCTTGCTTATCTCCGAGGAACTCAGAGCCTCGTCACCCTCGGCCAACATGTGGACGTTGACGATGTCGCTGGGCTCGGTGACCGTGTTCCGCACCTCGAGCTTCTCCGCGTCCACGATCACGCTCGCCTTCTTGCTCACCACCACCACCACTCCTTCGTTGTCGCAGAGCAGCTTTGCGGAGTCCGCGGCGTCCATGGCCAGTTCTCCCACGACCTTCGCAAAGAGCTTGGAGTCTTCGCCCACCGCGCCGCTCAGAAAGACCTTGAAGAGCACAAGGGGAGAGGCGGGGCCGGCGGTCTTCCTTCCGAGGACAAAGGCGAAATGGGAGTCGGTCTTGTCGGCAGCAGGATGGGTGAGAGTGCAAATGTCCAGGACCTGTTCGCAGCGGATCGGCAGGTCGAACTCGTCCCGTGCGACTATATTCGTGCTGGCCAGCTTGGTCTTTTCCAGACTCCAGCCGTCGCGGTGCTGGTTGCGGACGAACAGGGGCGAGTACGTTTCCACTATGTCGCGACACTCGCCGAAGAGGTGCTGCTTGATCTCGACGTCGCTGGTGCTGTTGATCCACAGGTCGGTTATCTGCGACATGGTCCCCTTGTTCGTTCCCTCCTTCGTCGCCTGCGTCACGAACGACTGCAGGTATTTCTTCAGGTACTTGAACCTCCTTATTCTTAGGAAGGAGCCCTTCTCGTGGGAGAGGGCGCACATCAGCGTGAAGGGCGTTGAAGGATACTCATTGTGCACGATCATCGCGTAGCCGCAAACCTTAGCAGCCTCGATAAGTTTGCGCTCCTCCTGAATGGACTTTTCCTGGGCCTCCTTGGCCTTCCGCTCCTCCTCAACCTTGCGGGCACGTTCTGCGTCCTTCTCAGGGGAAGCAGGCGCCTGCTTCTTCTCCTCTGCGGTCGTCTTGGTCGCGCCCTTCGGAGTCTGCTTGTACGCCGACTGCGGTGCGGCCTCGCTGCACACCTCGCATGTCTTTTTGCCCTCGACATTGATGAGCGTGCACTTGGGACAGGCCCAGCTCATGATCACCACCTCGGTCTCCACCTTCTTCTCCTCTACCCGTGCCGGTTCCTTCTTCTGGAGCTCGAGAAGGGCGTCCATGGCGGCCTCGAGACTCTCGTTATTTGTGCTGACGAGCGCCTTTTTGGCAAGTTCTGCGGGGAAGCCCATGGCGATGATCTGGTCCAGCAGCTCAGGCTTGGGCACGGCCACCTTCTTGACCTCCTCCGGCTTCTTCTCCTCGGTCTTTGGCTTTTCTTCCGCAGGGAGTTGGATCTCCTCGCCGTTCGTGTTTTGTCCATCCTCATCGAACAGACTCGTCAGTATCCCGTTGTCCTGTTCTTCCACCTTTATGCTTGCAGGCTTGGTCTTGTTGCCGTCGAGTTGCTGCTTGAAGTTCGTGGCAAGCACTCTGAAGAGTCGCAGCTTCGTGTTCCAGACGTTGACGCTTCCGTCGGCACTCGCAGTCATCACGAACTGGCTGTCCGGCTTCTGTTCCACGTGCACGATCTCCTGCGGTTCCGCCTCCGTGTTCGTGTGCCTGAAGGAAGGCAGGTACCTCAGAGTGACACTTAACGGAACGTTGGCGGAAGGCTCGCCGCGAAGCATGCGGTTGTTGGGGAAGTCCCTTTCCAGCAGGGTCCATATCTCGCCGCGTGTCTTCTGGTCATATTCCAGTGCGTTCTCCACCTCTGCATCCGGCTCCATGAAATGTCTCAGCGCGACTCTCTTGTCTCCAATGTTGCAGAGCCCGGCCTCGGCCAACGAGACGGCCGAAGGAGTGGGCCAGGTCACGAAGCTCGAAAGTCTGCCGTACGCCGTGTGCACACGCGAGGTCCGCACATCCCACAGCGCCCGGACATCATCGCCGGCGTCGTCGGCGGAGGTGAGACACCAGAGCTGTTCGTCGGCCTTGAGCAGGATGCTGAGCAGCAGGTTGATGTCCTCGATAGTCAGCTGCTTCTGCTTCTCCTCCGGCTTTGCCTCCTTCATCAGCACAGGAATAGTCGGGAAGACGGTGGAATGGGCAACGGACTCCTTGAGGGAGGCCTCACCTTCGGCGGCACTGAGCGCCTGGAGAAGGTTTCCAAGCATGGAGTCAACGGCGCGTTTTGCGGTCAGGTACGGCAGCTCCAGGAACAGGTCGTCCGACTTGCTTGTCTCCTTGGACTCCATAGCGTGTCCCAACGCCACAACGAAGTACAGCACGTAGTCGACTGCAGGGCCCGGGTTTGACTCGAATATGTCGGTCCAGTTAAGCTTGACCACCAGCTGTTGGGCCTCCAGACGGTTCATGTGGAGACGGATCTTCTCGCGAACACTGTGAGGAGCGAAGCCCATGCGGAGGGCAGCGGCACTGCCAGCCTTGGCTGCGAAACCCACCTTCTCTCCGTCCTCTCGGGCAACCAGCTTCACGCCGGTCCTTCCCACCAGCAGCAACTTGTCAGAATACGGCAGGTACTCGCAGTCCTTGATGGCTTCCTCGTAGGGTCCATCCGATTTCACCGAGGCCTTGATCTTGCGCTCGACCTCCGCGTTCTTCTCGGGAGCGCTCATGGCGTCCTTGAGGCGGGAGCGAGCGAGCTCTTCGCGGAGTCGGATGCACTTGACCAGTACGTCGGTTAGCGGGGCCTTCTCCGCCGACAGAAGCGTCTTTGCCATCTCTGGCGCGGTCATGACTACCGGCTTGGCAACCTCGCAGTCCTTGACGAACTTCTCCACATCGGCCACACAGACGAAGGCGTGTCCCATTGGCTTATGCTGTGACTCGTCCTCAGGGACGATTGCGTCGATTATGTTAACGTCTGTGTGTATCTGGGATTGAAGATAGACCAGTGCGGATGCAGCAGGTTGATCGACCTTAAGCTGGGACAGGAGGACCCAGGACTCAAGGGACTGCTCCAGGTCTTTGCGCAGCATCTCGCTCGAGCTCGCGGCGTTGTAGCACGTGTACGGTATCTTAAGAGTCGCGTGCTGGCCGTATGGGTTGAGTATGACACAGTTGTCAATGCCGGAGATGCGGATAGCGGGGAGCCAATAGCCCTCGGTGAGAGTCTTGGCCCGGCCGTTCTGCTCTTTGCCGTTGAGCCAGAATTGGAGTGTGCGTCTGTCCAGGTCGAGGAGCATGCCCACAACTCGGGCCGTCGTTGTCCTGAACACGTTCATTTCCTCCGTTGTCAGCTTCTTGCTCTCCATCTTCACCACTCCCAGTTCTAGTCCTAGTTAAATCTCGCCAGGCATACTGAGGCCGGCGCAGCTCAGTGGGCAGATTATTTCCCAGTAGTGAACACCGGAAGAGAAGCCGTAGTTGGTGTAGACGATGGGATTCTCGTTGGATTTGCTGCTCTGCTTGGAGAGGACCATGAGGCCTACGGTGAGATATGATAAGGAGGGGGAGATACCGCTGGGCGAGATGAGCAGCTGCTGGGACTTCTGGTTGGGCACGAAGCGCAGCGACTCCGGCGGACAGTGCTCCTTCCCCTTGATAGGAGAGGGCGGCTGTATCTTTTGCGCCTCGTCGGGGACGGACAGTTGAGAGTCGGAAGGGAAGACGAGACGAGGTCCGGCACGAGGGGCGAAGAGGAGGCCGCGACCCGCGAAGATGTGCGTGCGAGTGCATGGGTCGTATGCCAGGCTGTGGGTTTTATCCACGCCCTCCACTTCGAGGTTGTCGAATCGATCCATGAATATGTATATTAATTTTGATGACTCCCCGACCTATTTATACGCTACTGTTGAATCTGATAGCTTATCCTCGGATACGACGACAACTATACAGATCAGTTCCTGGGTATATTATTTATTATGCATTAACATCTATAGGCAGGACTAGCCCATATTGTATTCTATGCCTCCCCTTCGCTGGGTTATCGGTCGTTGTTGCTGCTCTCTGCGCCACTGTTGGGGTTTTGGGGTGTTGGGGTTTTGG
>QFZN01000908.1_pt1 | contig 18378 bp, 10 predicted proteins | sample 1740101 | NCBI WGS metagenome assembly QFZN01 (sample SAMN09210849, study PRJNA391713) | Ciliate metagenome, whole genome shotgun sequencing project. | isolation source: combination of 50 Heterometopus sp. ciliate cells from an enrichment culture... | host: Heterometopus sp. ...
CAAACGAGAGCGAGTGCACGCAGCACAATAGGCAGGCCGTATGGGGGAAGATACTGAAGCAATGTATCAGATAATGCATCATTACGTGCATGTGTGGTATGTATGCCTGTTATGTCATGTCATAATGAGAGTATGTTAGGTCCACATAGCTTGCTTAAACCAGTTGAGAAGGACGCTGGTGAGCGTGAATGGCAGGTGTGCAATGTCCTGAAGGACGCAGTAGAATTCGAAGGGGAAGTCCTGCAAATGGGGGACAATCTCGAGATCGCGACGACCCTTGGCCTCCTTCCACCGTGTGGACCGCATGTTGAGTATCGATCTGCTCGGGTCCGCTCCTACGATCAGTGTTATATTTTTGGATAGAGGTACCGAAGTTGTCCAGGATGATCATCACGTAGGTGTAGCCCTTGTCCGCAGCCTCGACCAGGTACGGCTGCACGTTTGCCTTGTTGAACCTTCCGTCCGACAGTATGATGCAGATGGTCCGCGAGTCGAACTTCTGCAGTTCGAGCATGTGGTTCGCGTCGTTCACACAGTTCGCCATCGACTATCGGGAAATGTGAAAAGCTTGCGGGTACATAGTCCGCACTGTTGATCTCGTTGTAGTCGAAGTTGAAGCTCGAGATGATGAAGCCGGCCTTCTGGCGGGTGTACTTCTCGTTGAAGCTGTGGACGATTTTAAGGCGTTCCCGCATCGCGCCCACGCACACTTCGCTTATCTCCAGTATATCGAGGGATTGGAGGATGGCCACGACGGACTCTAGGGCGAAGAACCCTAGTCCGTGTTCCTTCATGCTTAGAGAGTCGTCGATCATCAGCATAATCTACATCATGGTGTGGATTGGAGCCGAACCTTGTAGTCGCGCTTGTTGGGAACTGACCTGCGCATCCATATCTTGTCGTTCCGGTAGTTGCTAGCCAGGAAGGGGATGATCTTCTTCATGTTCAGTCGCTTGCCTATTCACCCTCGCACAGTTTTGCAGTACCTGTCTTGTAGTCGCCTTTGAGCTTGGTCCGCTGAGTGGGTTCAAGGAGAATGCGCAACTGCTCACAGAGCGATGCAGATAGGCTGCGGGTGAGGTTCTCGAATCGCTGGAGCATTTCGCTGGCGGCGCTGGCCTTCTCGGGCACACTGAGCCATTGGTAGTACAGTCGCAGCGCCTCATTCTTCTCTTCCTCGTACTTCTCTGGCGTCATCGGGCTTTCTTCCTTCCACGGAACCACTTTCTCCGTCTCCTTCTTTTCCTCTTCCTTCTTCTTCTGCTCCGTACTGATGTCGGTCATGGCTGCCGCCGGCTCCACCTTCTTCTCCCCCTCGGGTTTGCCCGGAAGTTCCGTCTTCTCGTCCTCCTTCTTGGTTTCCTCCTTCTTCTCCTCAGACTTCTTGTCGTCTTCAGGGTTCCGAGGCCGACGATTCTGTTCGTTCGACTTGCCGGTCTTCGTGGACTTCTCCAGGATTGAGGACGCGCCCTGCTCCTTCTGTGGCTCGTCCTTTTGCTCCTCCTGCTGTTCGGGCTCGTTTGCGATGTTTTCGTTGGCTATGTCCATCATGGTCTCTCCCACAGCTTGGGCGACTTCTTCGTCCTTCTTGGTCTCCTCGTTCTCGCCCTTGGGGACTACCTCGTCTCCTTCCATGGCCTTGCGCTCTTCTGTCTTCTGATCCTCGGGCGCGGTAAGGCCGAGGTTGGGCAGCTGCTTGTTGTCAGTGTTTTTGCCCAGCTTGCCCTTGAGCATGGAGCGTTCCTGCTTCTTGGCTTCACTCTTATTGAATTGCTCGTTCACCACCTGGGCTATATCGACCTTCGAGTACAGGGACTGCTCTTTATTGGACTCGTTCTTCGACTCGCCCGCAAGCGCCTGGTTCTCCTCCTCGTTGCCGTAGGGCATGCTCTCGGCGTTAGGATTCTGCTCAGCAGTCGCGGCGATGGGGATCTCCTTATCCTCCTTCTTGTCTTCCTCCTTCTGTTCTTCACCCAGCTTTCCTGTCTCTGCGTCCTCCTTGGCCTCGCCTTCCTCTTTCTTCTCCTCCGCCGGCTGTTCAGACTCCTTCAGTTCCTCCTCTCCTTCCTTGTCTGAGGAAACATTGTCCTCCTTATCCTCTTCAGGATTGGGTTCCTCCGAGTTCATGGACAGGCTCAGTCCGTCCTCATCCTTTTGTTCCTCCTCTTTCTTCTCCTCCTCCTGGTCGGACCGCAGGCCCTCCATCTCCTCGTTCTTTTCCATGTGGAATTCGTCATCCTTCTCAGCCTCCTCGAACTCCTTCTTTTCCTCGGTCTCGCTCTTCTTCTCTTCCGGCTTGCCCTCGCCCTTGTCGTCTTCCAGCTGTTGCTGCTGCCGCTGGGCCTTGTCGTCGGCGGCCTTGGTATCGGTCTCGCCCTTGGTCTCCTGTGGCTTCTTCTCTGTTAGGTCCTGTACCTTCCCCTCGGGCTCCTCCTTCTTGTCCTCGATGGGCAGCTCGTTCTCGTCGTTCCACATCTTGTTCTCCTCTGCCTTGCCCATATCTTCCTGCATCTCGCGCTGGAGGTCGCCCTCCTTCTTCTCCTCAGCTTCCTTCTTTCCCTCCTCGCCCAAGTCATCCAGCTTCCCTTCGAAGTCTTCCTCCATCTCGAAACCCTTATCCAGCTCCTTCTTATCCTCAGGTCCGGCCGCATCCTGGTCCTCTATCTTCTCGCCCTTCGTTCCTTCTATCTGCTCCTCATGTTGGAGCTCTTCGCTGATGTCCTGGCGACCCTGGCCCTCGCCCAGGCCCATGCCGTCCAGTTCTTCCCCCATTTTCTTGTTCTTCTTTGCCTCATCCTCGTCGTCGGGCTTGTCGTGTATGCAGAAGCCGTTCTTGAGCAAATTGGCGAACACTGTCGTGATCAAGTGTGTGCACTTGGACAGCGCATGGATGTGCGCAACTCCTCGTGCGAGGTGCTGATGTTCCAGCGACTGTATGACCCTCACCAACATTTCTCTGGCCTTCGCTATCACTTCTGAGTCAGCCAACTGCTCGAGTCGCGGGAAGATCGTGGACTCGAATACAGCTCCCATGTGCACCTCCCACACAGCCCCCAGAAGCGATTCTTCCATGTCGATAGTCGCCGTCTGGTTAGCCGCCGCCTTTGCTCCATTCAGCCGTTCCTCAATTGTGGAGATGATCGATGTGATTTCAAGTTTTGTCTTCTGATCAACCGCCTCAGTCTGCACTGCGGCTCCGTGAAGCAACGCCAGTTTCCGGCCCATGATCCAGCCGTAGCGCTCGAGTTGGGTCGTCGTTTCGCCGTATACCATCTCAGCATTGCCCCGAAGCGTAGCGACCAGCCGAACGAGTTCCGTGTGCATGTTCGTGACCTCGGCCTCGAGTCCTGTTATCGCAGATGTGCTGTATGCCACCGGGTCCTTCTCCAGGGTCTTGATAATTTCAGCCTTCTCGCAGACATCCAGGTAGCCCCTGAGGCGTTCCGAGATCTCGGCGGGCATCTTGCTGCCGTACTTGGTGTGGATCTCGCCAAGCTGCAACGCGATTCTTCGACTTCCCTGCCACAGACTGACGCATTCCTCGATCAGTTCCTTTCTGGCCGGAGTCTTCTTGAGTGCGACTGAAGTGGGAAGCGATAGTGTCGAGGGGAACCGGCGGAGCAGCTTCCGGAGCCCGGTGACTTCTAAGGCAATGTCATCGAGCTTCTCCGCGTATGCGCTCATCCTGACCACCAGGTTGTACGCGAATCCCTTCATCGCCTCGATCTCCTGTGTGGAAAGATGCTCGTGGAAGGCGGGAAGAAAGAGCATCACGTTGAGGTTCTGGAGCGAGGCGAAGTAGTAGCGTGCAGACTTTTGCAGAATCTCTGGGGCCTTTCCGTGGACAGCCTTAGAGATGGCCTCCTGGTCGAGGTGACGCCTCTGATACAGCATTTCGGCGCCCTCAGTGAGGAAATGCTTGTAGCGGGAGGCCACGTTTTCGGCCTTGAGCCGCTTGAACAGGTCGATGAGCGCCCTCCTTCTGGCAGCCTTACTCTCGGTCTCCTTCACCCCATCGATGCGATCGTGGATCTCCTCAACCAGCTCTTGCAAGGGGCTCGGCCCGGCGGTTTTTCCAGCAGTCGGCTCCTGCGTCAGCGCGAAAACGTGCTGTTCCGACAACAGGGTTCTTTCGCGGTTCGACGTGAGGACCGTTGTGCTGAAGGGCATCTTGAGCAGGTCTCCGAAGTCCTTGATGATTCGCATGAGCTGAATGTGGTTGTGCGCTATGCAACTTTGGAAGGCGTAGTAGTTCGTGATGTCCCACTTCGCGATCCTGATCAGTTCCATCATCTTGTCGCTGAACGGCTTCTGCAGCTCCTTCATCCTGGTTGCATGGAGTTCCACATATTCCCCGTAGTACTTCACCAGATATGTCACCATGTTGCTGACAGTTGGAGATGCCTTCCCGCTGGCTGCGAGGAGGTTGCGGATGGCACACAGCACCTTGTATCGATATGGGAAGGTAGACATGGCGGCGTTCAGCAGGTAGCTGTCGAGCAGCTTGTACATGTTAGCAGGCGTCTCGGTCGTTTTCTCCGAGCACAGCTGTCCTACCAGCAGCGCTACCACGCGGGTCTCGCTCGGCGACTTCTCGCATTCCTCTATCTTCGATCTACCCATGATGATAGTTTTGCTAATTATACCGAAACAGCGTGGTCCACGAGACAAGCTGGAGCTTCCTGTATCTGACTATCAGCCTGTAGACGAGGGAAAGCTCGGTGTCGATGCTGCTCAGCCGCTTAGAGGCGAGTGCTTGCCATTCCTATACCCACGGTTTAGTCTGTGGAAAAGTACATGAGTCTTGTTGATGATGAGCTCGAGGCCGGCCATGACGCGTGCGACAGGGGTTTTCCACACATCGAAGGCCATCAGGCGGTCACACATCTGCGCGCATGTGACCAGGATGAGGTTGTTCGGGAAGTCCGCAAGCAGCGATTTGATTCTGGACAGGAGCTGCATAACCGGATTGTGGATCAACTTGACCTCCGCCGGGTTGGTGTCCTTGTAGAAATGGTAAGTGGGGGTCGGCGGAGCGATGTTTTCGTCAATGCTGGCGACGCGGGAACTGAGCACCTGCAGCGCGTCCTGCGACAGTATCAGCGCCTGCAGCACGCACTCCGTTGGTGCAATCCTTCCTCCCGTTTCCTTCGATAGCTTCATGCTCTGTGCGACCATCTTTGACACCAGCGCGGAGTTGGGCTTTGAATTCCCCTGCTGCGAGGCTATGATTACGCACCGGTGCAGCTGGTTCTCGAGCTTCTCCTGCAGCTTCATTGCATGGTGTTCCAGCTTCTTCAGAGCCTGCCCCGATGTCACGTACTCTTCGAACTCTTCCTCCAGCTCCTTCTTCCTCTCATCTGCCTTCTTTGCGAGGTTCTCCGCCCGGGTCATCTCGTCGATCGCCTTGAACTTCTCCATCTATTTTCGAGTGTCACCTTATCGAAAACCGTACAATTTTGTCGGAGAGACTCTTGACCTGATACCTGTATATTCCTTCGTCCTCATCAGCCTTGGAGAGTCCGTTGTACCGTTCGGCGAGGAGCATGAAGTACTGAGACAATGTCTTGGCGCGTTCCTCCTTTCCGGCGAGCTTCTTCCCCCAGAGACACATAGCCTCCATGGTCTGCTTGTACATGCGCGACCTGACTTCTGGGGTCGCCAAGGTCACCTCCCGCAGACTGCACGACGGCGCAAGCATCAGCGACCGATCCCCCTTGAGGTCGTAGTCGATCTCTCCGCACTTTACAGTCACGGTGCAGTCGCGCGTCACCTCTCCTTCCCGGATGGCGTAGTTGCAGAAGCTCTCGATGCCCTGGTAGCTCTTCAGCACCGTGTCCAGTCCGATGACGTACAGCATCAGTACGTCCTGATTGCAATCGATGAAGGTCGTCAGGATCTGCGTGAGTCCTTGACTGATGCCCTCTCTGGTCGATGTTATCTCCGCCAGTCTCTCCAGCGCCAGAGTCTTCGTTTCAGTCAGAAGCGACAACGAGTCAGCCAGCCTGCGGGACGAGACCACGTTGAGTGACAGAGAATTGATCATCGATATCATCGGCGATATCCTTGCCAGGTCCCTGAATCTGTACCTCGACTTATATTTCTCCAGCTCGGCCAACTTCCTCTCCAGCTCTTTTCCCACGACTCCTTCCCCGATCTCATCGGCGTTGTAGTTCTGGGTCCGTTTCTCGTGGATCCACTCCTGGACAGTGACCTCCTCATACAGCGCCCTCACGGCGTATGCGACGGCCCGGATGTACACCGGAAGCTTGATCTGCCGGGCAAAGTTCACCGCCGGGCCGGCCGCCGCCAGCAGCAGCTTGCCGCCCACCGCGCACAGCACTATGTCCGCGGTCCACGCCAGCCGTTCGGCCTCTCTCAGCGTCGAAGCGACATTTTGGGAGAGTGCGGTTGTGAGCAGCTTCTCGACCCCCGTGAAGAGCAGTGCGAGTTCGGGATCTGGTGTGGTCTTCCACTTCTGGACGAATGCCAGGCACGCGTTGAGTTCCTGCATGATTGGCTGAGCGACTTCTGGTGCAGAGTAGAGTTTCCTTCTGTCCTTGTGCGACTCACAGAGTCTGAGGAAATCGAGGATGATGTCGCGAGTGGCGCATGGACTGGCATGTGCGAAGGCCTGCAGCGCGATCGAGGCGACCTGCTGGACCGAGGACCTGTGTGTACTGTTGGCATACCGAGTGAGCAGCAGGTTGTCTATGTGGAGGAGGTAGTCCATCTTGAACGAGATCTCGCCCAGCCGCATTTCGCGTGCGAATTTTGTGCTCACGTAGTCGAGCAGTAGCTGGCTCAGCGAGCTATTCTCGCGCTTTGCCCCGGCCAACAGCTTCTCTCCCGCTATCCTCACGTACTCCCTTCTCAGTGCCTTGCTCAACACCAATCCTGCGGTCAGCCACAGTCTATCTCCTGTTCCCTTGGATGTGTTGCGTCTTATCAGAGTTATCAAGGCCTGGGAAACCACCGTGGTCCTCCGCTGGATATATCGCTTTGCGAGATTCTCAACGATTTCTTCCGCCTCAGGGCCCTCATGTTCGAGCAGCGTGCGAACTGCGATGATGTCCTTGAGAACCATGGGGAGGTCGATCAGTCGCTTGTGCTTGAGCAGCTTCGTGTCATCAAGCTTTTCTATGACCGGAATGCGTATCACGCCGTCGGTGGCCTCGTCCGCTTCGCCCTCGGAGTCATCGTCGAACATGGCGTTGGTGTCTCCTTCGACCTCGGACATCCTGACGACGATTCTGTTTTCGACCTTTGTCCTGGAGGCCGCGGACTCGTAGAACTTCTCGAGAGAGACGAAGTCGATTTTCGCCACAGACTCAGAGCCTTTGCCCGCCTCCTCCTGCTGGGCCGAGTAGAGTTCTGCGATGAGTCGTTCCGCCAGCTCCTTTCCCTGAGCCGTGAACGGCACTCGCCAATCCTGGCTGAGGTCCTGTCTGTTTCCCACGGTGGCCACCAGCGGACTCAGTGTTCTCATCAGCCTGGCGTATGCCTTGTAGATGGCCTCGCTCTTGGGGACCATGACGTGCAGTCCCAAGGTGTTGGATACCTCTGAGAGCAGACTGTTCCTCTTTCCGAACAGCACCGACTTGTCGAGCTGGCAACTGGCGAGGGACTTGTCAAGGAGCTTCCTTAGGAGAGCAGCGAGCTTGGACTGGGCAGGGACGGCGGAAAGGAGCTTCTGCAGCCGGGCCACGCAAGGGAACAGCGCCAGTCCTACTCCGGATCCCGACCCCAGCGACGCTTCGAAGGCGAAGTCGGCCAGACTGAGCAGCTCTCTTGCTCGTGCGCTCGGGACGGATGCGGAGCAGGATAGCTCAGATTGGATCAGGCGTCGCACCTTTTCCATCTTCTTCGGGAAATAGCTCGTAAGGTCGACAGCCGCGTCCGACTTGGCCGTGGTGTTTCTGAGTCTGGAATGCACAACGTCGCTGCTGGTCATGAGCTGGAGCAGCCTGGGATCCGCAGCGGCATTCTCCCTTATCGCGCGAGTCACGTCCGAACAGGCTGCGAGCATCTCCCTAACCACCGCAGGGCCCAGCATGGCGGCGGCCCCGCGTGATTTGACCTCTAACTCCATGTGCGGTATCAGCGTCAGAAGCAGTGCACGGAGCTCCTCTGGGGAGATCTTGACCCCGCTCGTCCTGAGGTTGCGAAGCAGTCTGCTGCTGATCTCCGCCGCCACGAGGGTCGATGCGGTTTCCGGCTTCTCTCTCTTCCCCCTCTTAGAGGCTGATGCGGGGATCGATTCTGCCACCGTTGGCTTCCCCTTCAGCTCTGTCAGCGCAAAGTCAAGAAGCAGCATGAATGTCTGTCCATAGGTGTTCCAGTACCAGCTTGGGGCGTCGACCATGGGAGAGAGTTCATGAAGTCTGAGGAAGTCGCCAAGCAGGCGATCAAGACGAACTGTGGACACCTTGCCTGGAACCATGGCGGCGTCCTTGGGGAAGACCTCGATGCTCTGTGAGAGGGTTGAACTGGGAATGAGCTCGTCCATGACACGTTTGAAGCTGTCGCCTAGCAGCGGGATCTCCTGCGAGTATGCGATCTTGCACGACCACTTCCAGCACTTGCGCCAGTCCGAGTTAACCGACAGCATCTGGGCACACAGTCGCCCCCAGGTTATGAGGCTGCGAAGCGAGGGCCCCGAGTTCTGCGAGTCCATAGGCGATGTCCCCTTGGAGGCAAGCGCGTGCAGATAGTGGATCGTGTGGTGGGCGAGGAGCATAGACACGGCATGGACGTGCTGCAATATTCCGACGGTCCGCAGCAGCTGGATGCAGTCCTGCACGTATCCCTTAGATAGCTTCACTTCTGCTCCTGCAGCTCTCACGGTCACCCAAGATGCCTCCATGGCTCGCTGTTGCACGACTTCACCGCAGCCCTCGTCCATCTTTCCCTCGACCTTCTTCCACTCAAAGTTGACCGGCTCGCGGAGGGAGAACTCGACACAGCGGTTGCGAAGGGATCGCGACAGTTCTCCAGCCTTGTGGTCGTAGACGAAGAAGAGACGGAAGTTGGGATGGCGGAGGACGACCTTGAAGTGGTCCGCGATTATGCCGGCCTCGTTGATTATGAGTCCGGAGCTGGCTGAGTCGTCGAACAGCGGATTGATTCTGTCCAGTATCGATGGGTTGCACGCATTAGCGTTCTTTATCACCACCCACGCCCCGGACTCTATGCTCTTAACCAGCTCTGAGTCGATCCACTCGAACCTTCCGACGAACTTGCCGCGCTGCATGACCGCCTCGATCTGGGCCAGATATGCGATCTCCGCATCCACCTGCGCCACCACTACCGGCGCCGCTGCGTAATACTCGCGCAGTCTTCCTGCGAGCATCTTGAGCACGCCCACAGACTCTGACTCCGTCCTGCAGCCGTTGCGGTAGGAGAACCGCAGCTTCTCGATCTCGCCCAGCCGGGTCATCTGCTCACCTGCGAGCTCTCGTGGCGACTTCTGCATATTTCGACGCAAGATCTGCTCCAGCTTCTCCTTGACGGCAAACAGCAGAGTGCTGATGTTAGCCTGCTCGTAGAAGCCGAGGAGCTCCGAGGAATCTGTGTTACTTCCCACAATCAGCTCCACCACTGTGTTCCCGGTTAGGGCCGCCAGCTTCTTGATTATCATGGTCTTGCCGCTGCCCTCGGGTCCGGTGACGAGCATGGGCCAGCCGAAGTTGATGCAGTGCATCAGGTCTTGCATGATCCTCTTCTCGCTTCCCAGCAGCGTCATCCCGGTTTCTTCCAAGATCTCGTCTTCTCCATCGACTGTGCGCACCGGCAGTCTTGCCTTCCCTTCGGGACCGGAGAGGAACCCGTCCGAAACCTTTATTTCCCCTGTAGTTCTCCCGACCAACTTCTTCAGCGGGGCTCCGAAGGTCTCCTCAAATGTCTTCTTGATCAGTTTGCGGTCCTCCCTTGTTCTTGCGTTGTTGAGATAAACGAGAGCCACAGCGTCCTCAAGACTCAAGGACTCGATCACGTTGAGCACCTTCTTCGCGTCCCTGAGGTTGTACTCAATGCTCGACTGCAGCGCGAAATTGTCTTTTAGGTTTCTGCACTTCGCATTGAACTGGATCACCTTTCCCACCAGCTCTGGGGAAAGCTTGGGATGCACGCCGCAGCAGATTTCGACCAGGTCCTTGTCGCTGAGCGAGTCCAGGTAGATCTTTGCGAATCGGTTGAGGAAAGACTTGGGCAGGTTCTTGCGAGAGGCGCCCTGACGAGCGGGACTCTGGGTGGCGAAGAAACGGAAGTGAGGATGGCACTGGAACTCGGCGGCGAGCTCGGGGATGAAGATGGTCTTTCGGTGGTCGAGGATGGCGTTGAGTCCTTCCAGCACACTCTGCGAGGCCAAGTTCAGCTCGTCCACTAACACCCACCAGCCCTCTTTTATGGCCCGAAGAAGGACGCCGTCGCACCACCTGAACTCAGGATTGCCCGATATTGACGCGTGTTCTGACGACACCGGATACTCGCATCCCAGCAAATCCATCATGTCTGTCTGCTCGCTGAGACTAACACTGACCACACGATTGCCGGTGACCTGCGCCAGATATTCGATCAGACTCGTTTTCCCCACGCCCGGGCTACCCTCCAGCAGGATGGGACGGTCCAAGGACATGGCGCGAAGGACTCTATGGATGTTCTCTTTCGGAGTTTTCACGTTGAGGAAGTACTCGCTCTCGACCTTCATCGCCGCGCCCTCGTGCGGGGCCTTGTGGATTAAGTAGGGGTCGATGCCGAAATCTGCAGCGGTGTCCTGTATCCGCGCCAGCATCAGGTCTGAGCTCGCGTAGTCCAGCTGGAAGGCGCCGATTTGCGCATCTGCGAACAGGTCGAAGGTAGCCAGGATCCGATCCTTGAGGCCTTGGTTGGAGCTGATGTCGCTGTTCGTCGCTAGCCCATCCAGCACGATCAGGCTCAGTGCGTCCCGGTAGCAGTTGCCCGGGTGCATCTTTCCTGTGTTCATCGAGACGAATTCTAGTATCGACAGCACGTCGCGCAGACTCAGCGCCTTTCTTTCCAGGTTCACGTCCTTCACAAAGATCTGGTTGTACCAGCAAGCGAACTGGAGTATGGCCTTGCATAGCTTCAGCTTGAGGTCCTGGTCCTTGATGATGACCTTCTCGCAAACCACCTGGTATAGGTCGATTCTCTCTGCCTCTGCATCCCAGACGACCTGACCAGACTTTTGCGGCACTCGCAGCTTCTCGGCGAACCGAACAAAGTCCTCGTCGCTGAAGAAGCTGTCCACCCACACCTCGGTAAACCTGTTGCGCAGCGCCGGACTCAGTTCCTTCTTGCCGTAGTCGCCGCCTGGGTTCATGGTGGCCAGCACGCAGAACTTCTCATTGGCCACGTACTTCTCCACAGACTCGCTGGATTTCTCGGAGAGCACGAGGACGCGGTCCTTTTCCAGCACACTGTTTATGCGCTCGATCACCGAGTCGTCCGTCAGCGAGATTTCGTCTATCAGCAGTATCCCGCCATCCAGCATCGCGGTCACAAGAGGACCGTTCTTCCACTCGAATAGTTTGTTCTCCTCGTTTAGTGCGGATTGCAGGGCAGTCACTTGAGCGATAATTTCCTTGTTCCTTCCCTCATCCTTGTGCGGAGCCAGAAGAGAATGCAGTTTGGCCAAGACCCTGTGCACAGGCCTGAGGTCGGTGGCCGGCTGTGCGGAAACCAGCTTGATCTCGGCCAGGATTTCCGTGGGCTCGTTCGTCCCCTTGAGCGCGTCGGAGATCTTCTCGAGGCCCTTGTGCACCTCCTCGGCTACGGCTGCCACGCCCTTCCCGCCGGCCCGCGTGCGCAGTCCGCCAATGAAGTCGGCCGCCTCCGTGTTCTGGTGGCAACTTATCGTGTACATCGGGATTCCCTCAAAGAGCGAGATGAGCTGGCAGACGGTGGTCTTGCCGCAGCCCGTTTCTCCCACGAGAAGGACTGGCTCCTTGTTCTTTACACACTTGTCTGCGATGGCGTAGAGCCGCTTCATGGAATTGGTCCAGGAGATCTTGGTAAGTCCGCCTATGCTGGGTGTCAACAGCAGTGCCTCGTTGAACTTCGCTATCTTCTCCACTATCTCCTTCTTGCTGCAGTAATCGTTGTAGTACTTCTTCACGTCCAGCTTCACCTTGCAGTGCTTCTCCAGTATCTTCTTCACCACCTCCTTCTCTCCCGCATTTCTCAGTCTTTCAGCAAGCAGGATGTATCCCTCGTAAGCGATATCCTCGGTGGTGATAATGGGTCTCGTCGCCCACTTAATCAAATCTCTGACCGTGATGAACGACTGCTTTCCAGACAGGATGTCGGTTTCCCGCCTGTTGAGTTGAAGCTCCTCCATAACACCAACCATGCGTCTGGCAAAAGAGGGGGCGACGCCGCATCTCTTTTCGACCACAGTAGCCAACTCGGTGAGCGGGATCTCGGGCACGTTGATTATGATGAATCGGTTCTTGAATGCCTCAGACAGCTCCTTCCTGCCGCCGTAGCCTTCGGTAGGGTTCTGCGTGGCGAAGACGCGGAACATGGGGTGAGCCTTGAGCATGGTCTGGGTCTCGGCGATGTAGATCTCCCTGTTGTCGTCCAGCAGCCGGTTCAGCGCCTCGAGCACTTCCGTGGGCGCCAGGTTGAGCTCGTCCAGTATCACCCAGTACCCGTTCCGCACGGCCTCGATCAGCGCGCCCTCCTGGAAGTACAGCTTCCCCGTTGGGTCCGGCACGTAGCTTCCTATATATTCCTGCACATCGGTGTTCAGGTGGTTGTTGATCCTGGTGCATTGGTTGTGGGTCTTGGCCGCCAGGTACTCGATCATGGCAGTTTTGCCACTGGAGGTCTGGCCCTCGAGGAGGATTGGGAGGGTGGTGTTGGCCACTATTTTTGCCAGCTGCTTCAGCGATTCCTCGAAGCTCGTGGTCGTCACGAACCACTTGTCCGGATCTTCGTTCGGCAAAAGAGTGCGCGTGCCCTTGGGGAGGTTGTAGCCGGAGTATAGGATGCAGCCCGGCTTGTCGGCACATGTGCCATTGCGCAGCAGCAGTTTCAGCGGGATCGCCTCGCCGAGCAGCTTGTTTGCATGCGCCTTGGAGGCAGGGTTGAGCTGCGACAGGAGACAGACCTCGACTCCGTCCTTGATGGCTCGGGCAATGCCGTAGTCTTCCGCGGCTCGCCTGATGAAGTCGAGCGCCCTGCACAGGTTCCTTATGCTGAACGTTGGCTTCTTGTTATTGACGGTCTGTAGGAGCAACTGCTGGGAGGCCGCCTTAAGTGAAAGGTAGAACGTAGTCATGCCGGTGACAACACGCTCGTCACCTCTCACGTCGCGCATTAGTTGGCGGACAAGGTACAGCACATCGCTTTCCTCCTCCATGTCCCCCATGAAGATTTCCGTGAACTTGTTCCTTATCTGCATCGGCAGCTGGCGCTTGCCCACAGTTCCGCCTGGGTTCATGCAACAGATGAGCCGGAACTGGGGGTGACGTTCCACTGGGAATAGGTCCGACCGCTCGCTCACCGTCAGGCTCCGACCCTCGATGATCGGGGCCAGTTTCTGCAGCAGCTCGTCTGAAGCCAGATTGAGTTCGTCGAGGAGCACCCAGTCACCGTTCTGAAGACTTTTGACCAGTGCACCCTCGATATATTGGTAGGCGAACCTGCCCTTCATCTGCTCGATTTTCTTCTTCATAGCCTTGGTGTCGAGCTGCATTTTCTCGACGCTCTCGAGTGCCTCAGCATGGAGCTTGCGTGTCTTTATCTGGGCACATATGGCGGCGAGCGCGGCCTCGATGCACTTGAACATCTTCGCGTACTGTCCCTTGTTGAATACTGCAGTCAACGTGGCCAGAAACGCCTGGTTCGACTCTCTGCTAACTAGCGAGCAGAAGAGCTTGAGGAACCCCTCAACAAACGGCAGCAGCACGTACTTTGGCGCAATAGGCTTGAACCCGCCCATAAGATCTGAGGCGTCGCTCATGCAGTTCATATTGTACACGACCAGCTTCACGTTCATCATTCGTGCTATCTGCTGTACTATCAACGTCTTGCCCACACCCGTGGGACCGACCAGGAGCAGACCCTCGTTGTGCTTTAGAGCTTGACCAATGCACTCGAAGCCGCGGAGGGCGTAGCTAGTGTAGGCGAACTGCGGGGCCGGACCCGGTGCTGCAACGGCCTCACGACCGGGGAAGCGCAGGTCGTTGCATCTCCCGATAGTTAGCGCGAAGCTTTCCTGGCTGTACTGCATCTTGGGGACAAGAGTGGTCAACTGGCCGACGCAGGTGGGACTGTCGACGTTCCACATGGCGGGCGAGGCCAGTTCTTCCAGGACCTTGACTCGGTCCGGTATTTGCTCGAGATAGGCGAGAAGACAATCTGCCAGCTCTGCGGTACACACCAGGCGGAACTTCTCCACAAGATAGTTGTTGCTCGCGATGGTGGTGTCGCCGTTGTAAAATTGGCCCACGGCGGTCTGGACGCGGGCGCTGAGCTTCATCAAATCGTGGAAGGTGACCGGACGGGCGGTGCTAGCCTTCTTGGCGGCAACCCGATCCGCAACGAGTCGGGCGGAACCGTAGACCAGCTTGAGCAGTTCCTCGTTTGCGTACATAGGGAACTTGGCCTGAAGGATGCGTTTGGCCTCCTCCTCAGTGTATTCAGGAATGCTCAGAACGTGGAAGTAGCGGCCCAGCGCCTTCTTGTCCCGCTTCCCACTCGCTGCTGTCACGTTTGTTTGCGAGGTGGCGAAGATGCGGAAGTTGGAGTGGGCGACGACCTTGCCCTCACGTGTAGGCAGACTGAGCTCCCGCTTTTCCACCAGCAACATGATCACCGGCATTATGTCGTCATTTGCCTTGTCAATGTTCTCCAGTATTACCCACCATCCCAGTTCCGCAGCCGCCGCCAGCGGTCCCTTCTTAAAGGTGAACTCGCCGAAAGACTCAGAACAGACGAAGGAGCCCACGAGCGACTTGGCGTCCAGCGTTTCGTCCATGTATATCTGGATGAGTCTTTTGCCGGAGACCCCGGGCCAGCTTGCTGCCAGCTGCTCTATCAGCGTGGTCTTCCCGCAGCCCTGTTCTCCGCACACCAGCACCGGCTTCTTGTCATGTATGATCAGCTGTGTCAACGTCTATGCGTATATTATATCCGAGATCCGAACCTTGTATAATCTCTTGAGATCGCGGGTGAAGAGGAGGGACGCCTTGGCCTCGAGATGGGAGGCCATGGAGACGTCGTGGGCCTGGTACAACAAGTAGGGGGAGCCAGCCGCCAGATCCGCGTTGCCGATAAACGCATCGGCCGCGTTCGGTGCCTCCAACGAGTGGGCAAGAGAGGTCGGCGAATCGACCACCAGCTTCTGTCCATCCAACTCGGACATAACGCGAGCCTCCAGAGAAATCGCACGGTCGCGACCAAGGGAGGACTCGACGGTGCTGGCGGAGTAGCCCAGCACGCGGAGACTGAGAGAAAGCCATAGGTCGTAGTCTGCGGGCTCCAGCGCGATTTCTGCCTCCTTCACGCCGGTGAGGATGGATGAGCAGTCCCATAATGTCTACGCGGTGTTGTGGCAAAGTGTGGTGCGTACGGTGATATAGGCGACGCCCGAGCTGACGAGCAGAGAGTGCAGCGCGCACAATCCTTGGGCCACGGCGATCTGTCTGGCCTCGGTCTTGGCCTGGCGAAGCAGGCCGACGAGGGCCTCGCAGGGGTTGAAGCCGGCCTGGTGGAGAACTGAGTGGACGAGCGGACGAAATGCCTGGTACCGGCAGTGCAGTCTGCATGCTAGCCCGAACGAGGCCAGCGTCTGCTTCCCTGCAAGCTCTTGGAGGAAGCGTGCCACCAGTCCGGGAAGAAGGTCCCGATAAAGGTCCAGCACCGTGTTCGCGCTCGCTGTGTTAACGAAGAGTCGGTAGAGGAGCTATAGCAGAGAGTGAGAATATAGGAGTACATCTGCAGCGGCGGACTTCATCTTCGCGTTGGCAGGGGAGTTGTCGCTCATCTCCAGGAAGGCTCTAGCGTCTTTGGCAAGAGGAGCCTCCAGCGGGACGAGGGAGATCAGCAGTCTCAGCCGAGAGACGAATGTAAGATGGTCCATTCCCTTGATTTCTGTGATTATATAATATTCATGGTACATTGGAGTGATATTAGGATAAGTGGTGATCGGAGGCCGCATTCGTTCTCACCAGGCGACGGGGGAAGAATAAGCGCATATAAACGCATATTCAAAAGTTGCGTGAGAATTCAAAGAATATTCCTGAGCCCGGAACAACGGATATAACTTAGCTCACTGCTATTATATCAAGCATGTGTAAATATGCATATAAAAGACAGAGGAGGATATGCAGGAAGAGTTCGCCTTTCCGGTGGTAGAGACGTGCGGCCGCGTGCTGGAGAGTCTGGCGAAGAAGTCCACGATGAAAGGCGTGGTGCTGCGTAAATTCAAGTGAGCAACGGCGTAGAGAAAGAGTCGATGTTTGACGCGGAGAAGGCTCCTGGTGTCTCCATCACCGACTACACCTTGCGCCTAAAACAATACTGCGGCTGCTCCGATGCGTGCTATGTCGCTGCACTCCTCTACATCGACCGTCTTATCCAGACCCAAAGCAAGCTGAAGATCACCCCTCTGAGTGTGCACAGGTGCGTTATTCCCTAGCACCTCTCTTCTAGACTCTATCTTTCGTCGCTCCTCTTGTCTATTAAGTTTCACGAGGACCAGTACTTCAACAACGAGTTTTATTCCTCGGTGGGCGGAATTTGCTGCGAAGAGATGAACAAACTTGAGGCCGAGATGCTGGTCCTCCTCGACTTCGACCTGGCTATCGTGCCTTCGGCCTTTAGCCGCTACGTGGCGGCCATGGAGGAGTACTACGAGCAGCTGATGTCACCCCACAGAGGGAAGGCGCATGATGTCGACGACCAGAAGAGTCTCTGGCGAATCATGCGTGCGGAGAAGGGCGAGCAGGGGCTGGAGGAGAGGGTATAATAACGGGCTGCAGTCGCTACCAGAGCTTGACTGCTGTATATGCGCAGGTCACGTGGTACCTCTATATTATACATATACTTCTGTGTGCTGATGTTGTTGCATGCGTGTGATACGGCCTATATTTCTTTTTATTATTCTAGCCGCCACAACAAACTTCCCTTTTGCTAAGTATATCTCGGAATTACTTGTGCTTCCGCTGTTTGAATATATGTGTATTAAACTATCGCCCACGTCCGCGTCTATGCTATGTGTGAAGTATACCAATATACTAACTAATAGAATATGCATCGCGAATTCTTTTCGTTATGCCCAATTCCAGCCCCGACGCTCAGACAAAATACTATATTCTTATCGTTATTAGGCATGGAGACGATAGCACAACCCGCAGTTACTCGCCCGCAGGCTTTTCTCCCCCATCCTCTTCTCCCGGCCGCCGTCCCTCCTCGCAGTCTTCTATCACGCTCACGTGTTTGTGCGGGGTCGGACTGTCCCCCTCGTCCAGATTCTTGCCCGAGCTCCGGGCCACTATTGCCCTCTTCTCTTCCGCTGGCTCTGCGATCTGCTCTCCCTCAGAGTCGGAACGATTGCCCTCCCCGCCAACGTTGATGTCCTTCCTGCTTATAATTTGCCAGGTGTTCTTCTTGTTGTCCGTGAAGAGCAGCACCTCGTCGCTCTGTTCGGCCTGTTCCAGCAGCTCCTGCAGCGCACCCAGATTTCCCACGTTAAAGATCTGCTGCTGGACGGACTCGCTGGCCTGGTCACCGGCCTCCTTGGCGCGCTCCTCTTCCTCGTCCAGTCCCTTCACTAGCTCCGCCAGCTCCTCCTTGTTCTGCTCTATCTCTTTAAGGAGCCGCGCGCGCTGGGCCTCGAAGGCCAACTTGCCGTTGGGAGAGGACGTGTACTTGCACTCGGCGCACGGTGCCGCCTTCTTCTCGTCCTCCGCCTTCTCCCTTTCTCTCTTCTTCTCTAATTTGGAGAACTCGTCCCTTTGTTATACGCAGGTTATCCAAGTTAATATACTTGAGCTGGACGATGGTTTCCTCCTGAGAGTTGACGAGGACTTCGAGGTTGCCGGCAGTGGCGTGCATCTTGGCCATGAGCTCCTCTTGCGTGGCCACGTTCCCGATGTATTCGTCTACCTCGTTGCTTTGTCGCCGTATACTGAGAAGCCGCTTGTTCTGCCGCGACGCCTCCGTCCGTTCCTCCAGCTCCCGCTTCAGTCCTTCGCTCTCCCCCTCCATCTGTTCTATGTACAGCTTCAGGAACTTGATCTCCTCCTTCTCGGTCGATGCTGTTGTTCCCTTCTTATTCATATTTAACTTGTAAATTAAAGGCACATTTATGTTTCTTTGCACACTGGTGCTCGCGTGCCGCGTATCATT
>QFZN01001003.1_pt1 | contig 18306 bp, 8 predicted proteins | sample 1740101 | NCBI WGS metagenome assembly QFZN01 (sample SAMN09210849, study PRJNA391713) | Ciliate metagenome, whole genome shotgun sequencing project. | isolation source: combination of 50 Heterometopus sp. ciliate cells from an enrichment culture... | host: Heterometopus sp. ...
GCCGGCGGTGCAGATCAGCCAGGACAGCGACTACAGCGCCCCGCAAGGCGAGATCGAAGGGGCGCTGGCAGCCATCTGGCAAGAGGTGCTGGGCCTGCCACGCGTGGGGCGCCAGGACAATTTCTTTGCGCTCGGCGGCGATTCCATCCTCAGCCTGCAGATCATCGCGCGCCTGCGCAAGAGCGGCTGGAAACTGACGCCGCGCCAGATGTTCGATCACCAGACCATCGCCCAGTTGGCTGAGCTAGCGCAAGCCATCGATCAGGCCGTGCGTCCGGCCATCGCGCCGGTCGCCGCCAGTGGTCCCGATATCAGCCTGCTGGCGTCGGCGCAGCTACCGGTCCTGCCGGTGCCGCTGGATGAGGTGGCCGCCATCTACCCGCTCTCGCCGATGCAGACCGGGATGCTGTTCCATAGCGTCTATGACCATGGCAGCGCCGCCTATCTCAACCAGTTGCGCATCGATATCGATGGCGAGCTGGACGTGGCGCGTCTGCGCGATGCCTGGCAAGCGGTACAGGACCGGCATGATGTCTTGCGCACCGGCTTCCTGGCCGAGCATGCGCCGCCACTGCAATGGGTGGCGCACGCCCTGGCACTGCCCATCGAGCAAGCCGACGTGCGTGCCGCCAGCGACCCGGGGACGGCGCTGGACGCGATTGCCGCCGAGCAGTTGGAGCGTGGTTTCGACCTCGCGCGTCCGCCGCTGCAACGCCTGATGCTGGTCCGTACCGACGCGACACGCCATCATCTCATCTGGACGGTACACCACCTGCTGCTGGATGGCTGGAGTACTTCGCAGCTGCAGGGCGAGGTGCTGCGCCATTATCACGGGCAAGCCGCCAGCGCGCCGCTGCCGGGCGCCTACCGCCACTACATCGGCTGGCTGCAGCAACAGGATGCCGAGGCCGCGCGTGGCCACTGGCAGGACAGCCTGGCCACGCTGGCAGCGCCCACCTATCTGCACCAGGCCTGCGCGCCTGCGCAGCAGGCACAGGCACAGGCACAGGCGGCCGAGCCTGGGGCAGGCGATGGCGAATACAAGGTCTTCCTGTCGGTGCAGCAGACCGAGCAATTGCAAGGCTTCGCACGTGAGCAGCGGATAACCCTCAATACCCTGCTGCAAGCCGCCTGGGGCCTGTTGCTGCAACGTTATACCGGACAGGCGGCGGTCTGCTTCGGCGCGACCGTGGCCGGGCGTCCCGAGGAACTGGAGGGGGTACAGCAATGGCTGGGCCTGTTCATCAATACCTTGCCGGTGCTGGTGCCGGCGGCGCACGCCCAACCCGTCGGCCAGTGGCTGCAACAGCTGCAGGACCAGAACCTGGCCGCGCGCACCTTCCAGCACACGCCGCTCTATGAGATCCAGCGCTGGCACAGCCATCTGGGCCAGAGCCTGTTCGACAGCATCCTGGTGTTCGAGAACTATCCCATCGACAGCGTGCTGCGCAGCGGCCAGGCGCAGGGCCCGGGTTTCCGCCGCACCCATACCCGCGAGCAGACCAACTATCCGATGACGGTGGGCGTGGCGCCGGGGGATGGGGTGCAGAGCGGCTTGCAGATCGGCTTGCGCTATCAGCGCCAGCACTTCGATGAAGCGACCGTGCAGCAGATAGCCCGCCATCTGTTGCATGGCCTGCAGGCGCTGACGCAATCGGCGGCGCGCGCCGTGGGCGAGGTGGCGCTGCTGGCACAGGATGAGCAGCAGACGCTGCTGCAGCTGGGCCAGGCCGCTCCCGGCGACATGGAGCGCACACCGGTACACCGGCTGTTTTCGCAGATCGCGCAGCGCCAGCCGCAGGCCGAGGCGGTGGTGATGGGCGAACTGAGCCTGTGCTATGGCGAGATCGAGCAGCGCTCCAATCGCTTCGCCAGGCTGTTGCTGGCACGCGGCCTGCCGGCCAGCGCAGGCGAGCAGCGCATCGCCGTGGCCCTGCCGCGTTCGCCGCAGATGATCGTGGTCTTGCTGGGCATACTCAAGGCGGGTGCGGCCTATGTGATGATCGACCTGGAAGCGCCGCAGGAGCGCGTGGCCTACATGCTGCGCGATGCCCGGGTCGGCCTGGTGCTTGCACAAGGGCAGCCCTGGCCCGCGCTGGCGCTGCAGGAGGGTCCCGACTGGCTGGATATCGACCGCCTGGATCTGGACGACGGCCACGCCGGACTGCCCGCAGTCGAGAGCAGCCCGGAGAGCCTGGCCTATGTCATCTACACCTCCGGCTCCACGGGCCGGGCCAAGGGGGTGGAAGTGGCCCATGGGCCGCTGTCGATGCACATCCAGGCCACCGCCGCGCTCTATGAGATGGGGCCGCAGTCGCGCGAACTGCATTTCCTCTCCTTCAGCTTCGATGGCGCGCATGAGCGCTGGATGACGGTGCTCAGCGTGGGCGGCGTGCTGGTGCTGCGCGATCCCGAACTGTGGACGCCGGAGCAGACGGCCGCCGCGCTGCACCGGCATCGCATCACCCACGCCGGCTTTCCGCCGGTCTATCTGAAGCAGCTGGCCGACTGGGTCGAGCGCACCGGTCATGCGCCGCCGGTCTTCCTGTACTCCTTTGGCGGCGAAGCCATGCCGCGCGAGACCTTCGAACAGGTGCAGCGGGTGTTGCGTCCACAGCGTCTGATCAACGGTTATGGGCCGACCGAAACGGTGGTCACGCCGCTGGTCTGGAAAGCCGGGGCAACCCAGCCCTGCGAGTTACCATACGCGCCCATCGGCCGTCCGGTCGGGCAGCGTACCGCGATGATCCTGGATGACCGGCTGCAATTGCTGCCGCACGGCGTGGCCGGCGAACTCTACATCGGTGGTGCCGGACTGGCGCGCGGCTATCTCGATCGCCCCGGCCTGACGGCGGCCTCTTTCCTGGCCGATCCCTTCGGTGCGCCGGGGCAGCGCATGTATCGCACCGGCGACCTGGCACGGTGGCGCGAAGATGGGCAGATCGCCTATCTGGGACGCATCGACCACCAGGTCAAGATCAAGGGCTTCCGCATCGAACTGGGCGAGGTCGAGGCGGCGCTGCTGGCCCAGCCTGCGCTGAGGCAGGCGGTGGTGGTGGTCCGTACCATGGGCGGCATCGATCGCCTGCTGGCATATGTCAGCGCGCATCCCGAGCACGCGCCTGATGTGGTCGCGATCCAGCAGGCGCTGGCCGATAGCCTGCCGCACTACATGCTGCCCAGCCGCATCATCGTGCTGCCGGCGCTGCCACTCAATGCCAATGGCAAGATCGACCGCAAGGCGCTGCCACAGGAGTTGCCGGCCATGCCGCAAAGCGCGCTGGGCGAGGCGCCCGAGGGCGCACTGGAACAGCTGATCGCAGCCAGCTGGTCCGAGGTGCTGGGGGTGCAGCGGGTCGGCCGGCATGACAATTTCTTTGAACTGGGCGGCGATTCCATCCTCAGCCTGCAGATCATTGCGCGCCTGCGCCAGCAGGGCTGGAAGCTGACGCCGCGCCAGATCTTCGAGCAGCAGACCGTGGCAACGCTGGCCCAGGCGGCCAGCCCGGCGGAGCCGACGGCGCAGGGCGCTCAGCCAGGTACCGAGGTGGATGAGGCCAGCGATGGCCCGGTACCGTTGCTGCCGATCCAGGCAGACTTCCTGGCCAGCGCCATCCCGCAGCGTCATCACTGGAATCAGGCCATCCTGCTGCACAGCCGCCAGGCCATCGATTTCAGCGCGATGCAGCAGGCCCTGGTGGATGTGGTCAACCATCACGATGCATTGCGCATGGTGTTCCACCAGAATGGGCAGGGCCAGTGGCAGCAGGCCTATGGCCCGCGCCGCGAACCCGATGCCGATGCGTCGCTGCTGTGGCAGGCGCAGGTGCATGGGCCGGCCGAGCTGGACGCCTTTTGCGCGTGCGTGCAACGCAGCCTGCAGCTGGAGCGCGGCCCCCTGCTGCGCGCCGGCAGCATGGCCCTGGACGACGGCAGCTGGCGCTTGCTGCTGGTGGTACACCATCTGGTGGTCGATGGGGTGTCCTGGCGCATCCTGCTGGAAGACCTGCAGCTGGCCTACCACCAGCGCCTGGCCCATGCCGAGCCGGCCTTGCCGCCGCGCACCGCCTCCTATCGCCAGTGGGGCCGCTGGTTGCAGGCCCAGGCAGCGCTGCGCGGCAAGGAGCTCGGCTACTGGCAAGCACTCACGCAACTGCCTGCCAGCCTGCCATGCGATCATCCCGATGCGCCGTTGCTGGCGGCCGACCAGGCCCGCGTGGCATGCCGCCTGGATGCGACGCTGACGCAGGCGCTGGTCAAGCAGGCGCCGGCGGCCTACCGCACCCGCATCAACGATCTGCTGCTGGCCGCGCTGGGACGTGCGCTGGGGCAGTGGGGCGGCATGGCACAACTGCTGATCACGCTGGAAGGGCATGGCCGCGAGCAGCTTGAGCGCGGCGGCGAGGCGCTGGACGTCTCCCGCACCATAGGCTGGTTCACCAGCGTCATGCCGGTAGCCTTGCCCACGTCCGGCGAGTGGCCCACGCTCATCCGCGCCGTCAAGAGCCTGCTGCGCAGCCTGCCGGACAATGGCATCGGCTACGGCCTGTTGCGCCAATGGGGCGACGATGCCCAACGCCAAGCCTTGCAGCGCATGCCCAAGCCAGCGCTGAGCTTCAACTACCTGGGCCAGTTCGACGGCAATTTCCGCGAGGAGGGCGGCTGGCAGCCCGCCCTAGAATCTCCCGGTGCCTCGCGCGATCCGGGGGCCCCGCTGGGCTGCGAGCTGTCCATCAATGGCCAGGTGGTCGGGGGCGAGCTGCGGCTGGAGATCAGCTACAGCCGGCAACGCTATGAGGCCGTCACGGTGCAGCGCCTGGCCAGCGCGCTGGAAACCGCCCTGCACGAGCTGGTCGCCCATTGCACCAGCGGCGCGGGCGGGGTGACGCCGTCGGACTTCCCGTTGCTGCAGTGCGACCAGGCGCAGCTGGACGCCATCGTGGCCGACATGGCTTGCCCGCCGGCCCTGATCGAGGACATCTATCCGGCCACCCCTTGGCAACGCAATATGCTGCGCCACCTGCGGGACTCACCCTACTCGGTGGCCAACGTGGTGCAGCTCGACGCCAGCAGCGCCCACATCGATCTGGCGCGCTTCAGCCAGGCCTGGCGCACCGTGCTGTTGCGTCATCCCATCCTGCGCAGCGGCTTCGCCTGGGGCGGGCAGAGGCAGCCGGTACAGGTGGTGTTGCGCCAGGCCGAGCTGCCGCTGACCGTACTGGACTGGCGCGGCCAGTCGGCGGGCAATGTGCGGCAGCAATGGGAAGCGCTGTGCCGGTACGAGCACCAGCGCGGCTTTGCGCCGCAGCAGGCGCCGTTGATGCGTTTCGTCCTTGCTCGGGAGGATGGCGGCTATCGGCTGCTCTGGACCTGGCACCATGTGTTGCTGGATGGCTGGAGCATGTCGCAGCTGCTGGGCGAGGTATTCTCGTTGATGGAAGAACAGCCGCTGCCGCACCAGGCGCTGGACTTCCGCCACTACATCGCCTGGCTGCAACAGCAGGCCGGACCGCAGGATGAGCCGTTCTGGCGTGCCCAGTTCGCGCACTGCCCGCAGTTCCCGGCCGGGCTGCTGTGCGGTGTTCCCACCCGCCTGCCGCAAGGCCAAGCCAGCGGCGCGCCATCGGCCTACGGCACCGTCCGCGAGCAGCTCACCACGGCGCAGACCCAGGCGCTGCAAGCCTTTTCGGCCAGCTGCAAGGTCACCTTCAATACCCTGGTGCAGGCCGCCTGGAGTCTGGTGCTGCAGGAAGCCACTGGCTCCGATGATGTGGTCTTCGGCGTCACGGCCTCGGGACGCAGCACCGATTTCCCGGGGATCGAGCGGGTCATGGGCATGTGCATCAATACCTTGCCGCTGATCCAGCATCTGGACGGCACCATGGGCGTGCCGCAGTGGCTGGCGGGCCTGCAGTCGCACAACCTGGCGCTGCGCCAACGTGAGCATGTGGATCTGGCGGCGATTTCGCAATGGGCGGCACGCGATGACGGCGACTGGTTCGACAGCCTGCTGATCTTCGAGAACTTCCCGATGGATGAATCGCTGAAGAAGGGTGTTGGCCGCTCGCTGGCCTTCGACGCCATCCGCAGCCGTGGCGCCACCGAATTCCCGCTGACGGTGGTGGCGTTGCCGGGCGCGGCACTGCGTTTCCAGTTCGAGTTCGACGGCGCACGGCTGGAGCAGGCGCAGGTAGCGCAGCTGGCGCGCCGACTGATCGCGCTGCTGCTGGCGCTGCCGGAGCAGGACACACTGTCCGGCCTGATGCAGCAAGGCCGCTATGGGCGAAAAGGCAAATGTGCAGTCGACCGTACCGGTATGGCACCGGTACTGCAGCGCCATCCGTCCAGCCGCGCACGCGGCAATGGTCCGGACGATCACCGGAAGGATGCCGTACTGGTGTGCATCCCGGCGCACATGGGCAATGCCCATGAGTACGACGCGCTGGCCGCAGTGATCGGGTGCGAGCACACGGTGTACCAATTGCTGTGTCCAGCGCATGAGCAGTGGCGCTGGAGCAGCATGGATGCCGCGGCGCTGGCGGCGCAATATGCGATTGCGCTGCGAGCAGCCCTGCCGGGCCGTCGCCTGCGCCTGCTGGGTTGGTCCGTGGGTGGCCTGCTGGCGCTGGAAACGGCGAGGCAGCTGCAGGCGTGCAACGATGGCGCGGTGCAGGTGGAATGGATCGGCCTGGCCGACACTAGCGACTTTGCCGGGCTGCGCGAGCAGCTCGCCCAGATGCCGATGCCGCCGGCGGATGTGCTGCTGGCCCATGAGGCCATGCTGGATCGCTGGCTGGCGGGCTCGCAGCGGCATGCACTCTGGTATGCGCTGCTGGGGCAGATGAGCGCGGCGCAGCGGGCGTATTTCCTCACGGAGATCGTAGGGCGGTTGGGTGAACGCCTGCCGCTGGATGCGCCTGGCGTAGTCGGGGCGGAGGCGGCGCTGTGGGAGCGCATCCGTTGTCTGCGACTGGGCCTGCAGGCACAGGTACAGTTACAGGTATCGGCGCCGCTGCATGTCTGGCATGCGGGGCGGCGCGATGCCGGGCAGACGCCGACCGACTGGGCCCAGCCTGGCGCCACGCTGCTCTCGATGAACACGGTACCTCAGGCCGATCACCTGTCCTTGCTCGCCGACGGCCACTGGCATGCCAGCGTGCGCGCGCTGCTGACCTGACGCGGGCAGGGCGGAGATGCAAAAACGGTCTCCCGGAATCATCCGGGAGACCGTTTCAGAGGTCGATGCAAGAAAGTGGCGAGGTGATTTCAGGCCTGGCGCAACGTCTCCTTGTTGCGCTTGCGGCCCTTGCGTTTTTTCCACCACACCACGATGCCGGTCACCGACAACAGGGCGATGGCCAATCCCATGAAGGAAATGAAGATGCGCCATGGCAACCCGAATACATGCCCCATGTGCAGCGCGCCTATCCAGTTGCTGAAGGTGTTGCCGCTGCGATCGCCCTCGGGCAGCCAGTGGCCGCGCAGCTGCCCGGTGCGGGCATCGATCAGGATGCCGGTATTGCCGACGTTGCTGCGCAGGTCGGCAGTGCTGTGTACCATGTAGGCATACAGGCCACGGCGGCGATCGAAGCTGAGTCTTTCCTCGAAATCGGTGCGGATGCCCCGTTCGGCGGCAAAGCGCTGCATCGCCTCGCGCGCCATCGTGTGCGCCTGCGGCCAGCTCATCGGCGGCGCGGTCAGCGGCTCGCGCAGAGGTGGCTGGGCGCGCCAGCTGTTATCGAAAGGCAGGATACGCGACATCACCGGCATGTAGATCTGGTCACGCAGGTTGAACATCACGCTGGACCAGGCGAACAACAGCAACATCAGCCAGCACCACAACCCGAAGGCCCGATGCAAGTCGAGGTTGACGCGGTAGACGCCGGCCTGCCACTTGACCATCCACGCCGGTTTCCACTTGGACCAGAACGGCCGCCCGCGCGGCCAGGTGAGATAGACGCCGACGAAGCAGTCGATGCTCCAGAAGGTCGAGACCAGCCCCATCAGCAAGGCGCCCGGAACGCGCGGCAGGGCCATGGAGTGATGGATATTGAAGACCAGCGGCATCAGGTTCTGTGGGCGCAGGCTGATCTTGTCGCGGTCGCGCAGCCCTTGCATCTTGCCGGTGTAGGGATTGACCAGGATGTCGTTATAGCCCAACCGGTAGGGCCGGCCCGTCGCCGGATCGGTGGCGGGGTCGGCCGTGAAGGAGACCGTGCGGCCGGGCTGCGGGTGCAGCATCAGCTGGTTGATGTGGACTTTCTCGCCCAGCTGCTGCTGGACCCGGTCACGCAGGGTGTACGGGTCCAGCATGACAGCGGCCGCCTGGCCCGGTGCGGGCCGGGCCAGTTGCAGCTCGGGCGCGAGCCAGACCTCCAGCTCATCCTCGAAGGCCAGCAGGATGCCGGTCAGGCTGGCCACCACCAGGAAAAAAGCGATCGCCAGACCGGTCCAGCGATGCAGCAGGACGAAGGTCTGGCGAGTCGGCACCCACAGCCTCCAGGCGCGCCCGGAGGGCGCCGGAGCGGGTTTTACCATCGCGTGGTCACCTGGACCAGCCCGGTGCGGCGAGCGCCGTATTCACACAGTTCCGAGCAGAAGGCATAGACACGGTCGGTGACGTTGTTGAGCTTGAGTGCCAGCTCGACGTTGCGCCAGTCGCTGGAAATGCGGCCCAGGTCGAAGCGCGCGCCAAAGTCCAGCAGCGTGACCGAGGGTGTCTCGAAGGTGTTGAGCGCATTGCCATAGGAGCGGCCGATGTAGCGCACCCCCGCCGAGACGTGCGCCCCCGCCAGTGCGCCGCGCTGGAAGCCGTAGTCCAGCAGCACCCCGGCATTGTGCTTGGCAGCGCCCGGCAAGGCTTTGCCCACCGTGCTGGTAGCGGAACTGCTGGAGGTATTGCTGGTGACCTTGGTGTTGGTATAGCTGTAGCTGGAAGTCAGGTTCAGGCCATCGGCCAGCGACATCTTGCCTTCCAGTTCGACGCCACGCGAACGGGCTTCGCCGGTTTGCAGGTAGTAACCGGCGTGGGCCAGGTCGGCGGTGGAGACGTTCTGGCGGCGCAAATCGAACACGGCCAACGTGAACAATGCATTCGTGTTGACCGGAGCGTACTTGACACCGGCTTCGTACTGCTTGGCGGTCTCCGGAGTGAGCATGGCGCCGCCGAAGCTGGTGCCGGTGGTCGGGGTGAAGGATTCCGAGTAGCTGGCATAGGGAGACCAGCCACCATCGAGTTCATACACGGTACCCAGGTTGCGCGTATTGGCCTGGTCGCTACGCTTGGTCTGGGTTTTGGCAATGTAGTTGCTGACGGTCTGATCGGAATTGTCGTGACGGATGCCCGCCGAGACGATCCAGCGCTGGCCGATCTTGAGCTGGTCCTGCAGATACACACCGACCTGTTCGTCTTCGGTCTTGGTGTTGTAGTTGTCCGCCACCGCCGGCAGGTTGGCATAGGTGTTGGTGTAGATGTTGGAGAGTACGTAGCCGGCCAGGGTATTGGGACTGAGGTAGCCGGTCACGGTGCCGGCGGTGCGATGGTAATCCACGCCCATGAGCACCTTGTGCTTGACCAGGCCGGTGCTGAAGTCGGCTTGCAGCTGGTTATCCGCCGTGAGGGTGTCGGAATCGGTCTTCAAGCGCCAGCGCTGCAGGGCCGCGGTGGCGAACTGCGTGGTCGGGAAGTAGGAGGCAAAGCGCAGGTTATTGCGGGTGCCGTCGTACTTGGTGTAGCGCAGATTCTGGCGGAAGCTCCAGACATCGTTGAACTGGTGCGAGAACTGCGAGCTGACTGACGCATTGTCGTACTTCTCGTTGTTGTCGGCCGAACGGCCCAGCGCGGTGCTGGTGGGGATGCGGCCATTGGGGTTGTAGGTGACCGTGCCAGCGGCCGGGAACAGATTGTTGGCCAGCCCTTCGCTGCGTTGCAGTTCGACACGGCCCGTCCATTCGGTGCGGTCGTCCGGGCGCCAAGTGATGGCCGGGGCCAGGAACAGGCGGTTGTCGACGGTGTTGTCGACCTGGGTCCTGGCTTCTCGCGCCAACGCGGTAATGCGATAGGACCAGACACCCGCATCATCGAGCGCACCGCCGAAGTCACCGGCGATCTGCTTGCGGTCGAAGCTGCCGACCTGCACCTGCAGTTCGTGCAGGGGCGTGGTGGTGGGCTTCTTGGAGACCACGTTGATCAGGCCGCCCGGCGAATTCTGGCCAAACAGCACCGAGGCCGGGCCGTGCAGCAGCTCGATGCGTTCCAGACCATAGGGTTCGGGCGCGTAGCGGCTGTAGCTGGCGTTGGAGGAAGTCAGCATGCCGTCGCGATAGAAGGAGCCGCCGTTGTTGAGGGCGAAGCCGCGCAGCAGCGAGCCGGTATCGACGATGGCGAAGGCGCCGGTGGAGACCTGCACGCCGCTGGTGTAGCTGAGCGCCTCGGAGACGGTACGGGCCTGCTGGGTGGCGATCTGGTCGGCCGTCACCACCGAGATCGACGTCGGCGTTTCGGTGATGGGGGTGTCGGTCTTGGTCGCGGTGGCGCTGCGCTTGGCCACGAAACCATGCACCGGACCGGTGGCTTTCTCTTCTTCTCCCGCAGCCGTGACGGTAACCTGGGGCAGTTTTTCATCCGTGCTCGCGGTCTGGGCCATGGCGTTGGTGGAGACCGACATGCCGAGCAGGGCACACTGGAGGGAGCTGACCAGGAGGCGCTGGCGCAGTGGGGAAGGGTGAATCCGGAAGTTTCGTGTGGTCATGGTAAAACGCGTTCCTCGATTGCTGTTGTTGATATTGTTGACGTGAAGTTGAACAGGGGAGTGATGCGAGCGGCGGCTGGCCTGCCCCGGGGGTTAGGCTTGCAAGGCGCCGTGGCGCTGAACATCCCCTGATGCTTGCAGTGCCGCGGGTACGGCATGGCCCTGTGGCAGCGTGTGCGCGAGGGCCATGCGGATTTCGTCGGTACGGATCGCGGTGATCGACAGCAGCGTGTCGGACAGGCCATGCGAGGCTTCGCAACTACCTTGCAGGAAGATCCCCGGGCGGAAGTTGGGGGTACTGTCCAGCCGGTAATGGCGATCTACGCGCATGCCGGGCAAATACGCCTGCAGCTCGCCCAGCAGGGCGTGATGCTGCTGGCGCTGGTAGCCGGTACCCAGGATCACCGCATCGTAGGTTTCGGTATCTACCCTGCCGCTTTCCAGGTCCTTCAGGGCCAGGTGCACGCCGGCATCATCGCTCCAGGCCTCGACGGTATCGTGGCGGCGCAGGAAACGATGGCGCTGTTCCCCCCGCACTTTCTGCTGATACAGGACGTCATAGAGACGCTCGATCAGGGCCATGTCGGGTGCGGCGTAATTGGTCTGCATGAATTCCTCCAGCAGCGCCGTACGGCTGTCGGCCGGGGTGTTGTAGACGTAATCGGTATAGTCGGGATTGAAGATCTCATTGACGAAGGGACTGTCGTCGGAGGGCTTGATGGTGCGCGCGCGCGTGACCAGATCCACCGCCAGGCGCGGATGGTCCTGCAGTTCCAGGAAAATCTCGGTGGCGCTCTGGCCGGCACCGATGATGGCCACGCGGCGCGGCTGTTGCAGTCGTGCGAAGGCACTGCGGAAGCTGCTGGAATGGAACAGCCGTGGCTCCTCGCGCAGGTGCGCCAGGCAATCCGGGATATTGGGCGTGCCACCCAGCGCCATGACCAGATTGCGCGTGAGCCGATCATGGGTTCGGTGTTGGGCATCGCGCGAGACCACGCGCAGCAGCGCCACCTCGCCCCCCTTGATCTCGGGCAGCACGGCGATGACTTCTTCGCCGTAGCGGCATTGATGGTCGAACTGGCCCGCAGCCCAGGCCAGGTAATCGTTGAACTCCAGCCGGCTGGGGTAGAAGGTCTTGAGATTGATGAAATCCGACAGGCGCTGCTTCTGGTGGAGGTAGTTGATGAAGGTGTACGGACTGGCTGGATTGCGCAGCGTGGCCAGATCCTTGAGGAAGGAAATCTGCATGTGGGTGCCATCGAGCATCATGTCGCCATGCCAGGCGAAGTGCGGCTGCTTTTCCAGGAACAGGGCATCGATCGGGCCGGCCTGGTTCTGGCCTTCCTGCAGGGCGATGGCCAGCGCCAGGTTGGACGGGCCGAAGCCGACGCCGATGAGGTCATGGATCTTCAAGACGGATCTCCTTTCAGGGGGAGCAGGGGAAAAACGGCGGGTCCAGCGGCGCCAGCGTGGTCTGGGGCTGCCACAGGCCCTGCCCGAAATAGCGTTCGCGCGACAGCATCACCAGCATGGCGCGCTTGTGGGGGAAATCGAACTCCTTGAGCTTGGCGTAGCCACTCTTGTCGAGATTGCGGATCTGCTTGTCGTGGTCCGCGCGCGGCTCGCCCACCACGGTCTGGGTGCGGCAATCGTCGAGGAAGAGGTAATGCGAGATCGAGGTCAGCCAGGCCACCGCGAACTGCTTGCCCCGGAAGGCTTCCTCGCCCACCAGCACATGCCAGCCGCGGTCGAAGTCGCCACAGTCGTAGAAGGGCGCGATACGGTTTTCCTTGGCCCAGTAGACTTCGAAATAGGCAAAGGGCTGGTCGTCGAAGCTGGCGATCAGCGAGGTCATGTGGGGATCGGCGGCGATGGTGTCGAGATAGCGACGATGGCGCGCCAGGTCACCGGCCTCATCCCAGAACTGCACCACCACCGGGTCATTCATCCAGCGGTTGAACAGCGGCAGATCTTGTTCCAGGCGCAGACTGCGCAGCGACAGGGTCTGGCCCAGCCAAGGCAGGTAGCGACGATAGACTTCTCCCTCCGGCTTCAGGGGGCGCAATGGGTGGCGGCGGCCTTCGCTCATCACCTGCTGCACCGGGAAGGGCGGACGTTCCTGCGGCAACCAGCCGGCGGCGTGCTGCCAGATCAGTTCCGCCGCCGCCACATGGCGCCTGCCCTGGCGCAGCAGCAGGCCAGCACGGCACATGGCGGTGGCCTGCTCTTGGCGCAGTTCGACAGTGACGATCCTTGTTTCCGGCAGGTGCAGGAATATGGTTTGCAGGACGGCCAGCAGATCCGCGTAGGAGGTGGCACCGTCTTCGTGGGCGATGCCCCAGTCCTGGCTGCTCGCACTGCGTTGCCAGGACCAGCGCGACCGCACCCGCCCATCTGGATCGGTCACGGCGAGCTGCTGCGCCTGGCGCAACACCAGTAGGGACTCGCCATGGATGCAGACAGGCGTGGCGGCAGCAGAGGGGGACGGCGTCATCAACAAGGGCTCCCGGTAAGCAAGAGGAAGTAGGGCGGGGCAGCAGCGATCGACATTCAGATAAAGATGATTAAAAGCAACATCTGAATGTCAGGAGCGTAAAAATTCCTCACCTATCTTTAGACGAATGAGAAGTATTTTTATTTATAAAAACGATGGAATCGGCTGTCATGCCTTGTCAGCGCGGGAAAGAAAAGTGGCGACCGGTATCCCGACAGGCCGGCATGGGTAAATGGCGGGGCGGCTGAATCGTCAGTTCAGTAGGAGTATTTGATTCAGGATTTCCTTGTATTCCCCCTTCACCCGCCTACTTATCCCCGTCTGCGCATGCTCAATTTCCTGATACGCCAATCCTGGCGCCTGCTTCTGTTAGCCGCCTCTGCCAGCGTCCTGCGTGGCATCTGCAGCGTGCTGACCGTGGTCCAGATCAACGCCGCCATCGCTGGCCAGGCGGCCAGCCGTCCCCAGGCCGCCTGGCAATTCGCCGCAACGGTACTGCTGCTGATGGTGTTTCACATGCTTTCCAACATGTCATTCGAGCGGCTGAACCAGCGCGCCCAGGCCGATTTGCGCCGCTACATCTCCTCACGCGTGATCGGCGCCGACTATCGGCATATCGAAAAGATCGGCACGCCACGCATCCAGTCGGCCCTGACCGAGCACAGCGCCAAGGTTGCAGAATTCTTTGTCGGCATGCCGGCCATCCTGACCAACTCGGTCGTGGTGATCGGCTGTCTGATCTACATGGTGCTGCTGTCCTGGCAGGTGTTCCTTGGTGCGCTGGCCGTGCTGGCGCTGGGGTCGGTTGGCTACCATCTGGCCCATTTGAGGGCCATCCGTTACCTGGAGCAGGCGGCCCGTGAGCAAGACCTGATGTTTGGCCATTTCCAGAGCATGACCCACGGTGCCAAGGAGTTGCGCCTGCATCGCGACAAGCGTGAGCGTTTCGAGCGCGACCTGCTGCACGTCGCCATCGAGAATGTGCGCCGTCTTCGCACGCGTGGCATGTGTACCTTTACTGCCTCTGCGGGATGGGGCAATTTCCTGATCTTTGCCTTCATCGGGGTGGTGCTGTTCGCGCTGGTGAGCGACGCCCCGGGGCAGCGCGCGGTGGTGAGCGGCTTCGCGCTGGTGTTCGTCTACCTTGTCACGCCGCTGGAAGTGCTGCTGATGAACATCCCGCGTGCCAATCTGGCCCGGGTGGCCGCCGCCCGTATCGATTTGGTCACGCAAGAAATGCTCAGTAGCGAGGTGCTGGCACCGGCTGGCCAGCGCAGCCAGCTGGACAGTCTCGTTCTGCGTGGCGTAACCCACCGCTACTACCATGAGCGTAGTGATGGGATGTTCACGCTGGGACCGATCGACCTGAGCCTCCGTCCGGGGGAGTTGTGTTTCCTGGTGGGCGGTAACGGCAGCGGCAAGACCACGCTAGCCAAGCTGCTGGTGGGATTGTATGTGCCGCAGGATGGGGCCATCCTCTGGAATGGCGTTGAGATCGGCGACGCCAACCGCGACGCATATCGGCAACTGTTCTCGACGGTGTTCTCGGACTTTCACCTCTTTGATCAATTGCTTGAAGGGGGCCGTCCTGGCCTGGATGCGGAGGCCAACCGCCTCCTGGAACGGTTGCAGCTGCAGCATGTGGTGCAGGTCAAGGAGGGCGCATTTACCACGCGCGCCTTGTCACAGGGCCAGCGCAAGCGCCTGGCGCTGGTAGTCGCGGCACTGGAGGATCGGCCCTTCATGGTCTTTGACGAATGGGCTGCGGATCAGGACCCGTTGTTCAAGGACGTCTTTTATCGTGAAATCCTGCCGGGGTTGAAAGCACAGGGGAAGGCTGTGCTGGTGATCACGCATGACGACCGATATTTCGGCCAGGCTGATGTGCTCCTGTCGTTGGAGAATGGTCAATTGGTCCGAAATTCGACAGTCCAGGTAACTGGGGCCGAGGTGCGGCAGAAGGAATTTGCGCTTTGAGTTGCGTTTTTAAGCAACGCTGTGCAGACCATCCAAGACTTCGCATAATTTGTATTATGTAAAACCGAACCTCATGTAGTGTGATGTTCACGACCGTGGCTAAGTAGTGCTCTAACGTAAATCTATGGTGAGAAGTTACGTAAATGTATGCGCCCAATCGAAATCTGGGCGCTAGTGGATTTAACACTTACCTTTACGTCATGGGAGTACTTTCTTGTGGGCCTTGTATTACGCTGAATCAGACCCCGTAGCTGCAGAAGCTTTTGGATATAACGGTTTATCGTTCTGTCAGACTTTGAAATAATTGGTCCACATCCAAATTCTCCATCCGCTCATCAAATCTCTTTCTATCAGCAGGCAATTGCTGATCAAAATTCGCTTCTTCTTCTATTTCGCGTGCCTCTACTGTTTCTCTTAGCTGCTCTAGAACTAGACTGAAACTTATATTGAGTCTACGCCCGAGATGTTCTAGAGCCTCTATTTCATCACGTAGAATTGATAGATCCCAACCATTCTGCTGCGCTGTTACTGTAGCTTGCTTCGCGGTCTCCGCAATGACCGCGACTTCATTCGCGTAGAAGGATTTATTCACGAATGATGCGGCGTCCGCGAGAGTTTCAATTGAGACGACGTCTATAGGCCATGCGTGGTCTATTGAAAACAATTTAATTAGGCCAGAGCGGAAACTTTGCTCCGCAAGCGAGATACGTTCTGCCGGCCAACCGCTAGACTCGACTATCCATTGCTGCAACTTATATGTGGAAAACGCAATTTCAGTGTCTCCTGGAAGTGCCTCCAGTAAGTCGAACCACCCTGATTCTGTGAGCACCCTGTTATACAGTTGCTCTTGGCGATAATCTTCTGAGTCAGCAAATGTTTCTAGCTGCAACAAATACAATAGAATTTCGGCTTTGGAAAGTTCGTCATAACTCCAAGTACGCACAGGTTTTCTTTCGTCCCATCTTTGATAGTTGAAAAGCCGTCCGGCATCGATGGCTTCGCATGCAGTTGCACTAACACGCAACTTTAGCCATAGCTCTCGGGATGCAATATCCGACCTTCGCTGCATTGCTCTGGAAATTATCTGGACCTGATTTATTGTGACCGCAGCAGATATAAGCTCTTGAATCCAATGTTGATCGATAACGACACTCTCAATTAGCTCCTCGATCGAAGGATTCTGAAATTCGACAATCAAATATGCCTTGCGTCGTTCACGGGCCGGATAACGATTGCTTATCGTAAAATTCCCTTCGAGTTGGCGAAGCGCATCCTCAAATTGAAGGCGAAAATCTACACCCGAAAGAGTTGCATTCATTTTGCGAACAGATTTCTCTAGTAGACCAATTTCAGCTTGTTTTCCGAAACTCCACAAAGCCACTAAAGCTTGACATACACCTTGAAAATTGCGTCAGGCAATGCGCCGCAACCCTGAATCAGGCCATGAAAAAGCCTGTGTTCTGGTAACTGCCTTGAACAGTCTGCGTCGCCGACGACTCTGATAAATAGAGCGATTTCTACCAGGCAGCCACGAATCTGTCGGTGCGCGCCGCGTCATGTACTGCAGCGAAATCCGAATCGAGAAGGTCAATGGGCCTTTCATTGTTCAACCAGGTATTGGGACAGGTAAACCAGGTTGCGATGCTCCACTCATCAAACGATTTGGCGAGTTCAAGCAGAACCTGGGATAACTCGGATCTGATTCTGAGATTGCGCAGTTCAAACTGGAACATGGGTATCCAAAAGGTGCCGCGCCAGGCAAAACCGAATATCCGGCGTTCTGCAATCAGACGCGCGAGACTAACTGACTCTGATGGATGACAGTCGGCCAGTAATGGAGCGAGCTCCTGACTGCTTAGCGTTCCTCCTGACGGGCGATAGGCCACCAGCATCGACACAAATCCCCTGCTGCAGGGAAGTGAGTCAAGACTGCTGTTGTAGACGGCATCTTGCTGAGCGGGCCCTTGATCATGTTCCAGATAGCGGTAAGGCGAAGTCGACAGTCTTGCAGTGTGCATGGAGTCCATTTTCAGTCCTTGGGGTAATGGATAGCTCTACGTTGAATCCGACCACGTGGATCAGAGTTCCGATCCACGTGTGGAGATTCTCCCAGATCAGGCTTTATGCCACCGCCTGCGCCTGCGAAATCGACAGAATGGAGCTGGCTTTTGCAATGTCATCCGAAGTGCCATGCACCAACAATACGTACTTGTCTACTTTCAATGCACTTTCATATTTGATGACCTGGCTTTTGGTAACGCCGATTTCACTTAACGCTGCACCCAATGCAGATACTCCACCGACCACTACAGCCCCCTCCACGCCGCCAACGAGCGTCGCGACGATCGGGCCCGCCATGGCCAGCAAGCCGATGCCGGGAATAAGAAAGACTGCCGGCGCCAGCAAGAGTCCCCAGATTCCACCCCAGAATGCGCCGGTTTTTCCCCATGCTTTGATGCGGTCGCCTTTGGTGTAGAAACCGACAGGATGTTCTTCGCTATGGTAGCCCTTGCCAATCAGGGACAGCTTGGTAACATCAAATCCGGAGCGACTAAGCAAGCGAATCGCATCTTCTGCTTCGACATGCGTGTTGAAAATGTAGTTGGGTGAGTTTTCTGTTTGCATGATGTGTCCTTAACATGTAGTAAATCGCATTAATGAAACATCAGAATCAGCGAAATCGGAACACCTGTCTGTGCGTCGACACACCGAGAAAAAGAAACGTGCAGGAATACATCCATGTCGAATTTATCTGAACTCGATCACCAAGATTTCGCTATATGTTGATACCTTTTGCGTTTGATTTTCCAGTAATGGTTTGTCGAGGCCAATGCGGCAGTGTGACGCGGCAAATATGCTGTCATAGCCGTACTCTTGGGACGCAGTCACAATCTCGTCCGATGGATTCCCGCTTTCCGTCGTATTAGCTTGGCAGGCTACTTATCTCTGCATCGCCAAAGTTATCCCCATATTTTGTGGGCAGGTCTGTAATGACCCACTAAGAACCTGCTCAGTAGATAATCCTGAAAGGACATCAAATGAGCATGGTCATGGAAGAAGAATTCAAACGTTGGACAGCCAAGC
>QFZN01001100.1_pt1 | contig 18252 bp, 16 predicted proteins | sample 1740101 | NCBI WGS metagenome assembly QFZN01 (sample SAMN09210849, study PRJNA391713) | Ciliate metagenome, whole genome shotgun sequencing project. | isolation source: combination of 50 Heterometopus sp. ciliate cells from an enrichment culture... | host: Heterometopus sp. ...
TATAAATATTATTGCCGTATTCTATATTTATATGAATTCACAGAAAAGCACTAAAAACTCTTGAGCGCAATTTTGAGGGGACGTGAAATTATTGCTAATATCGAAAAACGTAGAAAAGCAAATTTTTGACCCTGTTGATTTATGCAGCAGCAACGGGGAACTCAATCCGGACAGCATCGGCTGGGCCAGAAAGCCTCTTTTTAACTGCAACCTTTCCGGTCACTGGCCAAGAAAGAAAAAATGGAATTATTGGTGTACCGCAAATGATGAGTGTTTATTCTCAGCAACAATATCCAATATTGATTATGCGGGAATGGTGTTTATATATTTTCTGGATTATAAAACAAACAAATTCATCGAAAAGACGGTCACCACTCCCTTTGGCAAGGGTTGCCATATGCCCGACAACGTAAATGAAACCGTAATTTTCAAAAACGCGGATATGGAGCTCAGTCTCCTGCATGAGCAAAACGGCACTCATATTATTGCCTCATGTGAAAATTTCGGCGGATATCCCCTGGAAGCGGACATATTGGTAAGCCCGCCCGAGGGGAACGAAACTCTCAATGTGGTTATCCCGTGGAACAAAAAGACCTTTCAGTTCACCTCAAAACAAGAAGGGCTTCCGTCTTTCGGTTCGCTTCGCGTAGGGGATTTTCATTACAGTTTTAAGTCTGACAAAACCTTTTCGTGTCTTGATTTCGGCCGCGGCATATGGCCATATAATATATCTTGGAACTGGGCAACGGCTTCCGGTATGGTAAATGGCAGAAGGTTGGGGCTAAACCTCGGCGCAAAGTGGACGGACAATACCGGCTTGACGGAGAACGGCGTTTTTGTTGATGGTAAACTTACCAAAATCAGCGAAGATGTAGCTTTCGAATATGATGAGCAGCATTTTATGAATAACTGGGCAATTACGAGTTCTGTTTCCGATTGCGTAAATTTGAAGTTTACTCCGTTTTATGAAAGAATTGCAAAATCGAACTTGGTCATAATAAAATCCGAGGTTCATCAGATGGTCGGTTATTTCTCCGGTTACATAAAAACCGAAGCCGGAGAAACTATCAGCATAGAGCATTTGCTCGGATGCGCCGAGGCACATGTTGCGAAATGGTAATCCAATGCAATCCGACTATTCTTTTAGCTTTCAAACTTAAATAGTTATGGCAGGTATGTAGATCATCCATACCTGCCATTTCTCACGAAAAATTTTATTTATTTATAATATGAAAAATATGGACTGCACAAAACGTGTTGTATATGAAGGGAGTTGAATTGGTGTATTTATTAGGTACCGATGAATACATAAAGCACATTGTGACGCAATACAGTCAGCTCCTTCTGCGTATTGCATTTACAAGACTGAAATCTACCGCCGATGCAGAGGATGCGGTTCAGGAGGTTTTCCTGAAGCTAATAACAAAACAGCCGCAGTTTCGGGACGCAGAACATGAGAAGGCATGGCTGATCCGTACTACAATCAATCTTTCGTGTGATATGCTGAGAGCGTCATTCAGACAAAGCGTTCCGCTTTGCGATGAAATCCCGGCTCCGCAGGATGAACACTCGCTGCTCCTTTCCGCTGTACAGTCTTTGCCGGAGAAGTACAGTACAGTACTGCATCTATATTCTTGCGAAGGGTATTCCATTAAGGAAATTGCCCACATTCTAAAGCTGCCTGCGGCCACGGTCGGCACACGTCTTTCGCGTGCCAGAGCTCAGTTAAAGCTGATTCTTGAAGAGGAGGAATATGTATGAATAACACCGATTACAAAGCCGCTTTTAATTCCGTCAAATTCAGTGATAACTTTGAGCAGGATACCGAAGAGTATTTACTGCGTGCCGCAGACCTCAAAACACAAAAGGAGGATAATTATTTGAATAGACACAAATTATTGAAAACGTCCTTAATAGCTGCGGCTATGGTTATCATTCTCTCGATTTCGGCATTTGCCGTATGGAAGCTGCTGCTGCCCAAAGAAGTTGCTCAAAAGGCAGGGGACACCGCCTTGGCAGACGCGTTTGCTTCAAAGGATGCCATCACCATCGACCAGTCGGTGCAGTCTGGGGACTATACAATTACTCTGAGCGGAATAGTAAGCGGTAAAGGGCTGACCGATTATTGCGAGGATGTGCAGGCCAATAAAAGCTACATAGTAGCATCGGTTGCATATACCGATGGACGTAAGATAGCTCAGGCCGGCGAAACGGGAATAATATTTACTCCGTTGGTATCAGGCTACAAGCCTTGGCAGGTTAACGCATGGACTTTGAACGGTGCTAACAGTTCCTTCGTGTATGAAGGTGTGAACTATTTCATTTTTGAATGCTCAAATATTGAAATTTTCGCCGACCGCACCGTTTATCTTGCAGCTTATGAAGGAGACGCACCTGATTCGAGTACCTTTACATTGAGCGCAAACGGAGAAATTTCCTTTGCCGAAGGGTTCGTCGCACCTCACGCAATCTTCACTTTGCCACTTGACTCAGCAAAGGCAAACCCCGACGCCGCAAAATCGCTGTTGGAATCTATAGGAATAAAAATAGAATAGAATCTGTGCATAAGCAAAGCGCATCGCTTTTCAGAACAACGATGCGCTTCCTTTATTTCAGAAAAAACTCAGCCTCTGTTTTATTTAACCGCAGTTACTCGCCAAAGCTTACAAAACCTTTTTAACATTGTACATAGAATCGAGCACAAGCCAGTTGGGAGCAAAAAACTTGTTTATTGTCCAATAGCTGACTCCACCCAAATTGTAGGTGTCCACCAGCTTAAGCCGCGCGGAGTAGCTTCTGGCATCATCAAACCAAACCTCGTGCCTTTTTCCATCGCTGGAGTAATAATTGAAATACGGCGCCTGCGCAATGGTGTCAAACTGTATATTGGCGCCAACGCTTAAGGCAAGCAAAACAGCTCCGTCATTGGTTAGAACTCTTGCTGCCGAGCCTTTGACAAACGGGAGAGTCCAGTCGTAGCCATAGTTTGGCATACCCATAAGGATTTTTTCACTTGGAATTACGCCTGTCGCGTAATCAAGCACTTTTCGCACTTTGTCGACGGGAGCCACAGCCTCTGCCGGACCGCGGAGATAACCCCATTCGTATGTCATAAGTATTGCATAATCCACAAGTGCCCCTATTGCCGGATAGTCATGTGCCTCATACAGAAGCCCCTTTTGGTCTCCACTTGTTTTCGGAGCAAGCGCAGCCGCCACCTTATAGCCCATAGGCCGCAGGCTGTTTACCACTCTGCTGACAAAATTGACATAGTTTTGTTTGTCCTCGGGGTAAATATACTCGAAGTCAATAACCAGTCCGTAATAATTGCTTCCCTCCAGAACACTGATTACATTAGCAATCAGTGTATTCTGAGCCTGTCTGTTTGTCAGAATTTCATTCGCAATCTCACTGCTGAAACCGGAACCCTCCTCAATGTTCGTAATAACCATCATTGGGGCGACTTTCGCTGAACGCGAGGTCTGAATCAGAGCAGCGTCATCAATTCCCTTAAGGCTTCCGTCGGGTCTGACCTGATAGCTGAAAACACTGAGATATGAGAGATACGGCAGGGTACTTTGCAGGACATCCGGTGCAATGCTGGGAAATGCGAAGCCATTGACGTAAATTGATTTTATCTTTTGCGGGGGAAGAGGTATTACTATGCTTTGCCCGACCTGAAGCCTGCTGGGATTAACTCGCGGGTTGGCCGTAAGGAGTGCCTGAGGCGGTAGCCCAAAGCTTTGGGCTATGGAATACAAGGTCTGCCCCTGTTGAACAGTAAATTTTGAAAAGTCTCCCGGAATTACAATTGCCTGACCGATGACTAGGTGCTCGGGATTTTTTAGTCCATTTGCATTGATAATGGTATTTGCAGGCACTCCGTATTCCTGAGATATTTTATAAATGCTGTCTCCCTGTTTTACTACATGTATGATCAACTGATATCACGCTCCCATAACAAATAGCTGTTTATTCACAACTTATTGTATGCAAACGTCAGTAAATCTGACAGCCTTTCGCACAACAAGCCGGCACACGCGGTCAACGAGTTCCGCGTCCTCTCAGAGCTTTGCGAAAAGTTTCCTTGCTTCGGGAGAGCCTTCAATCTGCTGATAGTTTTCGGTAGGGCTGTTATATTATCTTTTGGTTTCTATATTGTGAGTCAGTGCTGCTGCTTCAAGGCTTTTCTGGGGGCCACCGTCCTCAAGTTCACCTATGGCCTCGGCGCATCGTAAGCCTTCAGAAAGTGTTTTATTCTCCGCACGTCGCCGTCAGAGTAGGCGATCATGGCGTCGATTGGCTGTCCTGCGTTTTTTACGAATTTTACACCCGTCGCCATATATTAAATCCCGCCGACCGGAATAATCAAGTCGGCGGGATTTATTAATACTAAGCCATAAAAAGTTCAACGTCCTCGTCAGCGGTGCCGATTCCGGCAATACCGAATTTTTCAATCAATACGTTCGCCACATTGGGAGACAGAAAACCCGGGAGCGTTGGGCCGAGATGAATATTCTTTACGCCGAGAGACAAAAGTGCGAGAAGCACGATTACTGCTTTCTGCTCGTACCATGCGATGTTATAGACTATCGGGAGCTTATTAATATCATCCAGCCCGAACACCTCTTTGAGCTTCAACGCAATTAGCGCGAGCGCGTATGAGTCGTTGCACTGTCCGGCATCCAGAACGCGGGGAATTCCGCCGATGTCACCTAGGTTGAGCTTGTTATAACGGTATTTTGCGCATCCGGCGGTCAGAATTACGGTGTCCTTCGGAAGATTTTCGGCAAACTCCGTATAATACCCTCTATACTTCATCCTGCCGTCGCAGCCTGCCATAACAAAGAACTTTTTTATAGCGCCGGATTTTACTGCGTCTACTACCTTGTCTGCCAGTGCAAACACCTGATTATGGGCAAAACCGCCGACTATACTACCGCTTTCGATCTCTTCTGGGGCAGGCAGGGTCTTTGCAAGCGCAATAATTTCGGAGAAGTCCTTTATGCCGTTTTCATCCGACTGGATGTTGGGGCATCCGGGATAGCCTGAAGAACCTGTTGTAAAGATTCTTTTTCTAACTTCTTCGTTTCTGGGCGGCACAATGCAGTTGGTTGTAAACAAAATCGGCCCGTGGAAGGTCTCGAATTCAGTTAGCTGCTGCCACCACGAGCCGCCGTAGTTGCCTGCGAAGTTGTCGTACTTCTTGAAGGCCGGATAGTAATGGGCGGGAAGCATCTCGCCGTGGGTATAGACATCGACGCCTGTACCCTTTGTTTGTTCCAAAAGCTGTTCGAGATCGGTCAGGTCATGGCCTGAAATCAAAATTGCGGGATTTGTCCGAACGCCGATATTTACCTCGGTAATTTCGGGATTTCCGTACTTTGATGTATTTGCCTCGTCCAGAAGCGCCATGACCTTCACGCCGTGTTCTCCTGTTTTCAGTGTCAACGCAACCAAATCATCGGCTGAGAGCGTATCGTCCAGAGTTGCCGCGAGTGCCTCATAGATAAAGGCATATATATCTGTGCTTTCTTTCCCTAGATTTTTTGCGTGCTCAGCATAGGCCGCCATGCCCTTTATTCCGTAGATCATCATTTCTCTTAAAGAGCGAACATCCTCGTTTTGTGTGGCAAGCACGCCGATTGATACCGCTTTTAACAGCATTGATGCTTTAGATTCGACTTCAAAGCTTGCCGCATCATGGAGATTTTCTGTGGAAATGCCGCTTCTAAGCTCATTTCTGATTAACAGCATTTTTCTAATCTGCTTTTCGATTGCATTATCGTCGAAGTTCGCGTTTGTAATTGTCATAAACAAGCTGCTAAGAACTTCACCGTTCGTGTCTCCGAGCTTGCTTACGTCGAGTTTACCCTTTACGACAATCTCCGAGATTCCCTTCAGCGTGTGAATCAAAACATCCTGAAGCTTTGCAACCTCCTCGGTTTTTCCGCATACCCCGCGAATTTCGCAGCCTGTCCCTTTTGCAGTTTCCTGACACTGATAGCAAAACATGCCCATTTTTATTACTCTCCTTTATTCATTAATTGGTTCAAATTCGTCTTTGCCCACGAAGCATATGGGGCAGTGCCAATCATTAGGCAAATCTTCAAAAGCTGTGCCGGGTTCGATACCGCTCTCGGGATCGCCTAGTGCGGGATCGTAGATATAACCGCAGGGAATGCATCTGTACTTTTTCATTTTGATACCTCCAATTTTTTATCTTTCTTAATCCAATATTTTCCCGTCTGTCGATATTGTCACGATCTGCCACGGAATCATCTTTCCGCTGTTGAGCAGTGCCTGCTTAACAGCGTTTTCGATTCCACCGCAGCATGGAACCTCCATGCGAACGACTGTAACGCTCTTGATGCTGTTGTTTTTAATTATTGCTGTTAGCTTTTCGCTGTAATCGGTCTCGTCAAGCTTTGGGCAGCCAATCAGTGTTATTTTGTTTTTGATAAACCTATTGTGAAAATCTCCGTAAGCATAGGCAGTGCAGTCAGCCGCGACAAGCAGGTTCGCGTCTTTGAAGTAAGGCGCATTTACAGGGGCGAGCTTAATCTGAACCGGCCATTGCGACAAGCGGCTGATATTATCATTGTTAGTCTCACAACGGGAATTATTCGTGCTGCTGTGCGGAATGCTTTTTGACTGAGTACCCGGGCAGCCGCAGGGCAGTTTCTCTTCCTTAACTTGTTCCTTGTTTTGTATCACAGCCGATTCATCGTATTCGGCGGCTTCGCGCTCCTCAAAGCTGATTGCACCTGTGGGACAGGTCGGCAGGCAATTTCCCAGACCGTCGCAATAATCGTCACGAAGCAGCTTTGCCTTTCCGTTCACAATGCCTATTGCTCCTTCATGGCAGGCATCGGCGCACAGTCCACAGCCGGTGCACTCATCTTCATTTATCTTGATTATTTTTCTAATCATATTTTTGACCATTCCTTTTCTCAAATTCAGGTTTTTCATTGACTTTATGCTTTGAGTCTACTATGCTTAAGAAAATAAGTCTGTTGGAATTACAACAAAACGGAGCTATTATGGAAAAATATTTTGAAGTTTTAAAAAATGTTGAGTTATTCGGCGGTATAGAGATATCCGATTTGGGTTCCTTATTATCCTGCTTATCGGCAAAAGCTGTAAGCTACGAAAAGGGACAGCTTGTGTTTTTGAGCGGAGAAGCAATCAACAGTTTTGGAATAGTTTTGTCCGGGCAGGTTCAGGTTTTCCATGATGATTATTACGGGAACAGAAGTATCCTGTCCTGCGTTAATCCGGGCGGACTTTTCGGAGAATCCTTTGCCTGCGCGGAAACAAAAACGCTTCCGGTCAGCGTTTTTGCAACGACCGAAAGCGAACTTTTGTTTATTGATTGTCGAAAGCTTGAATCTCCCTGTACCAGTGCCTGTGGCTTCCACACTCGATTGATTCATAACATGATGACTACGATTGCAAAGAAAAACATTGCACTTACGCAGAAAATCGAAATCACTTCCAAGCGCACGACACGCGAGAAGTTACTTTCATATCTATCTGCGGAGGCACAGAAAGTCAAAAGCAACAGCTTTTCGATTCCTTTTGACCGTCAGGAGCTTTCAGATTATCTTTCCGTCGATCGCAGCGCTATGTCCGCCGAGCTTTGCAAACTCAGGGACGATGGGATACTGAAATTCAGCAAAAATCAGTTTGAATTACTGAGTTAAATTCTTATTCTTAATTTAAACGTGAAAACCTAAAATTGGTAAAAGCTGTTCCACTTCGGCATATGAATAGATACTTTTGTACCTTCTCCGTAATTTGAGATAACGGAAATTGACAATCCCAATTTTCTCGCTAGTTTTTGGCTTAAATACAGCCCTATACCGGTTGAAGAATTATATCTTCGTCCGTTGAACCCTGTAAAGTTTTTATCAAAGACGCGGTCTATGTCTTCAGGCTTGATACCCACTCCGAAATCCGCAACAATCAGGACACATTCTTTTTCTGTCTGCTCCGTAAATATTCTTATCTCCCCGCCCTGAAAAGAATATTTGATTGCGTTGTCCAGAATCTGTTTGATAATAAAACCAAGCCATTTTTCATCGGTATCGATTCTGATATCCGGTTTTTCAATACTTAGTTTAATGCTTTTTCTCGTTATGCTGGAATACTCTCTTTTAATACATTCTTTTACGACTTCATTGAGGCTGACACTGCTGATAACATAGTCCTTTGCAAAATCGCCTGACCTAGAATAAAACAAGGTCATCTGGACAAAGTCCTCAATCTTGTTCAGTTCGTCCTCAAGACTATAAAGTACTGATTCGGTAGGTTCATTAAGGCTGTTCTCAATGATAAGTTTTGATGCCGCGATGGGCGTTTTGATTTCATGTACCCACGTCGTTACGAATTCAAGATTCTCTGCGCTTTTCAAGCTGTATTCAGTAAGCTTGTAGTTTGCTTCCTGATAGAGCTTCCTAATAAGCTCATTATATAGCCGCTGTTCCTCAGTCCTAGGGCTCGGAAGTGAATTTACCCAATCCAGGCTTTGAGCAAATGCAATTTCTTTTAAGTCTCCGCAGTGCTTCTTTTTTCTCTGATAATCGAACGTCAGGTAGATTAAGAACAAAGTAAAAGAAACCTCGACGACATAAAACCCGTTGGATTTGAAAATGTCGGCCGATTCTCCCATATATATAACTGCCCCTGTAAACGAAACCGTTAAGGAATATAACAGAATCAGCAATTTGTTGTCCCAAATATACTTGGAGAACTTCATACCATATACCCCAGTTTCTTTTTTGTCTCTATGTAATCGTCCATTCCAATACTGTTCAGCTTTTTCCTAAGCCTGGTAATATTTACCGTGAGCGTGTTGTCATCTATAAAATACGCTTCCTTCCAAAGATTACGCATTATTCTTTCGCGGCTGACAGTGTTTCCTCGATTTTTCATAAGAAGAGAAAGTATCTGCGCTTCGTTTTTTGTCAGTTCTAAATCATCGCCGTTGGCAGAAACAAAACCGCTGCCAATGTTCAGTATCAGCCCCTTATGAGAAATAATATCAATCTGGCAATTATCATAGGAATACGTCCTTCGCAGAAGACTCCCAATCTTTGCAAGCAGCAGGTCCATCGAAAACGGCTTCACGATGTAGTCGTCCCCACCCATGTTTGTTGCTATGATTATATCCATATCCTCGCATTTCGAGGATATGAAAATCACCGGCACCTTTGAAATCAGCCGTATCTTCCCGCACCAATAATACCCATCGTAATGCGGCAGTATGATGTCCATCAGAACAAGGTCTGGCGTGTATTCTGCAAACTCTGGCATAATGTCATCAAATTGCTTTGCAGCTATGCATGTGAAGCCCGCTGATGTGAGGCTGCTTACGATTATATCCGCGATTTGTGCGTCGTCTTCAACAACAAGAATTTTTAACATAGAACCTCCGTCCGTGCCCTGCGGGATATGCCGTTGACCCCCATGGAAAATGGGGTTAAACGGCATATCACGGCTGCCATTTTTCGGCAGCGGTACACGCCTTTGTATTTAAACTTTTTTCCAGACAATATTCAAGTAGCTGCTTACGGTAAGCCTGTAATAGAAATAGTATATAAGAATATAAACGGCGCATATGCAGGCCTCCTGAAGATAGGCCCATGCGACTTCTTCGGCGACAAACATCATGGCGTTATTATAGGCTATCATGGCAAAGACCGAATGCAGCAGACCCACGAGCAATGGCATGCCAAATACGACTGCAAGCTGCTTTGAGATGGAACGCTTGACTTCAAGCCTTTTCATGCCCGTTTTTTTCAAAATATCATAACGTCCGACTTCCTCCTCAGCTTCAATAATCTGCTTATAGTACATTATACTGCCGGAAGCCAGCAGGAAGAGTATTCCAAGAAACGTACCAATGAACAGATATGCGCCATACTGTGTATAAATACTGCTGTTCAGCTCATAGGTGTTCAAATTATTGATTCCTATAGTTTTCTTCACCTCCGCGTTTTCCGGAATAATCTTATCCAACGCCTCAACTGTCTTTTTGGAGTTCATTGGATCATCGAACACCAGGCCCATAAAGGATACCGTATCTTCTTTGCTCGCGCTTTCCATGAACTCATGGTAAGCCTCGTCGTTGAGCACAATTGTAGTCTTTCTGATAAATTTGAAAACACCCAGATATTTATGCATCGACACTCCTGTGATATCAAAGTTTCCGGATTTTTCGGTCGTTTTGAGTCTTACCTTCTGGCCGCTTAAATCTTTGCAGTATGTCGTATCCATATTGCCGTCGATAAAGAAACATTCATCATTTTTCAAGTCAATATCAAAATCCGTTCGCTGATTATTAAATTCCCCTTTTTTAACATTTAGATCTTTTATGATATTCTTGTAGTCGCTTGCGGAAATAATATAGGCATCGAATGGGTCCCCTATTGAAAACATTTGCGTCGGGATTTCTCCCCCGGAAGAATCGTGCGTTGTGTCCTTTGCATAAAGGGGAGTCTCACAAGTTGCGTTTATCAAAGTAAACCTGCTTGACGAGGCAAGCTTAACCTCCCCTGTATTATTAATTGCCTCGACGACTTTTTCATATTGTGTGTCGTCCACATTGTAGCTCAGATATGAATATGGGGTATAAAGGGAGCCCGCCTTTGCAAAACCGTTATACATCACGAAGGTTGCGCTTATCATTGTAACCGTGATTGCGCTCAGTACAGCAATAATACCGAGCATACCCGAGTTTGCCTTAATACGGTATGCTATCTGAGACAAGCTTATAAAATTCGTTGATCTGAAGTAAATTCTTTTATTCTTTTTTAGCTTCACTACAACCATCGGGATAAAATTACCGAAGAACAGGGCCGTGCCAAGCACAACCAGCACGATAACAAGAGCAGCGGAAGGAAGCTGCTTGAGACCACCCTTGTTGAAGTCTATTGACAGAGCGTATACATAACCCGCAGTGAGAATCACAACAGACAGTATCCCGCCAAGTAAGGAATACTTCGGAATCGTTTCTCCTTCCTTGCCCGCGGACAGAAGATCTATCAGTTTGAACCGATATATAACGGAATATGCATTGAGTGAATTTATTACGAAAATAATGAGAAACGCAATAATCGTTATCGCTACTGCTTCCCACCGGATACCTGGATCCACCTTAGGTATCTGCTTCATCAGATTAAACATTATCATACTGAAAAAGCGCGACAACAGGGTTCCCAGAAATATGCCTCCGGCAATCGCTATCAGCCCTATGAAAATGTTTGCATAGAACAGCATTCTTCCTATCTGACGTTTTTTCATTCCTAGAAGTGAATAGATTGCTATTTCCTTCTTGCGGGTTTTGACAAAAAAGTTGTTTGCATAGAAAATGAATACCGAAGAAAACACCAACACAGCAACCGCTGAAATTTTAAACAGGAGCGCCATCTTTCCCGCTCCGAACCTGAACTGGGAAAACTGAGGGTTAAAATACATCGAGCAGAATATGCTGAAAACAGTCACGGCAAATACGGCGCTGACAAGATAGATGGAGTAGCTGCCGAACTTTTTGCGGATATTGTTCAACGCAAGATTATAGAAGCTCATTGCTGTCACCTCCCATAGAAGACAGCACCTTGAGTATCTGATCAAAAAAGGCCTTCCTGTTCCCTGGGTTGTAAATCTCCATAAAGAGAGTCCCGTCTTTAATGAAAATAATTCTTTTGCAAAAACTTGCCGCGAAAGCGTCATGTGTCACAAGTAAAATAGTGGCCGAATTATTTTCGTTCAGACTTTGCATACATTGCAGTAAATCCCTTGATGATTTTGAATCCAGAGCTCCTGTTGGCTCGTCCGCAAGTATCAGCTCGGGAGAGTTTGCAATTGCCCTTGCCGCCGCCGCTCTTTGTCTTTGACCGCCCGAAACCTCGTAAGGGTATTTATTAAGAATGTCATCAATTCCGAGATTTACAGAAATGCTATGAGTCACAGTTTCAATTTGCTTTACCTTCTTTTTCGACAGGATCAAAGGAAGTGCAATGTTTTCTTCCAGAGTAAGCGTATCAAGAAGATTGTAGTCCTGAAATATGAAGCCCAGCTTGCTTCTTCTGAAATCGGAAAGCTCAGGTTCCCTGATACGGCTGATATCCTGACCGCCAATATAGATATTGCCCGCTGTTACGGTATCGATTGTTGCAATCACATTTAAAAGAGTTGATTTGCCTGCGCCTGATGGCCCCATAATTCCTACGAATTCGCCCTTTTCAATCTCAAAACTTACCCCGTTTAAGGCTGTTGATGTACTTCCTCCATGCTTTGATCCATATATCTTTTTAACGTTATTCACTTTTAATACCGACATAGTAAAACCTCCAACTTTGATATTACATAGAGTTTGCTATTAAATCTTACTTGCTGCCATCGATTACCCTTACATTAGCGCCTGCTTTGCCTTACATTTTCGAAAGGTAACTGGTTCAAATCAATCGCATAGAGTAACGCTTTAAGAATATGCTTATGATGCATTTTGTTGAAATAGGCAATAATGAGGCGCACATTCAAGGCTTATTTAGCAAGCGTGGCAAGTTGACTCGAAGGGTCTAGTAAACAATATTTAACAGGTTCTATATTGCAATGGATGGATTGAAAACGTGATCCGTCAACAACTCTCTTTGAATTATTTAGCATTTCGGATAACACGGCAGGCAGCACGGGAATAATCCTGTGCTGCCTGTCTGGTATTTTACTATTCATGGGTATAATTGTTCGAACTGACTATAAAAAGTTTATCCCTGAAAGTATGCAATGTGGTAGGAAACGGGGATAAAGAACCTTGTCTGATCTTGGGTAAGGCTTATCGGAGGATTAATGTTTCAAGTCGGCAGTGCGATTTTTAATAAAAGTATTGAGTAATGATTATTAAATGTAGTATAATATGCATTATTATGTAATTGTATACATTTTCGTGTTTTTTGTCGTATTTTTGTCGAATTTTGTAACAATTTGTCAAAATAATGAAATTTTTTAAATAACTGTATAGGGAGATGTACGGTGGTTAGGAAAAACTGGTTTTCATATGTAGTGATTGCCCTGTTTGAGGCCGGTATGTTTTTCGCCCTCTTGGGAGGAATATGGATTGTAGGGGACAGTGAACAACTGCCGTATCTTGTGAAAGGCGGTATAGTTCTGTCTCTTGCCGTGCTTTGGCTTCTTTTCAGCGGAGCGTTGGCTGTTTTTGCAAAAATCAGAACACATTCGCACTTACGTATGAAGGGACGCGGTTGGCTGGCCGCAGAGCTCGTAATCGTCACGGCACTGATAGCGGCCGGAACCTATTTGCGCCTTTGGGTCATACAAAACCTCCCCATGCAGCCTTTGTCTGACTTCAAGACTTATTACGAAATTGCCGACATGCTTTCAAGAGGCACCCTGCTGAGCGAGGGCGCAGGATATTGCGATTATATTGCACAGTTCCCACATGTAATTGGCTTCCCATTCGTACTTTCTACGATCTTTAGAGTAACGGGAAAATCAGTTGAGGTGGGGCAATTTTTTGAGCTTTTTGTTTCATGTGTCAACATACTGCTGGTATACCTGCTCGCGCGAAGCCTAAGAGGGCGCTTGGCTGGCCTTATTGCCGCCACGCTTGAAGCATTCTGGCCGTCACAGATCTTTTATGCGAACCAAATTTCCTCGGAGCCTGTTTTTACTTTAATGATACTTGTATGCTTACTTCTCGCCGCCCACCTGCTTAAAGAGAGGAGCAGCGTAAAGTGGGGACAGCAGTACGTACTGTATGTTCTTCTGGGAGTCCTCCTGGCGCTCTCCTCTGCATTGAGGCCTCTCGGGATAATCATACTGGTGGCAATACTCATATGTATCCTTTGCTCAGGTGGATACATAAAGTCGCCGAATTTAACATCGGCCAACAAGAATATCCTGGAAAAGGGCTGGATGAGGGCGCTTGTTGTTCTTTTTGCGTTTATGCTGTGTTCAAGCGCAACTAAGTCTTGCATAGCAAGCACTATAGACCGGCAGCCTGCAAGCTCAACCTCATCCTTCGGCTACAATCTCCTCGTTGGCATGAACATCGATTCGATTGGAACTTGGGATCAGAGCGATTCGACGCTGTTTTCCGATACCTTTAAGGCAACAGGGAGCGCGGATTCAGCGCACCAGGCATGCCTCAGCCTCGCGATACAGAGGATGGAGGAAAATCCAATCGGAATACTAAATCTTATGGCTGAGAAGTACTTTTACCTGTGGCGATTCGACGACTACGGCATACAGTGGAACCTGCTGTTCATGGATCAGCAGGGCACCCTTACTCCGGAGCTAAAGAACATGCTGAACAATTTCCTTTTTATTAATGATATTTATTACATATTTGTTTTATCAATAGCGGCAATTGCCGGATTTTTCCTCTGGAGACGGAGAAAAGGGAGCCGCGTTCAGATGCTTATGCTGATCTTCCTTGGAACTGCAACAGCACACCTTTTCATGGAGAGCCAGAACAGATATCTCTATCATGTACTGCCGATTTTCGCGGTGATGGCCGCCGTTGGAATTGCAGAGCAATATGATGTGATAAGAAATCATAAGCTGGCAGCTATCGGAGAACAGCTAAGCGGGGCCATTGAAACGAAACTGGCCGCAGAAAAGCTTGAATTCGAAGCCGTACATTCGGAAATACCGGAGATGTTCGATATAGTTGAGGCTATAAAGGCGGGGCATGTGACGGTAAGTGTATCTGAGGCATATCTAACGGAAAAACCTGATGAAAGCGCTGATGAAAACCAAGAAAAAGGCAGCGGGATTTCGGTAAAAAAAGAATTGGTCGGTGAAGTGAGATAATGACTAAGTTGCGAAGGCTCGAAAGAATATGCATGATAGGTCTCATCTGCGCTCTCGTCGTGATGGCTGCGCTGCTTGCCGTGAATTTTCTTCCATCTGTATCTAACTTGTTCGGAAAAGATGCCGATAAAAGTGAGACTACCGCCACATCCAAGCTCATGCAGGCCTCAGATCTGGATCCGCAAAACTGCCATATTTCCAGAGAAGTACCTGATATCACGCTCTGGCAGAAGGACGGAAGTACGGTAAGCCTCAGTTCACTCAAAGGGAGGGTGACTGTTCTCACATTCTGGGCAAGCTGGTGCCCGCACTGCCAGAAGTATCTTGAACAATCCCAAGCAATATCCAATACTGTTTCGAAATATGCAAATGTTTCGTATTACCTTGTGGACAAAACCGACGGCACAAAGGAGACCGAAACCTCTGCAGAGCAGTATCTCTCAAGCCACGGTGTATCTCTAGCATCACTTTATGACAACGACTTAGCCGCATACAACAAGCTTGGCCTGCGGAGGATACCGACGACCCTCGTTATTGACGAGAACGGTATTCTGAGAGGATGCATGACCAATGATAACTGGGACCCGCAGGAGCTGGAGAAATTGAAAGAAAAGGCGGATCTTGGCGGCAGTAACGGTGTTTCGAATTTTATCTTAAGCAAAATGACGGACGGCAGCGGCTCTGTCAGAACATGCTATTTGAATGATAGCAGCCAGTCACCGACGGGCGGCGATGTCATCAGTGAATCACAGGGCCTTATGATGGAGTATGCCGTATCTTCAGGAAACAAGGAGCTCTTTGAAAAAACATGGAAGTTTACTACTGATAACATGCTGAACGATCCCCTCGCGTCATGGATGCTTTCGGACGGAAAGCCGGCAAGAGTGAACGCCGCACTGGACGACCTCCGGATATACGATGCACTCTATAGCGCTAACGCACTATGGGGCGGATATGACGCTGAACTGTCGACATACGGGAACAGCCTTTTAAAATACAACACCAACAACGGTACGCTCGTCAATTTCTATGATTTCCAGCACATGAAAAAAGCCTCCGTGCTTTCGCTCTGCTATGCTGATTTTGCAAGCCTTTCGGAGCTCGCCGAACTTAACCCGGACAAATGGCAGAACATTTATGACAACTGCGCGAAGATTGTCGAAAGCGGTATTATTAGTGACGCGTTCCCTTGGTACTACAGCCAGTATGATTGTAGCAAGAACCAGTATCTGAAAGACGATATAAACAGTGCGGAAGAACTGCAGACCATGCTTTCTCTGGCTCGGATTGGCCAGCTTCCGACGGAAACGTTGGAGTGGCTGAAAACCGCTCTTGACGGCGAAGGTATTTACGGCCGCTATACGGTCGGCGGAGATGTCGTCTCAGGTTACAAATACGAATCCACCGCCGTCTATGCAATGGTCGCACAGATTGCTTACGTTATAGGGGACGATGACCTCGCAGCCAAAGCCATCAAGCGGATGGAAAAAATGCAGATAACTTCCGGAGATTTGAGCGGGGCGTTTGGAAACGCCGACGGAAGCGGCATATATTCGTTCGACCAGTTTATGGCACTTCAGGCATACGAAGATATGGAGAACTGGAAGATTGGGAACTGAAGACAAAGATAAGTTTTTATTCAAGCTGATACGCCGCGCTACGGCAGCACTCAATATTGTCCAAAGAGGTATCGAAAAAATCAACACTTCTATGGGCGAAAGGTTCTCCGCTTCCCGGTTCGCTTTTCTGGCAGTTATAGTGATGGCCGGAATACTGCTTTTTACAATCACGATTCCTCCGTTTATCGGGATGTCAGATGACGGCTCCTTTTCCCGCATTATGAATTCAGTCGGCATATTCCATTACAATGACGCACCGGACAACCTGTATTTCAATTATTATGTACGGAATTACGAGGTTCTGCCATTACAAGCCACCAATGTGGCACATACCAGCCTTCTGTTTTTTATCCGCATCGCTCTTTTTTTTAATACTCTTTTCGGCAGCGGTTCCAATTTCGACATGCGATTTATGGGTCTTGTCTACGCGCTGATGTTTCTTCCCGCAATCTACATGATAGTGAAACAATCGGTTTTGCAGACCGGGAATTTTACCGAGAGCTTTATCGTCGTGGCACTTGGTATCCTGATATTCGGCGATGTTACCTATTGTGCTTATTTCTGCTCTTTTTATAAGGAGCCCCTTATGTTCGTGTGTGCTTTGCTGTGTATGGGGGCACTTATGTCGATGCGCTCAGAAGGGCCGGATGTGCTCCGAATACTTGTGTTCATTGGGGCAGGAGTGGCGCTCACACTTGTGAAGAAGCAATGCTCGCTAATAGGTTTTTTGCTCGCCCTGATGTCTATGAGGCTGTTTTTCGTAAAAAAGGATGTAACCTGGCGGACTCTTTGCATTGCAGGAGCTATTACACTGCTGGTATGCACAGGCCTGTCCTTTTTCTACGTCGACTCAGACTTTACAATAGAAAGTAAATACAACGCAATGACGCGTGGAGTCCTTCTCGAGTCCAAGGACCCTGCAAAGACTCTCGATGAATTTGGTATCGACCCTTCATATGAGATACTGGCGGACACCAGTGCATACGCCGCCCCGCCGATAGTAAAGGCCGACGATCATGTATTAAACAGTGGTTTTTACGACAAGTATAATTCCCTGTCGATATTGATTTATTACATGAAACACCCGGGCTCAATGCTGGGTATGCTCGACATTTCAGTCAAAGCGTCCATGGAGTCGGAGAGAGGCTACAGCGGCAATTACGAAAAATCCGCTGGAAAGTCTCCAATGGCAAAAAGCTTTTTCTGGACGGCATGGAGCCAGTTCAAATCCGGCGCAGCACCCCACACACTAGGCTTTCTCCTGGTTCTCGCCATCGCTATATTACTTCTGTATATGCGTCGGTTGATGCGCTCCACCGCGGGCCGCGACAGCAGAGGAACGCTGGCCTTCGTCACTCTGGCTCTTACACTTGCTATTGGCCTCTCACAGGCTATAGCGGCTATAGTGGAAAGTGGCGATGGAGATATACAAAAGCAGTCGTTCCTGCTTGGAATCGCGATAGATTTGGTAAGCTACTACCTTATCGCGGAAGTCATCCACAGGACAAATATTTTCTCAGGTAAAGCACTGGCAAAAAAATAAAGAAAGGCTATGAGGGCGTTCCGATAACGGTCGTTTCTTCGCAGATTATGAAAAAACAAGGCACGGATTTATTTGTCCAGGACATTTCAATAATTACGTTTCTGGCAACCATTTTTGCTTCAATTCTTCTGGTGGGAAGTTCTGATTCCACAAGGATGCTCGAGAACTATCTGATGTTGCTCGGGATGTTCACGGGCTGCATTCTTTCGTCGCTCAGCTACACGCCCACGGCCATTGTAATTGTCACAGTGC
>QFZN01001196.1_pt1 | contig 18168 bp, 21 predicted proteins | sample 1740101 | NCBI WGS metagenome assembly QFZN01 (sample SAMN09210849, study PRJNA391713) | Ciliate metagenome, whole genome shotgun sequencing project. | isolation source: combination of 50 Heterometopus sp. ciliate cells from an enrichment culture... | host: Heterometopus sp. ...
CCCCAAAACCCCAACACCCCAAAACCCCATAACGCAAGAACAACCTTCAGAGCCGCGAAAAGGATCTCAAACTCAAACCGCAGACAGAGTAAGGGAGGACGATATCCGCATTATCTCCGAGTTAGCTCAATACACTCCGCACAGTGCACACAGGAAAAACATATAAATCGCCGCGTCCGTTGCCAGGTTCCACGCCAGCGACTACGGTTTTTGTTCGTGCATCTTCCTTACTAATATCGATATGTGTCCGGCTAGGTTCTTTATTGTGCGGGCGAAGTGCAGCACTGGAGACTGCTCCTCGATGTCCTCCTCCTCCTCGGCTTTGAGCTTCCGAGGAAGACCGGAGTAGATGTAGTAGCCAACTATCGGCGCGTCGAGGATCAGGAACAGCGTGAACATTGACATCGAGCACTGGTAAATCGTTTTCATCACTAAACGTTCGCCTCTGCTGATAATGTGCTTACTTGGCAGCTGGTTCCTGTCGGCCAGATATGTAAGAAGACTCCAAACGAGAGCGAAGAAGGTGCGTATAAGAAGAATGGTCTAGTGCAGGAGAAATGAAAGGGATACGCGCTTGGCTCGCTTGATTGGAGCTTGGTCCTCGTCCTTGATCGCTTTGGGGTCCGTGCCAGCGTCTTTGGCAGATGCTGCGGGCTGGTCGTTCTTGATTTCGGTATTGGCGGCTTTCTCGGTCATCTTTGCTGCGCCTGTTTATTATCTCGCATTTCGTTTGCGAATAAGAGTATGCTTAAAATAGCTTTGTCCTTCGCATGATGGTACTGCTGATGCGAGCATTAAATCTAGCTACGGCGAAATTATGCATAAATCATAATAACAAATGAGCAGAAGAGTTGTGGTCACGGGCCTTGGCGCGGTCACCAGCATAGGAACCACTGTCGAATCGACATGGAACGCTCTGCTCCGCGGGGTTTCGGGGGCGGTCCACATCGACTCGCAGCCAGACTTCAGCCGTCTCACCTTTCGCAGCACGCCCACCTACGCGGCGCCCATTCCGAACCCGCGCGACTACATAGAGAGGTTCCACGTCGCGCCGCTGGTATCGGCCAACACGCTGTTCTACGCGCTGACCCTCGCGGCCGCCCAGGAGGCGATTGGAGACAGTCGGCTCGATGTGACCAAGCTGTCTGAGAGTGACAGATACAGGAGCGGCGTGGCGATCGGCACCGCGGCCTCCGACAAGCCCGAGATGGAAAGAACGCTGCTTGAGGCGGTGAAGAAAGGCTACACGTACATGAACAAGATGTCGCTCACACAGGTCCTGCCCAACTTCGCTGGCTCCCTCCTCTGCATCAAGTACGGTCTTAAGGGATACAGCATAACCCCGGTGACCGCCTGCGCCTCAGGACTCCAGGCAATCGGAGAAGGCTACCGAGCGATCAAGGACGGGCTGGCGGAACGCATGCTAGTTGGTGGGGCGGAACACTCGGTTTCACCATATGTGGTCCAAGCCTTCGCCTCGCTCCGAGCCCTCTCCTTGCGGCACTCTGCAGACCCAACCAAGGCCTCCAAGCCGTTTGACAAGGCGCGGGATGGCTTCGTCTTGGGCGAAGGCGCCGGTGTTCTCGTTCTGGAGGTAACAGGACACATTAGCGCACGCATAGGATCTGGACTCAGCGAGACGCAGGGACGCAAAAATATACTGCGAGGTCTGCGGCTACTCTGTCACCAGTACTGGTCCATCATGAATCAGAAATAGACGACGGATACCACCTCACAAAGCCGCGACCCAACGGAGAAGGGCTGTATCACGCGATAAAAGCGGTGCTGCGGCAGGCAAACATGACTGCGGGGGATATAGACACGGTCAATGCACATGCGGCGTCCACGGTTGCGGGGGACGAGGGCGAGATCCGAGCACTTGAACGGATATTCGGGGACCCGCAGATGTATGCCAAGAAATGGTTGCTAAATGATGCAGCCGAACCGAAATTGGACAAGCGGCTGATGAGTCGGGTCTGTGTAACCTCAAACAAAGGACACATCGGACATACGCTGGGCGCGGCGGGGGCGATCGAGTCGATCCTGGCGATAGTTTCGATGGAACGCGGGGTGATCCCGTTCACGCTGAACCTCGAGGATCCGATCATGACCGGACTGCAGCTGGTGCGCAGGTCTAGCGGATCTGCCAAGCGGGATGTGAGGTGTGTGCTCAAGGAGAGCATGGCATTTGGCGGGACCAACGCCTGTGTAATCTTCAAAAAGATGTGATCATTGATACTGATATATGCACATGCGCGAGTTACGAAATTAAAGCGGATATGTATATGTGTTCGTATGTTAATTAGCACAGCTACGACCGCTTCCCAATCTTTATCGCCGAAACGTTCATGTAGATCGGAAGGCCGTACTTGCGCTTAACCGCCTGGAGAGAGCTCCGGCCGGCGGACTGCATGATGGCGGCCAGCTCTTTGGCACATTGCTTCAACGCCACCTCCTTGTACCCGATCTTCTCCCCCATTTTCGCATCCCACTCGAGGTCCTTGTTGATCAGTCTGTTGGCGAAATATAGTGCCGCCGCTGCACGTTGTGAAGGTCTGTGCTTCACAAGTCGGTACTCCACCAGCGCCAGCTCTATTAGATAGAGGGCCAGATTGTGGGTCCGCGGATTGGCGCCTAGCCGTTTGGAGTAGTTCTGGAGGAAGCGGAGGCTCGAGGGGGCATTGAACTCGAACCCGAGCTCACGAAGCATCTGCTGTTCCATCTCTATCACCTCGTCCTTCGTGTAAGCGTTGTCAGCGATGTAAACGAAGTCCTTTATCTCCGGCGGATAGATCTCCTCATACTTCGAGGCAATGAGCATAGAAGTGATGCCAACCAACTGGAGCTTCTGCCGACTCACGGTGGTCCGCTCAAGGAATCTATCGAGGATATTCACAGCGAGGAACAACGTCTCGTGAAAAAGCTTGAACTTGAGGTGCACGTCCACTATCCAGTCCACCAGTATTGCCCGCATCTTCTCGTTTATGTCCGGCTGGGAGACCATGTAGTTTGGCTTGACGCAATACTTGGTCTCGATGCTGCGAGTGTGCTGCTCGATCTCATCCAGGTACTCAGTGCACTCCTGCGGATTTGTGTCGGCAGATTCCACTGCTGCTGAGATAATAGGCTGGACCTTGGCGGGCTGCGGCTTGTCGAATTTCCCGAGCTGAAAGCCCAGCTTCTGCGGGAGGTTCGAAATGTTTCGTCCGAAGGCGCGGTACTGTTCCATTGCGGGCTTGGAGCTGACAGAGAGGTTGGGCTGCAGCGAGTTGCCTGCGATGTTGGCGCCTGCAATCATCTTCTGTCTCAATCTAGTAATTATATTATAGTTGCCGTTAAATAATTATTCAACACTCGACAACACAATTTTGAATTCAAAATTGCAGCTACGCTCCCCACTATTCCGTACCTCTTGTGACCTTCTCCCAGCCACCTGCGCCGCAAAGTTACTCATGTATTTAATCAGAACATCGCGATAGTTTAAAAGAAAATAGCGAGGAAAGAATGCAAGATCCACAGCTAGCGGCCATGATGTCCACAATGAACCCGCAGCAGCAGCAGATGTTCATGCAACAGATGCAGCAAATGCAAATGTCCTCTTACATGACCAACCAGTACTCCGCTCCTCCTGCCTCTTCCATGCAATATTCCACCAACAGCATGTTTCCGCCTTCCTCCGCCCCAATCACAAAGCCTTATTCAAAACCACCGGCTGAGCCCGCGCCCACTGCGCCGCCGAAGCGGGGGAAGCTTGCGGTTAAACTCAAGCCGGAAGAAAGGGGCACGTATTCCAGCATGTACGACCTCGCCTGCCCTACCGGGACCAGCAAAATTGAGGGGAAAGATGCCGTCGCATTTCTCCGAAGGTCTGGCCTGCCTAAGGATGTGCTAAAACAAATATGGGAGATTTCTGCCAAGTCAAACGCATCCTCTCTGGTCAGGGACGAGTTCTACATCGCTCTGCGGCTTGTTGCTCTGGCCCAGGCTGACAAAGAGGTCAGCGAACGGGCCATTATGATCGACATCGATGCGCCGCTCCCGAGGTTCGACGCCCCCGCAGGAAGCTACGAGAACTCGCCCGCCCACGTCCCCGACTACGCTGCGGCTCCGTCTCCATCCGGAGGCCCGGACGAGGAAAAGTACGCGATCTCCGACCCGGATCTCCAGCGTTACCTCAAACTGTACAACAGCATGGACAAGGAGCAGCGAGGCTTCCTCGACTCCGACCAGATGAAGCTTTTGCTACAGAAGACACACCTGCCGGCCGAAGTTACGGGGACGCTGTGGAATGTTTGCGACGAGCAGGGAACCGGGAGCTTTCCCAAGCCGGTGGCCATTATCGCAATCCACTTCTCCGTCCTGTCTCTTCGCAAGGTTCCGCTCCCCCGTTCGATCCCGGAAGAGCTGAAGCGCAAGGTGTTTTCTCAGCTAGGGGGCGGTCCTGCTAAACCCGCTGCAGGGAACACGGTTGCCGCCAGGACTGCGGCTAGCATGATGGAAGCATTCGGCCAGCCAGGAGGCAGCGGACCAGCTGCGGCGTAAGCTTGATTGAAACGAAGGATATAGAAATGTGCCAGCAAGTGCAAAGGTGGCGGCTGGGACTGGAGGAGACGACCTCGCGTCCTTAATTAAGAGGGCGATCGAGACCCGCAGGACGGAACTGCAGGAGTCACGCCAGGAGGAATCCGAGACGGCCGCAAGACTTGAAGCAATGCGCGAACGCAATCGCCTCCTCGGGGCGCAGCTGCAGAAAATGCGCGACGACCTCGCCGCGCTCCAGCGGGCCACAGGGCGACCCGCAGCTGCTCCGCAGCCGATGGCAGGAAGGCCTGGGGCCACGACGGCGAGCAATGGTGCGGCTATGGCGAGGGGCGGCGGCGGAGATGCCTTCGACTTCTCGTAATCGTGCTAGCGATGTCAGATGCGATGATATTCCCGTACTGATGATGCGACAGATGGGTTCGGAACTAATTTGCCTGCACGCGAGAAGCAATAGCGTAATATCGTAATTTTGTTCCATATAATCGATTCAAAAGGGCAACTAATAATAGTACCCGGACAAAATGGAAGAGCAGCCAGTACCAGCGTTAAATCAGGTGGTTCCGGCGCCGGCCCCCGAGGTCCCAGCCGCGAATCCGCCCAATGACGAGCCTCAGGTCGAGGGCGAGTTCGAAAAGGAGGAAAAGGTAGCCGAGCAGCAGGACCAATCCCAGTCCAAACTCTCAAAGAGCAAGGAGGTTATGCGCAACGTGATGGTCAACGACTACGCATCGAAGCAGGTAACGGGACGGGGGACGAACCTCTGAGTAGCAATTCGGCGATACAGGCGCAGAGGCCAACAAGAACGCGAGGCGTTACGTGGAGACGCAGTTCATCCCGGTGGATCTGGCGCGGACCCAGATCGTAAAAATGGAGGACGACATGAAGAAGATGCACGAGCGTCATGTCAAACTAATGAAGGACGTCGACGAGAACTACAAACTAATCGAGGAGGAGACCCAGGAGCACTTCTCAGAGTTCCTCGAGAAGTGGAAGCTGCTGGCCAAGAGCAAGATCGATCAGTATAAGTCGGCGTTCAGCGCGATCAAGTCGGAGAAGGAGGACATACAGAACAGACTGCAGGCGATAGTAACGGACCTGCAGGAGAAGAACAAGAAGCTGGTTGAGGACTACGAGAAGCTGCTCGAAAAGTACCACAAGGACATCGACTCCGAGAAGAAGCAACATAAGGGCAAGGTCGAACTCATGGAGTCTACCTACGAAGAGGAGCTCTCCAAGCTACGGCAAGAAAAGATCGAGCTCGAAGGTCTCCTTGAGGCCATGAAGTCGCAGAAGGAAAGCTACGAACAGAAGACCCAGGAGCTCCGGCAGAAGCTGAAGGAGAAGGAGGTCGTAAAGCGTGACCAGTACCATACCTTGGTCGAACGTTTCGCCCAGGACTCTGCCATCCTTGTTATGCAGCACGTTGTCGACGAGGTCGAACTCCGCGATGGCCAGACCCTTGCTGACCACGTTAGTCGCAGCCAGAAGAAGGAGATTGAGTCGCTGAGACAGAACGTGATCAGGCTCGAGAGAGAGAAGGAGGTGCTGCGAGAACAGGTGAAGCGGGTATCGAATGTGGGCGGGATGGACACATCAAAGGCCATGAGCAAGAAATCGACAGTGAAACAGGTGGGCGCCCTCCCTGGGGACGAGTCCAGTGTCTTTGCCGCAGCCACTGTTGGCGCCGCTCTGGCTCTAGGCGACCATAAGAAATATGAGGAGCTGGTGATCGAGAAGCACAGACTGATAAAGAGGATCCAGGCGTGGAAAGCGGAGTTCGAGAAGAAGGAGGGCCGCAAATGCGAGAAGGCCGACTGCGAGCCCATTCGCAACCTTTACCGAGACCTCAAGCGTCTCAACGAGCAACTCATGGAACTCCGCGGCCAGAAGCCCGAGGAGGCCTCCGGCATAAACGACAGCATAGTGTCGCTGGGGTCGGAGGGCGGGAGAAGCAAGAGTCTAAGTCCGAGGAGCAAGGGAAGGCAGACACCTAACGACCGCTCGTTCACCGCGGCTGCGGGGTCCATGGCGGAGGCTGAGGAGCTCCGGCAGGAAAACCGCAACCTCAAGGACGAGCTGCAGAAGCTTCGGCTGCTCATGGCGGAGGAGCGACAGAAGATAACCGAGAGCGACACCGTGAAGCAGCTCACCAAGGAGGTCGAGAGCCTGAACAAGGATAAGGAGCAGTGGCGAATTAAGTTCCAGGAGTTGGCGTCGCGGACGGGGAAGGACGCGAAGCAGAACAAGGACCTGTCAGAAGACATGGAACAGCTGAAGAAGGAGAACACCAAGCTGCAGGAGAAGCTGCTGTACATGAAGGCGCGGTCGCAGACCATGGTGTCCGCCATTGCCGGCGATCCCAACGCGGATAGTGCCTATAAGCAGGCATATGACCGCATCATTCAGGAGAACCAGGAACTGCAGAAGCAGACTCAGGAGCTCGATGGTCTCAAGCTGCGTTCCGTCGATGCTGAGACCAAGCTCCAGACCCGAGATAAGGAGTATGCGGAACTGAGGGAGAAGTACGAACGAGTCGGACTGGAACGTCTTGCCCTCGGGAAGCAGGTGCTGAAGTTCAAGGAAATGGAGGCGGAGAGGGCCAAGGCGAGGAGCGAGGTCATGAGCGACCCATCGAAGCCGGAGCAGGCCAAGGTGCTCAAGGAGATTACTAAGGAGCAGGAGATCCTCAAGGCCCAGATCGTGTCGCAGGAGGAGGAACTCAAGACGGCACACGAGAGCGTGAATAAGCTCACGAAGGAGAAGGAAGACATCTTGGAGAAGCTGGCCACTTTGCGTCGATTCGAGACGGACGCGAAACAGCTGGAAGAGGCCCAACAGCGTCTGGCGGATGCCGAGCGCGACGCCAACGACCTCAGGGTGCAGATGGCCATGGGCCTGCCCGAGGACGCAAAAGACCGCAACACGCTCATCAAGACCGACTACGAGAAGGTCATCGCCGACAGCAAGGCCCTAAGAGATAAGCTTGATCGCACGCTAAAGAGGCTGGCAGCATTGAAGGAGGTCAAGAAGAGCTACGACGACAAGGTGGCCGAGGTCTTCCAGCTCAGACAAGAGCTCAAGCAGCTGCAAGTAGACTTTGAGGAGACCACGCGAAAGGCTGACCTCGTCGACGACTACAAGGCAAAGGTCACCGACCTCAGGATGCAGCTGGCCGACAAGCTGCCTCGCGAGTCTTCCAACATGAGACAGGAGATGCGCAAGGTCGTCGAGGAGAACAAAAACCTGCAGGTGAAGTCCGACACCACCGAGGCCATCCAAAAGCAATACATGGAGTACAAGGCGATGGCTGAGAACGCCCAGATCGAGCTTGCCAAGATTCGACAGGACCTGAAGAAGACTGAGCTGGAACGCGACGGACTGCGGGCCAAGTCTGACCACGCCACGAGCTATATGATGGAACGGAACGCGCTCAGAGTGCAGCTGGCGAAAATGAGCAAGATGGAGGATATACCGCATGTCCCAGGGGAGAGCGGGGCCATGAACGCGGAGATGTCGAGACTTCTGGGGGAGAATGAGAAGCTGCTGAAGAATGTGGCGGTGACAGAGAAGGTTAAGAAGGAGAACACGTCCAAGGACGAGCGCATCAAAGATCTTGAGGGAAAGCTCAAGGCTTCCCGCGATAGGATCAAGGAGCTCGAGCAGCTTTTAAGCAAGAACGTGGAGTCCAAGACCAGGGAGGCCATGGACAAACTAAGAGCGGATAACAAGGAACTGGAGAAACTGTTGGAGAAGGAGAGGCAGAGCGCAAAGGGACTGAAGCAGCAGGTCGAGGGGGTGACAAACAAATATGACCAGCTGAGGGAGAAGGAGGTCACCGAGCTCGAGGAGAAGATAAAGAAGCTCGAGGCCCAGCACAGACAGGACATCACTCTATTCGAAAAGTTATCCAGCGAGGAATTGGAGAAGAAGATCAAGGAGGTGGAGGAGGCCCGGAGCGATGTGGCCAAGCTGACCGAGGCCAACGCCGCCCTTGTGACCGCAAACTCCGAGCTGGAAAACAAGGGCCAGATCCTCTCCCAGAATGTACAGAGACTGGAGGCCGACCTGGCCAAGGTCGGTGCGGAAGCCTCGCGCGTGATGGGACTTCAGGAGAAACTGGAGTCGACGGAGAAGGAGCTGGAGAATGAGAAGGCGGACTACGTGGTGATGGAGAAGAAGTACAAGGACGAGATGCTGCAGCGCAAGCGGCTCCACAACATCATCGAGGACATGAAAGGAAAGATCCGCGTCTATTGCCGTGTGCGGCCTCTGAGCTCGAAGGAGAAGGATATGAATTGCCTGTCGATCGTGAACATCATGGACGAGTTCACAGTGAAGGTGGACACCAAATACGGCCCTAAAGCTTTCGCCTTCGACGCCGCCTTCGGTCCTGAACAATCCCAGGAGAAGGTCTTCGAGGACACCAAGCGTCTCGTCCAGAGTGCTGTCGATGGTTACAACGTATGCATATTTGCGTACGGACAGACGGGCGCAGGAAAGTCGTTCACAATCCAGGGGTCGGACGAGAACCCGGGAATTGCGCCAAGGAGCTTCATCGAGCTCGAGAAGATCATTGGGGCTATGTCCAACTATACGTGCACGCTGGAGTGCTACATGGTGGAACTGTACCTCGACACGCTGAGCGACCTGCTGCTGACCAAGGAGCAGCGCAAGAGCCCGCCGCACCTCGACATCAAGGAGGACATGAAGGGCATGATGTTCGTCCAGGGCAGCACCAAGCACACAATTAGGGACTCTTCCGATGCCAAGAGGATATTCGACATGGGCCTCAACAACCGAAAGACCTCCGCAACCCAGATGAACGACACCTCTTCCCGCTCGCATCTAGTCTTCTCGATCCTCATCGAAACCATTAACAAGCAGACGGGACAGAGAGCCGTCGGCAAGCTGTCATATGTGGATCTGGCTGGGTCGGAAAGAGCCAATAAGGCCGGCACCTCCGCCGCCCAGCTCAAGGAGGGTCGCGCTATTAACAAGAGTCTGTCGGCACTTGGCGACGTCATCGCTATTCTCTCAACCGGAGGGAAGTCGTTCGTGCCGTACAGGAACAACAAGCTGACCATGCTGATGAAGGACTCCATCGGTGGAAACGTAGTTTTGCGTATGTTCACACCGTATAGGCAAAAACACTCATGTTCGTCAACATCAGTCCTGCAGACTACAACATGGAGGAGACCGTGACCACCCTCGTCTACGGCAGCCGTGCCAAGCTGATCACTAACGACACCCAGAAGAACGTGGAGACCAAGATGCAGTCGAGGATGAACGAAGCCTACAAACAGATGCAGATGCAGGTTGATCTCGCCATACAAGCTCTGAAGACGAACAACATCCCGATTCCGACGGAGATCAAGATAGAAGACATCGCAGATGTGAAGGTTGAAGAACTCAAGGACGACGGCGCTGAAGTGGTCGACATAACCAAGCTTCCAGAGTTCAAGCAGAACCCGCTGGATGCTTCTGCGGCTGTGGTCGATAAGTCACACCCCGACGATACGGACAAGCCGGCACAGTAAGCGGGACTAACGATGCTACATAATCGTCATATTCCTATGCATGTTGATCGTACTATCACACAAGCATGTTCCGGGCACACTGAACCTTGATTTGCGACGATAGGTGAATACGCTAGGCGAGATCTTCAGGGAAAATGCCTTTGGCGGCAAGCTCCTGCTTGACCCGCGCGAAGTACGTCGGGTCCGGGTACCCGTAGCATGCCGGACCGCCACAGAGGGCCGTTTTGTGGTGAATGCCATTCCAAACGACGATGTTCTTCTCGCCGGAGGTGACCGAGGTGCCCACGGTGAACGTGAGTTTCCGGTCAAAGGCGACTTGCAGGAGCCGCAGCAGCTCGTTCCCCTCCGGTGTGTCCGGCAAGAAGGCTTCCCTCAGCGTTCCTACAATTCGGAATTTGCATGGTATCATACCTGTGAAATACACCCCGCCGCGCTCCCCGTCTAGAACGTGGTACGTGATCTCTATCGTTCCAGCGTCCTCGTAGCCTTCGCAATACATGTATTCCTTCTGATAGCGTTTAACATACATCTTCCCTTTGGGCATGTCGCCGATCATCTTGCCGTATATCGTCCCGCACACCGGACACTTAACGAACCTTTCGGCATTCATCGCGCCGCAGGTTTCGGCCATGTGCTCGACGCACTCCTTGTGGAAGAAGTGGTTCGCGCACTTCGACAATCGTGCCACTCCGACTACTATCTGTCCCGCCTTCATCTTGCTATCCAAGTCTTCGGCCTCGGAATCGCTCATCTGCAGCATTCTCTCGTAGTACTCGCACCTGCAAATCGGACACACGAAGTCCTGCGGAGAGACCTGGGCGGTGCGGATCTCTTCGAGACAATGGGCGCGAAGAGCCTTTATGGGCATTTCGACCCAGTGAGTCACCTCCGCGACACTTTTCATCGCTGGGAGAGGATGCTTGACCTCCTCGGCTGGCTGGGGTGCGGCAGGAACTGCGGGGATGAGCGAGGAGAGGAACGAGAGCTTTCCTTGGAAAATGGGATGGATGAGCGGCCTCGGCATGTCTGAAAACTGAAACGGGGTCTGTTCTGACATTGTTCGGAATTTTTAATCTGCTTTCTGAACAGAGTTTGCGATTCTGACTGACGCAGTGACACAATGCGCGAGTAAAGAATGGATTTATTAACGCGTCGGATATTTCCTTCAGCGAGACGGTCCGGGACTTCTAGTAGCTAATCCGGGGGTCAATAAAGCACGATTCACCTAAAGTCGAAGGAGCTGAGACAGACCGCGAAGGCCTGGAAGAGCGAGAACGGGTGTGCCACGTCCAGGTTGAACGTATTTTCGTCCACCCGTCCAAACTGAATCATCACATGCGCTTCTACCAGATATATACCCGCGTCCCAATCGTACCTTCTACAGAGTCGATTATCTGGAAGTTCTTGATCGACGGCTTGATGACTCTTCCCCCAAAGTTGAGCACATACGCCCCGATAGCTATTCCCCGTCAATAGCCCTCGCATTGGTACCGGCATTCCACTTCGGCGGCTTGCTTATGAAACAGACGAGATTGTCACGTTTCTGCTCGAAGTAGCAGGGGATCATGTGGTCCTTTTCCTACGACGGTGCGATGGTGCAGACAGACATACAGAAAGTGGACGCCAGACGGCCACGCCGGTTTCCCCCGTGAGTTTTGGAATCAGCACGGACATCTTTCGTGGGCCCCGCGAACCGAAGAACGCCGAATCCTATGTTGTGTGTTATCGACCCTGTCGGGCTGGATTACATAAACGACCGCGCCGTGCTGAGCACGCACCTGCTCCTGCGGAACTCCGCTCGCCGGGTTCTCCCCCTGGCTGAACATATTGAACTCAGTGCCCATCAGGTTTGACCTCAGCTTTCCCAGGTAACCGGGGGCCTTTTTGTCCATGACCTTGGGGTCAACTGTGATGCTGTAGTGTGCCGACCGCATGATCTGCATCTTCTGTGCTGCCATGATGAACCGGTGGGTCCCCGACACGTACAGCTCGTATCTCGGGTAAAACTTCTTCGAGAACCCCGACTTGTTCCGCACTATGTACAACTGCAGGGTTTGTGCTGATTTCGGAATCGGTCTATGGTCGTTTCGCACAAAGGAAATGATACTGGTAAGCAAGTTCCTTAATCTGCGCCAGAGGAGTGGCTGGGTTGGACAGCTGTTCCATGTACGCCCTGCCTATGTCAACAGGCAGCGGAGACGGTGGCTCCGCAACCCGCCGCAGAAGTTGTTTGGGCGACTCCTCAGCCGATTTCTTGTCTTCTTCATCCTCATGTGCGGGTGGCGGTGGGACCACGACCGGCGGTTTGGCCTCAACCTTTGGCAATTCTTCCTTCTATTCAGGGGTTACATTTTCCGCGAAGAAGACCTTGGGAGGAGGAACGGGAACAAGAGGCAACTGGGCGGCCGGCTTTTCGGGGACGTACTTCATAAGGGGCTGCGGCGAGTTAGTTCCATCCTCCGGCACCTCGATGTTAAAGTTTTTTGGCATGATATGCGGGTTGACCGGATGCGAGGAGGAGAAGGCGTTGTCGTTGGCCTTGACATCCATGCTGTCTCGCGCCTTCGTCGACATTTGGCCCATCACATGCCGCTTGTATCGTTCCTGCTTCAGAGACTGGGCTGAGACGATCGGTGGCTCCGCGGTGGGCACGGCAGGCGATTTCTTGGCTTTGCCATACAGGATGTCGTCCACGGCGGAAGGCTTAGATTCCTCAGGGTACGCTTCGTCGGTTGGCGATTCTTGGTAGCGTCTAGCCATTTATCACAGGTTCTATTCTTAGACTTCTTTTTAATATTAGTAGCGCGATTCAAATTATCCTTCAGGATCTCCCTTGTCGCAATAGCGATAGGCGACCGGGTGTGACGCGCAGAGCAAAAAGTATTAATAGTAAGCTGTCCCTTGCGTATGCAACGCATTACTGCATTTTACATTAATAAGAATCATTATTCAGTCGCGCAAATGCGTCTGTATAAACATCAGTGAAATCTTAGTTGAGTCTATCTCTATGGGACACGCTTCAATGTATAGCGTTATTTGAATGTGTGGCAAAAGCTGTAACGGTCATGTGTTTCGCTATGCTATTATTGCTTATGCAAGTATTATTTACATCACAAGCCCGGCTATATTCTGCGCTTTACTCGATTATAATCATTTATCAAAAACTTTACCCTCGCACAAATGCAGAGCGACACGCAGGCACGCCACTCCGTCGACTCCCGGGAAGATCCGCCCGGCGACCCCCACCTCTGCGCAGAGCCCGGCGGAGAATCGGCCGCACAGTCCGCGACAGTCCCGCCCGAGAATGTCCACGATCCAGTTGAGGAGACCAAAGTCCGACCTCGCGCCAAGAAGGCGCCACACAAAATCAAATCCGGCAAGCCTCCAAGGTCCTCCAAGACGAAGGGCAAATGCTTAGCTACGAATGCGTCGGGCGGGGACAAGGACGTTTCAACAGAGAATAATTCGACGAACCCGCCGGAAGCAAGTGCGGGCGAGCAGAGGGCCGAGAAGCCGGCCCCGCGTCCCAAGAAGCGCAGTAAAAAGAAGCAGAAGTACGGCTCCTTTACCCGCCGTCTATGGGGCGACGACGAGGACGAGGCCATCATCAAGTTGGTGGATAAGTACGGGATCCGCAAATGGACGTTAATATCGAGGAGGCTGCAGGAGGAGTACCAGATACACGGGAGGTCGGGGAAACAGTGCAGGGAAAGGTACGGCGCGAGCGATAACCATAGGGCAGGTGGCACAACCACCTCAATCCAGAGGTCACCAAGGGGCCGCTCACCCCCGAGGAGGAGACCGTCATCTTCCAGGCGCAGAAGAAGTTCGGGAACAAGTGGGCCGAGATCGCCAAGCTCCTCAAGGGGCGCACTGACAACGTCGTTAAAAACCACTTCTACTCGACGCTGAGACGACAGCTGCGGAAAATCCTGCGCGACGTGAAGGGCGACGAGGCGGCCGAGCCTGAGGAGGTCAGCGTGGGCTACGTGCGTCAGGTCATGCGCGAGAACCACATCTCTTACGACCAGTTCGACAATCTCAATGTTCGCGACCTGCTGGTCTACCTCGACCAGACTCAGGCCCAGAATCCTCAGAGTGCACAGGAGAGCGGGAAGGAGGCGGGGGAGTCGCAGCGGCCTTGCACATCGAAGTACTCATTGTACGATAAGAATATAAGCTATATCCTCCCCCGATTTAGGCGCGAGTCCGCCAGGGTCAAGGGAAAGCGCTACCGCCATCTCCTGTACAGCGACGAGGAGGTCGATGACGAGATTGAGAAGCCCGCGCGAAAGTCTGAGACGAAACACGGTCGGAAGACGAACTCGCCCCGGCGCAAGCGGGTCATCGGGCCGGCTCCGGGGCCCAGGAGAATCCGAAGGAAAAAGCTTGCGGCAGAGCCAGCTTCCGTCGCTCCAGAGCCGGCAGAGTCCCAGGAGTTCCAGCAGCAGCCGCCCCAGATCGAGATCCCGTCCTCCCCGCGAATTTACCAGCAGGACATCCCTCTATCAGCCCGGAACATGGACCGAGAGGAGGCCAAGGCGCAACCCATCTGCAGTGACCCCAACACGCCAAGCCAGGGAATGATGAGTTTCAGCAGGCCGAGTCCGCCGGTGGAGAAAGCCTCGTCCAGGGGGTCGCGTCCGCTTGGCGCCATCTTCTGCTTCCCAGAACTTGCGAGCCAAGCCGACAGAGGCGACCTCTCGGACCGCCACCAGGTGGAGACTCCTCAGGTACCCACCCATCCTCCTAACACTTCTCCACCATAGTTCAAGGATGTAGATAAGATTGCTACTCAGCAGCAGCAGCCCCCGATGATGGAACCCGCCGGAGAAACAAAGAAGGAGATGGACGATCTCGATGAAGGGTCGCAGTCGGATGTAGAACTCAAGCGGTCGTTCAGCTTCTGCTCTCGGGGGAAGAAGCGGCCGCCCGAACTTGACATCGAGCTCATCACGCACCCGCAGTCCCACGACTACCATCAGTCGTCGTCAACCTTCGCGGTGTCTTCAGGTAATACTGAGGGACCGCGGACGAAGGAGGCACTGTGCGAGCCGCTCAACCTCCCGACGCTGTCCCCACTGTCCATGCCCGCCAACTACATCAACCTCTCCGGCACCCCCACGATGCTCAGTAGCTTTATGAATGTACTTAATAAGAAGGAGTCGGAGCCTCACCCGTCCTAATTGCTATAGGAGACATCAATATGAGTATAGTCGTTTACTGACTCCTGATTTTCCATGATAACTTCACATCGTCTCCCACTCGTGCCACATTCACTTAGTTCAGTCTTGATGATTATTCTCACCGCAGAGATTGAGATGTCTATAATAAAGGACCGAGCCACAAAACCATTCACATAAAACAGATAACAAAGAGGATGAGCGGCGGACAGAAATCCGAAGACGCTGCCCACATGATCTACGATCTGGGCAACCTCCTCATGACCGACACTCGCACCTACGACGGCATAAATGAGGACGAGCAGCTCGTGCGGGCGAACGCGAACTTCCAGGGCATGCTCCAAGCCCTCCTTGCGCTCAAGAGCAAGGGTCCTGTGGACTACGAGCGTCCTATTCTGGAAGTCAAGCTCCCAGAAAAGACCCTGCAGTTCCCGCGACAGAAGCCGATCCCGAAGCCCAAGCCTATGACGAAGTGGGAGAAGTTCCGCGTGCTGAAGGGCCTCCGTCCTCGCAAGAAGCGCACTCGCTTCGTCTATGACGAAATCACCCAGAAGTGGGTGCCCCGCTACGGGTCCAAGGGTATCAAGCAGATACAAGACGACGCCACCGGAGTGATTGAGGACAACACTGGAATCCCCCTGGCCGAACGCGATCCTTTCGACGAGAGGAAGCAGGACAAGAAGCTGCGCGTCGAGAAGCAAAATCTCCGAGAGATGAGGAACAGGCTGGTGGCTTCCAAGACCGAGAAGGCCAAGGACGACATCAGCGAGGCTCTGAAAATTGCCCAGAGGTCGACTGCGTCCATGGGCAGGCACGATAAGAAGGCTGCCAAGCACGAGCCTGACGCCAAGCCCAGGAAGGAGAAGATCGACGTCTCGAAGTTCAACGTCGGCGACGAGAAGAAGCGCAATATGGATATATTGAAGATGGTTGGGAAGAGGACCGAGAGCGAGGCCAGTAGCAGGCAAAAGAAGGAGGAGGTGCCCGCGAAGATGGACAGAGGGAAGGGCAGGGGCAAGGACAAGGGAAAGGGGAAGGGTAAAGGCAAAGGAACGTTCCAGCGGAAGAGCAGGGATAACGCATAACTAAGCTAAATGCAAGTCATTTGCGCTACCATTCCCATATCGTGTCTGTTCCCTATTGCTGCCGATGTTATGTATTGGCGTCTGTGGAGATTTCGCGAGGATGTGCGAGAACGCTAGATACAATAAATCTGCGTGACTTTCAGTTATCGCCGATAGTTTAATAATAGACTAAGCATCAGCATCGATCTATCTCGCCAGTTAGTTCGGCTACTCAAAATAAATACACACTCTTTATCATACCAGCATTCCGTCCATCTGCATGGCGGCCGGTTTCTGCGCATCCAGCAGCTCCTTCCTATTCATAGTAGTGTCACATCACCGATACTCGATCCCATCCATCACCTGCATGGGGGCGGGACCCGACGGCGAGTGCTCCTTCAGCGCGTGTGTCGGCATCTTCTGCACAAGTACCTTATTTGCCAGCGTTCCTTTGGCCATAGCTCTGGCATGTTCAGTCGCCTTGAGAGGATCGTCCTCTGACTTCTTGTGCTTCACCTCTTCCACCTTCTTTGCGCCCTTCTTGTGCATCGGGTCTGCTAGAGTTGTGAAGGAATTGTGGTACATTGCATGGCGACGGGCGGCGAGGAAGGGTTGAGCATCAGCTTTATGGCCTCGTTGTTGGATGCCTTGCGTCCCTGCTTCAGCAGCACCCAGTCAAACATGTTGTCCTGCTTGAATCCTTTCGCCGCATACAGGTCGGTGAATAGTTTGTGCAGATAGGCATAATCGGGATCTTGCTCAAAGGCGAGGGCGCGACAGTACTTGAGATACACCGCAAACTCATTGGGGAAGCCTTCGCAGAGCGAGTCAATGGGGGTGCCCGCCTTCTTGTCTTTGATCTTGTCGTACTTCTCCTTTCGAGTCTTGGCCTGAAGCCCCTGCCAGGGGAGCGCGCCGCGGAGGAAGTACAGCAAGATGTAGCCTAGACACTCCAGGTCGTCCCGCCGACTCTGTTCCGCCCCCAGATGCGTGTTCAAGCTCGCGTAGCGCGCCGTTCCGGTTAGATTCTTCTTGTCCCGATACGGTATATGGTGACCGTTCCGGGGGTCGCAGTAGAGCTTGGCAAGGCCGAAGTCGATGGCGTAGATAACGCTCACACTCTTCTTCGCCCCAATGAGGAAGTTGTCAGGCTTGACGTCACGGTGCATGAGGTACTTCGTGTGGATGAACTCGATCCGCTGAAGCTACCCATGAATCAGTCCTATTTTAATACCAACTGCATCGCGATCATCAGAACAGTTTTAAGAGAGAACTTGCGCTTGCAGTAGTTGAACAGATCCTCAAGACTCGGGCCCAGCAGTTCCATCGCCATCACGTTGTATTCGCCTTCGACGCCGTACCAGTAGACTTTGGGAATGCCAGCTATCTGCTGGTGAACGCAGGATACGCGAGCCCTGAAGCTTGTGGTAGAGCTTGGTCTCGTAGAAAAGCTGAGGACTCTTGGTCTTGGCTTTCTCCTAAGCGTTCCAACTGACGGTATTATTATACGAGCTTGATCGCCACCTCCTCGCCCGTCTTCACCTCGATTCCTAGGGCGCCGTTAGACCGGGAACTACCATAAAATATGTCGCCGAACGCGCCGTTGCCCAGCTTCTGGAACAGTCTGTACTTGCCGCCGATGTATTGCTCCATCTTTGTCTGATTTGCCGAATATATTGGATTATATTATATAGATAGATCGCATAAGTTAAAAATATATACCGCGAACCTCCCCGCTTGGCAGTAATAACCGGCAACTATGAATTCGAGCCCATTCTGCCCTGTACACTACATTCATACATTAGTCAATTTTTCATTGCGGGGGACTTACAGCGCGTGAAG
>QFZN01001292.1_pt1 | contig 18158 bp, 14 predicted proteins | sample 1740101 | NCBI WGS metagenome assembly QFZN01 (sample SAMN09210849, study PRJNA391713) | Ciliate metagenome, whole genome shotgun sequencing project. | isolation source: combination of 50 Heterometopus sp. ciliate cells from an enrichment culture... | host: Heterometopus sp. ...
CCCCAACACCCCAAAACCCCGTACCGCACTGCACTGCGCGACCCCGCCGATTTCAGTTGATAGTGTTAGAATAGGTGGGAGTTTTATTGAAATAGTATAATGTTATTATTCGCCTCGTCCTGCTGTTGACCAAAGGTGACCTCGACCGCAGCAGAGCCGCTGTCCTCGTGCCCCTCTCTCCCCGCGACATTTTGCTTGGACTGGCCTCCATCCCGAAGACGAGTCAGGAAGTTGTACTGGTGCACACGGCTCAGACTCTGACAGGAGAAGACGGCGCGTTCGCGGACAGCAGGCTGGCAAAATCGCGCGGTGGTCCGCATCTCCGAGTCCGCAGACCTCGTTTTATCTTCCGTCGCCGGTCCTGGGAAGAACGTTTGCACGATGCGCTGCTGTTCCGGGCTGTTGCACCCTGTTGCCGCCTTAAATTTCCCCTTGACGTGTGGCGCGGTCCGAAGAATCTTCTTGGAATCCGGATGGGTGCATGCAGGACTGGAGATCTTGCGGAGAAGGTCGAGGTTGGCGACCTGGCTGCCGAGCTTGTTGTTGCAATAGTACCGCTCCACGGCCTCGCCGAAGGTCCCGCTGCCTGACTCCGTGGAGCCCAGAGCCCGCTGGGTCCGGGCGGCTGCAGAACGTGTCTCTGATTCTGGAGCATGTCGGCGCGGCTTTCCGGGCGAGACCGACCCCCGCTTCTTAATGGTTGGCAGGAAGCTCTTCTTTATATGAGAGTCGCCGTTGTAATCATCGCAAATCATTCTGGTGCAGTCGCGCCGCAGGCTGATCATTTCTTCGAGCGTGTCGTCGGGCTTAGGTCGGCCGTGAAGGGTAGAAGATACATCAGTTACAGACGTGACGCGCTTCATTCTCGGAATTGGTCTCTCGCCCCTCGCCGTATCGTCGCAGCGGCCGGCTGAGCTCCTCCGCGAAACCCGGCCCGAGGAGAAGACTGCGTATGGGAACCCACCGCACCTCGTCTTCGACTGTCCTCGTTTAGATAGCGGACAGAGAGAGCTCCCAGGCGGATCGTGCTGCGCGGATGGCGGGACGACCGCGAGCGATGGCGACTGGACGAGCTCGGAACGGCGAAGGGTACGGTCCGAGTTGAGCCGAACGGGTAGGGGCTGAAGTCTGATTGTGGTTGACCCGCCCCGCATCTCTCCTGTTCTCCTCATATGATGTTTTATTAATTTAATTATCGACGTATTTTAATCACGCATAATTTATCGCGTCCGGATTTGTATTTTCGGCTGAGATTCGCACGATTGCTTATAGAGAGTACCGTCGTGTCGCGTCTTACATTTTGTAAAGTGATTTGGTTTGACCGCGCGATAAACTAGGACGGCGCTATATTCAGTATGCAAGCCGTTGCTTCGAGCTTCGGATTAGCTCTTCTGCTTGAACAGTATCCGCGCGAAGTATTTGCGCATGGCACCCACCTTGACGATGACCTTGGCGGGCACAAAGCTGAGCAGCAGTCTGAGTTTCACCAGCTATCCCAATCATTTTCGCACCGGATACCTCCTTCTTCTTCTGCCGCATGTAGGGCACCCATACGAACAAGAAGGCCCCGAGCGACAGGACCACCAGCAGCGCGGTCTCTACGGACATCGACGTGATTATGCTGTCGTTCCTCCTCTCAAGCTCGTGCCGGATGAGATTGTACATGTATGTGATCCCCGGGTGGATGAACTGGTAGTACAGATTTACTACGCACACAGGTAACCTTGCATGTGACTTGCCTGTTCTCGCGAACTCTTCAGTGTTATACACGATGTATTTGTCAGCCTCGGTCTGGTACTTGAGGTAGAGGTACTTTTCCAGCCAGAGATACTCGCCCAGCACCGCCAGAAACCCCTATCGTGTCGTCCCTCCGGGTACCTTCTTTGCCGTAGTGTCAGTGGAGAAGAGCGAGTTTCCGGCGACCCCCATGTCTTCGAAGAGGAATCGCGTCAGACTTCCCCCATTATTGGACCCAAAGAGTTCCGTGCAGGTTCTCGCGTTCTATGGCCGAAGTATGCAGTTTGAGGTACGGTGTATAGCGACTGGTCGCAGTCGTAGAGCAGCACCTGAACGTACAGTGAGGAAAACGCCATGTCGCCGATCACGTACACCCGGTATCCGCGGTCGTAGAAGTATGTTCTACATCGATATGGAGATTTTCTGGTACCGATACAGGGCGTCGCTCAGGGCGGAGTACATGTCGGTGCGCATCGTGTAGTTTGTCAGCTTGAATACTTGGAACATGAACTCAGCGTGGCGGAATGCTGTTACGTACATAGCAATCATGATGGCCGCGGGAATGAGGAAGGTGAGCAGGATTCGCCAGAGGAAGGCCAGGCGGACCCACCAGGTGTAATAGAAGACCTTTGCGCGCTCTCCGCGACTTTCCTGCGGCTTCTTTTCCACGTTTTCCTCCTCCTCCATCCTCAGTCTCTCGTATTGGCCAGCCGAACTCTCCTCCTCCCGGGTGTCATCCACATCGTATCTCTTGTTCTATCCGGCGATTATCAGTGCTGATTGCCTGAATGCTGAGGACGAAGTCGTTGGCGGCACGGGCCAGTTTGGCGCAGTCGTGGTTGGGCAGCCGCAGGAAGATGTCGATCTGGCCGCGCACGATTTTTGTGAGGGCGTAGCCCGTGGGTACCTGGACGCACACCAGTGCCAAGAAGATGCACGCTGTCACGATGGCAATTACCTCAGTGTCGTACAGCTGCGAATAGTACAGGTCCTTCATGCTCGCCAAGAAGTCGTCGGTAGTCACTGCGGCTGTGTAGCACATTCCGTTCATCGTGTTGAAAAGAAGGGTGGCGAACTGCGGGTTCTGGTACCGATACGAGCTGAGACCGCTCTGTGCGGACATGTTGAACACGTCCTGTATGACCTAGCGGATAAAACGAGAGAGAGGACATACAAGTTGGTAGCCGAGCATGTAGGAGACGTTGTAGTATTTCAGCCCCGTAGCGTTGTCGTTGAAGGTTAATGTGGAGTCGAAGAACTGCTCGGTCAGCGACGTGTAGGGCGAGCTCTGCACCACGGCCACGTTATCTTGCATCTCGCTCACGAGTTCCAGGAGACGGGTCTGTGTCCACGTCACAAGTTCTCCAGTGGTGGATGCATTCGAGTAAGCGTTGTTCAGGTTCATCGCCCCTCTAGTTATGACAGGGTGATTTGGCGTAGATGTACTCGTTGATTATGACCAGCTGCAGACTGAGGCTTGCCGCCTCCGACAGGCATCTGAATACGTTCATCTGATAGAAGACCATGAGACTCTCCTCGCTGAGCTTGTGAAATAGCTGCGTAAACACCGCATACATCGTGGCCACCGTCCCGATGCTCACCAGTATCACGAACACACACATGAGCATAAGATTGGTGAAGATCGTGGGCATGCGCAACGCCCTGAGCAGCTTCTTTATATTCGTTCTGTTCCTCAGCGCCCCATCTATCAGCGTCGCGCCCTTTTCTTCGCTGTCCTCTCCCTTGGCACTTGCAGGCTCCGCAGCGAGCTCGTCAAGGACCGCAAACAACGTGTGTGCCGACTCGCCCACCTTCCTGAAGCCGCCGCCCTCCAGGATGCGCCACAGCTCCACCCCCTCTCCGTAGTTGCGGAGTCCTGAAAGCTACCCCACGATGCTTGCACGAATCGTACCTTCTCCAGCAGAGTGTAGTCGCCGGTCTGCTCGCACATGCGCCTAACCTGCGGGTAGATCGGGGCGATGAATCCTGGCAGCTGCTTGGCCTGACGGGGGCGAGGCGAGGGGTTGGCGAGGGCTTCGTCCGGGAGAGGGTCCGCGCAGGAGGGAAACAGCAGCGCGTCGATGTCTTGGGCATGGGCACAATCCTGGGACTGGTAGAAGGCGTTCGATCGCAGGTCGTAGGCAAACTCAAGCATTTGTGGCGACGTGGTTAGCGCAAGGATTTGCCTCTTCCAGCCTGCGATGCTGTGCTCCGCCGGGGCTCTGACGATATCGTAGTGATAGCCAAGAATCGTGCCATCGGGACGACGGAAGGCGTTCCATTGGCAGTTCACAGTGGCTTCCTCGTAGGAGAGCGTGTCGTGGCTCTGTGAGCGTATTAGTCCCAGACTGTTCGTGCGGAAAAGTAACTGATTGTGATTGCCTTCCGTCGCGGGGAACCTGGCCGGGATGCGCATGAGCGTATCCGTGGGAGTGCGCTCGGACATGTGATCTATGTTCGGCAGCAGGAGATTGACGTTGATCGTGGTCGATTTAATAGTGTCATTGTCTATGTTGAGGAGCAGCGCCGCATCTACAAATTGCACGTTATGAACAAATCCGCTATTACTGGACGTAACCGCGACCACAACGTTCCTCTCGTCCGTGAGAATGTGCACAGCCTCAAACCTCCCCGCCACCATGTCCCTCCGCACCCGCGCAACGAAGCTGTAATTATTCGTATAGTTGGGCCCAGCCACCACCTGAACTACGACAGGAACGACGTAGTGTGACTTATGAACCAAAAACGTCTGCTTCGTTACCATCGGAGCCTCTTCCCCCAGTTCTGCCATGGCGCACAGTCGCGCGAAGTGGTCTTCATGCGTCTCTGCGAAGATCCTGGGCATAAGACTTTCTAGCCGCGTGGCCATGAGCTCCTCCCGCATGTATCCGCTGAGTTCGCACATGGCCGCGTTAGCGTGTCGGATCAGTCCCAGCTGCCGTCTGTCTGCGGAAACCCCCAGAACGCCGTTTCCCGAGCCGACATACTGGAGGATAACATTATTCTGCATGAGCAGCTCGGGTCGATCGAAGTATTCGTGTATCTCAGCTGCCCGCTGAGGATCGCGAAGCACCTGGTCTGCATATGCCATGTACACCCCCAGAAGCCTAATCGGCATCTTGCCCTTGGAGGAAGCGAGAGTCCGCCAGATGCGCTTGATGCGGCGGTTCCCTCTGAGGATGGCGAAGCCTAGAGCCACAAACCGCTCGTAGGCCGGGACGCGGTCCTGCAACGTGTCCCAGAACTGCCCGTACGCCGTGCTGGTTTCAACGATCAGTTTGCACATCTTCTCTGAGCCGTGTTCGCGCAGCTCGATTTCCAGCGGCTCCATACTGCGTCCCAGTCTCTGTGTTCTGTTGTTGATTAGGTCCTTGATGCGTTTCCTACAGATTGTGTGGACTGCGGGGTACCGATAGACAAAGTGATTGACACGCTCGATGAGCGAGGCTTTGCAGGCCTTGACGCCCTCGTTGACTTCCCAGGCCAGGATGTAGTTTTTAGCATGCGCCAGCAGGAAGCCCACGTACAGTAGCCTGATCACTGCAGATTCCTTGTGTCTGATCAGCGCCTCCTTAAAGTTCCCGCTTATCACCGATGTCAATGCGGCTATGACCTCCGCTCGGTTTGTCTTAAGGTTCATTCTGCCTTTCGCTTGCATGACCCGAACACGACAGGACCGCAGAGGACAGCGGGCGATGTGGGCTGCGAGATACATGGTGGCGACCTGGTCCGTGGCCCGGTGCTTCCTTGCCACGGCTCCTCTCAGTCGGACCGCAGCCAGCAGTCTTGCGACCTCCCATGCGTGGCTGTTTGAGTTTTCCTCGGCTAGCAGCACGGCTTCTTCCGACGCGCAGTTGCACTTTGCCACGAGGCATGCAAGGAGGAGACCGCAGAAAGCCACGGCACTTATCGCCGCCCCTGAGAATGTGTCAGTGCACCTGCTGACGACGATGATGATAACTCCGATCCAGGCATTGAGGCCGGTGAGGGCCTGGATTAGGGCTCGAACTGCGGAGTTGTACAGAGTATCACAGAGAAGTTCCACGGCGAATATAAGGACAAAGCCGAAGGCCTCGACCAGTCCTCGTGCCCATGAGTCTCCCTCCTACGAGAATTCGATTAAGGACTGTTACGTCCTGGACCACGACAACGATAAGAAGGATCGCTGCGCGAATAATGTGGAATGAGACCTGGAAGACCGGTCGCAGTCTCGACTCAGCATCGGCGTTGGCCTGCGGGAACGAGTAGATCAGCAGTTTGTGGCCCATTCCTGACGTTATCGCAACCGTTCCCATGATTAAGGCCAGCACCGCCAGAATAATGTGGTCAGAGCCGAAGCACGTCTTCGATGCATCGAGGAACATCACGTCATCTCCTCCGTTCGCGGCGGTGGCGCATTTAACAGAAATCCCGACGATTCCTACAGTCGATATCATCATGAGCGCGAAAGTACCCACGGCCGGAAGGAACAGCACGGTGGATAGGACCGCGGAGAGGAGGAAGGCGAGTTGGAGGACGGTTTGGCGCACCGAGGCACAGCGCTTGAGAAATGGACTGATCGCGATTAGCAGTAGCAGGACGCAGTGAAATCCCAGGAGAACTGCCGCGGCCGCAAGATAGGCAACGCGCTTCTCCGGGAGGTATGGGAATATAAGCAGACCGTCAGCGGCCTTATTGAACCAGTCGTAGGCAAAGCTATCGGCGAATGTTCTGGAGCCCTAAAGTGTGAGGTCGTTATATAAGAATTTACGTAAGAGAAGAAGGCTATGGCGGCGAGCTGGAGTTGTTCCAGAACCGCTGCGAGAACCATCAGTCGGCCGTGTTCTGCGGCCATCGAGACGTATGTGTCGCTGTGCTGTGCGTATATCTGTGTCTGCATCCTTGCCTGCGTCGGTTCCGTATCAGCATTAAAATTATTATTGACGGCGAAATAATAGTGTAAGTCCCCCAGCGAAGAAGCCGCACGCGGATTCACTCCGCACCCCTCTTCTCGAACATCAGCAGAACTCTGGCGCGAATAAAATCTTTGTGTATCAGTGATCTGAAGGGGCTAGTCTTTGCGACAATAATACGGCTACGGCTTCTCGCCCGCAATCAGCTTTTGCAGTCCCACATGCTGGATCACATACTTCGGGTCCGTGAGATACCCCAGCAGTTCCGTAACCACATCTAGCGATCCGTCCTTCCTTATCACGATATCGTAGTTCTCACACATTGCCTCCGCCTCCTCCTTCTTCGCATAGTTGTCAAATCCCACCTTGAGACAGCTGTCCAGCTTTATCGACGCGATCGCTAAAAGATCTTCAGACGAGTCGCCGAGCACGAGGGCCGTGTGATGTCCCTTTATCGCGGGGAAGCGCTCCGGAGTGAATAGCACATCCTTGTTGCCCAACGTCGCCAGCGGGGGCAGGAAGGCGGCCAGGGCGCCCCGTTCGTCGTACTTCTCGTCCGTGGCGCACACCGTCAGAATCGACCCTAGATCCGCAATGTCCTTCTGCGCCCCCAGAACTGCGAGGCTCTCCTCAATCACCGCCTTTATCCCCGCGCTCACCACGAAGCAGCTCGTGTGTGTTCTCCTCAGCTCCGACACGAGTCGCGTCGTTCCGTCTCTGAAATAGAACGTGGAGTCGGCGAAGCTTTTCTATATGGCGTCGTTATAGGCTCGGACAAACTCTGATGTCTGAACGAGTAAGACGGAGCTGGACGATGGCGAGCTCGTCGCCGTCGAACCAGGCCTTCATGGCCTTTTCGCGCTCGTCTTTCGGCGTGGAGACGTCCTTTATGATTGGGAGGTAGTGGTCGATCCGCTGCTTTATCTCGACTCGGAACTTCTCGGGCACGTGTGGGGACTATCAGAAAGAGATAGGCTGAGCGAACTGACCTCTTCGATGACGCCCCAGGAGTTGTGGCACTTGGCACAGTTAGTCTCGGAGACGTAGCTCGAGTAGCGTTTTGTCAGCGTGCAATCAAAGTCTATCTACGCTAGAAACATTGCAAAAGCACCTGAGACAATGACGAGGTCGCCGTGGGGCGCGGAACGGAGTTTGGCAAGTTTGGCGCGGAAGGCTGCTGGGTACTTAACGAAAATTTCGTCTGGGTGGCCAGACCGCGCGGTCTCTATGTCCCGCACCAGCATCTTGCTCTCTGTGAGCGCCTTCATCATCTCTGCGATAAGCGAATAATAATTTCTGAATTGGTGTATAGTGCATAAAGGATAATAACGCATGGATTGCGCTCGGTTAAGACACTGAATCTAAATGCAATAGCGTCACAGATGCACGATTATATTATAATCAAAGGAGCAACCGGGTGCGAGACTATATATAGAAGAACAAAAAATAATAATAATCGCGAACAATGAAAAGAGCGACACTTTTTGCGCTGATTCTCACCGTCGCTGTTGTCTACGCCAGCAGTACCCTCTCCTGCTCACTTCCTTAGCTTGTGCGGACACCAACTGCGCTGCATGCCTCACCAGTGCGGCCGGCCAATGTACCAAGTGCAGCGGCGTCTGGCTCCTTCAGACCGGAACATGTGTTTCCACCTGCAACACAGGATATCTGAAGGACACGTACGACAACACGTGCAAGAAGGCGCGGTACAAGTACGAATACCCATGTGCGACTGGAACCTACAACTCGGTTACCAAGAAGGGCAGTTCTGCCGACTGTATTGCCTGTCCTGCGGGCCACTACTGTCCCGGTCTGGCCTTCAAGGGACCAGTGCTGCCTTGCGTTGCAGGATACTACTGCAAGGAGGGGGCTAGCGTGGGCCAGAACGACGACACGACCAACCAGGTCACCACCATTATCTGTCCGGCCGGCTCCTACTGTCCAGTGGGCAGTTCTACGCCTATCAGCTGTCCCGCAGGCTACTACTGCGACAGGCCCAGACTGAGCACGTATTCGGGTGCGTGCTATGCGGGATACATCTGTTCTGGAGGCTCAACCTCGCCGCAACCGCTGTCGGGCATATGTCCCGCGGGCTACTACTGCGAGGCCGGCGTCACAGAAGCAACTGCCTGCCCCACAGGCACGTATCTTCCCAGTACTGGCGGCACGAAGAAAGCCGATTGCCTCACCTGCCCGCCCGGGAAGTATTGCAGCAGCAGCGCCGCCACCACATACACCGGAGATTGTGCGGCTGGCTACTACTGTCCTGCAGGGTCTACCAGCGCCTCGCCTCCGAGCACCTTCTGCGAGGCCGGCTATAGATGCGTGGGAGGCTACGCGGACGAGGAGCCGTGTCCAGTCGGCCAGTACCAGCTGGAGACCGGCCAGTCGAGCTGCACCGTCTGTCCCGCAGGCTACTATTGCCAAGGCGGCTCGCAGAAGAATCTGTGTCCTTCAGGCAGTTATTGTCCGGGAAGTAACGTGCTGGTCAACTGTCCTCCGGGGACATACAAGACCGACGAGGGCGGCTCCGCAGTGGCCTCCTGTTTAGCGTGTCCGGCGGGCCAGGCCTGCGAGAAGCCGGGCATGAGCTACGCCACCGTCACGTGCGCCCCAGGCTACTACTGTGTGGGCAGCACCGCAACCCGCTTCCCCACCGACGGCACCACCGGCAACAAGTGTGCTTCCGGCACATATTGTCCGGAGAGATCATCCTCGGTCACAACGTGCACGGCTGGGTCGTATTGCGCAATCGAACGACTTGCCGCGGTCTCTGGAGCGTGCCAGGAGGGCTACTATTGCATTGCAGGATCCACGACCGGGAAGCAATACATGTGCAGTGCGGGCAAGTACTGTCCAGCAGGCTCCAGCGGCGAGACCGCGTGTCCGAAGGGCACATACGGCCCGCTCCAGGGGGCCTCGAGTGTGGACGACTGCATCAACTGTAACATGGGCGCCTATTGCGACACCACTGGCATGTCTGCTCCAAGCGCCACCCCATGCGCTGCCGGCTATTATTGTCCGCTGGGATCGACGGCGGCAAGCTCGCAGTCCACGATTTGTCCCAAGGGCTACATGTGTCCGGCGAACTCCGTTGCCCCAACGCCGTGTCCTGCAGGCACATATCAGCCGCTCGCACAGCAGACCACGTGCATCACGTGTGGGGCAGGGTACTACTGCGACGGGACGGATGGCACCCAGGAGACTGAATGTCCGCGTGGCTACTACTGTCCATCGCCAACGGTTGTGGCAAGTCAGTATCCGTGTCCAGCAGGGTCGTATAACGAAGAGCTTACGGCCACTGCGTCCACATTCTGCAGTGCGTGCCAGCCTGGGTACTACTGTCCTCTCAAGGGCCAGTCCACCTACTCGGACGTCTGCGCTGAGGGCTACGTCTGTACCGGCTCCGCCACCGTCCCCAACCCAGCCAGCACCACCGGAAACCCGTGCCCCTCCGGCTACTACTGCGCATCCGGCAGCTCCACGGCTACAGAGTGTGCCGCAGGAACCTTCTACGACGGCACTAAGGCCATCCAGTCGAGCGACTGCCAGCAGATTCCTCCCGGGAAATTCAGCACGCTCACCCATGCCACCACTGCTCTTCTAAATGCAGCAACTGCCGCCCAGTACGGGAACTGCAACGCGGGGTACGTTTGCCTTGGCGGGTCGTTCTCGGCCACGCCAGCGACCTCGGCTGAAGGGAAACCGTGCCCCAAGGGCAGCTTCTGTCCCGCGGGCTCCGCCTACGACCAGTACTGTCTCATCGGCACCTACTCCGACCAGACTGGTCTGGCTACATGTAAGTCGTGCCCGACAGGCAAGTACTGTCCCGACATACAGACGATCACGCCCACATCTTGCATCGCCAAGTACTACTGCCCGGCGGGAAGTGGCATTCCGCTGCCGTGTCCTCCTGGAACGTACTCGAGCACTATCGAGCTGACGGCCTCGACCGAATGCAGTCCTTGCCCAGGCGGCATGTACTGCGAGAAGCCAGCGACGGACAGTGTCACCACCCAGTGTGCGGCAGGCTACGTCTGTGCCTCAGGCTCCGCCGACTACATGCCCAGCGGCGCAACCTACGACGGCTCCACCACTCTCAACGGATTCTGTCCAGTGGGATACTATTGTCCGCTGGGAACGTCCGCACCGAAGTCCTGTGCTGCCGGCACCTATCAGGACGCAGCCGGAAACAGTGCGTGCAAGAGCTGCAAGCGCGGCTACGGATGTCCGAGCACGGGAATGGGAGTGCTGACCACGAGCTACCAATGCGACATGGGCTACCTGTGCGCGGGCGGGTCTACAAGCACATCTCCCAGCAGCAACCTCTGTCCTGCCGGCTACTATTGTCCGCAGGGAACGCCGGTGGCGGTGAGGTGCGCAGACGGCACGTACCAGCAAAGCTTGGGCCAAGGCACGTGCAACGCCTGTCCCGCGGGCAAGGGCTGCTACTACAGGAAGGGTGACCTCGATAGCGCCACCAGCTACTACGGCATCACGGTCATCGACTGTCCGGGTTACTACTATTGCCCAGGCGGAAACAGCTACGTCGGAAAGCTCTGCGACAAGGGCAAGACTTCTACCTCGGCCGCAACCGGTCTCAAATCTGCCAGCGAGTGCAACTCCTGTGCTGCTGGAAAGTATTGCGTTGACTCGGAGAAGGGCGGGGCGGCGGACAGCTGTGCCGCTGGCTATTACTGCGAGTCCGGATCTACCAGTCCAACGCCCAGCAGCGAGGCCTACGCCAAACCGTGCAGCGCCGGCTTCTACTGCACCTACGGCGCCACCGATGAAGTCCAGTGTCCGGCAGGCAAGTTCCGTGGCACCACGGGCGCCCGTTCCGAAGACGAGTGCACGGTCTGTCTCCCCGGACAATACTGTACAAAGGGCAACCCAGTGCCATACACATGTCCAAAAGGATCGTACTGTCCACTCGGAACCAGCTCTCCGCTCTCCTGTCCTGTCGGCACCTATAACGACGTCACTGGTGCCTCGCAGAAGTACGAGTGCGCGTCTTGCCCTGCTGGATACTATTGCGACACCACCGGTCTAGCAGCATACACGGACATGGTCTGTCCAGCCTCTTACTACTGCCTCGTGCGCACTGTAACGCCTATCGCGTGCCTGGCGGGCTTCTATATCGTGGGCTACGGCAAGAGCGCGGCGGACTGCATCGCCTGCAGCGCCAACTACTACTGTCCTTCAGGATCCTCCGCAGAGATCAAGTGCGGCGACGGCTACGAATGTCCCGGCCTCTGCCCCGCTCCTGCGAAGTGTGACGGCGGATACTACTGTGTATGGGACAGCACGACCAACACCATCGTCAAGACCATCTGTCCTTCCGGCTACTATTGCCCAATCGGAAGCTCCTCGCCGACGGTGTGCACCACTGGATACGTTTGCCCCGAGGGCTCCATCAGACCTGCGAAGTGCCCCTACGGCTCCTTCATCCGCTCCGATCTTAACGCATCCAACGTCTCGTCGCTGGATGACGCCTGCATGTACTGCGAACGCGGGTACTACGCCTCAGACGACGGCTGCTCGCCTTGTCCCGCTGGCTACATCTGTCTCGGACACACTATCACCAAGTACCCAGTTAACGTCACCACGGACTACGGGTACGAGTGCCCCGAGGGCTACTACTGTCCCGAGATGTCCTACATCGAGACGGCCTGTCCTATTGGCACATACAGGAACGAGAAGAAGGGCAAGAGCATCGCCGACTGCATTTCCTGCCCGGTCAACACTTTCAACGACAAGACCGGCCAGGCCACCTGTCGCAAGTGTGGTCCTAGTGCAACCTCCGAGGTCGGGAACACCACCTGCACATGCATCGGCAGCTACAGAGAATTCTTTAAGTCAGACACGAGCTGCAGATGTATCTCAGGATACTACCAGACGAAGTACGGGATCACCAGCAAAACCGATGACTCTTCGCTGGACTGCGAGCCCCATCTCTATTCCACCTGTTCTAGCGGCACCTACAACCAGATCGGCGAATGTTCCAGCGACTGCAGCAAGCAGTGCAACGGCGGATCGGGAACGTACTCGTCGACGTACGGCGTGTGCATTTGCAGCGATCTGCAGTCCCTCAACGACACCTGCAATTCCACTTGCAGGAGCTCCGCTGTCAAGACGAAGGTCACCTCAAGCAACATCACGATATACAACCCGAACAACGCCACCGAGACCCTCACCCTCACCTTCTCGAAGTATTCTCGCCCTTCCCCACGCTTTGTAGAACGAACAACTACTACCTCTCCGAAGACTACGACTTCACCAACCTTTCTCTCAGCAGCGTTAAGTCCATGGACAACACGGGCAGCGGCTTCACCGGCTCCTACAGCACTGTCTCTGCGTTGACAAGCGAGTTTCTGGCAAAGTTCCCGTCGTCATCGACAAAACGACTGCTGGCTTCCGGGACGACGTCGGTCTCTTCTCCGGCCATGTGCGCAACCGTGAACGAGACCGTGGCATTCGGCGTGTCGAGCTCCCACTACCCGGTCTACCTCAAGGACAGTCTGGTGAACACGGTCAAGAATTTCGACTACGGACCGTTCGTGACCCTGGCGGACAAGCTCACCAAGGCAGGACTCAACATCACCGTGTTCCTCTACAAGTTCAGCACGCTGGGCACATTCATCTTCGGCGACTCTGCCGACCAGAGTGTCCAGACTCTCATAAAGGTGATGAACAACTGCAGCGACGCCTACATCGTGCCCATGACTTCGGAAGAGCTCGCGGCTCTGGGCATCTTCATGCGTGACGACGTCATCAAGGCGCTCTCCATCTGGTACTTCATGGTCGCAGTCATTATCGTCGGCGTGATCCTGTTGGGCGTCTTCGCATTCATACAGTGGAGACTGCAGTGGGCGCTCTCGTGGACCTACGGCAAGGATCTGGTCACCGTCATGGACAAGAAGAAGGCGGGCGAGCCAGATGAGGAGGAGGACGACGAGCTCATGAAGCTGGTGAAGAAGGGCGAGAAGAGTGTGGACGGCCTGTTCTTCGTGTACCTCAAGCAGAAGCTCAGCGAGATGGACGAGAAGATGCGCGAACTGCTCGCCAAGGCCAATATCAACAGCGTGAAGAAGCTCAAGAAACTCGCAGATAAGATTAACAGATTGAAGGAGATATTCAACGAGCACGTCGGCTCGCTCATCATGCCCAACGGAATGACCATCGACGAATTTCTCAAGGCCAACATTGACCAGCTCGACCACGACTCCAGCTATTACTCGTCAGTGATCGACTCGAGCGACGACAAGTCCGGCAGGAGCACTCCCAAGGAGAAGTCCGCGGAGGAGGCTAAGGCCGAGGATAGCGGCGAGAAGCCCGAGGAGGAGAAGAAGGAGGCCGAAGTCTTCGTTGCCGAAAACGCTCCTTACAAGGTTGAAAACGAGGTGGAGAAGGACATCAAGCGCGAGGCAGAGAAGGTCAAGGACGACGAGAACGTGATCAAGGACAGCGTCAAGTCCGAGATGCAGAAGCGCAAGGACGAATACATGAACATGGTGATGAAGCAGGGAGCGGTCGGGAACGCGAACGATGTGCAGGAATATGTCAAGGACGAACTGCAGAAGCTGACCGAGCTCCACGACAAGCTCAACGAGGAGATCGAGAACCAGAACTCCGGCCTCCAGGACCGGCTCATGAAGCGTCAGGAGAAGAAGCTGGTCGCTCTTGCCGAGATCGAGAGACTGAGGAAGGAACAGGAGGAAACCGACAGGGCCCGACGCAACGAGATGGAGAAACTGGGGGAGGAGCAGAAGGCCGAGATCGAGGCCGTGGACAAGGAGACCAACGACGAACGCGATCGCGGAAAGCAGATCATCGACAAGACCTTGAGCGAGCAGCTGGCCGAGCATCACGCCAGGTTTGTGCAGCAATTCGCTGAGTCCTCTGATAAGGAGAAGCTGCTTGCCAGACACGAGGGCGAGACGCAGAGACTGAAAGAATACCTTGAGTCCGAGAAGAGACGGCAGGAACACGAGCTCGAGATCAAGTTGGAACAGAGGACACAGGGGAAGAAGAAGGAAATCCTCACGGCATACGAAAAGCGCAAGGAGGGGCTCAACCAGAAGTACCAGAAGCTCACCGAGGAGAATGAAGCCAAGCGTGCCATCATCGAGGGCGAAATCCCGGCCACTGAGGAGCGTCTAATTCCTTACGCCGAACAGCTGGAAGGAGAGAGGAAGAAGGTGGAGAAGCAGCTGCAGAAGGATGCTCAGAGCGAGGACATAGTGCTGGACGCAAAGCGGAGGAGCGAGACCGACGCCATCGAGAAGAAGTACCAGCTCGAGGAGCGCAAGATTTATCTGGACAACCGGCAGGAGGTCGACGATCTCCTCAAGAAGGAGATGGACCAGGAGAAGGCGCTGAAGGAGAAGTTCACGAAGGAGATCAAGACCGCACCCACGAGCAAGGAAAAGAACGAGCTGCTGGCCCAGTACGAGAAGTCCAAGAACGATCTCAAGTTGGAGCTGGAGTCGGAACGCAAACTGATGGAGGAGAAGACCGAGGAACGACTGGCGGAAAGACGCAGACTTCGGGAGAAGGAACGGATTCAGCTCGACGGAAAGCTGGAGCAGGAGAAGTTCGACAGCGACAAGAAGACCGGCGAAAAGGTCTACAGCGAAATCGAGCGCCATTCCGAGGAGGCCATCGAACAGATAATCAACCAGGCAGTTGCCCAGAACCACGCTCCGCCTATGGATATCCCGGTCATATTCGAGTACCTGACGAGAACGAAACTGCAGCAGAACTTCGCGGCGCTGAAGAAGGCGCAGTTCGCAGAGCTGTCCCATCAGCTGAGCGCGATGCAGACACAGCTGATGAAGGAGAAATTCGTCGAGGTGGGCGCGATCAGGGAGGACACAGAGAAGCGCGTGAAAGATCTCGAGAAGAAATCGCTCGCCCCCGACAAGTACCAGAAGAAGCTCGAGCACATCCAGAAGAACGAGGTGCTGAAGCTGGAGGCGGTCAATGCGAACTACGAGAACAAGTCGATCGGACAAGAGTCGCGCATCAAGACTGGACTGGCCAACCAGCACTTCAACGAGCAGGTCAAGCTCGTCGATTCCGAAGAGGCCAGCCGTGCCAGATTGCTCGATAGGGTTCTACGAAGATTTAACGCGAACGGGGACATTCCCAAGAACGTGGTCGAGGAACTTAACGCGAAGAAGGCGGCCGAGTTCAACGAGATGCGTGAGGAGGCCAAGGCCGACAAGGACAAGAAGCTGACGGAGGCGCAGAAGGTGCTGGGCGACATGAACCAGGAGGAGCTCAAGGAGATGGAACAGAAGTACGCCCAGGAAATCGACACTGAAGCTGTAAGCCTTCCTCTGTTCATTCTCGCGTGTAGGAAAAGCTCGACAAGCGTCTCAAGGAGGAGAAGAAGAAGGCCATTGACGACAGGAAGAAGATGTACGAGGAACGTCTGGCAAAGATTCCGGAGATTTCGATCGAACAGCGCAAGCAGCTCCTCGAGGAGCATAAGCGCGAGCTTGAGAAGCTCGAACAGGCCCTGGCCGACGCCCGCGATGCCCAGCTCAAGAAACTCAAGGAGAAGCTAATCAACAAGAAGGTCCAGCAGGAGAGACTGCGTTCTCGCGCGGAGCAGAAGGCCATCCAGCGCATTAAGCAGATGTCGGACGAGCCGATGGTGGTGGTGCAGGGCTCGAAGGAGCAGGCGCCGCAGGCTACCATGAGACAGAAGGGAGAGACGACCAAGATCAGCAACTACGCCTACAAGCCTCTCCTCAAGCAGTGGCTGCAGAAGGCGGAGGAGAAGAAGGAGGCCAGCAAGAAGCCGGAGGTGTTCCAGATGGCGGAGAAGACCGAGGAGGCCAAGGCTGTGGAGCCCATTGACGACAATGAGGGCGCCTATGTTAACATGAAGGAACTGTTCGAGACCGTGCTCAACTGCTACGATCTGGCCAACAACGTCCAGGACTTCGAGTTCCCAGAAATCTCGCGCGCCATTGAGAAGCTCACATACTTCATGGAGGCCATCCTGAAGGGCGGGAAGCGGCTGGGCGAGGCCAACCTCAGCCGTCTGGGCATGAAGCTCAACCCACCGAAGGAGGGCGGAGCATAAGCAATAATTGGGTTGACACATATAATACATCGAAATAACTCACCACGAAAGATTGAGCTTCGCAATGCACATGAAAATCATACATAATTTATCAATGGTATAGATTAGACATCATACATGCTATTGTATTATTTGGATGTAATAAAATGTTATATAAAAATCTAAATATTTAATGCGTCGCCGCGAATCGTGACCTGCCGGAGGAAGCAAAAACCGGCTTTCGCAGTCCAGTGGTCGCTTCGCGGTCGCAATTCTCCTCGCTTGGATGCTACGTATAAGTTAGTCAGACACCAGCAGCAGAGAAGTTAACTATTTCGGGGGATAAATAATCGTGTCATAAGGGGAGAGATGAGAGGAAATAAATTATGTTTGAAAATTGTAATTATCCTTCTGGACGAACTCGGGCCAATGGTCAGCTGCTTTCCGCCATTGCAAAGGTCCCGGAAAAGACTGGCCCGAAGACTCGTTCATTCCGAACAAAGTCCCGCGCCCTTTCCCTGAACGGCTCCGACGCATCCCTCGATGACGATGCATGTGCGGCTCATGGAGGGTCCATCGGTATCATCGACTCGTCGAAGGTAGATGCGGAAATCCAGGCTCAGACCCCCTCATGTGGCCGAACAGGGTCACGGCGGGTCGGAAAAGTCGGTCCCGCGATGGTCCCCGATCCGGTTATAATGCACGCGACCCCGCAGGGATCAGAGAATAGCGGTGGAAAGTGGACTAAAAAGCGGCTGAAATCGGAACGCGGCTGTGTCTCTGCTGAAGCCGAGGTAGACGAAGACAGCAGAGAGAGTGGGAGCAGGAGACGGAAGTGTGTGGATGTGGATACGAATTCTCCAGAGGTTAAGCGAGGGTTCAGGTGGTTCAACGACCTGGCCTCGACGGAGAGGAAGCTGGTCCGGGACAAGGGCACGGGGTCTGACGTTGGCCTGCCCTAGGACCATCATCATCATGCCAGAGTAGTATAGACGGTATTATTCCTGAGGCGATATTTCGCTGATTCTGTGACGGAATTACCTATAAGTCAGCAATATTTTACTTCAGATCATGGTATGCTTGCTCGGAACAGTATTAATAAAGGCAGGAGCATTAGCGTATCCTTTATGCATAATATTAATAATTATTCGCTTTGCTCTGGAATTATAATAGTGAAACTCATGTGGATCCAGCAAGCGCTGCATGCGAGAACCTAAACGGAGTCAAACTCTATAAGAGCCGATGACCTCAAGCATTGGATTCTCTATTATAGGTCTTGAACTTTATACAGCCCTTGCGCCCATTTTTCACAATATAAGTTACAATTATATATTATATGCTCAGACTTTGTTTGCATTGTTAACGCATCTGATACATTATCATAATCATACATAGATGCACGTTGATAGTAATGGATGCCTCCTCGATCTCCCGTCGTGCTGGATCCGTTT
>QFZN01004726.1_pt1 | contig 18145 bp, 4 predicted proteins | sample 1740101 | NCBI WGS metagenome assembly QFZN01 (sample SAMN09210849, study PRJNA391713) | Ciliate metagenome, whole genome shotgun sequencing project. | isolation source: combination of 50 Heterometopus sp. ciliate cells from an enrichment culture... | host: Heterometopus sp. ...
CCCCAAAACCCCAAAACCCCAGAGTGCACGTCGCAGTCGCGACGGAGGACATATCGGGAGTGAGATTGCGTTGTTAACCTTAAGCATAAGGGGGTGATAATCAAATGAGAGGCCGGGGTTCGCTGGCAGGATTCCGCAAGCAATATAAAGGGCCGGAACTCCGGATAATATCATAAAATGAAATCTTTCAAGTCTCTTCATTTGGGATCGCCTGAGGTCGCGAGCAACATCGCCTATGACCCCCACGCCCACTCTCTTCTCGTCTCAGGCCCCAAGTTTGCCATCGTGTCCGACCACTCTAAGGAAGAGATTCAACTGGCCAAGTCGCAGGAGCCGCTCCCAGCGAAAGGGGAACTGGCGCCCCGCGAGCCGCCCTTCCTCCGCTTCAGTGCTGCCGGCCAGAGCCAACTCATGGTCTCTCACTCAGGTACGAACTATCTTTCCTAGCGCTATCGGTCTTAGGTCTCACTCTAACATGCGTGGGAGCCACGTCGGGATACGCGAAGTGCAATCTTAGTCAGTCCTACTCCGCGGGGATCCACTATTTCGAAGTAATATGTCCAGTGAGCTGCACGGGGATCGGTACGCTTCCAGAATATATATCCTGGAATAGCCTTCGGGATGACGAAGAGCGACGCCAGCAGCACCACTGTGGTCCTCAAGCTGCGCACTACCACGCCCCGCGTCGTCGGGATTCTTATCGATATGGAGCACTACGTGTTCAGACTATACACCGACTGGCAGTTAAATAGCACAGCAAAGGAGGCCGCCCTAACGCCTGGAGAGTGGACGCCGTTTGTGAAGATAAAGCGGCGCGACAACGTGGCAATTCTCAACCCTTTCTGCACACGCTGCGCCACCGGCCTCTCCGACGAGTCCTACATCTCCCCCGATCACTTCGTATCCTACCAACATGGGAACAGCGTGGCAGTGCTCAACCTTCCCGACAAGGTCGTCCCATCGGATGACGTCTCTTTCATAAGGGAAAGTGTTACCGGAATCGAGGACCCGAAGTGGATCCGTCACTGTGCTGTGGCGAAGGACAAAGATAAGAAGTGTCTGAAGGTGGCCGTGATCGAGTTCAAGGACATCGCAACCAAGGAGAAGGTGATCGCAGAATGGGATAAGAAGGACAAATCCAAGGTCGAGTTCGTGCACGGCGAGCAGCTCTACGACCGCATAAGCAAGGTGTGGACCGCAGAGAAGATGGCGGCCCGCAATGTGCTTGGCGTGGTCTACAAGCCAAAGAAATTCGCCGAGATGATCGTGGCGTCGTCCGCAGGCACTCCGCCGACGTCATCGCCCGCAGAGGCGGTAACCACCCCGCTGGCCCTGGCTCCTCCTGCCGACGCGGCGAAGGCTCCTGCTGTGATTTCTACGGCCGTGGTCGTTGTTCCCCTAAAGACCGAGGAAAAGAAGGAGGCTCCGGTCCCGGCTGTTCCGACTGAGGAATCGAAGAAGGCGGCTGAGGCCAAAAAGATCAAGAGAGAGATGAAGGCAGCCTTTAGAGCCTGTCTAACGGAGCTGAACGCGGACATCGTGAAGGAGTACAAGGAGGCCATCACGCTTTTGCTAAAGGGGAAGAACCCGCCGCAGGTGGGGGTGGCAAAGAAGCCGGATGAGGAGCAGGGCAAGGTGGTGGCCATGTACCTGCCGCAGAGCGACAACATACTGCTCGTGAAGGGATCAATGATGAAGCTGCTGGATCGGGCGCATGGGCAGTTCGAAGTGCCCAATGCCGCCTTCTACAACAATCCGGTCACGGCAAAATCGCACATCGCGCTGGGGCTGCAGCGGAAGGAGGCCGAGTTCGTGCTTCAGAACATGAAGTGGAGGGCGCTGGGCGAGCTCATGTACAAGTCCTACGCCTGGGCCGTCTACGAGTTCGTGTACTCGCTGCTCACTCAGCTCAAGGAGCAGTCCGGCCCCAACGTCCAGATTCCAATGACCTACCTCGCAGGAAAGGTGACGGTGGATGTCGCGCTCAAGGCGATCGCCACCGAACGGCTCTTCCGTACAAACAAATCCCTTTTGCCGGAACAGAACGAGCTGCGCGTGTTCGCGCTGACCTCCAGCCCAGACCTGGAATACCTGCTAGCGCTCTTCTGCAGAATGGAGGAGATGTTGTGGAGCATGGCACAGAATCCGCTGGCGGAGAACTCGCTCCGATCGCTCTGGTCACCATCCCACTGCAGAATGCAGAGCGCATACTCGCGACTGCTGAGCTTCCAGAGCGGGAAGAACAGGCTGCCCGACGAGGTAGCACTGGCCGAGGCCGGATTAATCCAGCGTGAGGACTCCACCATTGTCCACTTTGAGGAGCCGCTCTCCGGCCGGGTTTCGCCTAACGTGCCGATGCACGAGACCGTGAACAACTTTGCACCCTCCGTTCACGTTGACTTGGCAGGACAGCCGCAGAAGGTGACGAACGTGCAGTCGGCGTGGAAGCAACCGCTGGTGCTCGTGAGCTCTGCCGACGGCACCATCGAGGTCTGGAACTCCCGTGTCTGTCTCACGCGTCTCCTCGTCACCAGCCTCAAGTCCGGCAGCGACGACATCTGGAAGTCCTATGGCAGCGCCAAGATCACTGTCGACGAGGAGGTCTCTCCCGTTATGCCCAACGTGGCCCCGACCGAGGAGAGCTACTCGCTTGACCTTCTGTTTGCCCCGATCGAGGAGGTCAATCTGGAGGGCGTTTCTGCCTCAGCCATGATGTCGGCACAGAAGCAGGACAAGGTTGGACCAATAGAGGTCGACGAGGTCACCTGCCCAATGCTGCTGACCAGCGAAGAGACCGCCAGAACGACTTGTCCTATATCTGTTGCCGCTGTGGTCAAGGACAAGAAGAGCGGGAAGCATTACATCAGGATAAGGAAGTACGGCTACTTCTCCGAGTTCCTCAAGTACGCCTTGTGCCAGCTTGACGGGGCCTATACCACGCCCTTCGACGGCACCACCTTCCACACAAAGGACAGGGCTGGAGCACTGGAACACATATTCGGGTACATCATGTGCAAGGGATACACGTTCGGCACGGCTCAGACTGACAAGGTCTTCGGGCTGGTCTCTGAGCAAACATATTCGCTGGAAAGCATCGCCAGGCCCCTTGCGGCCTACGCTGTGTCCGTAGCTGCGACGACCTACTTCAACTTTAACGTATTCGAGACCACAGAGAAGGGCGAGGTGGTGGCACACACGTTCAAGTGGACCAACTCTGAAAAGGACTTCAAGTTCGTCGCCGATAAGTCGCTCGGAGTGACCTCTCCAACCAAGGACGTGCGCGTGAAATACAGCGACGAATTCGCCATCGTGGTTCACGAAGCTGGCATCCACGTCTACAGTCTCGCCACACTGGAACCTATCGAGTACATCCCCCTGAAGCTATCCTCTGGGAGGTTGGACGCAGTCTTCCTCCAGGGCAGCACTGTAATCGTGCAAGAGGGAGAACAGGCCGAACTGTTCAGTGTGGAACGTGAAAAGGTCGCCAAGAAGGAGCCCGTGGTTGAGTCATTGGGAAAACTGCAAAAGGACGTGCGGCCCGAGGATCTCGCCTCAGTCGACCTCGCGGCCTACGGGAACGCCGAGGGAACCATAGCGGTCCCGGCAAAGGGCGTCGACAACGAGTACTCGGTGCTGTGCAGCACGGTGCCAGCGGACGGCACGGGGGAGACGAGAAATACGTGGAATGTTGTGGGCAAGGGGAAGCGCGCCGAGTACGACTTCGAGGTGGAGACCCGAGAGACCAACGAGGTCGAAAGTCTCGAAGTGGAGCTGAAGTTCTCCAAAGACTCGTTGACCGCTGAGGAGCGGGAAAAGATTAACAAGGCGATCACCCTGGAGGAGAAGAAGCCTGAGAACGAGCACAAGCGGGCGATAGAAGGCGAGGATTCCCATCTTCCGCTGGTCGTTGTGTGGCACAAGGGCGCAGCTCACAACCACACCATGAGCGTCACCCGCATGCTCACCTGCGACGGCAAGGAATTCAAGAGCAACTACCCCCAGCCCGCCTTCATCTTCGCCCACCAGCATCACAAGCAATTCCTAATAAAGAAGTGCGTGGTCAAGTCACCGATCGCCTCCGGGGACAAGTGCCACCCCATCGGCTCCGGCATAATCTACATCGCGAACCACCTCAGCGCCTTCAAGAACCTTACACACAACTTCACGAAGGAGGCCGAGTACACCGCCTGGCTCGAGAAGCGAAAGCAATGCAAGCTGGAGCTCCAATCGTTCGAGCCGGCTGGCTTCTTCCAAATGGGGGATGGAGCGGATCTGGTGTTCAATCTGAACGTGGAGCGTCCGTGCAAGTACATCTATCTCAAGCCTACAGCCTTCCGCTCCAAGCCCACTGAGATCAAGCAGTTCGCCTCCTTCCCCATGACCATCGAGTACTTCGGTGTCACAGGAACGGCAATCGAGACCGGAATGGCGGCAGGACCCGCGTGGAAGAAGTCGCTGGAGATACAGGACGCCAAGCTGCCCACCGGATGCGACCTCGAGGTGCAGGCGTACAACGCCAAAGATAAGGCTTGGCAAAAGCTGGCCACGATGTCCGGCATCGACCTGATCGGACTCGAGATCAAGGACAAGACCGTCCGACTCCTCGACAAGGACCTGGCGGCTCAGTCCCAGTCTGCCTTCTGGAAAACCACCTATGAGGAGAAGGAGCTGCACAAGACCGCAACTAACAGATACCGTCTGCGTGTGCTGCAGCCTGCCGGGAAGGACCAGTGGCAGCTCGCGGGACTCTCTCTCAAGGTCTTCGCCAGCAAGCGTGTGGAGCGACAGGGCGAGCTGTTCAAACACATATCGTCCTCCTACCTCTGGAAATGCATGAACGAGCCAGAACTCTTCGGCCGGGTCAACAAGGCCCTCTGCGAGCTGGTTTGCATGTCCGATCGTGACTACAACGACCGGATAAAGGCAATGAGTCTGCTGAGGAAAATCGTGGAATGCGGGCAGGAGCAGTTCGAGCTGGTGAGGAAGCACATCGACCTGGAGAAGTTTATCAAGGCAAACGTGTACCAGGAACAGACGGAGAATTTCGCGATGCGGTTCCTGCAGCTGTTCCAGCAGTTCCCCGATTTCACCGCCCAGCTCCACGACTTCGCTGTCCGCGAGCTCTCCGACATCCACAAGCTCGTGCTCCGTCCCGCCGGCATCGCCGGCCTGAAGTCTATTCTGGCGATCATAATCCCGAAGGCGCCAGAGTTCTTCCTGCAGCAGCTGATAGGGAAGATCTACGAGATAAGCACGAAGTACATCGAGTCGATCCTGACGGAGGAGCACATTTTCCTTCGGACCCGCCTCGACGTCCACAGCTACCCGCTCTCTCCCTTCGCCTGGGTCGCTCCTGCCCACGGGAAGACCGAGGCCAAGGTGACGCAGGCCTTTGGCGAGGGCAAGAAGAGTCCGGCCAGTGTGCGCTGCGCCTTCATCTGCACCGGAAACGCATGCAGGTTTGTGCTCGATTGCGTCAAGGTCCACGACGTCTCCAGCGCTGTGCTATACTTCAAGAAGGACACAACGGCTGCGGCCACCTGGTTCGATGTAGCAATATACGGCGTGCCGGAAGACGGTACCGGCAGGTCTCGTCTCATCTTCGCCAAGGAGTATCCCACTCACGTTTGGGAAAGACTGACCTCGACGGCGTACTCGCCGGACAAGACGAAGTTCGACGAGAAGGACGAGTTGGATTCACTGGTAATTCCTCTGGGGGCGTGCATGTGCAGATATGTGATCGTCGACCTCACGTTGCGCCGCGGGTTCGATCCGGATCCACGCAAGGTCTGGGGAATGAACGCCTATCTCAAGGACGGGGTCATGGCAGAGGTGTATGGTATCCCACAGGCTGCGGAAGGCAAGCCGGTTCCGGAACTCGAGGCTGTACTGAATGTGGAGGAGAGCCAGAAGGCCACCAAACGTGTGGGTCACTCCGCCAATTATGAGAAGATACAGAGCGCGAAGACGCACGTGGAGCTTTGCAGACTGAAGGAAGAGGGCCAGACGACGAAGGTGGACGTGAAGGCCTTCAAAGCGGAGGAGAACGTAGAACTGCAGCTGGCAAACACCCAGAAGCAGCTACACAAGGAGATCCGCAAATATCGCGATGGCCAGGCGCCCAAAGAGGCCATCATCGACCTAATCACGCAGGTGGAAGGACTGCAGCGCATCCAGTGCCAGACCGCAGTCCGCGAGCAGGTTGAGGGCGGCAAATGTGTCGAGTACCTTGTCCAGATCTGTCTGGAACTTGCGGGGATCATCACGGACATAGTGGGAAAGAACCCGCAGATGCTGGGCGCGCTGAAGAAGCAGACGGCCTGCAACGTGGTCACGCTCATCAAGGTTCTGTTCAGAGACTTCGTGGTGTTCAACGCTGGATACCCGCGGGAAGAGATGCTGCAGTTCATCCAGAACGTCTTGCTGCAGGAGGCCTCTGAGGCTGAGTGGATCAAGCTCATCCTTGAGATTGTGGAAGACTTCCTCTCCCGGTCGCAAACCCTCTACTCGCAGAAGAGTGTCATTGACTGCCTCGAGCGCTTCAACATCCCCGAGGGCGAACTCCTGTCCTATCTGGCAAAGAAGATGCGACTGAAGGAACTGGTGGCGGCGCCAACCGACCTGACGGGTCGGAAGAGGTCGAGTTCGCGCGACCAACTCGAGCGCGAGATCTTCCCCCAGTTATCCTCCTCCCTGGTTCTGGCGATAAAGAGCCTGCGGAAGCTGCCCATCGAGGACCCCAACGCGGTGGTTCATCGTGGCATAACGTGCAACTACTGCGGGAACAAGAAGCCGATCGTGGGAATGCGGTACAAGTGCGGCCACTGTCCGAACGTGAACGTCTGTTCCAAAACCCACTGCATCAAGAAGCACGAGGACGAACATCGTGACCACGTGCTCATCGCCATCCCCAAGCCGCTTCCCTACGGTCCCACCAAGGCGCCGGAATCCGCGCAGTTCAAGATCCTTCTCCCGCAGATGAAGCTGAACCACGGGAGCAAGGTGCACGAAGGAATCGAGTGCGACAACTGCGGGGCAAAGAGCTTTGAGGGCACGCGGTACCTCTGTGCCAACTGCGACTACTACAACCTCTGCGAAAAGTGCTACACGGGGGAGAAGTTCTCGCACACGAAGACCCACGTATTCTTGCGACTGCCAGAGCCGCTCATTCAGAGCGAAACGGCCACGCCCAAGGCCTGCATGGCCCATCTCGACCCCGACCTTTATCCCACGCTCAAGCCTCAGCAGTCCGATGTGCCTAAGGAACCTCTGGAGCTGAAGCGCAGCCTGAGCGCCTATACTGAGAAGAAGATGGACTTCGAGCGACTGGACGTAGACCAGACGCTGCAGGTGGCGTACAGAATATGCATCTGGATCTGCCACAGCTCGGTGATGGACAACAAGCAGAAGGCTACCGCCCTCAAGCTGTCGGCCGAGCTGCTCTGCATCCTCCTCAAGCTCTCCTCCGTCGACGCGGTCGGCGGTGTCATACAGGAGGACACCCAGCTGGACGTGATCATCAGCGCGTACCTGGAGATAGAGGAGGACAAGGCTGTGCGCAAGTCGCTGGTCAAGCTCATCGCCGGCCTCAAAGATGTCAGCATCAAGACTATGAGTCTTGAAGAGGTCAAGGAGCTCCCGCCCGGGGAGCGCAGAGATTATCTCACAAAGGTGGAGAAGACCCTGAGCATCAGACTGCACCTCAGCACCTGCCTGCACCAGATCCTCAAGTCGCTGATCGAGAACGCGCCCAAGGGAAAGGCGGCCGAATATGTCGACATTGACAGTCTGACCCTTCTGCTCGACAGCTACGTGTCCATCCTCGACTCCATCACCAGCACCAAGGAAATGCTCAAGAAGTACAAGGTGATCAAGGACGAGGAACAAGAAATCGTGCTGCCCGATCTGACACGGTCGCTGAGCCAGCCGGTCTCGGCTGCACGCATGGTGAGGCCAAAGGCAAGATTCACCAAGCCATCGCTGCAGCTGGCGCTGGGACTGATCGCGCTGCTGGAGTCGCTCAATCCGCTGACAATAGGCTCGATGTACGGAAAGATGTGGGAGATCGTGCTCAAGATCCTCTCCAAGATTAACATGAAGCAGGTCATCGAGGCCAAGCTCTTCGAACGTCTCATGGGCTCCTTCTTCCTCTCCACGGTCCACATACAGGAGACCATATATCGTCAGCTGCTAGACATAAGCGGGAAGATGATGCAGTTCTCCAACACGACGACGATGATAATAAACCTTATCAGATCGACGCTGGACGGGGCGACGAACACAGCTCGGGAAGAGATGGCCTTCTACATCTGCCGCGGGTGGCTGGACATCTTGCTCACAGGCAAGTCGCCCAAGCAGGGGAAGGCGAAGAAGGACCAGCCCAAGGTTGCGGCCCCCGAGGTCTTTGCCCGGATGGAGCTGTCTGATGTACTCGATCTGCTCTCCTTCGCCAGCTCCTACCTTCTCACCAATCTGAACTTCGGCTGCTACAGAGGAGTAATGGGCGGAAAGTACAAGGTCATGTACAGAGCCATCCTCGGTGCGCGCATGGTCGCCATCCTCTCCGGTGCCAAGGGAAAGGACGGGAAAAAGCTGGCGATACAGGAGCTCATGGAGACCTCCAAGGATCCCAAGCTCACCACCGCGTTCACCAACCTCCTTTTCTGGCTCTTCCTCAACTACAACAAGAACGACACCTCGTGCAAGCTCACGCAGCTGATCTGCAAAATTTCGAAGTCGGTGAAGCGCATGTTCAAGTGTGTGGGAGTGAACGACGGCCTATGCAAGACGCTGCTGGGGACGCTGGAAGAGGTGGTCGTGACCGCGGACAAGAATCTGCTCAAGCGCGTGGAGTCGGGCGACCTCCGCATCAACCTCGCCGTCGAGCTCAATGAGCGTGTCAACAAGCTCCTCAAACGAATGATGAAGTACATAATGGCGAGCACGGTCACTGCGACGTACTTCGCGTTCGACCTGAAGGGATTCGACTTCCTGTTCAACCGACTGGGGATCAGCAAGGAGGTCCAGCCGGACCTAGCCGGCCAGGTCACCTCTGTGGTCGACAGCGACCTCATGGAAGGAGTCAGCGAGACCATCCAGGTCGTGCCCGAAAACAGCGAGAAGGCCGAGCCCACCGATAACGGCGGTAAAAAGGAGCAGTTCTCTCCCAACCTCCTCCTGGACGAGGACTTTGCGAAGGACATGAACCTGATCGAGTGCACCGGGGAGACCAACCTTTCGTCTCTGCATCACATCAACTGGTGCACGTACAAGGGTGGACAGCGGTCGAAAATATACACGAAGCAGTTCAAGGAGGGCGGACGGGACGAGGTGGTCATGGCCTTCGAGCTCAAGAAGTACATCGAGATCAAGGAAATCCAGCTCTCGTTCATCAACTTCTGGGGCATGGACAATTTCGAACATCTGGACGTGAGCTCGGTGACGGTCGATATAGGGACGGCCAAGAGCATGTTCAGCTACCTTTGCACTTTGGACAAGGTCCACGACAAGAGTCTCGAGGTTCATGGCGTCACCGTCTTCGGTCGCAACATGAGCGCCTACGACGAGGCCATCAGCAAGAGCGACCCCATTGCACAGAAGCTCAACTCGCTGAAGAACGCAAAGGCCAAGTACATCCGGTTCACCATCCGCACGGGAGTGAAGGTCGCCTTCAGCGGCACCCAGGCCTCAAAGTCCAACAAGCAGAAGGCTCTCGGCATCAACTATTTCTCGATAATCGGATACGACTCGAGCGGGGTGACGCAGGTCCCCGCGTACATCAGCAGCAAGAACCAGAAGGTGGCCTACAAGCTGCTGAACATGTTCCAGCTGAAGACCTTCCGCGGCTGTCTCAAGGACTTCGCCAACACTCCTGCCATCACCAACCAGCTCAAGGTCAACTTCCACACTCTGGCTTCCTTGATGACACCCGAGAAGCCAACGATAGAGCCGTTCCTGATAGCACTTTGCACGCACAACGCGGACCTGGGCAAGTGGATTTTGCAGGAACTGATCAGGTCGCGCGAAAGCAAGGGCTCGGCGCTGTTCATGGTCCAGATCTGCCTGAGCAACCTCGAGAAGGTCGGCGAGAGTCAGGCGCTGGTGTTGTCATTCATATTGAAGGAACTGGAGCAGCTAGAACAAAAACGCGTAGAGAAGCCGGACGCGCCCAAAAGTCTTAGCCAGTTCGTGCTCCACTACGTCTCGCTCCTCTACCTAGTTTCTCCGCTGATCAAGGATCCAATCATTCTTAGTGTCGGAGAGGAGGAACTGATTATGGTCCTGAGACAGGTGCTGATGTTCTGGGACGTGCCGGAAACCAAGGAGGCCTTCACGAAATTGTTCCTGGTGCTGATCAAGCCTCCTACGCGCATCGTGAGCAAAATCGACCCGCTCGCCTTCTGTGCGAAGCACCTGATGGTGCCGAAGGACCAACATTCGCTGTTCCTGGCAAGCTACCTCGCGCTGTACAGCAAGGAGATAGGGCAGAAGCTGATGGAGCTGGTGCCCACAGAGCTGGCACTGCACAACGAGCAGGCTGCCTACGACCAGCTCGCTCTTCTGCTGAACCTGACATTGGACCCGGGACTGAAGGTTGCGTTGGCCGAGAAGAAGCTGGCACTGAGCATCTACGAGAAACTGAAGAACCCGCAGGACAAGCAGACGTACATGCAGCCGCTGTCGCAGAACATGATGGCGCTGGTGGACGAGCTGATCAAGCGGGGGATAACAGGTTACCCAGACAACGAGAAGAAGCTGGCCGAGGCCATGATCCAGGACCTGAACTACATAAAGAACATAGAGGAGAAGGACGCGATATCGAAGCTGATACTCAACCTGATGCGCGCCGAAAAGACTGTCCCCGTCTGTCTCTACAACTTCGACGCTGAGTGTGAACAGTGGAAGTCTCTCACGTCCGAGGACACTCTTCGCAAGGGCAAAAAGCGCACCTTCTTCCTCGACACCTCTCTCTTGCAGCAGAAACAGAAGGACGTTCTTCTTGGAGCGCTGAGAGATAGGATCGGAGTGGAGTCGGAGGCCGACAGACTCTTTGGGTCGAACTGGAGACTTGCGTTCAAGGAGCAGGGCAACCCGCCGCAGAACAGTCCGGAACGATTCCGCCAGTTCTTCGAGGCCGTGAGCAACAAGGGCCCCTTCATCCTCTTCATGTCCGGCATGAGTGAGGGAAAGAGAGCGATAGTGGGCGGGTTCACCACGACAAGCTTCCCGCAAATGCCCACATCGTTCCAGAACGGCCAGCAGCTCGAGATCAAGTCTGCGCCCGAGTCGCTGTTCTTCTATTACTCGGAGAACAAGATGCACCACTTCGAGATCCGCAACAAGGGCGAGAACTTCGGCTACATCTACGTCGACTACGCCAACTGCGGCGCCTGCGTTCTCGGCAACTACTTCCTGTCCTTCAGCTACTCGTACTCCTATTCCAACAGCATCGGCAGCCTCTCCTCTCTTAAGTGCGTGGACGGGAACGTGACGTACCTGCCATACTCGTTCTTCGTGGACACAATCGAGGTGTGGACATCGGAACAGGACGGGACTGCGCCGACGGACTCGTCGGACAAGGACCTGGTGGCGCCACTGACCAAGGTGACCGCCGCCGAGCACACCTGGTACTCGCCCAAGTCGCCCTACAATGCCTTCCGTTCGAATGCGGTCTTCAACGTCCCGAACCATGTTACGGTCAAGGAACTGTGCGAGTGCGTCATCGGCAAGACCCACGTCCAGCTCAAGCTCAGGAACTCCGGCAAGCTTCTGGATGAGAAGATGACAATGAATACAATCAATGAGGAGCTGAAGGGAAGCGCGGACATAATAGACATCGAGTTCGAGATAGAGAAGGACGCGAAAGACCTTCTCTCGGACACAGGCTACAAGCCCGAAACCCCGATTCTGTCGCACTTCGAGAAGCTGGGCGGCTACATCTCCCTGATTGACGCAGCGAAGTCGAGCCTGGCAAAGTGGAAGAACGTCAAGCTGAGCCAGCGGTTCCACCTGTACCTGGAAGAGCTCATGCAGTTCAGCAAGCTCGCCGACTTCTTCAAGTCGCTCCTCAGCAACAAGAAGAGCAAGACCTTCATCTTCGAGATAATGGCGGGCACGCCGGACCGGGACACAAGCGGGAAGTCGAAGAAGGAGACCGAGGCCAAGGAAAAGAAGTGGGAGGACGAGTACAACTCCGCCGTCACCTACTGCTACAACATCATCTCCCAGCTCTTCGCCAACTTCTCCAACATCGAGCTTCGCGAACAGGCCTCCGCATCCAACTTCATGAGCCTGATATTGACTCGGATGCAGAAGTTGTCAGGAGAGGTGCCGCGAAAGTGGCAGGACAAGGCCGAGGCGAAGCCCGAGGTTGTCCCCGCCGCCCCGTCCACTCCGGTTGAAAGCAAGACGGAGGACCCGGGGAAGAAGAAGGTGCGGAAGGGCGTGGGCTACTCGACGCAGGTCGGCGAGATCTGGGACGTGGACAAGTACATGAAATCGAAGAAGGCAAAGAACGGACAGATAGCGGCGCTGATATCGATCATAGCGAACTTCATATCGTGCGAGAAGTGGGCTCCGGACGACGCGTTTATCAAGACGCTGACCGAGTCCTCTCTGCTCCCCCTTATTGAAACCAGTCTGTCCTCCGGCTCGCTGCTCGAGATGGCCAAGGAGTCCGATCTGGTCCTGGTCTATCTCGACCTACTGGACAAATTTAGAGAGAAAGACAAGCTCGCCACGCTCCTTGTTGACATCGACCCGCACTACATGCCGATCCAGCGCGAGCCCATCTACAAGATCCTGAAGAACCTCAACGAGCTGAGCAACATATTCCTCAAGTGCATGGAGAAGGATTCGGAGGCGAAGTCAGAGAATGAGTCGCCCAAGCACCTGGCCGAGGAAATCCAAAAGTGCTACAAGAGGGTGATGCGTGTGGTCGAGAAGATGCTGCAGGAGAAGAAGAGCGATGTCATTAAGAACATACTTTCGATGCCTTTGCCCCAGGCCTACAAGGCTCTTCTGCGCGACCTCCGCTTTGGCTACACCAACATGCGAGACGAGAAGGGGAAGTACAAGCACTTCTACCACCAGCAGGCGGAGCAGGACAAGACCACGTCACAGAGCAAGCTCATCCGTCTGGCACAAGAGCTCGCGGACCTATCGAACGCCCTGCCTGACGACCACACCAACGCCATCTTCATTCGCGTCGACGAACAGCGCATTGACTACATGAAGGCCATCATCATGGGCGCCTCCAACACGCCTTATGCCCACGGTGCCTTCGAGTATGACATATACTGTCCAGCGAACTATCCGAACGAGTCGCCAAAGATGAACCTGACCACGACTGGAAGCGGAGCGGTGCGATTCAACCCGAACCTTTACCACGACGGGAAGGTGTGTCTGTCGCTGCTGGGAACGTGGAGAGGCACGGCGACGGAGAACTGGGACCCGAAGTTCTCTACGATCCTGCAGGTGCTCATGTCCATCCAAGCCATCGTTATGAGCGAGGAGGTCTACTTCAACGAGCCTGGCTTCGAGGGTGAAATCGGAAAGCCGGAGGGCGAGCGCAAGAACGAGGCCTACGGGAACATCGTTCGCTACTGCAACATCAAGTTCGCGATGATCAACCAGATCAAGAACCCGCCCAAGGGCTTCGAGTCCGTCATTCGTCGGCACTTCTACATAAAGAAGGCGGAGATCCTGAAGGAAGCACACAAGTGGGTGGAATACGCTGATACACACGAGGCCGCGTACGATGGGCTGGTCTACGACCACAATCCCGAGTGGTGCAACAAGTTCAAGCAGTCCAAGACCAGATACAAAGAGATGATAGTCGAGATCGTGAAGGAGCTGGAGCAGGCGCTCAACGAGATCGAGCCACCCAAGGAACTCGCCGAGGAGGGAAACGGCGGCGACGTCTCCAAGATCAAGGAAAAGACACAGGAGTCCACGGTGTTCGCAGGCGGCGAGTCCATCGAAGGGGTGGATGTGGCCGAGGACACCGCAGAGGAGCTGGCCAAGAAGACCCACGAGAAGGAGAACAAACTCTCGGTCGAAGATGTGGGCGTCAAGGATCGCTGGTCCCGGTATATCGGAGCCGTTGGCATCGACGCCGTCGCCAAACAGGCAAAGAGCAACGTGCTAGTCTGCGGCGCAGGCGGACTGGGGATAGAGATCGCGAAGAACCTCGTGCTGTCCGGGTGCAAAGAGTTCGTTCTGCAAGACTCCAGAAATGTGACAAGGCTCGACCAGACCGCCCAGTTCTTCCTCCTCGACTCCGATCTGGGCAAGAACCGCGCCGAAGCCTGCATCGGTCGTCTACAGCAACTCAACTACTACGTGAAGGTGACACCCATGGCAGGTCCCATCCCGGCGACCGAGGCCGAGCTGGATGCTGCGAAGTTCAGCAGGTTCACAGTCATCATTGTCACAGACAGCGCCTATAAGACGCAGCTCGTGCTAGATGGATACTGTCGGAAGCACAAGATCGCACTCATCATCGCCGACGTTAAGGGTGCACTGTGCAAGGTGGTGAACGACTTCGGCACGAAATTCACGGTGCTGGACTCTGACGGGGAAGAGGCAAAGGAGTGCATGATCCGCGACATAACCACTGAGGCTGAGGGCATGGTGACCACTATTGTGGGACAACGGCACGGATTCGCCAACGGGGACACTGTGATCTTCAAAGAGTAAGCGATGGGCTGTAGTAACACATACGGTAGGGTGGAAGGAATGGACGCGGCGGAGGAAGGCAAGAAGATCCCGGTGGGCGAGGCCAAGAAGGACTCAGGATCAATAAACGGCACGCTTCACACAGTGAAGTTCGTCGACCCGTACAAGTTCAGGATCGGCGATACGAGGAAGTACACGAAATACGGGAGGAACGGGATCGCAAAGCAAGTGAAGCTGCCGAAGGACATTACGTTCAAGGAGCTGAAGGAGGTCTACTACGGGACCACAGTGCTGCACGATAGCAATCTGTTGGCGCTCGATTTCGCCAAGACCGACGAGATCTCGCTCGTTCACATTATCTTCGAGGCCATCGACAACTTTGAAACTAACAACAGCAGAGTTCCGAGCGAGTGGAACGTAAAGGACGCCGAGGAGCTCCTTGTCCTGGCCAAAAAGGTTGCGGAGAGATACAACAAGAAGACGCTGACAGAGAAAGAGGAGGAGTTCGTGCGCAAGAGCGCGTACACGGCCAAGACGAGCTTCGGCCCGCTGTGCGCGATGCTGGGCGGACTCGTGGCCCAGGAGGCTTTCAAGGCCATAACCGGGAAGTACACTCCAATCAACCAGATCATGTACTACAACTGCATGGAGCTGGTGCCGACCGTCGAGAAGAAGGAGAACGCACTGAAGCAGCTGGGCCTCGAGGGCGCCGATGATAGGTACACAGGAGTGAGGATGCTGCTGGGCAGCGAGACGTTCCAGAAGCTGGCGAATTCCAAGATCTTCATGGTGGGCGTGGGCGCCATAGGCTGCGAACTGCTGAAGAACTACGCAATGCTCGGCGTCTCCAGCGGCGAAGGCAAGATCCTCATCACCGACCCAGATGTTATCGAAGTCAGCAACCTGAACAGACAGTTCCTCTTCAAGGAGAAGCACCTGCGCAAGCCCAAGTCAACCACTGCCGCGGCCTCAATCATCCAGATGAATCCCACTCTGAAGGGAAAGATAGTGGCGCGGACAGACAAGGTTTACGACGGGACGGCGTACATATTCACGGACCAGTTCTTCACGGAGCTGACCGCCGTCACCAATGCCCTCGACAACGTCCAGGCTCGCAAATACATCGACTCGCGCTGCGTGACCAACAAGCGTCCGCTGCTGGAATCGGGCACCCTGGGGGCCAAGGGCCACGTCCAGGTCATCGTCCCCTACAAAACCGAGTCCTACTCCAGCCAGAACGACCCCGAGGAGTCGCTGGATATTCCGGTGTGCACACTGAAGATGTTCCCGGAGGAGGCCGTGCACTGCATAGAGTGGGCACGGGACAAGTTCGAGAAGCTGTTCGCACAGCACCCCAAGAGTCTGCAGAAGTTCGTGGAGAACCCAGAGTTCGTCCCACAGACGCCGCAGGACATACAGACCCTCAAGGACTCGCTCAAGCTGCTCAGGAAGAAGCCGTCCAACTTCGTCGACTGTGTCAAGCATGCAAGAATGAAGTTCCAGAAGTACTTCGCCAACGACATAAGACAGCTGATGTTCGTGTACCCGCTGGACGCCAAGAACAAGGAGGGGCAGCTCTTCTGGACTCTGCCCAAGAGACCGCCGCACGAGCGGAAGTTCGACCCGAAGAACCAGCTGCACTCGGACTTCATCATGGCGGTTGCCGCACTCTTCGCCCGCGTCTGGGGCGTCCCTGTGCCCGACAACATCCGCACTGAGGAGGGCAAGCAGAAATACGCGAAGATAGCGGCGGAGACCCCGGTGACCGAGTACATGCCAAACGCCAAGAAGGCCAAGGCCATCTCTGCTCAGGTCGAGAAAGACGAGCAGGGCAAACCGGAGGAGAAGAAGGTTGAGTTCGTCCCCGTCCCCGAACCCGAAGGCGATGAGGAGGACGACAAGCTCCCACAGGACCAGCTAATCAACAAGCTTCTAGACGACCTGGACGCAAAGCTGTCGGAGCTGGCATCCGACAACCTGAGCATCGTGCCCGAAGACTTCGAGAAGGACAGCGACCTGAACTTCCACATCGACTTCATCCACGCCATGGCCAACTGCCGCGCCGAGTGCTACGGAATCGAGGGCCTGTCCTGGATCGACACGAAGATCAAGGCTGGCCGCATCATCCCCGCCCTGGCCAGCACCACCGCTGTTGTGGCCGCTTTGCAGACTATCGAGCTGGTTAAGCTGCTGAAGGGAATGGACGTGACACACCACAGGAACGCCTTCGTGAACCTGGCCCTGCCCTACATCAACCTGAGCGAGCCCGGTCCTGCCAAGGTCGTCCAGCTGACTCCTGATCTAAAGGTCACTCTCTGGGACAGGTGGGAACTCAAGCCGGCCAACGGCTATGGAACGACGTTTGCGGAGCTGCTGGAACAACTCAAGAGCACATATAAGCTGGAGCCGCGGGACGTCTTCAAAGGAAACAAGCCGGTATACATGCACACGGTGATGCTGGCGCCGGGGAAGGCGGGCGAGAAGACGAAGCTGATGAAGTCCAAGCTGGAGGACGCGCTGGACCTTGCGGGCAGCGAGCCTTATGTCGACCTCACGGTCACCTTCTGCAAATCTGGCGACGAAAAGCTCCTCTCCGGCGTCCCCGCTGTTCGCATCCTATTCAAGTAACCAGACTGACTGACTGACCCTTTCTCATCCAGTACATATCTCACACATCCTTGAGTCTCGACATTATTATGCGTTCCACTAGCTATGCACGAAGGAATAGAGACGCTCACTAGTGCAGTCACACAAAACGATGGTGCTGGATGTATATAATAGTGAGCATTAAAACGCGAAGAAAGAGACGAAAGAGAGGCTGGGAAATTAGGCAGCGTATGACTTGGTCCAGTGGCGGGCGGTTTCCTCGAACTTGGCACGGTCGCTCTTGATCTGCTCTGAAATCTCGGGAACCAGCGAGCTCTCGGAGTTGGGGTCGTTCAGCAGGCTCACGATCGACTGCATAACTACGAAAATTAGCCCAGAGAACTTACTCTGCGACACTCTCACAGCCACCGACCACTTCCCCTTCAGGATCTCTAGACAAATATCGCCACTAGCAGTTATGCTAGGATGGTAGATCTTTGTCACGAAACGGACCTTGGGAGGAGTCATGGGGTAGTTGGGCGGGAAGATCATCTTTAGAAGGAAGTGTCCACCCTCATAGACGCTCTTCTCCTACAGGGGGTTATGCGCGAGACCTACGGGGCCGTTGACCGTGGCCGACCAGTTGTAGAGGTTCCCCTCGTCGTCCGGCGCCGCGAAATAGTGCTCGTTCTTGGACTTGGCGAGCTCAGCTAGCTCCTGCATGAGTCGTTTCTGTGCCATTGCTCTCGATTTGCGCGAAAAGAAAATAATGTCTATACCGATTAATACGACTACATACTGATTGTGACGCGTGGACTCCAATACGTTTCTCGCTTTCATTTTGCAGAGTTTTCTGTCCTCCCCGTCCGGTTCGCGGAGG
>QFZN01013389.1_pt1 | contig 18104 bp, 26 predicted proteins | sample 1740101 | NCBI WGS metagenome assembly QFZN01 (sample SAMN09210849, study PRJNA391713) | Ciliate metagenome, whole genome shotgun sequencing project. | isolation source: combination of 50 Heterometopus sp. ciliate cells from an enrichment culture... | host: Heterometopus sp. ...
ACCCCAAAACCCCTACGCAATCCATAAGCGCTTCCCGCTTGCGCAAAAGTTTGTTTGTTATTTATTGACTGAAATATATTCTCAAGGGGCACGCTTATTTAACCGAGGCGTAGGTAGCGGAGACCGCCGCAGAAACCCTTCTCCGCTGCTTATTCCCCGGGGAGAAGGGATCGGCAAGGACTGTGGCCATCCGCCGCTGCAGGTCCCGCGGGTTGGCCTCCAGTGAAAACTTCATGTTGGTCGCCGACCCGAACTTCTTGTTAATGCCGAGGAGACGGTTGATGGTGAGGCACTTGGAAGTGCTGCCCTCGATCTCTTTCATCAGGTAGAAGCGTCGCAGGTCGTTCGCCAGTCGCACGTAAGTTCTATTTTGTGTGTGGGATCAGAGGTACCCCTGTATATGCACTGTGTTGCGGATCGTTTCGAACTTCGCCAGCTTCGCCTCCTGTTCCTTCTGGCATTGCATTATCTCCTTCTTCCTGAACGTGTCCTTTTTCTTCTTTCTACCCCTATCTGGCGCGGACGCTACCGTTCCACGTTTTCGATGCGCAACTTCTTTGCGATATCCTGATGTTTGCGCTTGAGCTCAGCCTCCTCCTTCCTTCGCTCGCGCTGGGCGAGAATACGGGCCTCTTCCTTGGTGAGCCGCTGCTGGAGCCTCTGCACCCGCTTTGCCACCGCCTTCTCGGTCTCCTCCTGCACCTGGAGACTCTTCGCTTCCGACAATTCCTGCATCTCTCTAGACTCGGGCCGCTTCTCCTTCTGCAGCGCCCGAATCTTCTCCTCGACCCGCTGCAGCCGTCTCAGCGTCTCCTGCACTTTCTAATGCATTATCCTGTACGAAACGTGCCTGAGCCTCGAGACTCTTGTTATGGCTCAGCGCCAGGTAGTGTCGCAGCTCCCGTTCTAGCCTTTCGGCCTTGAGTTCGCGGGCGTTCTCTTTCTTCAGCAGGTCGGTGAAAATCACCTTCTCCTGTATCTTCTGGTCCGCATCTTCCAACTACTCCAATCACATATCGAATCATGCCTTTTCCTCTAGCTCCTTCTGTCTCGCCTCGGCCATTGCATCGCACTCGTGTCTTCTCAGCTTCTACCCCCTGTTCTGTCCAAAAATACGGTTTCCTCTTCCCGCTGCTGCGCGAGCTCCTGTTTTCGCAGCTCCTCCATGTTCTACTCCCGACGTTATCTCACCGCGATCTATGCCTCTATATCCCGTTGCTTTTTGAAGTCCTGGATGCTGCGGAAAACAGCGGCCTTCTCCTTGTGTCGGGCCTGGGCGAGCTTGCGTCTGTGCTCCTCCTCCTTGGCCTGCTTGAGCCGTTTCTCCCGTTCGGCCTTGGCCTTTTCCACCTGGTGGGTCTGCATTGCCCTCTGCACCGCGGCGTACTCCCGCTCCGACTTCTCCTTTTCCAGAAACATCTGCAGTTCGAGCTGCTTTGTGGTGTCCTCGATATACTTGAACGCCCGCATGTTGTCGCGTTCCTGCGCCCGTTTCGCAAAGTCAATTTGCTAGTACGAATATCAGCAGGGGAAGATTACGCGTCTGAGAAGCTTGGAGTAGTACCGGGTTTGCGGGGACGCCTCCTCCTGGACGCAGCTGCTGCAGCTCGAACAGCTAGACTCGTTATCGGAGCCGGTGTGGGGCGGGCGGGCGAAACAGCCGCGACAGAGCCGTTCCCCGCGCTGGATCATGGTAACTCTGGCGGCCCGCAGCTGCTTTATGAGGTCTACAGGCTTTCCCACCGATCTCGACTAACTCTGTCGTCGCCGCTCGCACTGGGCAAACTCCTCCTCCTGGATCGCTTGGGGCTTGCCCGGCGCCACGAACTCGCTCAAGGGACGATAACGGAGGTCGCTGGCCTCGACTCCCTCCCGCTTGCACACCAGCAGCGACCGTGGACTACGCGCCTGAAAACGAAGGGTACCTGTTGAGGAGATGCTTGGCCTCGTACTTCTCGAAGTTGTCGAAAGAAACAAGCAGTTCCGTGTCCTTCATCTTTTCTTCCTTTCCGATTTTTATATTTCAATCTCCTGTGCTGTGCGACTCTGTGTATATTATTCGATCAGGGCCACATTGATTTAAAGAAATATCAATATCCGCACGTGTAGTGCCCGGAAAGAACGTTTGATGCGCGATTGCAAACAAGCTCAGATAAGTACATTTGTGAGTTGTTATGTACAGCAAAATCGAACTATACATTACTCGTCTCCTACCTTTCCCTCAATTCCCACGGTGGCTGCGGCCTCCTTCGCCGAACAATCATCAGCGAGCCGGTAGTTGCCGCTGGAACCGACGCTGGAATTTCCCCCGCAGAATGAGTCGAGGGTGGCAGCGCTGTCCTCGCAGTGGGGACAGCAGGCGCGGAGCAAGGAGTCGTTACTTGCCTTCCGCCTCGCCGCGCGCCGCTTCCGCGACTGGCTCCTCACATTTCTCTCCCTTGTGCTGGCGCTCTTGTAGTTATCGAGGAGAATGCTCCGGGAAATGGCGTGCGGGAACTGGTCCACCTTGTATATCCTTGCGATGTCCTCCTCCTTGGTCTCCTTCATCTTATTCGGCTGAGTCGCCATCGTCTTTGCTTTGTCCTTCTCGGGCTGGCCGGAGTCATGCCCGGGCCTTGTGGGCGGGCTCGCCTCAGTGGTCGCGAGAAGGGGACCGGACAGGAGCAGAGGAGTGGCCCGGACGATTCGGGGCGGGTGGAACGAGCCCTCGCGCTGCCGCACCTCGGGTCTGTCCTTCGCTATAGGCGGCTGCTGCCGCTGATTACTGAGACTGGCAAGCTCGATGAGCAGATGGGTCAAATTGGTTCGGAGATAGAAAGAGACCGGCGGGAAGGTGGTCATGGACTGGGAACGCGCGCAGCCAAGGACGGGCTCTTGCTCACGAGAGACGCAGCTGGCGGCGAGGTTGCGGCTGGAGCGGTGAATCCGCGGGGTCCAGAGTCCTCCGCGGTGGGAGGGCGAGGACAGGGTTGCGAAAGAGTCGCTGAGTCCGCGCAGCAAAGGTCTGTCTGGCGGGGCAGGTCGGGACTGGTCCTCATCAGCCGGCTTCGCTGGCGAATAGTGATAGGGCTCGCGGAAGAGGAGCTTGCAGCTTTTGACCGGGATCTCACGTGGCCTCGAGCCCACTGAGTTAACCATTGAATTAGAATGCATTGCCCCTTAAATTGTAATTATATGAACTGGTCAAGTGATATAATAATTTGCATTATAGAGCAATCTATTATAACATTGATGAGAGTTATTTCAGTTCTCGGCCGCATTTTCATACTCCGCAAACGCGATTGTCTTTAGGTTACACTGGCATCGTGGAGCAATATGAGACACTACGCGCCATATCAGGGAGATCCGCGCTGGAAACAAACTTTTTTATATAAAGGCCAACGGACAGCATTATCAGCAATTATTTTTCGTGCGTGTAAATGTATAACAGCGCGCTGTAGCTTTATAAATTGTAATTCCCAAATAGCAACGCAGCGGTCCGGTAGTATATAAATGCACCAACGAGAATCGAGCTATCATTCTAATTTCAAACTTTATTTCTGCTCTTTCGTTTTGTGCTTCCGCTTGTTATATACCCACGGAAATGTAGTTTTTATCGATAGCCTTATTCTCAGATTTACGCTAACAGTATTAATTTAGCACCCATAAATGCTGATCATTGACGACAAACAAGAGCAGGAGACGGTGACACGAATATCGAGCCGGGCGGGGCCTGCGGAGAGGAGCTTCTACTTCTTGTACGAGACCTTCATCTCCATGGCCTCCGAGCATGGCCGCCTCCTCGTCCTCGTCTCGATTATCGAGCAGCTCCAGATAGCCGCCATAGCGTTCTTTTCATACGTATTTCTCTATAATAATCCTACGTCGCGCGAGTAGGGCTCAAGCATCTTCGACGACGGCGTGACCTACAATTGGTTCAATATGGCCGCGGACGGGCTCCTTATATTCCCATACTTCCCGGAGAAACGAACGGCCTACTTCATTGCCACAATCATATTCCTGGGATTCCAGTGCCTTCTGCTCTTCCTAGTGTTCGTGAGTCCGTTCCTAAGGCATTGCGCGGCCGTGCGACAAACTGTACTCCAACTCGCCTTCTACGTCTCCGCCCTCCTCTCCTCCGTCCTCTTCCTTCCCATCATTGGTACCACCAATTCATCTCACAAATGTTAGGTATCGTCGGCATCTCTGTTAAATGCGTGGCGACGACGAACGGGGACGGAGAATACGCGACGTTCCTGGACGAGACGGTGCCGTGCTTCCGCTCGGACCACGCACCGCTGGCCACCCTCGCCATAATCCTCGGAGTGATCACAGTCGGCGCGGGCCTCATGCACAAGCTGTTTATATACTCGTATCCACTCGCCAGTCCCGACCCCGAGTCCAAGCTCCATCCCACCTTTCCCATTGCTTTCCACTTCATCAGGGCGGCGGTGCTCCTGATCGTGGTGGTTATCGATGACGTAACAAGTATCAAGGCATCCCTCGGGTAGAGGTCGAAGGACTCGTGGACACAGAGCGTTTTCGAGGCTGGCGGCTGCATCCTGACCTTTGTTGTCCAGCTCGCTTGCGGCTCCCTCTACAACACCAAGGTTCGCGAATTGATGAGAGTATTCTGCGGGGCCAACGCGTGGGTCGGCGTTATCCTCCTGCTCAGGATGTGCACAAGCGAGTTCTCAGGCGCCACCTTTGGCGCAATCGTGCTCTGCGGGGCGGTGTTGGTCTATTTCTTGTGCGCGTGTGACGAGGTCGACGAATTCCGCCTGCTGAGCGACGGGACCGTCGACAAGTCGCGCTCTTCGACCGTGTCCAGCGAGGCGGCCTGTCTGTTATCGGCACTCCGACTGCGCGAACTCGTGGGAAAGAAGAACCGTTCCACCGATCGGTTGGCGATAACGTACCTGGTGTCGCACATCAAGCACTGTACCCTGCGCTCCTGCCGCGCCCAGACCCTCTACGACCAGGGCAAGCTCAGCATTAACACGAACCGAGGAGAGGTCGTAAAGGCGTTGACGTCGGTGATCAACAGCAGGTTCAAGGAGGCGCTCATCCGGCAGAAGCAATCCGCCCTGATCCGCATCCTCTACGTCGGCTTCCTCCTCACTCACGCCAAGAACTACATCCTCGCCTGGGAAGTCAACGAGAGTGTTAAGACCTGCAAAGCCTCGTTGCTCGAACGCGTCCACCACTACCTTTACCGGTACCCACGCCCATACACGTCATATAGAAAACGAATCAAAGGACTCATAGACCGCCAGACGGCAAAGCTGGAGCGCAGTCTGGAGCCGCTAGAAATGGAGCTCCGCGAGCGCAGCTCTGACAAGATATGCAGACTGATCGTTGAAAATGGCACGGCATACGGGCAGTTCTGGGACACGTTGCAGGACCGCTCCCCGCTCTACATGCGCTTCGTCACGCTGGGGTTCGCGATCCTAAAGGGGAACAAATGCATCAAGCGCATCTGGCGGGGACTCTCGTCCGCCAAGGGCCGGGTCCCGCTGAAATTGCTCAGCGTTTACCTCGCATACGCGGATCAGGTGCTGCGCGACTCCGCAAAGTCCAATGCGATAAAGGAGTACTTCGACCGGCCCGAGCTGCTCATCCAGGACAACGTTGTTCTTCAGTATGTGGGATCGGGAAACGGCGTACTGGGGGCGTCTGCGGACAACAAACAACTGAAATACATAAAGCAGGCGAACGCAGCGATGTGCGAGCTGAGCGGCTATACGCGGGAAGAGCTCAAGATAACCCGCCTGGAAACTCTTCTCCCCCGGATCTTCGTCTCCGCCCACGAAGAGGACTTCATGCGAATGTGCTCGCTAGCTGAAGTTGGCGAAGAGATCCCGTTGGTCGCAAAGCAAACCTTCCTGGTCCACAAGTCGCAGTACATCGTTCCTGTAGTGGTGCAGGTGGTGGCCGGGCCCAACTACACGAATAATTACAGCTTCATCGCGCGGGTGCGGCGGGACAAGGTGGCGAGTCGTTTCGAGGTTGTACACATTCTTGCCGACGAGAAGAACGTCGTCATCGCGGTCACTTCCAGTATCTTTCTGCCACCCTCCCCAAAATCGTAGACGCATCCATGCTCCTCAGCATTGACAACGATCTGATTAAGGCGAGCGCGTTCGACATTAGTCTGTTCCTCCCAAAGATCGGCGAGATCCCCGAGCTCACACCTACTGAGACTCTTATGAGGGTCCCCGCCAGCGGCCTCTCCTCGGAGTCCAATCAGTTCCTATATCACACGCCCAGTCAGGGGAAAATCGTGGAACGGCCGCATGACCTCAGGGAGCCGCTCTCCTTCAATGAGATCCATGTGACATGCCAATGGAACTCCTTCACGCGGAAAGGCGCCATTCTCGGCTATCACTACGAGGTGATCAAGGTCGTAGAGGAGAACATCGCGCGGGAAAGGGAAACTCCTGCGATAACCGCAAAGGAGCCGCGAGTCGAGTTTGCATACGACATGCGGGCAAACGCGTTTTACCAGTCGGCCGAAGTGTCCCAGACTCCGCCCTGCTGTCTCCGAGAATTATTCCCGTATGGGAGGGAGCGTCGCTGCTCGCTGTTGCCCGAAAGTGTGGACTCAGGGAAGGCCCAACAGCCTAGACAGCTGCCCGGGTTCATTTCGCCTATATATCCGCAGCTGAAGAAGATGTGCGAACAGACCGGCGACTACGCCTTGATGGGAAAGGTTCCGATCTATTCCGTCATGACGGTGAAATGTAGGTAGCAGCACTGAAGGACTACGGGAAGGACGTGGAGCTCTGGCGGGTGGGGAAGGCCGGCTTTAGCAAGGTGGGGGAACCGACGCAAACCTTCTTCGATGCCTTCGACGAGTTTGCAGAGTCCACACGCGCCAAGAGCGAGCAGAGCAGCGACGACAAGAACGCGGTGCTGATCGACGCGGCGCTCCGGAACAGAACGAACATAAAGCGGCTGCTGCGGTCCCTGCGGATTCCCAACACCTTCGCCAACCTCATGCTCATGTGTGCCTTCGTGATACTGGTGAGCATCGCCGCCGTGGTAACCATGTACGTGGTCTTCAGCCAGCTCTTCTACCGTCTCAGCGAGGAGAGCAAGATCGTCTTCTACCAGATGGATGTATTCAGAACACTCTGCGAGTCGTCAAGCATCGTCCTGCAGCTGATCTCGGTCAACGAGTATGTCCTGGGCGGAAACATGTGCAATCCTATATCGTAGGAAGACGATGGACCTCACGAATGCGTACCCTAACAAGACCACCGCGGCAGAACTGATGACCTGGACTGACACCCGGCTGCAGGAGATCATTGCTGTGATAAATGACGACACCACCTTGGTGGCGAGCTCGCCGTACACCGCGCTGACAACGCAATTCTTTGATGTCACTCTAAACCACAGCGACAACACCACCGGCCTGGTTTACTACGGCTTGCCCTACCTGCTCGGCTACCAGGTCGTAAGCCCCGCCCCCGCATCATCGCGCGATAATAGCTCATACAAGACATACTCTACATGTCAACTGTGAAGAGTGTCAGCCAGTACATCTACTCAAACCCCGTCTTCGGCGTCCTCCAGTACAACACTCTCAACGGAATGTACTACGGATCAACCGCGACGACAAACAGATTCCTATCCGACATCAAGAGCATATACGACTCGCAGCTCTACCAGACCGAAATCGTGGTGATAGCCACGACCTGCGCCTTCCTAGTGCTGATTTGCATCCAGATCCCCACAGGCTACGCCCTCAACAAGGCGGTCAGCGGCCAGGTTGACATCTTCCTTCAGCTCCCCAATCGGGCCTGCGCCAAACTTGCCAAGTCCTCCAACGAGTTCGTCAATCGCATCCAGGTTCTAGCCGCCGGAATTATGGTGAAAGTAGAACATGAAGTACGACTTCGACGACACTCGGCTCGAGAGTTCGGCCAGCCAATACGAGCGTTTGCAGAATCGTGGTTACCTTCCTCGTCCCTGCGATTATCATGGCAGTGATGTACGTGACCGCATTCTACCACGCCGATTTCATGCTCCAGATCGTTAAGCTGACGAACTATACAATAAGGACGGATATGTACGCGGCGACAAATGACGCGCTATATCGGTATTATTGTGGGCATGATGAGAAACCGTAGAGCGTACTTCTACGACAGAGGGTACACAGTGAACATCAACAGCCAGTTCTCGGTCACGAAACAGCACGCGGAAATATACGACTGCGCCCAGACGCTCTACGCGGTATCGGGGGAAAAAGAACTCGCGAATAGAATGCACGCGACTGCATGAACAAGTTCGGCTCGACCAACCGGGACAAGCTCACCACTTTTCTGTTCGAGGACATGAGCGGCGCCGATAGCACAGCCTTCTCCCTCGATACCACCGCCCGGAAGGTATATACGACAAGAGTGTAAACTCGGATAGGGATTTCTGGCGGTGCTGGGCGAGTTCATCTGGCTGGAGAAGTACCTGTACCTCAAGTACCAGGCTGAGGATGACAAATATGTCCTGTATAACTCCGACGAGTTCGGAAGATCAGGCAAGCGAGGCTTGTTTTATCAGTTTTCTCGTAGTGGCCCTGTACTACCAGTTCATTCACCCGGGCGTCACCTACATGTACAGCATGATCAGAGCCGAGCTTGAAAGGAAGAATGACACGATAATATCGTCGATGGCAATAGAGACGGCGCTTATCGTGGTGCTCTCGCTCAGCGCCTTCCTCATCGTCTGGGTTCCCTACATGCAGAAGAAGAAGCGCGAGGTACGGCTCGGGAACGCACTTGTAGCTCGTCAAGCTCCGCCTGCTGCTCAGCTTCGTCCCCGCCAAGGTCATAGGGAAGGTGAGCGCCATGCGCAAGTACTTTGCGAGAATACTGTTCAAGCAGAAGGACTAAATTACGCTTTTTATATAATGAAAATTCAATCTAAAACAACACTCGGTTCTCCCTTCTTACACAACCTTGTGTGTGAGCGCAACACCCATCTACGCGCGCATGTTTGCGTCAACGGTATTTGGTTAAGAATAATTCCCCCTCGTCCGCAACGTCCCCCACTAGAATATGCAGCAGTTCTTGTTGTTGTCAGCCTTCTTGCCGGTGGACTTGCCCTTGGCGGTCGGCTGCGGGACCCCGTTTGTCGGCCTCACCTGAGCCTCTTCCGCCCGTTTCAGCTTCTTTGGCCTCCCGATCTCGACCGTATTGCTGTAGCCGTAGACCTTGACGCAGAGCTACGAGAGATGGGTTATTCCTCGCGGAGATACATAGTCGTTGGTGAGGTAGTTGACGAAGTTTTCTGTGACGACGCTGACGGTGTGCTGCTTAGAGTAGTTGAACACAGGGTTCCGGCTGCGGCCCTTCACGATCCCCGTTGTGTACTTGGTCTCGTCCAGATAGAACTTGTATTCGCAGAAAACGTCGCGACAGCACACTTCGGGCAGGTCGCGCGCCTCCTTGATTTCCACCTGAAAGTCCAACTGCGAATTTACTACCCCCTCGTTTTTCCCCTCGAGCTTACTCAGGTCTGCCGGCTTCTCCGGGATTGAGTCTGGAGGAATCTCGCGGTTGCCGTTGCGGTCGGTGGGAATCACGTTCACCAGCAGCTTTCCGCCCGTGTGTTCGTTCAGGTTTCCAATCAAGCAGATGTCCACCGGGTTGTCCATCATGTGTGCCAGTCCCTTCAGCATATAGAAGCCCATCCCGATGAAGATGGGCTCGTTCTCGTCCCAGAACGGGTCCTTCTCCTTGGAGGGAAGAGTGAGCTCGCCGCTCTGAACGAAGGTGTTGTGCATTTCCTTCATGATGTAAAGGCGGTCGGTGAATTTGTCCTCGCTCCACATGTACGACGTCCCGTCCTCGCCGTTAATGACCTGGATGAGCAGGTCGAAGGTGCACTCCTTCATCATCTGCAGCGGGTGCATGTGCAGCACCTCCGGATATTTAGTCACGATTCGCGGCTACACTCTCGATAAGGGAAGCAGTACTTCAAAGCGAATGTTGCGTCCGAGATCCTTGGCGAGGGCCTGGACCTCGTTGATCTTGTGTCCCAGTTGCACTACACCAAAAATTCACACATCCACGATACGTAGCATATGCTGCTTTTCCGCGAGATTCTTCTTTCGCTTCTCCTCCAGTCTCGCCTCGCTGTCGATCTCAAGCTTCATCTCCAGCTCGTTCTGGGTAATTGCCTCCTGCATCCCCGTCAGCTTGTTCTTCAAATCATCGAGTTCCTTCTTGGTCACCTCCAGCTGCATAGCTTGTGCCGAGCTGGTGCTTTCCTTGTCCTGGAGCGCCCTGGCCTTGCTCTCGTACTCGACCTTGAGCCGGCCCATCTCTTGCTCCACCTTCTTCTTGTCGTCCATGTATTTCGACTCGATCTCCTTTATCTTGCGCTCGCTCTCCTCATCCTTCTTCTTCTGCATCATCTCCGCAAACTCTTTCTGCACCTTGTCCGTAATGTTCATCTTCTCAGTCTGCGCCTTCTCCCAGTCGATCTCCTGGCTCAGCGGAATCGTGGACTCCGACTCCCTTCCCGGGTACTGGAAGAGGAAGACCACGTTCGTGCCGAATATTATCCTGTCGTTGTGTCTGAGCCTCACTGGCTCCTTTATCTCGTTTCCGTTAACGAAGATGAGCTCTGCACACGACGGGTCGAAGGGCGAGAGATAGACGTCGCCCTTTGAGTCCAGCGTGAACACGGCGTGGTTTTTCTTGATGCCAATGCCGCCAAGGACAACCTGCGGCTTGGGGTCGCCGTCCTTCCTGCCAACGTGAACCTGACTATCGGTGATGTTGTGGACGATCTTCCGGTTGAGCTGGAGATCCTCGTGCAAATTGTAGATGTACGGCTTGGTCTTGTCGAAGCGCACCACCGGGCCCTGCTGTTCTGCCATCTTCTTCGCCTCCTCCAGCTTCTGCTGCCAGGTCTTCTCCATCTCTTGCATCGCGATGGTGTTCGACATGAGTTCTTCCTTCAGCTCCTCAATCCGTCCGGCGGCCTCAGGGTCGCCCACTCCGCCCACCACGCCTCCGTTCAGTTTGGATATGATGGACTTGAGCTTTTCGTTCTCTTGGCCGAGTTCGCGGATCTTGCGTTCCTGCGGGTCCTCGTTGATGACTGCCCTGTTCTCGATCTTCTTCGCCCGCTCTGCGTAGCGCAGCGTGCTGAGGGTTTCCTCGTAGTTGGTGCTCGAGGGGGAGAGTGCGCAGATCATGATGGTCTTTGCGTTCCCGCCCAGCGCGTTCTGCAGGATCCTCGTCAGTACCGAGTCTCTGTATGGCACTACGTCCTTTTTCGCTTTCCCCATGGCTTTGTCGGCGAGCGTGCTGATAACCTGGCCGAGGACCGTGAGACTTTTGTTAATGGCACAGCCCTCCTTGAGCCGGTCGCCGGTGGCCCCGGTCTGCCCGGCCTTCTCAGACCCGGCGAGATCGACCAGGTTGATCATCGAGAACTTCTCGTTTTTCTTTCCGTGGACGATGTCGATCTGCTTGAACTCAACGGTGATAATGGTGTGGGCGCGAGAACTGGTCTGGTTCATGAGAGTTTCGCCGATGGTGCGGTTCTTGTTGCCATCCTCCATCTTGGCCGCGATGTCGTCGTATGAGTTCACTGGATGCTTCGACAGCTTGTCCACGAAGACGCCCACAGTCCTACCCAAAACCGTTTCTCCCAGCCCTCGCATACTTCGACTCCCTGACCTTGAGCCCGCCGTTCGGCCTGTCGTCGGGATTCACGAGCAGGTCCTGCACCCGCTCGTTGTATATTTCCAGCATGCTGACCGTGACCTCGTACTGCTTCGTCGCCGATTTTGTGGCCTTGATGCGGTTGAAGATCTCCTCCGTGGCAATCGGCACGATTCCCTTGTTTGGCCCATATCCGATCTACGCCTCGTTCTTTGCCTGAATTCGATACCATGGAATACGACTTCCCGCTTCCGGTTTGTCCGTAAGCGAAGAGGCAGCAGTGGTAGCCCAGCCAGGCATTGTCGAGAACGGTCTTTCCCAGCTATTCAACGTAGTATAGTTGTGATGAATACAGCCTCGTAAACATGACGCTGGTCGGCATAGCGGTCCCCGGTAGGGACGTAGAGGCCCTCAGGGGTGGTCTTGAACTCGTCGTGCGACCAGAACGAATAATTGAAGGTGAAGTGTCGCGTCTTGCCGGTCTCGACCTCGGTGATCGTGGTTGTTTCGCCAGCCTATTCTGGTCGTGCCTCGGGCTCACCATGTCGATGCAGCACTTGGCGTTGGCCTTGATCTCTTTCTCGTTGTAGGGCCGCACTCGGACCGCAACCTGGACACTCATATTTCTTCTTCGATTTAATATATGCAAGAATAAATCGCGGCAGCGTGTATGCTGACTGCAATCTTAGTCTGCCCACGCATTGACGTATGCGCTCTCTTCGGATACGATATAACCTACGTGGGAGCAAGGCAATGAATCAATTTAACGACTTACGCAACGTACAATTATTAACAAATAAGAAATCAGCAAGAATCAAGTGAGGAGCAGAAAATGGAGTCAGAGGACCAAATCGCTGAACTCTGCGGCGAGCTCGCCAAGATCCAAGAGGCATTGACTGAGCTGTGCCCAGACATGGAGAAGCTGGAGACGAATTTCTCCGTACTCGCAATCTTCAATATAAAACTCGTAGACGTATCCTGAAATTGCGGCTGCGTTGGTCAGGCAGAACATGGACATCTTGGAGCGGATGCGTCAGCTGGTCGATGAGCGTGCACAGGGAGAGGACGTGGAACAGCTGAAAGCGCAGTACAATGCGGTTCAGGGAAAATATGAGGACGAGGTTTGTCCGTGAGAGATATAACCGGGGGATAGAAAGCGGCAAATGAGGCGCATGTTAAGACCATCGAGGACTTGGTCAGGCAGGTGGAGCTCTACAAGAGCAAATCTGGAACAGAGGTGGACCGCAAGATCGCGGCGCGCGAGTCCAAGGCTATGCAGGAGGCCAAGTCCTTCAAGCTCGAAAACGAGCGCCTCCAGGAGATGCTCGTCTTCAAGGAGGAGAAGGTCAGCGAGCTGCAGCAGGAAATCGACCGACTCAAGCTCGTGATGCGGGTCGAGGCCGTTCCCACTTCCCGCAAACTGCCGACCGTTAGCAGTCTCTCCAAGCTGGAGAAGAAGATCGACGAGGCCGCCGCCAAGGGCCGGCTCGAGTACCACGTTGTTCTCACCGAGGGGGAGAACATCGACAAGGACCACCGAGTTCTCGAGAAGATCATGACCCTGCCTGCCCAGTCCGTCGCCAAACTGGCCTTGGTTCAAGCCAGAATGCTGGAGGAGAACGAGAAGCGGGTCGAAGATGCGGTCAGACAAAGTGTGGGTCAAGGCGGGGCGAGGCTGTCAGCGGAAATCAAGGGCAAGTTTGCGGAGCTGACTAAGGAACGGGCAGCCATCGAGCGAAGGCTCAACGCCGTGATGGAGGCAGAAAAAACGCTTATGGCCAGGTTCAACCAGATCGCAGGCATACTCCAGGAGCTCTCGGCTGACGAGAAGCAGGTTCCTCAGGCTGAAACGCTGAAGAAGAAGATTGTAATTCGATTTCTGTTGTAACCGAGGTGTAGCTGGCACTAAGAGACGAATGGAAGGAATCTCTGCGGTACAGCAGCAGCGACGAGGACCAGAATGAGGAGGGAAACAAGGGCCTGCTCAGCGACAGTCCGATACACTCGATAAAGGGCAGCCTGGTGCAGACGTCGAAGGAGGGCGAGGAGGCGAAGGAGTCTGCGGCTGGACAGGAGAAGGACATAGCGGGTGTGGAGACTGTGGTGGAAAAGCATGTCGAAACCGGAAACCTGACCGAAGCGGCGGAAGAACTTCGGACTGCGAACTACGAGCTGCCGGGGCAGAATGTGGAAAGCGTCATACAGAAGCTCAGGCTCGTGTGCAAGGTCCGGGACAAGCAGATTGAAAAGCTCAGTTCCCAGATCGCGAGTGCTGAGACTGCGAAGAAATGTGCCGAGCTGGACCCAGACGAGGTGCAAGACATCCTCACCGACTACGAGGCCGTCAAGGCCAAGTACGCGGTCGAGGCAGCCGCTGAGACCAAGCAACAGGATGAGAGAATCGCGGAGCTCGAGAGCCAGCTCAAGTCCCAGCAGGCAGTCGCAGAGCAGCCGAAGGTCCCCGAAGGAAAAACCTCTGCGGTCGAGGAATCGCAGGAGAAATCCGGGCCGCCGCAAGAAACCCAAGCGGTCATCAGCGAACTTTCGGAACAGCTGGAGGAGGCAAAGAGGCTGATCAAGCAGAAGGACGATCGGATTGAGGAACTCGAACTCGCCCAGCCGGAGGGCGCAGCGTCCGTTAAGGGAGAGTCGTCCTCACACACTGGCCAAAAACGGGACTCTGACGTAGGGACGAAGAAGGATTCACGCGGAGTTTCGGCGAACGGGAGGAAAAAGGCTGGGACCGAGGACACGAAATCAATGCCGCGCTGTGTGAGAGCAATGCTGAACTTAACGACAAGCTCAGAACCGCAGCGGAGGAAACAGACTCTCTCCGCAACACGCTCGAAGACCTCTCTGCGGAGCACACGGTGGCGGTGAGCAAGTTGGAGCAGATCCTGAACTCGGCGGGAAGGAGGAGTCCGCGGAAGGCGGCTGCCAGGCCTGCGGGCTCGGTTGAGGAAATGATGCTGCAAGAGATCGAGGCAGCCAGACGCATCAGTCTGCTGGCCACGGAGCTGTCCTTCGCCTCCGCCCAGGGCGAGTTCGTTGTCTCCCCTGAAAGCGTGAGGCTATATGAGTCACAGGCGGAGAAGCCCAGGGCCGAGGCCAACGACCTGTACAAGGAGTTCTTCAGCGAGGAGCGCACCCCCACCATGACGCTCGACTCCTTGCTAGATCGGCTCAAGCGGAAAAACGCGGCATTCAAGTCGCTGTTCCGCCAGTACGAAGGTGCCATTGCGCAGAATGAGGTCATGATGAAGTCTCTCGCTGCGGCTCAGGGTCAGGACAAGATTCAGACTCCGGCACAGAGCAGTGGAGCAACTGGCAGAGAAGCAGCTATGGGATCGGGAAAGCGCGCGGGGGCACTCGGAACCATGTCGTCGGCAGGAACGGTGCCAGTTCCGGGACGGATAATGACGCCGGCTAAAGGGACGAGAGTGGGCGTGGCGGGCACTTCGCCGGCCAGCATGATGTCGCCAAGCAAGCAGGAGATTGGGGAGCTGAAGCGGCAGAATGACGAGCAGACCGCGACCATAAAGCAATTACTGACGGAGATCCAGGGACTGAAGACTGCCGTGGAGTCGCGGATCGCGCCCGCCAAGGTCGGAGCCGCCCAACTCGAATTCGGCGACTCTAACCTGCTCGAACGTGCCCAGGCGCTTGAAGCAGAACTGCGTCTTTCCAACGCCCAGCTGCAGGAGACCACCGCCGAGCTAGAGAAGAGGGATGCGACGCTCAAGCAGAAGGACCGCACCATCGATTCGCTTGAGGTCGAGCTAAAGCATCGCATGGACGACATAAAGCAGCTGGATTACCAGACGCAGGCGATGTGTTCCCAGCCCAGAAGGCCGATCTCGGAAGACCCTGAAGCCGAGGCCAAGCTGTTCAAGACCAAGTACGAGAGGGCGAATGAAGCCTATGAACGGGCCGACGAGGCGCTGTCGGCTGAGCGGGGGAGACAGTACGAGATTCCACATCTCATACAGGAGAACCAGGAGCTCGGAAACATGAACAAGGTGCTGCGTGATAAGATCGCAGAGCTCAATGCGCAGCTTGCCGCGAAGGCGGAGGATGTACAGAGATTATCCGCGCAAAACAAGGAGCTGGCTGTAAAGATGGATGAACAGAAGGCTGCGCTCGAGGCCGCTCAGAGGAGCTCCTCAGAGGTCCACGGTCTGCTCACACAGAACATGTCGGAATATAAGAAGGCGAGCTTCGGACACAAGGAGGAGGTTCAGATGCTGAGGGAGAAGCTGACCGAAAAGGACCTCGCTCTCGGCCAGTGGGGCAAGGTGCTCCAGAAGCTGAAAGGAATGCGATTGGAAACAGTGGGCGTCTCTCCAAAGGCCACCGCAGCCGCAAGCATGGGGTTCTACACCTCCAGGGCTGGGCCGATGCAGCAGGAGGAGGCGGAGACCGCGGCGACCATACTGGACGAGCAGCGGGAACAACTGCTAGAACAGAAGCGCCGCATCGAATCCCTTCAGTCTGCCGTCAACGCGCTCCAGGGCGAGCGGCAAATGTTGGTCTCCCCTGCCAAATCAGGGGGCACGAAGGCCACTCCGACCCCGGCGAAGGGCAGTAGCGCATCCCCCACGAAAACCGGGGACCCGCTGAAATCGGCGGTGCAGAAGTACGAGCGCTGGATCGAAAGTCTCCAGGAGCCCGCCAGGAATATTGCCGACGTCCTTGAGGCAGAGCATGAAACCGGCGAATTCTCTGGGACGAAGCGGCCGCAAAAGTTCAACCTTCGCGAAATCCGGGAGATTATCGCCAGGTCCAGCACAGTCATGGAGAGACTCCGCGATCGGGCGAGCAGAAAAGCGGAGGAGAACGCGGGGATGAAGGCGGAAGTGCAGAGGGCCAGACAGCAGCTGGAAATGGAGCGGGGCGCCATGGAGAAAGGGCAGATTGAGAGTAATGCAGAGCTCGAGGCCAGGGTTCTCCAGCTGACCGCGCGCCTTGCAGAACTTGAGGCTGGATATGACAGGACGGAGAAGGAGAAGGCGAGACTCGAGTCCATGTTGCAGAAGCAAAGATTGGAGAGCGGAAGACTTTACGACAAAGGTGCGTTTCCCTTGGATGATCAATTTGTAGTGAAGGAAGAGATGCAGGAGAAGCAGAGGGAGAGCTTGGAGACGCGGCTAGAGAAGGCCAAGGAGGAGGGGATGTTGCTAGGACAGAAACAGCAGCGCGGGTACAGAGAGGAGGAGCTGCGACGACTGGACGAGACCGCGAAAGAGTACAAGGCTCAGTGCGAGAAACTGAAAGGCACCATCGCCGAGATGACTGAGAGCAAGAAGGAGCTTGAGCAATACAATAAGAAGGCGAACGACGAAATTGTGGTGCTGCTGGACACGCTGAGACTGGAGCAGGAGAAGCAGAAGCAGCTGAGCACGGACCTCGAGGCGCTGACCAAGGAGCTGAAGACGCACAGGATTTCCAAGACATCATCCTCTGCCCCGTACGACAGCTACTAACCCTAACTCACATTCCATATTATCATGCCAGGAGTGGCCACGATGCGCCTGAGACGGTTGCCGGTGCGAATCCGGACCATGGAAGTCTGCGGCCGCTTGCTCATCATGTACTCGACCTGCGGATTCGCAGGCTCTTCCGACCTGCGCTTGTTCTCGATCCGCGCCATCTTGCGTCGCAGTATTCGCCCGACCAGGTCTGTGGTCCACGCGTCCAGGTCGCTTTCTGACCCTGACTGGCGCATCATTGCGCTGTTGCCGTTTGAGTTCTCTACACACATCAGAAAATTGCGCAGACTATCCTTGTGCTTGGTGATCATGCTAAGCCGGGATAGGTGGGCAGCGTAGTCAGACTCGAAGTTCCCCTGGGCGTACTTGGACCGGGCAACAACGATCTTGTCCAGGAGTCTCTATTCACTTTGCTTGAACCGGCGTGGAAGAACCTCGTTCTCGCTGTCAACGCTGATAGTGTTGGTGGGACGAAGACGGGTGCCGGAGAACTGGGCACGACTCGCGGTGTCGAGGAACGGGACAGGACTTTTCCCGGGCTTCTTGCGCCGTCCCGAGGCGGTCTTGATGCTCATCAGCTTTCGCACCAGTATGTCGTTCTCACGATCAATCTCCCTTTGCCGGCCTGCGAGGTGAGAGGCGAAACGAACCTTTGGACCACTTGCTGAGGAACGGCTCCTGCGGACGGTAGATGTGGCCCTCGAGCTGCTGTCGTAGAGGCGACTTCAGCTGTTTCAGGTGGGCTATGTGAAGTTTGTAGTTCTACGCATGGCAAAAGCGGGAGTTACTCGGCCGGCCTCTTTCTCGAACAGCATGTTGTTCCACATTTGTCACGTTATTTGTTTTATCTGCCCTCATGTTAGTAAGATATTCACAACCAACGTTGCAGTGTGCTGTTCCGCTTCTCCGGCGTTATGCTCGTTCTGCGCTGGGGTTTTGGGGTTTTGGGGTGTTGGGG
>QFZN01001389.1_pt1 | contig 18051 bp, 9 predicted proteins | sample 1740101 | NCBI WGS metagenome assembly QFZN01 (sample SAMN09210849, study PRJNA391713) | Ciliate metagenome, whole genome shotgun sequencing project. | isolation source: combination of 50 Heterometopus sp. ciliate cells from an enrichment culture... | host: Heterometopus sp. ...
AACCCCAACACCCCAAAACCCCTTGCCAGTTCGCAGTGTGCGCACTGCGGGAGTCGTTTCTGGATATGCGAAGAATAATCGAGGGCTCATTTCCATCTTTAGGGATAAGATAAGAAGAATCCGAGATTAGTCTACGCTCGCGCACACGTTAAGTCACGTTAACTATATATAATAATAACAGCAGATAAGAAAAATGCGGAAATCGGAGGATCGGCCGTTCAGCGCCACGACGCGGTACCGGGCCGGGGGCAGCCTGACACGCAGCGACACCAAGCCTGGCTCGCTATTTCGTATGAGTCCGATTCTCTCAATCCTGTAGGCTCGCGGGCACAGCCGCTAGATGCCGAGGGACCGGGACCGTTTCTCACCCACAGTCCCAACTACGACCGGCTTGCCAAGCGGTTCGCCTCCACCTCTGTCGCCCTCTCCGGGATGATGAAAGTATGACGTGTCACAGCTCCGGATCGATAGGACGTCGACGAGAAAACCAAGGAGCGCGATATGTTGCTCGAGATTATTGGGAAATTCAAGCACGAGACCACGCGAATCGGCGTGGAGATCCAAGCGCTGCAGAAGGAACAGCAGACACATTATTCTGGAAGCGCACATGCGGCAGTCAAGACCGAGAAGGCCTCCGGAGTCAAACGGGACATCCTCAAGGAGGCGGAAGGGCTCAAGAAGACCGTTGTAACCTTGGGGGACCGGGTGGAAAAGCTCACCGCGGAGAACGATGCGGTGCGAGTGGAGATATGCAAAGAACGGGAGTACATCTCGGAGCTGAGCGACGCAATCAAGAAGATGCGCAACGAGATCGCGGTCCAGAAGAAGGACTGCGACTCTATAAGGAAGAACATAGGACTCGGAACGCGACAGTGCGCGCAGCTCCGGCAGAAGGGCGAAAAGATGGTATAGGTCCCTTGTGCTGACCCCAGGATAGGCCGCAGAACTGGACCACTTCTACAGCATTGCGCATGTCAGCGGACTCAACTAGCCGATCCGAGACGATTCCGTTATTAGCAACGTTGTGCGCGATTATCCGCTGCTGTAACTCCTCGGCACATATAGCAGCAATAGCATGACCACAATGTGAGTACTATATGCTGCATATGCTCAAATAGATAAGAAGGTTTATATTGAGTGATAAGGTTGCATGAGACAGTGTGAGTTGTTATTTCTTCTTTGCAAGAGCCTTCGCACGCAGCTCGCTCAGTTTGGCGTTGATGACTCTGAACCCGTCCATCAGTTTCACGAAGTTCCCGTCAGTGAAGACGCTGACACGCTCCTTCATGCCGAGGATCTTGCGCATGAGGTCGTCGAAGTCGATATCCAGCAGCGTGCCGGCGAAGTCGTCCTCGTCCTTCTTCATGAGGTCGATCCTGCCCTCCGCAATCTTTGTCAGCTCATCGTTCATCTCGACACCCTCTATGAACTTCTTCTTGTAGAATATCGAGCGGGCATGGTCCGTCTTCCCCGTGAGCACCGCCATCCTCTTGCTTATGTCTTTCGCCTCGACCTTGGTATCCAGCTTAATCTGCATGTCCTTTATCTGGCCATCGAGATTGTCCTCGACCTCCTTCTTGTACATGAGCAGCTGCAGTTCCCGCTGGTTCTTGAGCTTCTCCTTGGACCCCCACCGCTCCTCCAGCTTCTTCATCATGCGTTCCGACTGCCGCTTCTGCTCGGACTCCATGGCGCCAGTGAGGGTGGCTAGCTCCTGCGTGTACTCGGCCATGATCTTCTCCTTGTCGGCCTCCGTGAGTCCCTCCTGCATCCGCAGTTTCGTAGCCTGCATCTTCTTGACCTCCTCTATCTCCTTCCGCTTTCTCTCCACTTTCTCCTTCTCTCTCGCCGACAGCTCATTCAGCAGGTGCTGCGTTTCCTCGTTGAACTCCTTGATCTTGCCCTCGTTCTCGAGCGCGATGTCTTGCAGTCTCTGCTTCCTAGTCTCGAGATCCTTGATCTTCTTCTCGCGGTCGCCATCGAGCTGCTTCTTGTACTCGCTGAGTTCCTCCGAGGCCATGTTCTTCGGGTCGCCGCTCAGCAGCCCTCTCGCGTAATGGTTGGTCTTCGCCAGCTCCTGCATGTAGTCGTTCTTCTCTGCGAGCTGCTTCTCCCTCAGCTTTAGAAGCGCGTCCTCATTCTTGGAGGTGAGTTCCTTGCACAGTTCCTGCTCCAGATCGTTGCCCTTCTGGATGTAGGCCAGCTCAATGTTGCGCAGCTGGTCATTCTCGCGTTCGTGAACCTCCTTCATCCGGCGGTCGTAGTCGGCCTCAGAGATCTGCTTGGCGTCCTTCTCCTCCTTGATGCGGCCGTACTCCTTCTCGAGCTCTTCCTTGGCGGCGTGCATTTCCATGAGCTTCTCCTCGATCAGCTGGCCCATGCGTTCGCTCATCAGTTTGGCCTTGTCTTTATACTGGGCGGCGAGCAGCTCTGAGAGTTCTTCCATGTGCTTGTCCTCGATCAGTTTCTCGACTGCGATGGGCAACTCTTCGTTCGACATACGAGACTTGAGCTCTTCAAGAGTGCGTTTGAACTTCTCCTCGCGGGTTTCCTGTCGGACTTGTTCCTCCTCCTTGGAGTACTTGTCGTCCAGCACCTGCTTTTCGACAACGATTGCCTTCTTCACCTCGAACTCCTTCTGCGCTCTCTTGCGTTTCCTGGCCTCGAGGACGCGGGTGAAGTCGGACTCCTGCTTCTGGAGCTCCTCCTCGATGCGTCTGCGCATGCCGTCCTCCACTGACTGCAGTTCCTTCTGTAGCTCGATCTTGCGCTCCTCCATCAGGCCCGGCTTGTTCAGCTCCTTCATTAGCTTCTTCCTCTGGGAACTGAGGTCTTCGCAGTTATGCTTGGCCTGGGCAATAGTAGCGGCCTTGCGTTTCTCGTTCTCCTCACGGAGCCGATCCTCTTCCTTTTGATCTTCCTCGCGGACCTTTGCGATGCGGTCGTTCTCCTGCTGCTCGACCACCTTGAGCTCCTGGTCCTGTTCCTGCTTCAGGTTCTGTAGTTTCTGCTCCTCAACCTTGGAATTGCCGGCGTTGGCCTCCTTAGCCTCGTTGACCTTCTCCTCGATGGCCACATTAGCCAGCTTGTTGTAGATGACGTTCTCGTCGTCCTTTATCTTCTCCAGCTGGGTCTGACATATCTTAATGACGGAGTCGCGTTCGGACTTGACCTCCTGCTGCAGCTGATCCTTACGATCTTTCCGCCGCTTTTCGAGCGCGTTCTTGAGCTCGGTGAGCTGTCCGGCCCGCTCGTTCTCGTATATCTTTTCCAGCGACTTGTTCGCGTTCTCGAACTCTTCGAGCACCTTGCCACGGTCCTGGGCATTGGAAGTCTTCTTGAGGATCTTGTCGAATTTGGCACGCAGCTTCTCTGTGTCGGCCTGGCGTCTGCTCTCTAGCTTGCCCTCTTCCGCCTGTATGCCTGCATCCACCTCCGCGTCTATCGACTTCTCCCCGTTCGACACGCGCTCGCTGATCTGCTCGAGCAGGGTCCCGGTCTGCTTCTTGATCTCCTCCTTCTGCTTGCTCAGCATCTCCTTTTGGTGAAGGAGGAGTTCGCGCTTGGCCTTGCGGGCGTCGAGCCGGAGCTTCAGCTGGTTCTGCTCCTCCGACTGCTCCAGCATGAGCTGCTTCTGCAGGTTCTGCAGCTGTCTCTCGTATTCTTTCAGGAGCAGCTGCTTGTCGCCCTCCGTCAACTTCGAGTTCTCCAACACTCTTTCCTTGAAATCATCGAGCTTCTTGTTCTGGAGTTCGACGAATTTGCCCATGAACTCCTTGTTGCGCTCCTTGCCATCCTCCTTCAGCTTCTCCAGTTCCTGTGCGTCTTCCAGCGTGCGGGCCTCGAGCGCCTCCTTGAGAACTTCCTGGTCGGCCTGAGCGTTCTCCTCGTCGCGGTCGCCGACCTTGTCGGCCTCACCGCCGAAGTCTTCGGTCGAGTTCACGAACCCGCTGTGGTCGTCCGCCTTCCCAGGCTCCGCGGTCCGTTCTGGCGACTTCTTCTTGTTGTCTGTGAACATGTACTTGACGTTTTTGCCGAAGATCTGGGCGATGTTCTTGAGGCGGCCCTTCATGAACCGCTTAAGGAGCTTCATCTGTTCCCAGACGCGGGAGATGTTGGCCTTGTCCTGGCTGGACTTCTTGTTGAACTCGGCCTTGACGTACGACACGTGCTCCTTGAGCTGTCTGTATATTTCCTCGAAGATGTCAGGGTCGATTTCGCCGTCCTCCTCTTCTTCCCTGCGGATGTCGACAACGTGCTTGGTGCTGGAAAGCATGGGCGCCTCCTCGGTGGGTTGCTTGACACCGTTCTGCGTCGGCTGAGGAGTAACGGTAGCGGTCTGCTTTGCGTTCTTCTTCGGCTTGTTAAACGAGATGGAGGCGAGCGACTTGGCTTCCCAGGCCTTGTTGTGGAAGTAGGCGATGCACACGATCACGCCTGGGACCAGGATCAGAATCACTATGAAGCAGCAGCCCACGAACAGCCAGTTGGGCACGAGAGTGATGGACTCGTTCTGCTTGACGCCCATCTTGACGAGGTTGGATGCGGTGATTGGCACAATGTACTCGTCGGTGCTGGGACACTTCTCAGAGCTTGACATCACCGATATGACGGTTAGCTGGGTGAGGTCGGCGTGGTCAGCGAACACGTATACGCCCGAGTCGCTGAAGGTGTTCACGAACAGAGTGATGTTCTCGCCATTGGATATCCGCGTGGCCAAGTCTGTGAAGCTCGTGTAGTCGAAGTTGGCGTTGGAGTTTGCCATCGAATCCTTCATGTAGACAGGGTAGCTGCTTCCCGAGACGTCGAAGGAGACGGAGTCGCCCGCGCTGATGCAGATGGCCGGGTTGGTAATCCCGGTGGTGGTCGAGCTATCCAGTAGTCTCCTGCTGAGCCTCTCGGTGAGAAGACGCTTGCTCTTTGCGATGCTGGTGAGCGTGCTCGACGGGCCGTAGTTCGCTGTGAATCCACCGGTGCTGCTCATGGCGATTGAGACCAACTGGCATGTCGCGCTACTGGTGCTCTTGGGACACGAGGCCTCTCCTGCCACGCCCGTGACTCCGGTCATGTTCAGCGACGTGTCGTTCTCGAACTGGACGCTGCCATCTGTCGTGACATATAGCTTGACAGCGCTGCTTCTGCAGGTGGAGTTGCACACTGAGTCTGTGTCCTGAACCGTGTCGCACTCGCAGATGCCGATGCCAGGAGTCCTCTTGCCGCTGCCGCCCTTGCACTCGGCGGAACAGTTGTTCTGGGCCACACAGTTGCCGAGCGAGTCTCTCAGATAGCCAGAGGCGCAGCGCTCGAGGAGTATAGGTCTGCAGTCATACTTCGAGTCGTCCTGGTCGTTCTCCATGACCGATGTGTAATACTGCTTGCAGACGCACTTGCCGTCCGACTTCTGGAAGACACGGTTGTTTCCCGTGCAAGCGCAGGTGGTCGCGCCGTAGTCAGAGCTAGAGGTAGGTCCGCACAACTTGCAGCCGCTCTGGCCTGCGACGTCGCCGTAAGTTCCGGGCTCGCACACCATGCACATAGCCGAACTGTTGGCCATCTTCACGTTATTGAAACGACCAGCGGGGCACGGCGTGGGCGAGTAGGTTCCCTCGGGGCAGTAGTATCCCTTTGGACATTCGTAGCCGCCGTCCTTGTCGGGGTCCACTGGGGTGGCAGTAGATGTATTGGAGACACAGACGTAGCCCGCAGTGCACGGTTGGCACGAGGTCGAAATGCCGCCGACACTCACAGAGTAAGTTCCGGCCGAGCAGGTGTGACAGCCCGATTCAAGGTCGATGTTGTATTCGTTGTTCGTTCCCATAGAGCCACTGGGACAAGCGGTTGGAGCTGAACTCTTGGCCGGGCAGTAGTATCCGTTCGTGCATTTGAGCGGGAAGATTGATCCCAGAGGACAGTAATAGCCTGCCGGGCAGTCCTGACGCTTGGCGTACGTTTCGCCACTAACTACGGTGTACTTGCAGTAGTAGCCTGCCGGGCAGATTGTCTCCTTGGCCGAACCAGCTGGACAATAGTAGCCCTCGTCACAGAGAGTGGGAGTGACAGTGCAGATGCCGCAGTAGAAGCCCTCGAGACAAGTGAGGCAGTCGGTAAGCGCGGCGAAGCCCGTGGTGTTGGCGAATGTTCCGTTGGGGCACGCCACTGGGGCCTGCGCAGAGTTCGGGCAGTAGTAGCCCACTGGACACTTGTACGAGTTAAGATCAGCAGTGCCGGTCTCGGAACAGTTGTAGCCAGCCGGGCAGCTGAGGCAGTTCGACAGCTGCGTGTTCTTGGTGGTGTTGACGTACGATCCCGCTGGGCAGGGCGTCGGCGACTCGGAGCTCGCCGGGCAGTAGTGGCCGCGAGGACAGTCGAATGGCGTAGAAACAGAGGCGACGCAGTATTGGCCTGCAGAACAATCGGTACAGTCGGTGGCGACCTTGCCGCCCGGACTGGTCCTGAACTTGCCCACGGGACAGATGGTCGGCACTGTGCACCCGGTCAGACAGTAGAAGCCTGCTGGGCACAGCTTGGTCGCGTCCGTTGCGCTCGATGCGCCAGCGTCACAGTAGTAGCCGGCGTCGCAGACGCCCGTGATCATGCCGGATGCGCAGTAGTGTCCTGCGGTGCACGGCCTGCATTGGTCAGAGCTCTGTAGTCCCGCTGCGTTGGTATAGGTGCCGGCAGGACACACGATTGGGTTCGCGGTGCCGCTGGGACAGTAGTGGTAGACCGAGCATTCCGTCGGCGTGCTCTGTCCGTTGATGCAGTAGAAGCCTGCAGGACAGGTCTGGCAGGCGCTTGAGCCAGCGCGGGACTCGTAGGTGCCGTCGGGGCAAGCCAGCTCCGCGGTTGTTCCTGCTGGGCAATAGTAACCCGCAGTGCACTGTCTTCCACCCTCAGTTGTGATCGTTGGAGTACTCGTTGTTGCGCCGCCTGTGCAGTAGAAGCCTGCAGCGCACATGTTGCCGGTCGGGTCGCTGATGCCCGTGACGTCGCAGTAACGACCGACGGGGCAGGGGAGACAGGCGTTTTGGCCGTAGGCAGATTGGTAGGTGCCGACATCGCAGGGCGTGGGCGACTTGCAGCCGCTGGTTCCTGCCAGACAATACGACCCTGGTGGGGTGAGGCCCTCAGTTTGCGAAGCCGCGTAGCTGTAATGCGCCGCCGATGTCTGGTACTTGGCGCCTCTGGGACAGATGTAGCCGTCAGCACAGACGCCGTCGGCAGCGGAATTTCCGCCCAGACAGTACTTGCCCGGATCGCATGGGTAGCACTGCGCTGCCGTCTCCAGGTTGGTCGTTGGGTTATAGGTGCCCGCAGGACAGGGCTGCTTGTCGACTCCAGTGGGACAGTAGTAGCCCATGGGGCACTGGCCATACGTGGTCAGGCCGGTAGTGCCGCAGTACCTTCCAGCCGGACAGTTGATGCACGCTCCCTGGCCGTCGTAAGGATTGTACTGGTAGAGTGGGCAGGGGGTCTCAGCAGTGGCGCCCTTGACGCAGTAGGTTCCGGCGACACACTTCCTGTTAGTGCCCGCGGTCGACGTAGGGATGAGCGCGCCGCTGAGACAGAGGTACCCTGCAGAGCACATGAAGCTGCTGTCCACTCCGATGTTGTACAGGCTCGAGTAGCCGCCACGGAACGGGCAATAGTAGCGAGCTGGGCAGGCGGCGCAGTCGGTAGAGACAGAGCTGCCAGTGTTGTCGTTGATGGTGCCGGGCTGGCAAGGGATCGGCGTGATGGTTCCCGTTGGACAGTAGTGTCCCTTAGGACAAATTCCACCAGCAGTTCCCGTTGGCGGGTTAGTGGAAACTCCGCGGGTGCAGTAGTACCCGGCAGCGCAGGCCGTCGCGCTGGTGCTCGCAGTTATTCCAGTAGTAAGGCACATCATGCCAGGAGGGCAGGCCTCGCACTCGCTTTGAGCAGCTAGGCCAGTGGCAGCGCTGAAGGTGCCGATGGGACAGCTCTGAGGCTGGGTGGCAGCGACACAGAACTGGCCGAGCGGGCAGATCTTGGGCCAGACGGCGTCCGATGCGGCCGTGTTTTTGCAGTAGAAGCGGGCGGGACAGGGGGTGCAGGAGCTCTGGACTGGCAGAGGCTGGTAGGTGTTGTCAGGACAGAGGGTCTCGACGGACGATCCGGATGGGCACATGTAGCCAGCATCGCACGGGTACTTGCCCGACAGCGCGGTTCCCAGAGGACAATAGTAACCTGCAGGACAGTCGCTGCCCGGGGCGGTCATTCCACGCTGCTGGCAGTACTTGCCAACTGTGCACGCGGTGCAGTCGCCGACCACGGCGCCGCCGGTGGAGCTGCGGTAAGTTCCGGGCGGGCACGATATCGGCTCCAGTACTCCTGATGGGCAATAGCTGCCGGCTGGACAGAGATAGCCTGTGGTGCCGTCGGTCGGGGTAGCTGTGGTCGCCTTGCCCTTGCAGTAGTAGCCAGCTGTGCAGGCACGAGTGGTGAGACTGGTGTCGGAAAGGCCGGTGGTCTCGCAGTAGTAGCCAGGGGGACAGTCCATGTGGAAGGCGATGCCGGCGGGACAGTAGTAGCCGGCCTCGCACAGCGTTCCGCGGTTGTTCCCGCTTCCCGCAGGACAATATCTGCCTGCTGCGCACGTGTTCGTCTTGGTCTCAGTGCCGATGGGAGTTAGCGGACAGTACGTGCCGGCAGGACACACGAGGCAGTCGGAAGATGCGGAGGAGCCAAGCTGCACGTCGTAGTAGCCGTCAGTGCACAGCACGTAGTTCCTCTGGTTGCCTGGGCAGTAGTATGAGGCCAAGTCAGTGTTCGGTGTGCACAGCACCTTCGCGATCGCCGTGCAGTAATAGCCAGCAGGACAAGGCTTGCAGGCGGACTGGCCCGTGAGATCCTGGTAGTCGGTGGCAGCGCACGCGATCTTGTCCAGCGTTCCCTGGGGGCAATAGTACCCCTGCGGACAGATCTGGGCCGAAGGTCTCGCCGTTATGTATCCCACAGTCGCGCCCGTTGCCTTCTTGCAATAGTAGCCGGCGTCGCATTGTGCGGTCATGACTGTGGCCGCGGTCGTGGCGCAGTAGGATCCATCGGCACAGGCAGTGCAGCCGGCCAGAGAAGTGACCTTGGTGGCGCTCGAGTAAGTGCCGGCCGGGCAGGGGATCATGACGCTGCTTCCCGCAACGCAGTAATAGCCGGCCAAACAGATGTTGCCGCCCTGGGTGGCGTCGTTGGTGGGCGTTTGTGTCGTGGCCTGCAGAGTGCAGTAGTATCCTGCATTGCAGTTCACTCCGTCGGCGTACATTCCCACAGTCGTGCACGCCTTCCCCGGCGAGCACGGTATGGGGTACGAGGTGCCCGCGGGACAGTAGTACCCAATCTGGCATTGGCCGCCGGTGGAGCCGCTGGGCGTGGGTGAACTAGCTCCGAGGATGCAGTAGTAGCCTTGGGTGCACGTGGGTCCGACCGCGGTCATCGCCTGTGTCGGACAATAGTGACCGGGGTCGCAGGCGGTGCACTGGTCGATTGCGAATGCGTCCGCGTTCCCGTTGTAGGTGCCGGCGGGACAAGGGTGATCGGTGGCGGCGCCGGTGGCTTCGGGACAGTAGTATCCGGCCTGGCAATCGTTACCTGCGAAGGCGATGCTGCCAATGGGACAGAAGAAGCCCTTGGGACAGTTCATGCAGTTGCCTTGGGCCACGGAGTTCTGGTACGTTCCGGCTGGGCAAGAGATTGCCGCTGAACTTCCCTGTGGACACTTCTGGCCAGCAGCACAACGTTTGCTGCTTGGTCGCGGACTGGTATCTCCGCCGCTGCAGTAATAGCCCACGTCGCAGAGTCCACTGGGAGCAGTGAGTCCGTTCTGGCCGCAGTAGCTGCCTGCGGTACAACTCAGGCAGGCCGCGCTGCTGACGCTTCCGGAGCTAGGATTGTACGTCCCTGCATTGCACGGCGTCGGGATCCCGCTCCCCGCAAGACAATAGCTGCCGGTGGGACACTTCCCTGCGACTGGAGTCGCGGTGCTGCTTCCTCCGATGCAATAGTAGCCAGCAGAACAGGAGCCCGTTGGAGTGCTCGCTCCTGCCAGGCAGTACTTTCCAGGGGGACAAGAGGTGCAGTCGGAGGCCATCTGCAGGCCTTGGATAGGGTTGTACGTGCCAGCAGGACAGTTCGTCACGGCAGAAGATCCTGCAGGACAGTAGTTACCCGTGGTGCAGATCGTGAATACTCCGGCGTTGCCGGTGCTTGGACAATAGTAGCCTGCAGGGCAGGAGCCGCACACTGACGAAGCGTAGTCCGGAGTGTAGGTGCCAGCAGCACAGGCAGTCTCAGTGCTAGCTCCGGTTAATGTGTAATGTCCAGGGTCGGCCGCCACTTCCTTTTGGGTCTTGGAGCCCACAGTCGGTCCTGTTGGGCAGTAGTAGCCGGCGAGGCAAGAGCCCGAGACGCCGTTGAGCACCTCGCCGATACAGTAACTTCCAGCCGTGCATGGCTTGCACTCTGAGGTCGCCTTCATGCCGGTTGTGTCGCTGTATGTTCCTGGGAGACACGGCTGAGGAGCGGTCGAACCAGCGGGACAGACGCCACCGGCGGGACAAAGGTTGCCCATGACACCGTCCTGCGGGTTTGGGACCGACGACGTTCCGTTGCAGTAGTAGCCTGGATCGCACTTGCCGTCGGGCAGCGTGAGTCCGCCGACCGAGCAGAATCGTCCGGCCCAGCATGCTGTGCATTGAGTCTTATCGCGGAGGTAGGGACTGGCGCCGAAGTAGCCCGAGGGACACTTGGTGGGCAGCTTGGTCGCAGGCCCGCAGTACAGTCCCACTGGGCAGGCTCTCGGCTCCGAGCAGCCTATCGTGCAGAAATAGCCCGCGGGACAGGGGCCGCAGTCGGACACCGAGGCGCCGTTCGTCTTGGATCTGAAGGTACCAACCGGACACGGCGTCTGGGTGCTGCGAATCGACCCGGCGGGACAATAGAAGCCGGTGGCACAATCGCCAGTCGGCCATTCGCTGCCTCGCGTTGAGTACTTGCCGGCAGGGGTTGTGATGCATTCGGCCGATGTCTTCGCGCCCTTATATGGGTTGTAGGTGCCAGGAGGACACGGGGTCGCGTCGACGGTTCTCAGTCCACAATAGTAGCCGACAGGGCAGAGCAGCGACTCGCTGGGGTACTCGGCCACTCCCGCGGGACAGATGTATCCGGGATCGCAGGCCACCGTCCCAGCCGTAATTTGTGCTGCCGTCGTCGTTGTCGTGGTGCAATAGTACGTCAGAGGGCAGGTGGTGCACGCTGTGGCGCTTACGTCGGAGTACATGCCGTAGCCACATGCGATCATGGCAGTGGTCGCGACTGTAGGACAATAGTAGCCCGCAGTGCACGCGAGACAGTCGCCCACAACGGACTTTCCGGTGCTGGGGTTATACGTGCCCGCCAGACACGCCTTCACGCCAGCCGCAGTCGATCCTGCAGCGCAATAATAGCCGGCAGGGCAGATCACGCACTCCGCGGAGCTCTGGAGTCCCGTTCCAGTCGAGTAGGTGCCTGCGGGGCACGGGTTCTGTGTAGCGACGGAGCTGCCTTCGGGACAATAGTAGCCGTCGGCACAGACGCCAGCGGGGGCCGCGGAGCCGGCTGGGCAGTAGCTGCCGGAAGGACACTTGTACATGCAGTCAGCTGAACTGGTGGCCCCGTAGTTCGGCTGGTAGGTTCCCGCCGTGCAGGGATTCTGGGTGGCGGTGGTGGTTCCGCTGGGACAGAAGTATCCTTGTGGGCACTTGGTCATTGGGTTGGTGTACATATTTGTGCCTTGGAGACAGACCCAGCCTGCAGGACAGGTTAGGCAGGTGCTAGAGTCGGGAGCGTCGTATGAGTCGGAGTAGGTGCCGGCGGCACAGGGGTATTGCGTGGGGTAGGTGGTGCCGGCAGGGCAGTAGTAACCAGGAGGACATGGAACTCCGTTGTCCTTGATATTTCCGTACTTGGGGCACGCCTTCGTCGATGTGCACTGGACACATGCGGCTGATGTAGTCGACGCCGTGTTCGGGTTATATGTGCCTGGAGGACACATGGTGGGCGAGATTGCGCCAGCTAGACAGTAGGAGCCTGCGGGGCATGTGATGCAGTCGCCCTGGCTGGCGATCGGAGCCGTGCTCGAATATGTGCCCGCGTTGCAGGCCAGGCCGGCGGAATACGTTGTGGACCCGGCAGAACAGTAATAGCCAGGAGGACAGGCGACTGGCTCTGAGGCACCGCTTGGACAATAGTTGCCCACAGGACACGTTAGGCAGGAGACAGAGGTTTGGGCCCCTACGGTCGGATTGTACTTGCCGCCGGCACAGGCCGTGGGGGACGAGGCACCGTACGGACAGTAGTATCCCTTAGGACAAGGCAGAGGGTTGATCATGCCTTGGAGCGGACAATAATATCCGACCGTGCAACCGGTGCACGCAGATCCAGAATTCCAAGACCCTGTGGTCGTTCCGTAAGTTCCTGCTGGGCACGGGTTCAGTATAAGTCTGTCGCTGCCGTCGACGGTGCTCCGCGTGCAGTAGAAGCCTAGAGGGCACACGTCCGCAGCATTAGTGGTGGAGCCGGTGCCGCAGACGTAACCCCAGTTGCACGCAGAGCAGGACGCATACCCGCCATTCGAGTACGTCCCGACCGGGCACTTGCTAAGAGGAGCGCTGGTCGTGGGGGCGAAGTAGCCGGCGGGGGCGTAGATGCACGAGGTGGATCCTATCTGGTATGTGGTGTAGCCGGAGGTGCAGGCGGTGCAAGAACTCTGTCCAGTGGCACTGTTGGCAGTTCCCAGAGGACAAGGGTGCGGCTTGCTGGACCCTGAGGGACAGAAGCTTCCTGCTGGACACAGTTCACAGGTCGCGTGTCCTTCTGACGCGTAATGGCCGCTGCTGCATATACTGGGGGCCGAGCCGTAGGTGCACGAGTAGCCTGCGGGACAAGGTCTGCACTCGCCCCAGCCCAGGAGCGAATAGTAGCCGGTGGTGCATGCGGTGGCGGTCTTCTTGTCCTTGCAGGAGTTCGAGATCGGGCACTTGGAGCATGCGTTCATTCCTGCGGTCGGAGCATAGTAACCCGCGTCGCACTCCTTCACCAGCGGCACCGTTGTACTCGGGCAGTAGTAGCCTGCAGGACATGAAGTGCAGACGATGGAGGCGGGAAGGGCGTAGGTACCGGCTGTGCAGGTGATAATTCCGGTTCCGTCGGTGTTCGGACATGCGCTGCCCGCGGGACAGATCGTGCAGGTTGTTGCTGACCCGGTCGAGTATGTGCCTGAAGGACACGTGTAGACGTTGTAGGCGTCGGGACAGTAGCTCCCCGCCGGACAGTTCTGGCACGATGGCGTAGCGTCGATGTACTGACCGGTGGTGCAGGTGTGGAGGACTCCGCCGGTGGCGTAGCCGTTGGTAGACAGGGCGGTGCAGGCCGCGTCCCCTCCGTTCGAGTAGGTCCCAGTCTGGCACGCGTACCTTGTAGACTGGTGGCCCGTGGGGCAGGCGTAGTTCACCTCACACCAGGTGCAGCCGGTGCTCCCGCTTCCGCTTGTGCTGTAATATCCGCTGCCGCACGCTGTGGGCACAGACATGCCGTTGGTCGGGCACTTGAACCCATCTGGGCAGGTGATCGCAGCGGTGCTGCCTTGGGGACAGTAGTTTCCGGCGGTGCAGTAGACAGTGGCCGTGGCGTCGGGGCAGTAGTACCCGGCCGTGCAGACGGTGCATGAGGTTGCCCATCCGGTCGCGTAGGTTCCCAAGGGACAGGCTATGGCGCCGCTCTGGGTGCTGGGACACTGGCTTCCTGCCGGGCACGTAGTGCAGGTGGTGGCGTAGGTCAGCGGGAGAACGTAGGTGCCTGACGCGCAGTTCCCGCCCAGACTTGTCTGCTGGCACTTGGTGCCTCCTGGACACGGTGTGCACTCAATGGCTCCTCCCGTTGAGTAATAGCCAGTTGCACAGTTGACTGGAGCTGAGCTAGGGGTCTCGCAGTATTGTCCAGCGGGGCACGTTAGGCACGAGGTGCCCGAGACGTAGTTCCCAGAAGCGCAGGCTACAGGCAGGGCACTCGCGGTGGCGCAAGTGTAACCTGAAGGGCATGACAGGCAGGTGAGGAAGCCCTTCTGGCTATACGTCCCAGCGGCGCAAGCACTGTAGGATGTCTTGGTGGAACAGTCTTTTCCGGCAGGGCAGGTGGTGCACGCGCTATTTTTGCACGATTATTGTTTAGGGAGGTACGAGGAGCTTGCGTAGGAGTATGTGCCGTCCGGACAGGCGATCTCGGCGAGGGTGTCGCCGGGGCAATAGTAGCCGGCGTCACAGGTGAGGCAGGAGGACCCACTGAGGTAAGTGCCGGCAGAGCACGACGTCGAGAAGGTGTCGCTGGGGCAGAAGCTACTCTGGTGTGAGGGCGATATAGGTACTCAGAAGTGGAGCCAGAGCCCGCGCCACTGCAGGTCGTCGTCGTGGCCTTGGCAGAACAGATGTTGCCGGATGGGCAGGTCGAGCAGCTGTTGCTGCTTCCCGTGTTGTACTGGCCGGCGGGGCACAGAGAGATGTCGCCGCCAGTGTTGCACGCGTAACCGGCTAGACAGGCCTGGCAGCCCACGCCCTCGAAATAGTCTGAGTAGGGCGTGGACCAGTCGCAGGCGGTGGGCGTGGCGTCTCCGGAGGATGAAGTGTACCCTAACGTCCGGTTACGCGAGTTCCTTACCCGGTGGCGCCTTGTAGCACATGTAAGAATCGGTGGGCGCGTAGGTTCCAGCCGCACATGTGGTCGCGGTGCCGCTGGAGTCGCACGAGCTTCCGGCGGGGCAGCCAGCTCGTGTCAGCGTGCTGAGAGTCGTGAGGAACAGTATTATGCGGATCAACATTGCTATTATTCCGTAAATATTATAAGAGAATGGACGCAGTCTATTTATACAGGATATAGCGAATTTCAATAGCGTCACGATAGGAAGCTGGGAATTAGGAATTATTCTGAGACAGGGTCGCCATCAGGAGTCCGGCTGCGATGATCGATAAAGATATAGCGGAACAATTATCGACGCATTCTTATTATCGCCGGTTATGCAGTTCGAGCTCCTCAAACTCACGCATTATCTGCTTCAGTTCTATCGCATAATCATCCCCCATATAGCATATATTTAAAGACTCCCTAATGCCGAGCTTTCTAATTATAGTTTCCGCTGTGACGGGAACACCTGCCCTATTATATTATATTACAGTTAGACACTATCGCTGATATAGTGCTGCCAACTCAGCTATGCGATCCCACGCACTGGGTCATGACCGTGTCATCTATCGCGCCTATCGCCCATACTCTGCGTTCGCACTCGCTAATCAATATCTTGAAATACTTATAATATATTAATATATCCGACATTAAATGGGAGTGCAACTGGGACTGCTGAAGTTCTTCATCCTGGTGACGGTGGGCCTCGTTATCGTATGCTCGTCCTAGCCAAAAAAACGTTAGCTGGTAGGCGGAGTCTACGGCGCCATCTCGCTTCGGATTGCCTACTCCGATTTCGGCGTGCTCACCAACAACACCACCAACCTTATCGTTCTGGGCGGGGCATTATTCGGCGTGATGCTGGTCGTGGGCATCCTCGGGATCGTGGGAACGCTCAAGCAAAGCACCTGCCTTCTGGTCACATACTGCATCTGCGTCTGGATCCTCTTCGGCGGCTTCTGGGCCATATTCGCTGTCTTCTCCCGTCACAAGAGTAATAACTCCTCCGGCTCTTAGCTCGCTATAGCTGACATCAACTCCGAGATCAACGGCATGTGTTCGCAGACCAACTCTTCGGGGCTCGCGAACTCCCTGCAGCGGGCCTACCCCACGACATTGGCAACTTCCTTCTGTTCATCAGACTGCCCATGCAAGGCCTCGAGTGCGTCGTTTCCCCTAACGGCAGAGTACGGGTCGGCGGTGTTCAACCAATCTACGGGGGCATCAGAGGTTACCAAATGTCCAAAGTCGCTCTTCGGGTCCGACGGGCCGAGCTCGGCCGCAAGAGGTTTCCTTGGGAACCTGGAGAGACGCTTCAGATGCTCGGGACTGTGCGCGAGGGAGAAGTGGTTCTATTTCAGCGACGTCGCCATGGGCCAGCCGCTTTACGCCTGTCAGAGCAAAATTTCGAAGTATATGTCAGGTATGTGAAGATGACTGCTGAAAATGATATAGATCGGTTCATGCTCATCTTCGGGATCGTGCTGACCTGCGCCATCGTCACCTTCATCGCGCCCATTCCTGCCATCATCTTCATGTGCATCAAGTCGAACAGAGTATGCGTTTCGGCAGCGAATAATGTGTAGGACTAGGAATAATTCGGATGAGGAATGCTATCGCTATAATATGCGCCTTCTCTATAGTGAAATTTTGTTCCTCCTTCTGTTTTCTCTATACGTAAATAAGTGCATATGGTTATATTGAGCGACTGTCTAGTGGTGGTGTGAGTACTGTGCGGTTAAAAGGAGTGAATATTATATTATTGCAAAGTGCACCAGACATTGATGTTGGCGACCGTGGACAGCAAAAGACAAGACCCCGTAAAGGAACGCGAGCGAAAGACGACTGTAGAGCAGTCTGATTCTGCTGGTGAAGATTGCGCTGATGAACAGCGCCAGCGCGGGGGAGCAGAAGAAGTTCGTAGTTTTGACCAACATGGACGACACCGTGGGTACCACCTTCCCTCATAAACTCACACCATCTAGAACAACTGTACGACAACATTGGCCAGACATACATGTCCGTCTACCCCGAGGACGCGCCCATCAAAGTTGTCCAGATCAAGTATCACGACTACGTGATCCCGGGACAATATGTATGCCCCTAGGCCCGCGAAATTGGGTAGATCGCCAGCAATGTTTTCCTCCCCCAGAGTGAGGTCGTCGCCGGCGCCTATCAGATGGGTCCGCAGTTCAACGGACACATCATCAAGCCGATCCCCATCTGCTATTACAGCGCGAACTCGGCGGGCGGGTCGCGTCGAGCCTCGCGCGAGAAGCCGGCAGCTAGGGTGGTCGTCGAGTCCAGTCCTGTCGAGGAGCCCAAGGAAAGTCTCCCCGCTGAAGAGCCCAGTCCTGTGGCCGATGCGGAGGCGGAAAATGGGATCGAGATCGAGAAGGAGCCCGAACTGGAACCCGAGGTGGAGGCTGAGAAGCTGGGAGAGACACAGGAGGGGAATAAGAAGGAGGCCGGCGAGATGCACATGGATCTGCGGGTTGCCCCCAAGAATGTGGTGGCTGCGGCCATCGCTAGAAAGACGAGAAAGGTCAGCGTGACGAGGGAGGTGCAAACAGAGAAGCAGAAGCGGACACCGAAGCGCGGCGGGAAGAAAGAGCCCAAGAAGGAGAAAGAGAAGCTCAACAAGCGGAACGCCAAGGCTCGCCGTCGTGGCTCCAACAACTCTCAGCAGGATTCCAAGGAAGGCCAAGAAGAGGTGGACCAGATCCTCGAGCAACTTGAGGACAAGAAGGAGGACGAGCCCATGCAGGACCAGGAGAGAAAGCCGGCACCTGCGCAACCCCCTAAGGAAAATGTCCAGACGGAGACCCTGGACGAGGACTTCTTCGAGGCCGGCAACGACGCCAACAAGAAGCCCGTCGTCGAGCCCCCCAAGCAGAAGAAGAAGGAGGAAAGTCGGAGTCAGAAGGAAAAGGACGAGGATGTGGACTTCATTGACCAGCCGGTGGAGGCAGTCAGGAAGAAGCCTGAGCCGCAGGCAGCTGAGAGAAAAGAGAACGCCGAACACAAGAGGAAGGAGCAAAAGCCGGTCAAGGTCAAGGAGCACGACAAGGCAAAGGAACATGAAAAGGAGAAGGATGAGTCCGGCTCTGAGAACGATTCGCTGGATGCGGACTACAGCAAGGCATACGCCGCAGCCATCACCGGCGGAAAGCACAAGAGCAGCAGCAAGCAGTCCAAGGAGTACAGGAACCTCTTCGAAAAGCTAAAGAAGCGTTAATAATAATCGTGTCCTCACGTTATATGTGCAATGCGAATTCGCCTGCGGCCACACTAACGATGCGAACACAGTGCGGCGGCGGCGGCTAG
>QFZN01001484.1_pt1 | contig 18031 bp, 15 predicted proteins | sample 1740101 | NCBI WGS metagenome assembly QFZN01 (sample SAMN09210849, study PRJNA391713) | Ciliate metagenome, whole genome shotgun sequencing project. | isolation source: combination of 50 Heterometopus sp. ciliate cells from an enrichment culture... | host: Heterometopus sp. ...
GTGTTGACCTGTGCCATGTTTCCTATACCGAAAGCTGCAATCGCACCGAAAATTGAAAAAATCACGGCAAGCCATTTCCAGCTCTTACCTAGGCCGTTAGTTATGTAGTACATCGGACCGCCAACGAAGTCACCCTGCCTGTTTCTCTCACGAAATTTAACGGCAAGCAGAACCTCGGAATATTTGGTAATCATTCCAACAAGAGCTGATACCCACATCCAAAACACAGCACCAGGTCCGCCGAGGGAAATTGCGCCCGCGACACCTGCAATATTGCCAGTTCCGACTGTTGCGGCGAGAGCCGTTGTTACCGCCTGAATCGGAGAAATAGCGCCCTTATCATGGACAGTCTCCTTCTTGAACGCCTTTCCGATGGTGTTTTTCATAGCGTAACCGAATTTGCGGAACTGCATGAAGTCGGTTCGTATGCTGAAGTACAGTCCGGTTCCGACAATCAGTATCATCATCGGAAGTCCCCAAACCATTCCGTTTATGAGACTATTAAGCCTTGAAATAATTTCGGTAAAATCCGGCATTAATGATAATCCTCCAAAATATTATGAATAGTTGCGGCAAGGCACAGGTTAGTGTTATAATTGCCTAACTGTATATTAAGAGGATATGCAAACACGGTGTGCTATTATATTTGTATAAGCAAAAATGTTTGTGGATAGTTTTAAAATCCTTGAAAGGACTGACTGAATGAAAAGGTTAATTGCGCTGTTTCTTGCCATATGTATGCTAATGGGAATTTCCGCAGCCTTTGCGATTGATAAGGGAGATGCACGTACTGTAATCGGCAAAGATGTAACTAGCGACCAAAAAACGGCCATATATAAAACGTTTGGCATTAAAGAGGGAAGCGTTACAGAGCTTAGTATTACAAACGCTGAGGAACGTAAAGCTTTAAGTGGACTTGCGGATCCTTCAATAATAGAATCAAGTTCCGTTTCCTGTGTATATGTTGAGATTTTAGACGAAGGCGAGGGTATTAAGGTCACTACCTCAAATCTCAGCCTATGTACGAAAGAAATGTATATTAATGCGCTGAATACTGCCGGAATAAAAGACGCGAAAGTCGTTGTGACAAGCGCAAAAACGGGCGTTACGGGAATAACGGCGCTTGCTGACATCTACAAGGCATATGAGGACATTAGCGGCAAGAAGCTTGACGATACGGCAAAGCTTGCGTCTTCTTTGGAACTTGTAACCACAGCGGAGCTTAAAGATAAAATTGGGAATGTTAAAGCAGAGACAATTGTCACCGAATTGGAAAAGAGCCTTTCTAAAAACGAAAAGCTGACAGACGATGAACTGAAGACGAAGATTCAGAGCATTGCAAAAGATAAAAATATTACCTTGAGCGACAGCCAGATCAGCGAACTTGTTTCACTCTATAAATCGATGGAAAAACTGAGCCCTGATGAGATTAAGGCAAAGATAGCTTCACTTCAGGACACAATAAAAAAGATATCTGCAACGCAGAAGAAAATAAGCGAAATATTTGCTTCCGTGCAAACCATCTTTGAAAGTATCGGTAATTTTTTCTCCGACATCTTCGCAAAAGTTGGCAAATAAGATCGGAAACACTACACAGGAGGCATTACTTTGATAAAAATCAGCAATATAAAGGCTCCGCCTGATTTCAGCGCGGAGCTGCTTCGAACAAAAGCCGCAATGTCGCTCGGAATTGCAACAGAAAAAATTACGGATTTTGCGATCTCGCGTCTTTCTGTGGACGCGAGAAAAAAAAGCGATGTCCACTACGTCTGTGCGGTAACTCTTTCAGCAGAGAATGAGGAAAAGCTTGTAGCAAAAGCAGAAAACAAAAATGTGGAGTTATTTGTTCCGAAGCTATATACATTCCCGGAGATAAACCGTAAAAGCATTTGTCGACCCGTCGTGGTCGGGATGGGCCCCGCGGGACTGTTTTCCGCCCTGCATCTTGCACGTGCAGGATTTGCACCGATTATTCTGGAGCGTGGGAGTGATGTCACAAAACGCACAGAAGACGTTGAGCGCTTCTGGAAGACAGGAAAACTTTCCACAAGCTCAAACGTTCAATTCGGCGAGGGGGGAGCCGGAACCTTTTCTGACGGAAAGCTCTCAACAGGAATAAATGACACGCGCATTTCGCACGTGTTTGAAACCTTCGTTGAACACGGCGCGCCTAAGGATATATTGTGGTCGCAAAAGCCGCATATAGGAACTGACGTATTGAGAGAGGTTGTCAAGAGTATACGCTCGGAACTGATTTCGCTCGGCTGTGATATCCGCTTTGAGCAAACGCTTTGCGGTCTCAAAATTAAGGAAAACACGCTTTGCGGCCTCATTGTTGCGGCCGAAACAGGGACTTATGATTTGCCCTGCGATACGCTGGTTCTCGCTCCGGGTCACTCGGCGAGAGACACCTTCACAATGCTCTTTGAAGCCGGTGTTCCAATGGAACAAAAAGCCTTTGCAATCGGTGTCCGGATTGAGCATAAACAAAAAGATGTTTCTCTAGCGCAGTACGGAAATTATTGGGACAAGCTTCCGCCAGCCGATTACAAGCTTGCATGTCATCTTCCGAACGGGAGGAGTGCGTTTACCTTCTGCGTTTGCCCCGGCGGACAGGTAATCGCCGCAGCATCAGAGCGAGAGAAAATAGTTACTAATGGCATGAGCCTTCGTGCCCGTGACGGCGCTAATATTAACGGAGGCGTATTAGTCGGAATAGGCCCAGCAGATTTCGGTGACGCGCATCCATTAAGCGGAATGAAATTTCAGGAATATTGGGAAAACAAGGCCTATGTTGTCGGAGGAGGAGATTATCTCGCTCCGATTCAAACTGTGGGAGATTATTTGTCAAATAAAGTGACAAATAAGATGGGAAGCATTTCTCCGACATACCGTCCGGGAGTACGTTCTGCGAATCTTCGGGATTGTTTGCCGAACTATGTTTCGGAAACGATAGCAGCCGCGATCACGATTTTTGACAGAAGTCTGCGCGGCTTTGCCAACCCCGAAGCGGTTATGACAGGAGTTGAAACGCGCTCGTCCTCACCGGTGCGCATTATACGTAAAGAAGATTATCAGTCCGCAGTGCGCGGAATTTATCCCTGCGGAGAAGGGGCCGGCTATGCCGGCGGCATTACTTCCGCCGCGGTTGACGGAATCAGAGTTGCCGAGTCGATAGCCATACAGCCATAAAATAATAAACGGAGCCGCAAATGCGGCTCCGTTTATTATTCTAAGCGCAAGGCTTAATACTCTATGCCTTCTCTTGCAATTATCCCTTGGTCGTACGGATGTCGAATGTTTTTTATTTCAGAAACATAATCCGCCCGGTCTATAAAGCTTTGAGGAGCGGCACGGCCTGTCAAAACAAGCTCGGTTTGCGATGGCTTTTTGTTGAGAAGAGCATCGACAATTTCTCTGTCGACGGCTCCGTTTTCATAGGCGGAAATGATTTCATCCAATACCAGCAGAGCGCAAACGCCGCTTCGGACAAACAGTAACGCAGTATTTAAATTGGCGTTGTTTTCGTCGCACAGCTTCATTTTGTCGAGATCCGACATGCTGTGCCAAAAGCCATAATCGCGGCTGTTTCGCAAGACTTTTATGTTCGGAATTTTAGCTAGTGATGTAAGCTCGCCCGTGTAACTGCCTTTGCCGAATTGAACGATAATCACATTTTCTCCATAACCGGAAAAGCGGAGTGCAAGACCCAGTGCAGCCGTTGTTTTTCCCTTGCCATCCCCTGTATAAATATGCGTTAGTGAACCCATTACACGGCCCCCAAACAAATTTTAAGTGATATCTATTACTAAGAAATGCTTGGCTCAGTAATTGCAATAGCCATCGATATACCTTCAAAGGACATTTTTCTGACAAACAGGGTACCATTACTTCCGAGAACGGCACTCCGCTCGCAGATGTTATCGACGTCATTATCATAAGCATCCGAATCGGGTGCTGAGAAGCGGCCATTTGCTCTTGAAAGCTCGTCAGCCGTAAAAACTCTTAGCGGAAGTCCAAATTTGTTGCAGAATTCTTCTAGTCCGGTTCTCCGAGCCGCAAGGTCAATACTGCAAACCGCCAGAACAGCAAGCGGGTGGCAGCCGCATTCGTCGAGAAATTTGATATATGTTTTTTCAATGCTTTCACAGCTTGTCTCTTTTTTACAGTCTATACCGAGAGTGAGAACAGGAGGAACAAGATGCAATACCTTTTCAGGAACGCTCGACAGGTAAGTTATTGAAAAGTCGCTGATGTCCAAATCACCGGCGGCTACGATCCCTTTTGGTGCTTTGCCTGAAATTTTGAAAACGCTGTCAAAATAGACGACTTCGCCGGCAGCCAGCTTCGAGGAAATATACTTTGCGGCCTGAGGGTTTGCAATGCGAAGCCCAATTGATTTTGCCCAAGTGTCGACCGAAAACGAATCTTCCATATCTGCGTCAGTTGTTATAACGGGAATACTTTTTAATATATCTGCAAGCTGTGTGGCAAGCTTATTTGCTATAAGTAAATTACCGGAAACAATCGGAACAGAGAATTTGCCAAGCTCGTCCACGGCAATAACGGCTGTTTCAAAGGTCTTAAGTCCAATATAAGGCGAAACTGCGCGAACTGCCGCTTCGGTTGAACAGATAAAGATCAGCACTTCTGAACTGGAATGGTTTTCCTCTATCCAGGTATTGAGATCGTTTTTACTGCGCAGTGACAGCGAAAACTCTACATTTGATTTTTGCTGAAGCGTTCTTCCAAGCTGCATACCCCTGTCGCTAAAAGCAACTGCCGAAATTTTCAAGTTACTACGCCCTTTCTATATTCAGTGGAGCTATTGAAACTAATGGAATTATTTACTAACATTATGGTGTATTTGCTTCATTTTGTCAAGCCGTTTACTTTTATTGTGGCAAAGCTAAAAGGACTTGGTATAACGAAACTGACTTGTAAAACAATAGAATTTATGATAATTTATATGCAAAGTTTTGGCTACAATAAGATTGAACAATTCTTTTACGACGGATTTACGGAATATAAGGAGAAAGCTATGAAATCTATTCGTCAGGTAGACAAAATCTGACATGGCCCATCAATTTCCCACACAATGGGGCCGGAACGGGCTGCAAGAAAGTTTGCTCAGCAATGCCCGGAAGCGGACAGTTTTGAAGTCACACTCTACGGTTCGCTCTCGAAGACCGGAAAGGGACACAAAACAGATGAAGCAATAATAAAGGCTCTTTCGCCTTTACCCGTTAATATTATTTTCAATAACGACGCAGATATTGTGCTGATCCACCAGAACACGATGGATTTCATTGGACTGAAGGACGGGAAGTGCGTTCTGAAAAAGCGGTTTCTAAGCATCGGTGGCGGGGATATCATTGAAGAAGGAGAGATACTTTCAGAGGAGCCGGAGGTGTATGAGCAAAATACCTTTGAAGAGATTGCAAAATACTGCAAGGAACACAATATCAGAATAAGCGAGTATGTACGCCGCATGGAGAGCAATGACATATTTGCGTATTTAGGTGAAGTCTGGGAGGCAATGCAGCAGTCGATTCTGGAGGGTCTTTCAAATACAGGAATTTTGCCCGGTGGTCTTAAGGTTGAAAGACGCGCACAGCAGCTGATTAATCAACGCCACATGGACGAGAGCAAATCCACATACGAAAACCGTGTCGTCTGCTCATACGCCTTTGCCACAAGTGAGCAAAATGCTGACAGTGGAAGAATTGTCACGGCGCCCACCTGCGGCTCATGTGGAGTTGTTCCGGCCGTTCTGAAGTATTATAAGGACGAACACGGATATAAGGACAGTGATATCCTGAATGCCCTAGCAGTCGGAGGTATCATCGGACTGCTTGTCAAAACCAATGCTTCTATAAGCGGAGCGGAATGCGGCTGCCAGGCGGAAATCGGCACAGCCTGCGCGATGGCCTCCGCGGCTTTGGCTGAGCTTTTCGGAATGGGGATAGACCAGATTGAGTATTCGGCAGAAATCGCAATAGAGCACCATCTAGGGCTGACATGCGACCCAATTTATGGGCTTGTGCAGATTCCCTGCATAGAGCGAAACGCGGTTGCGGCTATGCGGGCAATTAATTCAGTTACACTTGCCAATTTTATGACGTTCACAAGAAAAATATCGTTAGATTTGGTAATTAAAACAATGTACGACACCGGCAGAGACATGAAGCGAATCTACAGAGAAACCTCCGATGGCGGGCTGGCAAAGCTATATAAAATATAGATGAAAAAATGGGTTGCTGTAAAGCAACCCATTTTTTCATCGCGCCTGACGAATAATTTCACGGCGCAGATGAACTATTATTCGCTTTTCAAGTCGGCTGATATAAGACTGGGAGATGCCCATTATATCGGCAACTTCCTTCTGTGTATACTCGGTTGACCCGCAAAGACCGAAACGCATTATGATTATCGTTCTCTCGCGCTCCTCCAGGCCGTCAACGGCGTCCATGAGCATTTTTTTATCCGCATCATCCTCCAAAGGACGTGAAACCTCGTCACCGTCCGTTCCCAGAACATCGGAGAGAAGTAGTTCATTGCCGTCCCAGTCGGTATTTAGCGGCTCGTCCAGCGAAACTTCGGATTTTTGAACGCTGATTTTTCGAAGATACATGAGAATTTCGTTTTCCACACAGCGGGAGGCATAGGTCGCAAGCTTGATTTTTTTATCTGATTTGAAGGTGCTTATTGCCTTGATAAGGCCTATTGTTCCAATTGAAATCAAGTCCTCAAGACCGATACCGGTATTTTCAAATCGCCGTGCAATATATACAACAAGCCTAAGATTGTGCTCGATGAGTCTCTGCTTTGCCGCTTCTTCACCGTTTTCCAGAGCGTCAATCGCTTTACGCTCTTCGGACTTTGATAACGGAGGGGGCAGAATATCACTTCCGCCTATGTAGTGTACCTCGGGGGGAAGCGAAAGTTTGAGGCGAACAAGAGCTTCTCTAAGCAGTATATATAGCTTCATAGATAATCCCAATGAGTATTGCTCCATTTGCTGAACCTCCATATTATTAATCCCAGCTATTACCGCAAATAAGCGGCATTTTATCAAATTACAGCCGAAAACTCGCTGTCACTACTTAGAATAGTGGGAGATATCCCTACCAACGTGTTTCTATCCTCCTTTCCGTCCAGCCAGAGCCCTTCGGGACGAAAGACAGGGAGAAGCGCCATTTTGAGCCCTACTGCCGAATAGGGTACAAGCCTGAATTTTGAGCGCAGCGCCTCTTCGCCGTCGAGAGCCTCAATAAATTCGGGAACTCCGATTTTCAGTGCTTCTTTGAGTCCTTCAGGTAATAGCTTGCCCGCCTCATTTATGCCGACAATCATGACCGGCAAACCGCTTATAGGGTCATAAAGCCCGTTTCCTGTATCCCTCAATGCTTTGAATTCTGCGGTTCTGCCACAGAGCGTGACCTTAACGCTATGTATTTCCCTTGCATACTTCTTTCCGAAACGCTTAAACACAAGAGTTAAAACGAAGTAGCAAAGCGCAAAGGACAGTAAAAGAACCCGCATGGATGCTTTTATGAACAGACCGTCGCCGGTATTATTCCCGGCGAGGATTGAGGCCGCATAAACTGCGCCGCCAAATGCGGCAGAAACGGCGAGAAACGCAAGAAACGCTTTGAAAATTTTTATCTCGATACCGAATGCCATGATGGTCATAAGAAAGCCTAGAACGAGTTTCATAACAGGAGAAGCAAGGAACTGAAACGGCTGAAGGAGAAGCAGTACGGAATACAGCGCCCCTACAGCGGCAGAAATACCAAAACGAATACGTTTTAGCGGCAGGGCGCAAAGCTTTGCTGTTGCAAGAATTATGAAATAATCGATGGTAAGGTTTAGGAGAAACATTTCGTCCACATATACAGTTTTCATATTCAAAAGTATATCTAAGCAAAAACAAAAAAGACGTTGCAATAAGTCGGACATACATAAAAAAGCCGCAGGTTATTCCTGCGGCCTTTAGTATAAAAATTATTATATTTTCCAGATGTTTTTAGCATATTCGGCGACAGCGCGATCAGCGGCAAAACAGCCGCTTCGGGCGATGTTTCGGAGTGAAACAGCTGAACGGATATCGGGAGAGGACATTATTCCGTAAAGTTTATCGTGAGAAGCGACATAACTGTCAAAATCGGCGAGCAGCATGTATTCGTCTCCACCGTATACCAGCTTTGAAACAAGGTCGGAAAAGCTCTCCCCGTTGCGGAAACCAAGGCTGATTCGACTCAAAACGTCCCGCAGTCTGTCGTTCTTATTGTATATACTTTGAGTATCATAGCCTGCTGCTTTTATGGATGAAATTTCGTCCGCACGCAGACCAAATATAAACATATTCTCGTCGGAAAGGCGCTCGTGCATTTCAACATTGGCTCCATCAAGAGTACCGATAGTCACAGCCCCGTTCATCATAAGCTTCATGTTGCCGGTGCCGCTCGCTTCTTTGCCTGCGGTTGAAATCTGTTCAGAAACCTGCGCCGCGGGCATCAGCTTCTCGGCAACAGAAACGCGATAGTTTTCGAGGAACACGACCTGAAGCTTCCCCTTACATAAGGGATCGGAGTTCACATCGTCCGCTATTGAGCACAGGAGATATATAATGCGCTTTGCGACCTTGTAACTGCTTGCTGCCTTTGCTCCGAAGATGAAGCAGCGGGGAGTAAATTCGGCGTTTGGATTGTCGTGAATACGCTTTTGCAGCTCCGTTATCATCATTGCACATAGCAACTGACGCTTATATTCGTGAAGACGCTTAACCTGAACATCAAATATAGCGTCGGTGTTAAGTTCAATTCCGTTTTCTATCCTTATATAGTCTGCAAGTTTATGTTTGTTGCGAAGCTTAATTCCATCTAATTCAGAGAGAACAGCACTATCAGAGGAGTATTTTTCAAGCTCGGACAGCAATTCGGGTTTTAGCAAATAGTCATCGTTGCCCAGAAGATTGACTATCAGTCCATGCAGCTCGGGATTGATTTGTGTGAGCCAACGCCTATGGTCAATTCCGTTTGTGACGTTTGTGAATATTTCCGGTTTCAGTGAATATATATCTCGAAACAGGTTGTGCTTGAGAATTTCACTGTGCATTTCAGATACGCCATTTACCTTAAAGCATACCGAAAGACAAATGTTTGCCATATGTACCTTGCCATCGTGGACTATGAGATTACGCAAAATGATCTCCTCGTTGCCCGAAAAGTTCTTTTCAAGATACTTGCGGTGGCGGTTATCAAGTTCGCGAATAATATGCCAAATGCGGGGAAGCTGAGCTTCAATAAGCTCCTGCGGCCAACATTCAAGAGCCTCCGACATAACCGTGTGGTTCGTATAGGCAACACATTCGGAAACTATGTTCATAGCTTCATCCCAGCCGAGCCCGTCCTCGTCCATAAATATACGCATAAGCTCGGGAATAATCATGGTCGGGTGAGTGTCGTTTATCTGGAAAACATGGTATTTGGCAAAATTCAGGATAGTGCCATATTTCTCGCGATGCTTTTTCACGACTGATTGTGCGGTTGCGGAAACAAAGAAATACTGCTGCTTTATACGGAGTGTTTTACCCTGTATATGCTCATCGGCTGGATAGAGTACCTTTGTAATGACTTCGGCCAACGTGCGCTGTTCCATGGATTTTACATATTCTCCGCCTGAGAAAAGGGTCATATCGAGGGACTTCGGAGATTTCGCCTCCCAAAGCCTCAGCGTATTTACACGGTCAGATTTGTAGCCGGATATGAGCATATCTCGCGGTACAGCAAGAACTGTGGTGTAATCGTGAGTTAATGCCTTGCATCTGCCTGTAAAGTCCCAGTTTTCATCAACTATACCGCCGAAATGAACCTCAATCTCGTCCTCATAGCAGGGGACAAGCCAGCTGTCCGCAGATATTGTCCAGCTATCGGCAAGCTCGACCTGTTTGAAGTCGATTATCTTCTGACAGAACATTCCAAGCTCATAGCAGAGTGAGTAGCCCGTTGCGGGAAGACCAAGACTTGCCATGCTGTCCATATAACAGGCGGCAAGACGGCCAAGACCGCCGTTTCCAAGACCGGCATCCGGCTCTTCTTCAAATATCGCCGAAGGTTCAATACCCATTTCACGCAGGGCAGAACTTAGTTCTTCAAGTATACCGAGATTAAACGCGTTCTTCTCGAGAGAGCGGCCCATAAGGAACTCCATTGATAGATAGTGGATTTGACGTCCTTCAGGCCTATTGCTTTTAACAAGCTTACGCGAAGTCATTTCACGGAGGAGCATAGCACATGCACAAAATACTTCCGAAGAATCAGCTTCATCAGCCTTTTTACCGAAATGCGCCTCAAGTCTATCCTCTATTGCAGCTTTAAGATTGCTTTTTTCCGTTGGGATCATAAAAATTTCCTTTCCCTGTCTAAATGGGATAATCTACCCTGCTAATATTGCTTGATAAGAGAATTGTATATATTTATATATTCATTGGCGGAGCGGTTCCAGGACAAGTCCTCGGTCATGCCCCTATTCATAAGACCCTTCCATTCGTCTTTGTCGGACCAAGTATTGAGAGCGTATTCAATTGTTCCGAGTATGTCATTCACGCAGTAGCCATAAAATGTGAAGCCGTTTGAGTTTTCGCTGGGATAGGGGTGAACTGTATCCTTTAAACCTCCGACCTCGTGTACAATAGGTACTGTTCCGTAGCGCATGGCTATCAGTTGAGACAGCCCGCAGGGCTCACTCCGTGACGGCATAAGTAGCATATCTGCACCGGAATATATCTTTGAAGCGCGAATTTCAGAATACATAATGTTTGCCGAAACTCTGCCTTTGCATCTGTTTTCGGCCTCGCGGAAATAATTTTCAAAATAACTGTCACCTGTTCCGAGAATAACCAACCGCACATTTTTGGACACAATTGCATCCAGAGCGTCAGCGACCAGATCAAAGCCTTTATGCCCCACGAGCCTTGAAACGCAAGCAATTATCGGACTTTCATCATTTTCATCAAAGCCAAGCTCACGGCATAAATCAGCTTTGCATGCTTTTTTTCCGCTCATAGATGCGGGCCCATACTTCTTGGCAATTAAACTGTCCTTCTTTGGATTGAAGTGCTCAATATCAATGCCGTTTACAATACCCTTAAGCTTGTAGGCGTTATCATCAACAACCTTGTGCAGTCCGCATGCAAAATAAGGATCGCGAAGTTCAAAAGCATAGGAGGGACTGACGGTCGTGACATAATCAGACTTGTAAATCGCGCCTTTCATAAGGTTAATATCGTTTTCATAACGGATAATTCCGCTGGTGTAAAGCTCGGTCGGGAGTCCGAAAACATCGTCGGAAGTGTCTTTACCGAAGCGCCCCTGATATTCTATGTTGTGAATGGTGAAAACGGTTTTTATTCCGCTGTAAAAATCCGACGCTTCAAGCTTAAGATAAATCGGTATCAGTGCAGTCTGCCAGTCGTTGCAATTAACGACGTCGGGTTTCCAGCCAAGCAGCGGAATAATTTCGATTACCGCCTTTGAGAAAAAACCGAATCGTTCCCCATCGTCATAGCAGCCGTAGATCTTGTCACGCTTGAAGTAGTATTCGTTGTCGACAAAGTAGTAAGTCACTCCCTCATACTCAAGACTGTAAATTCCGCAGTACTGTTCCCGCCACGCAAGATGAACAACAGTTTCAAAGCAAAGACACATCTTTTCACGCCATTTTTCAGAAATTGTGCTATAAAGAGGAAGAATGACACGGGTGTCTTCTCCCTCTGCACAGAGGGCTTTTGGGAGAGAACCCGCAACGTCAGCAAGACCGCCGGTTTTAATAAACGGCGTTGCTTCACTTACAGCATAAAGTATATTCAAAGTTCATCCCTCCGTGATAAGTACAAATTTTGCACTCATATCAATTTGTTCTTTGGCACGATTATCGGGAGACCTTCGCTTCCCGACAAAACGAGCCCGTTAGAAAAAGAAACGTATTTGTCGGAAATAACATAATTGAGAGACACGTTCTCGCCGATTACCGAATCCTGCATTATTATACAGTTTTTCAGCTTTGCACCTTTTTTCACCTGGACACCGCGGAACAATACGCAGTTAATAAGTTCTCCCTCAATGTAACAGCCGTCTGCCACAAGCGAGTTAGTCGCCGAAGCACCTTCGCCGTAATATGTGGAAACGGAACTGCGACCCTTTGTATAAACAGGATTATCATCAGGAAATAAATCTTTTCGGCATTCGTATTTCAGCATATCCATATTTGCGCTGTAGTAATCCGCGATGGAACAAATATGAGCGGCATATCCTTTATGAATATAAATGCCTATGCTGCCAAAGCAATGAAGATAATATGAAAGAGCATCACGATGAAAATGCAGCTTTCCGTTTGCACGGCACCAGTCAATCAGATCAAGAAGCATAGATTTTCTTATAATATATATTTCCATTGAGGGCAAAGCGTTAATATGCTCCGAACCGGGAAACAGAATTCGCTTTGTAGTTGTCGGAGTATCTGGAACAAATCTGATTCCGTCTCTGCCATAGCAGTATGTTTTCTCGGCGCAGACAGCCGTGATATCGCAGCCTGAAGCAAGGTGGGCTTCGAAAACTTCGCGCAGGTCAATATTTACTGCAAGGTCACCCCGAAACAGTATAATATTGTTTTGTTTGATGTCGCGAATATATGAGCGCACCGATGAAAGCGCTTCCATACAGCCCTTGTATTCACCGAACTGATTTTCGTGCCTGCCGAAGGGCGGGAGTATGCATAGGCCTCCGCTCAATCGGCTCAGATCCCAATCCTTACCGCTGCCGATGTGATTCAGCAAGGACTGATAATCTCTTTGCATAATAACTCCGACATCGCGTACACCGGCATTGGTCATAGATGAAAGAGCAAAGTCTATAACTCTGTATCTGGAACAAAACGGCAAGGAGGCACTTGTACGTTGTGTAACAAGCTCGCCTAAAGCAGGGGAAGAATGATATGCGTAAATCAATCCATGCAGGTCCATCATGATTTATCTTCTCCCTCCGAATAAATAATTGCGCCTGCCTTAATATGGGCATTATCTTTGACAATAGAATTAGGCCCGCAGGTAGTGATTTGAATGTCGTTATTACCGTCCGAAGGTTCACCGACACGAGCACCTTTGCAGATTCTCGCATTCTCGCCTATGATACAGTATTCTACTACCGCGCCTTCTTCTATGGTGCAGCCAGGCATTAATATACTGTAATCCACGCTGGCACCGACTCCGACCGAAACGCTGTTGCTGAGAACTGAATTGCTGACGTTTCCTCTGATATCACAGCCTTCAGTAATTATGCTGTGACGAATTTCCGCATTTTCGCCAATATAGTGAGGAGGCTTAATAGGACTTCTGCTTCTTATCGGCCAAGTTCGATCGTAAAGATCGATGAGCGATGGTGCAAGCATATCCATATTTGATTCCCAAAGGCTATCGATAGTTCCGACATCACGCCAGTAGCCGGAAAAAGCGTAAGCCCACAGCTTCTCACCGTTATTTAGCATTGCCGGAATAATGTTCTTTCCAAAATCCTTTTGAGATTTGGGGTTGTTTTCATCATCAATGAGATACTTTTTAAGTTTCTGCCATGTAAAAATATAGATACCCATTGAAGCAAGGTCACTTTCGGGCTTTTTTGGCTTTTCGGCAAATTTTGAAACAAATCCGCCTTCGTCAGTGCTCATTATACCAAATCGCGAGGCATCCTCAAGCGGTACGCGAATAACTGCGATTGTGCAATCCGCACCGTGAGCCTTGTGCTGTTCCAGCATATCGGAATAATCCATTTTGTAAATATGGTCCCCGCTCAAAATTACCACATATTCCGGTTCCCACATATCAACAAAGCCAATATTCTGGTATATTGCGTTTGCTGTGCCCGAAAACCATTCTCCTTTTTCTCCGGCACTTTGATAGGGTGGAAGAATATAGACACCTCCGCGCTGCACGTCCAGATCCCAGGGCTGGCCGCTTCCGATATAGCTATTTAGCTGAAGCGGCTGATACTGAGTCAGCACTCCGACAACGTCAATGCCGGAATTGATACAGTTGCTGAGGGGAAAATCAATTATTCGGTACTTGCCGCCAAAGGGCATGATGGGTTTTGCCGCCTTGCTTGTCAGAGCGTGAAGTCTTGAACCTTGGCCGCCGGCAAGTAGCATTGCGATGCATTCTTTTTTCATGCGCTGAACCTCCGTTCCCATATATGATTTGGAAAAATTTATGCGTTGATTAACTTTGCCGATTCAAACTGTTTCTAAGCAGGTGGGGAACAAATGTGATTATTTCGCAAAAATAAAGCTGTAAGTGGAGGAATGTCCATAACAATCGAATGGCTATGCCAATGATGTGGGATGCTGTCAACAATATAGCTCGCGCCCTCGTTAAGCGCTCCGCTGCCGCCAAAGCGCTCACTGTCGGTAGAAAATAAAACCGTATATTTTCCGTTTTTCGTAACCCCAAGACGGAAATCCGTTACGGTTATACCCGAAAAATTACAGATAAAGGTGATTTGATTGCCATCTCTGTCCTTTCGAACAAAGGCGATGATGTTCTTTTCACTCTCATCGGGACAGAGCCACTCAAATCCCTGACCTTCAAAGTCTATGTTCCATAGCGGCTTATTTTCCTTATAAAAATTATTGATTACAATAAAATATTCATGCAGAGCACAGTTATCCGGATTGTCAAGAAGGCCCCAAGGAAGCTGCGAGGCAAAATCCCACTCGCTCTGCTGCCCCAGCTCAGCACCCATAAACAGGAGCTTTTTTCCTGGATGAGCCAGCATATATGCCCAAATTGCACGCACACTTGCAAACTTCTGTGTAAGAGTTCCGGGAGCCTTGCCAATAAGCGAGCCTTTCATGTGGACGACTTCGTCGTGTGAAAGCGGAAGAACAAAATTCTCGGAAAAGGCGTACATAATGGAGAAGGTGAGATCTTGATGGCAGCCTGCGCGAAAATATGGGTCGGTCTTAAGGTAACGCATGGTGTCATTCATCCAGCCCATATTCCATTTCAGGTTAAAACCCAAACCGCCGATGTCGGTGGGAGCTGTAACCAGAGGCCATGCGGTGCTTTCCTCCGCAATCATCAGAATGCTGTCATCATAAGAGAAGCAGACTTCGTTGAGCTGCTTTAAAAATTCGACTGCTTCCAGATTCTCGTTTCCGCCGTGTTTATTTCGCTTCCACTGGCCGTCCTGTCTGTCGTAATCGAGATAGAGGATGGACGCAACCGCGTCTACTCGCAGACCATCAATGTGGTATTTTTCAAGCCAGAAGAGCGCGGAGGAAATAAGAAAGCTCCGAACCTCGCCCTTGGAGTAATCAAAGATTCGAGTGCCCCAACTCGGATGCTCCGCCATTACTGGGTCTGAATCCTCATAAAGTCTGCTTCCGTCAAATTCGACCAAACCCTGAGGATCCTTTGGAAAATGCGCTGGTACCCAGTCCATTATTACGCCTATTCCAGCCTGATGGCATGTGTCAATAAAATACATCAAATCATGAGGCGTCCCAAATCTTGAGGTGGCGGCGAAATACCCGGTACATTGATATCCCCATGAGCCGTCATAGGGAAACTCAGTCAGCGGCATAAGCTCAATGTGCGTAAAGCCCATTGCTTTAACATAGGGGATAAGACTCTCTGCAGACTCACGATAAGTAAGAAAATCACCGTTTTCTTTTCGTCTCCAAGAGCCAAGATGAACCTCATAAGTGTTTATCGGACTGTTATAAACCTTGTTTTCCCGACGGTCAGTAATCCATTTTCCATCACCCCACTCGTAGCCTTCAAGCTTATATAGTCTCGAAGCGCTTGCGGGACGAATTTCTGAAAACACAGCATAGGGGTCGGCTTTCCAAAGTGTCTGGCCGTCTTTTGCCAGTATGGCATACTTATAAGGCTGCATTTCAGACAAACCCGAAATTTCGGCCTGCCAGATGCCGCCGTACATAAGGCTCATTGGATTAGCCTTCGGGTTCCAGTCGTTAAAATTGCCGACGACGAATACACTCACCGCATTTGGAGCCCATACGCGGAACACGGTGTTTTCACCGCACATATGGGCACCGAGATAATCGGCGGCGTGAGAACATTTTCCGTTTGTGAAGCTTCCTGTAAAATCATTGTTCCCAATTGTATTCATGGGCAGATTCACTCTTTTCTCGGTCGATTTATAAAAACAACGGGAGTTTACTCCCGCTGTTAATTGAAATTGTTCATCGCCGCATCCGTACCGTCGCTGATAATGGCAGAAATAGCCTGTGCAGCTTTTCCGCACATTTCCGCAATGGTGCTCGCATCCTTACCGCTGAAGGTTCCCAAAACCCAGTTTATTATGTCTTCTTCGGTTGAGCTTGCAGGAGGTGAGCCCACCCCGATTTTAATACGCGGAAATTCATCTGTGCCCAATGCGGAAATAATGCTTTTAAGTCCATTGTGCCCTCCGCTTGAGCCTTTTGAGCGTATACGGATTTTGCCGACGGGAAGCGCAATGTCGTCACAAACGACAATCACGCGTTCGGCGGGAAGTTTGTAGTAAGCCGCGGCGGGAGCTACGGAATTACCGGATAAATTCATATAGGTCTGTGGCTTCAGCAGAAGGACTTTCTGATCGTTTACTGTGCAGAGTGCGGTTAGAGCGTTGAAGCGAAGTTTGCTGATTTTTATGTTCTCAAGCTTTTCAAACGCTTCCGAAGACATAAACCCGACGTTATGACGGGTTCCGTTATATTTCGGCCCGGGGTTGCCGAGAAAAACGACAAGCCAATCTGCGCCGGAGCATTTATTTTTCAAAAACATATCAGCAAAAGTCCTTCCGACCCATTTTAGAATAACGTAAGAGAAATATTAGTCAAATAATGAAGAAATAGAAACTTCTTCATAAATACGGCCGATTGCCTCCGAAAAGAGAGAATCGACAGATAGATACTTGATCTTATCACATTTCTTTTCTGATGTGTAAGGAATGGTATCAAGAAGCACAAGCTCCTTGATGTTGCTGTCGTTGAGGCGGTCAATTGCGAGGCCTGAGAGAACGCCGTGACTGGCACAGGTGTATATTTCCTTTGCGCCGCCAAGCTCTGTAAGCGCTTTGGCCGCACCGCAGAGGCTTCCGGCTGTATCGACCATATCATCCAGCATGATAACGGTTTTACCTTCCACATTGCCGATTATGTTCATAACTTCAGAGCTGTTTGCTTTTTCACGACGCTTGTCAACAATGGCAAGGTTGAGCCCGAGCTTGTGAGAAAACTTTCTTGCTCTTGCAACACTTCCGACATCGGGGGAAACGACAATGCAGTCGTTGTTAGCGGCACCGAACATGTTGATGTAGTAGTTTGCAAAAAGAGGACTGCCCAAGAGATTGTCAACGGGGATGTCAAAGAAGCCCTGAATCTGGGATGCGTGGAGATCCATAGTGAGAACTCTGTCAGCTCCGGCTTCGGTAATAAGGTTTGCAACGAGTTTTGCGGAAATTGGGTCACGGCTCTTAGCTTTTCTATCCTGACGGCCATAGCCAAAATATGGAATAACTGCTGTGATGCGTCCGGCGGAAGCACGGCGCATGGCATCTATCATAATGAGCATTTCCATAAGGTTGTTGTTAACGGGGCTGCAGGTGGACTGCACTATAAAAACATCGGCACCTCGGACAGGCTCATTTATCGATAGGGATATTTCGCCATCAGAAAATGCGTTGGTAACGGATTTACCTAATTCAATGTTGAGCTTTTTACAGATGCCCTCCGCAAGTATCGGGTTTGAGTTTCCTGCAAAAACCTTTATCTCTTTGCCATGTGAAATCACGATTATCGTCCTCTCTTTTTATAAATATTTTTGTGACGCTAATGCGCACATAACATGTCAGAAACATTATAACAAATATAAATAATAATTAAAAGTCCAAACGTGAACTTTTTTCGCATATTTGGCAAACCCCATAAAATTTGCATAAAGCCTTAGTTTTTTTGAAAGATATTTACA
>QFZN01001579.1_pt1 | contig 17995 bp, 25 predicted proteins | sample 1740101 | NCBI WGS metagenome assembly QFZN01 (sample SAMN09210849, study PRJNA391713) | Ciliate metagenome, whole genome shotgun sequencing project. | isolation source: combination of 50 Heterometopus sp. ciliate cells from an enrichment culture... | host: Heterometopus sp. ...
CCCCAAAACCCCAAAACCCCTGGACACACGCATGATCCGCATGGCTACATGCCTGCTATATATCCATCATGATTACAGTGTGAATATATAACAAGAAGAATGATTAAAAACGCGATAGGGCGGCTGCCAAGTGCAGTCCCTGCGTCGGTGCTCAGACAGGTCTCTGCGGCGCGCTTCTCGTGGATCGCGGCCAACGACTTCCGTGGGGGCGAGTGGGACACCTCGCAGCTCAAGCTCCAGACGCGCGACAACGTTGTCAAAAGACTGGGCGCCCGCGCCTCTTCCATTCCTGTCGAGCAGATCTCGTTTATGCTGAACATGCTCAACGAGCAGCTCAAGCAGGGGAAGACCCAGGCCGTTGAAAACGATCTCGTCTCTATGCTCTCAGACCCGCAGTTCAACTTCAAGACGTACGCGACCAGACTGGCTGCAGTCCCGGCCTGCGTGACGGCTCAGGCTGTGGCCAAGCAGGAGCTCCTGGATCGTCCCCGTCACTCCGCTTATGAGCCTAACCCAGAAGATGCCGCAGTGCAGTTCACAGTCATGCATCCGCCCAAGGGAACCGCTATGCGTCATTTCACCGAGGTGCTCCCCGCCAGTCTTCGCACTCCCGTGAGCATTCTCGACCTTCTTCCCGACAATGCGATCTGTGTCACTAACCTGCCAGCGAGCCCCCGCGCCGAGGACTACAGACGGCTTTTCATAAAGTTTGGCGATATCGACCGCTGCGGAATCGTTGAAGACATCAACCGTATTCTTCCCGCCTCTGAGCCTCGGGATAGGCAAGCCGATGTACGCGGTGATCACCTTCAGGGACCAGGCCGCCGCCCGCAAGGCCCGGAAAACTATGGACAAATACCCCATGGCCAACTCTGTTCTTCGCGTCAAGGTACCTTCCACGTTTCTTTCGACCGTCTCTAGGATAACCGGGACCGAGCCCAGGAGGAAACTAGTCTGCGCACCCTGTATGTGTCCAACATCCCGCAAACTGTGGTCCCTGGGGAGGTCCAAGCCTTCCTTGGCGAATACGGAAGGATCGTGCAGATCGAGCTGCCGCTGGTCGATCTGACCCAGTACGCACGGATCAATCGTGCACTCGCTCGGACACAGAAGGAGCCGCTGGCGCGACTTGCGCAAAAGTACGCGGGAAAGAGGCCGGCCGTGGGGGACGTGCTGCAGCTGGCCGAGGAGCGGCGCGAGGCCAAAGAGCTGCGAGACCGGATCCTCGCCCAGATTTCGCAGAAGAGTGCGAAGCCGGCTGAGTTGCGGATGAATGCCACCCGTCTTGCCCAGCTCCTTAGCAAGGAGGGAGAAAGCGCGGATCTTGAGGAGACGACGCACCTTGTGGATGCCATCACAACGCTAAGCGAGATTGCGAACTCGCGGGGCGAGGTATCGCAGCTGAGGGGGAAGGTGGAGACGTACATCACGAGCTACGTGGACATCAAGGACAATGAGATCGCCATGTGCATCCGCAACCTGCCCACCAAGGAGCAGCTCGCCGGAAAGAAGGCAATAGTGCCCCGAGACGACATCGATCTGAACGAACCGGAGGTGAAGGTCGAAACAAAGAAGGTGAAGAGCAACGACCTGTTTGAGTTCATACGGGTGCCGGCCGGAGAAGAGTACCTGCGGAAAAACCGCGCTGATCTTGCCGAGCTGTATGAGATCATGACGGAGAAGGAGGTCCGCGATATGCTCTACGCGGGCATGTACAGTTTCGTCCTGACCTTATCTGCAGAGGACGCGGCGCAAAAGATACTGGCAAATTTTCGCACCTGGAAGAAGCGCAACGTGGGCCCATCTGGCGAGGAGGGCTACCGGAAGGAAAAAGAGCTGGTCTCCATGCTGGTCGAGGCCGAGAAGCGCAAATCTGACCTCTCTCGCTGCTACAAGAACTACTACGAGTCGCTCTTCGATGAGGTTGCGTCAGTCGACCCCTCGGCACTGGATCCTAACAAGGGAATCGACCTGTTCGAAGAGCTGCGAAACGTGGTGAGGGCCAAGGCGACGGGCTCGGCGACAACCGGATTCTTCAAGCTGGCGCAGCCCGACGTCTCCCTCAGTATTGAGGAAATCGACAAGGCCGAGCGGGAGTACCGAAGGAAACGGCTGCGACACAAGGGCTACTGCATGGTGACCTTCTCCACGACCGTAAGTTCTGATTGAGTCCTATCAACTAGGAAGAAGCGATGAGATTCGTGCTATCGGCGAAACACAGGCTTATTGCCATGGACAACCAGTCGCTCAACGCCGGGCTGAAGAACGACCTCGACCACAAGCATATCGACCTGGAGTACCTCATAGCCCGCACCAAGCTTGAGGCTGCTACTGCTAAGGTGCAGAAAGACGTGGAGGTGGCGGAAAGACTGGTCAAGTACTACGAGGACAACATGCACAGCGAACTTGTATTTCCCCCAAAGAAAGAGAGAGTGTAGCCCGGATTCCACAACTTGGTCAAGTTCCGCAATGAGGTCCTTGCCTTGCTCGACCCCCACAAGGGCCTGACACCTGAAGGAGAGGGGAACAGGGAGGAGATCCTGAAGAGGATTCAAGATATGCAGAAGGATTACCCAAACATCGACTTCGGCCCTCTCTTTGTACCCGCTGCATATGCAAAATTGCCGGTAGATAACTGAGGAGTCAATCAATGCAAGAATCGCGGAACATCGTGCGGCGTTCGAAACGTACAAGAACGAGCAGCTCAGACGGGCCGGTTCACTCCTCCCCTAATTTATCTGTTCCCGTAGGCGTTCTGATCCCGAGCCAGAAGGAACGTGTGGATGCAATCCTAAAGCGCGACCCGGCGGTGGTGGCTGCGGAGTCGCTGATTGGTCGCAAGGGCACCGATAGCTACGAGTTCATACGCGATCCGACGACGAAGGAGGAGAAGGTGGGTCGGTTCAGCCCGAGCCAGTTCCCACAGCAGAAGTTCCTCAACGACTACATCGGCCGGGACCGTGCGCCTGTGGCCAAGCAGCATCTTGAGGCCGAGGAGACTGACCAGACCCGCTACCTCGCAAGAGCCCAGAAGGACAAGGGCAACGAGGGCCTCCTCGCCGGAGGAAAGGGCGACGTCGACACCGCGGTTCGGGCCTATGCTGACTACATATGTATCAGCCACTGTTAAAACTCGATATAGCCTCGCTGTCGAAGGGAAAGCTGGGCGCGACGACACAGACAAAGTCGGCGGTAGATCTGGAGCAGTACCTTCAGCGCAAGGACCGAAGGATGCCGCCCATCTCAGTCCCCGACAAGGTCCCCCAAGTCTCGGCCAGGAAGGAGGGCGAGATCCGGGGAGAGACTGTCTACGACAAGTACTACAGACTGCTGGGGAAGCTGAGCCTGAACGGCCTCAAACCGGAGGAGTACATCGGCGTGCTCGACCTCCTCATGGCCAGACAAGGTCCTATGAAAACTGTCAAGGGCGAAGACTACATAAAGCCCAGCGACCTGCAACGCATCCACGACGCCGACGACCTCCTCTGCAGGTATATGACGGGAGGAGAGAGCGTAAACTCGGTGGTCTCCACTGCCATCGAGCAGGAGGGCGCCTATCCCAAGATAGTGGACGCGATGCGCGGCAAGATAACGAACCTGGAAAGTAGTCCGCAGTTGATGAAACAGCTGAGGGAAAGGCTCGATAGAGAGGCGACGAACACATGCACCCTAGTCAGGTTGGCCGAGATGAAGCGTACGTTGGAACGCGAGTACTACTTCGACCCCACCCAGGGCGAGACCCTTGATGCTCACCTCAGGAAGGTCCGCGTTGCTCCTGGCATCGAGGCCACAGCCACCAAGACGAAGGACGGAATGTACGTGATAAAGAAGAGCCTACGTCTTCCGTTCAAGTACACGCTGGAACATGCGGGAAAAGCAGAGGACATGCACGAGTCGGTCTACCGCAGACTTGACAACCTTCTTCAGGGCCTTTCCGGCAAGAGTACCTGATCTGAATCTAAAACACAAACGTAGACCTGCACAAACTGCTGCCCATGTTCGGCCTCCCCGCAATGTCCACCCTGTCTCAGACTATCAGAAGGATTTCCCTCGGCTGCTGTGTGCCCGAGATCGACGAGCCCAGTCGCGACCTTGTCTGGGATCTGCTCTCAAGAAGTGAGTTCGATCAAGTCACAGTCATACAATAGAGGCAAACGGCGAGCTGAAGTACGAAGAATTTGCGCGAGAACTGGCCGGGTTGGCACGGAAGGTCAAGCTGACCGGGAAACAGGTGTACCTCGATGGCAACTTTGTGTCTCAGCAGCTCACCTCCATATGTATTTTAGATTTTTTATCGGGCCAAATGTAGTGACCGACGAGTTCAATGCTATAAAACTGGACGAGGAGAGGTTCCACAGGGAGATAGCGGTGCAGATTGAGCTGAAGCGGCTGGAGCAGTTCCCCAAAGAGATGGAGGGGAAAAAGGAGGAGGACGAGGACGATGAGCTGATGGTGAAGGATGAGAAGAGCATAACTGAGGAGGCGAAGAAGGAGACAAAGAAAGAGGCGGAGCAGAGTAAGCCGGACAGAAGGAAAGACAGGAAGTACAAACAGAAGAGACAGACGAGGACCAGGCCAGAGGAGAAGAAGCATGTGCAGGCGAAGCCGGAGCCTAAGGCTGCCGCTAAACCGGAAGTGAAGGAGGCCAAGGTAGAGGCAGCGAAGGAGGAAAAGAAGGAAGCGGAAGAAGAAGAGGATGAAGAGGACGAAAAGGACACTGTCGTTGCTGGCGATAGCATTAAGAAGTAACCTTGACTCTGACGCACACACACTATCCACACTCCTGTTGTTCATATAGCACCCCCATTATATGCAACCGCAAAACACGCTTGGCGTTAAAGGAGAAAACGTTATTATTGTAGATACTCGCGTATACTACTATTAAATTGGAGCAGCGACAGTGTCGAGCACGCCGGGCTCCTCAATCTCGAACAGCATGTCCTTCTTGCCCCGCTTCTTCTTTGGCAATCTGACGAACGCGTAGCTCTTGCATTTCTCCCAGTTGCGGACGATATCTTGCAGCTTCTTCATCATCTTCGCGAACTCCTTCCGTCCCTGATCCTCCCCTAGCAGCATAGATCTCGCGACCTGCTTACCGAACTCTGCACAAAGTACATTGTACATGCTGTTGCGTTGAGGCTTCTTGCGGAGCTCGTTGTGGAGGAACAGCTTGTTAAGCCGCTCCACCTCGTCTCTCCGCAGTTCTCTCAACACATCAGACAAGCCGAAAATCTGTGTCTCCAGCGAGGCTTCCTGGTCGTCCTTCAGCCTCAGCTTGCGACTTCCTGCCTTCATCGAGTAGTGGGGCTGCAGTTTCCGCTCGTCCCCCTGTGCGGGCTGCATCACACATTCCACCGATTCCAGCTTCAGTTTTCGGTTCTCCGCTGCGAGGCTCTTCAGAAGTTTGGTCAGCTTGTCTCGCTCGATCTCTGTGGTTGCAATCTAGAAGAGGTGAAACCAGAGGGGGAGAATAATACGTTTATCAGGTACTTAACGGAGTCGGCGTCAAGGATTTTGGGAAAGCGCTGCATGTGGAGCTTTCCGCCAAGGTACCATATCGTCTTAATGATCCATGACAGGCCCATGTTGCGCGAGTCCTCGCCCTTATACAGCAGGTTGTAGTAATAGTCGATCTGGTTCTGCAGAAGCGCCTTTATTTCTGGCTTGATCTGCTCAAGCTGAGAGTCGAGCTTGTGGATAATCTCCATGTTGCAGTCGTACTGTGCCCGCGACGACTCGATTCTTTGGCTAATGTCAGAGATCTGGCTGTCGCGTTTCTCCTTTTCTTTGAGATCATTGATGTACCGCTGATGCATCTCCTGCATTGCCGTCTGCGCATTTGTAATGCTCATGCTGCCGCGGCGAAAGGTGGAGGCGTGGGAGGTCCGCGAGGTGAAGGACGGGTCTTCTCTCGCCATGCTGTACCTTCTTGGCGGCAGCTTTTTCACCGTCATGCTTTCTAGCGACTGGGGGTCAATCCCTGGCGCATACCGATTTCAGCTCTCTTATCTCCCGCACCAGCCGGTCGTTTTCAGCGAAGAGCACCCGCTGCTCGCCCTTATGCTCGTAAAGCTCCTTCTTCAGTCGGAGGCATTGCAGCTCCATCCGCAACTCGTTGTCCAGCTTCGTCTCCCTCCCGCCCTTCATGATAACAGCCTTCGCGCCGCCGGTCGACTCGGGCGGGGGACTGGCACACATCGAGGTAGCTGCTTGGGACCGTGACCGCTGTTGTCCGGGGCCGACGCACTTTAGTCTGGCCTGGAGGGAGTCGCGCATTTTCTCGGTCTCGATCTGTTTGCGCAATCTGAGCTGCTGTGAGATCATGGTCACAATGAAGCTGTCACACTCGTTGCTGAAGAGGTCTGGTCCCAGCGCGGATAGCTGTGTGTTGCTCACCTGTCGAAGTACGCGACGATACTCGGTGTCATTCTGCTTGTGGATATTCTTAGAGTACACCCACCGGTCCAGCAGCTTCACGTTCTCTAATTCGGTCTTCTCCTCAACGTCCTCTTCTATGCGGATCCAGTCGGGGCTGCGCACTTCCTTGCTTGTCACATCGGAAACGTCGACGGTCCTAAAGCGTTTAACATCCGTCGGCCATTACTTCTGCTGCAGAAAGTTACACCCGAAGGAACCGTCGCAGGTAGCGGCGAGGGCAAGGTCAGTTGCTGTCCTCCGGAGGAGGCCATGACTCTTCACATAGTTGATCTGCGGCAGAATCAGATCTTTTAGCTCCCTGGAACGTTTGTTGAGGGTGAAGGCCGAGTGGAATGACTTTTGCAGATTCATCACGATATTTAGCACAATTATAAATGTCGAACATTTGTACGCTATCAAAAGCAATACCGACGTACACATATATTATACTACGTTCATACGGAATAGCCCGTCAGCCAGAATAAATTTGCGCACGTTGTATCTCATTAGGAATTGAATTTGAAATATATGCACTTGACGTATTAAGAGGCCCACGAGTTTTCAACGCATTCCTTGACCCGCTTGATGTACTCCCGTCTGTTCTCCTGATATAGCTTTGCGGCCTCGCCATTTGCCGGCGAGTTCGGGTTGGGGTCGCACAGCAACGACTACAGTCTGATAACGAAGCAATACCTGAATCGACGTGAGAATCGCGGCGATGTCATAGATTGGCGACCACTGGTTCTGCAAGATGTCCAGACAGATTTTTCCGTCGTTATATACGTTCGGGTGGAACACTTTCGTCAGAAACTTCACGCTCGGCGCCTTGTTCGGATAGTCCTCTGAGAACTCGAGGGCGAGCCTGAAAACGCCTACCAGCTAGCCTCTATGCAGAAAGAATACCGCCTTCCCACGGGGTGTCGTCAGGTCTACGCGATTATCAGCAGGGAAGAATGTACCCGAAGATGACGGCCTGCCACTGCATGACGTTGTCCTCGTTGGGGGCCGCGGTCACGCCTAAGTCATACTGTTCAGAACTGTGCGCGCGCTTACCTGACGCCGGCGGGTCGTCCTGCAGTTTCTTGAAGTCGTGGAGCAGTCTCCTTCGTGCGGGAGTCGACATTGTGCGAGTTATCTACTGTTTATTATATGACAATATAGACTACGAATTCTCTAATAGGAATACGTGTGTGCTGTCAGTACCCGGTTCGAGTTTGTTACCTGAAGATAAGAAACTCTACGCGCTTATCGCATCCAAATAAATAAAAACATGGGGACGATATGCTGTCACAACCTACATAGACCGCAAAGAGTCAAGCTAGAAGACTACGACATTCTCCCCCGAAGGTCGCGTCCTGCTCTGCCCTTAGAACGTTTGCTGCGAATCGACCTTCTCTCCGACTCATTCATCGGCGCGAGCTACTCCCAGTCCCGCTTCCCGGGCTTTAAAGGCGTCTGGGAATTCCGCAACAAGCGATTGCTGCTCTTTACCCCAAACGTGGTTCTCGTTATGGGGATTCCAGACCCTGCCACATCCCTTTACGAGTTGCATGCGGTTTATCGTTCCGAGGAGGAGGAGAAGGTGATATTCGCAGGATTTGTCGACGACCACAGCTCGAAGCATGTCGCGATCCTGGCCAGAAGCGCCGCGGGATCGTTGCGGGTGAAAACGTGCAGGATCAGGAAGAACAAGCTGCGGCCGCGGGTCGAGCCTGCGATGCTATTGGTGCGGGAGGAGTCGAATCCGGCGCAGAACGGGTCGTTTGCGAACGAGCAAGGCTTCCGATATGTGTCGAAGGTTGATCCTTTGCGGGCCGGCAACGGGGACTATCCCTGCGTTGTCGAAAAGGCCGAGGAACAGCAGCTGGAGATCAAGGATGTTGTCTACACGAAACTAATTAGGAACACGGAGGACACGAAGTCACAGCTGCTGATCCTCTCGGCCAGCACATTCCTTCGCGTCACGCTGGACCGCGACAAGATAATCCACACGGCCTCGACACACATCGACAAGCCAGCACTCGCAGTTGATTTCCGGGCGGGCCGCTACTTTCTGCTGTGCGAGTCCAACCCCAACCGCAACCTGCTCGTTCTGCTCGACGCTGACTCTCTGCACGACTCCCAGCGACTCGACCTCCGCCTCACCGGCCGTCTCGGTGACTTCTCCTTCCGTTTCGTCCAGTGTCCCTACCTCCATTGGTCCGACCGACCCGCTGACTCCTTGCCGGGCTCGAAGTACATAATACTTGCGGGGACCGTGAAGACCTCCACAACCGAGCGGAAGAGTTGCGTGGTGCGATATAACATCGTGAAGCAGGACTATGCGCGGATCGCGCTCATAGATTCCGAAGCAGAAATCGCCTGTCTCGACTACGGTCCCTACGACAACGGCCCGATCATTGTTGGACTCACAGATGGAACGATGATGGGGTTCGATTTCGGCTCGCTATCGAAGGTACTGGGAATTCGGGCAACCTCGGGGCCGACGGCTGCCATAGCATTCGAGCCGTGCAGAGGGTTCGCGATATGTGGCCAGATCGCAGTGGCAACCGTGAGCGTGACGCGGGATCGCTACCTGTACCGGTATTTCGAGGAGGAACGAGCGGGTCCCGAGGGCCGGGTGCAAGTTCAGCGCAAGTTATAGCTTCAGGTCTGGTGTTATGAAATTTATTCGTTCAGGGGGTGAAAAGAAACGTGTGTGCGCGGAGGGGATGATTGGGCGAGAGATTAGGTCAACAATTATAGAGGAATATTCTTGGCCTTGAGAGCGGTGTCGAGGTCGGTGTTGTGCAGTTTTACAGCACGCATGCTGGCGGCGATCCCGTAAGCGCCCTTCACGTCGATGGTCTTCATCAGACGGGCACTCTTCCTCGAGGCGTCCATGATGAGCTGCTTGATGCGCGAGCTGAGTTTCTCGTCACCGTGCATCTTGCCGTAAAGCTTGCACAGCGCCCACATGGCCACCACGCAATCTCGGTGGTTCATCAGCTCAATCTTGTCCTTTAGTATATTCAGGAAGAGCTTGAGATGCTTCATAGTGGACACCGAGAACTGCTGCGGGCCCAGGAACAGCACCAATGCCTCGATGTAAGTCTTCGCGTTCCGCGTCTTTATTCCCTTCTCCGCATCGAACTTGAAGTTTCGCTTCAGTGTGTTCATAACAAACCTGGCGAGGTCCTCAGTGACGAAGCGAGACTTAGCCAGATGCATCGCCCTGCAGATCATGAACAGGTTGTGCATGGAGAACTCACCTGCGCGCCGCTTGGTCAGCTCTCTCACAATTTCCTCCATCGCCTTCTCCTGCTCCCCGCACGTGTTCATCGTCGCCACATTGCATATGAGGTTCGATAGCACCCCGGTTGAGACCTTGCCCGACCTCGCGACCAGCCGACGCAGCATGTCGTTACAGAGAATGGCGTGCATGCCGGGGTTGATGCGGTAGAAAGCGGTCATGATTATCGAATAGTGCAAGAAGTCCTTCGACTCACACATGTCTATCGTCTTAGCTTTATCGTAGACGGACTCATGAAGAAAGGCGAGGAAGTCGGGGTCTCTGAGATGGCACTCGCTGTAGGACCAGACGAGCATGGACAGGCTCTCAATGGGAAGTCGCAGCTTTGACAGCGAATTTAGGTACCACTTGTGCAGTCCCGCGTATATCGACGGTCTCCTGATCTTCAGCTTTGTCAGGGACCAATCTATGACGGGCTGTCTCGCTTTGGAGGGGGCATACAGAAAACGGCGACCTCGTCCGGCTTGAATGACCACGGGCGCTCCTTAAGATCGGATTGGAGAGTGTCAAGGAGGTTGGTGAATTCCTTCTGTTTCCAGACGATCTTGTGCCAGTATCGGTAGCCGTGCTTGGAGGACACAGTGCTGTTGTACATGGCGTACATCAAGTTCGCGATCAGCTCGAGAATGCTTAGCTTCTCCACAGACTTGAGTAGGCCCTTCTTCGCCGAGTAAAATTCCAGCAGCTTTATCGGACTGTCGCTGCAGGCCAGGATCTGCTGGCTGACGAGCACCTTTTCCGGCCCCTGCCTCCTTCTTCCGTACCTTTCTTGCGGCGGTGACTGTGGCTGCGGAGTAGGTGCAGATGGGATCTGAGGCTGTGTCTGCGGCGGGGACTGGGACTGAAGCGGCTGCTGCGGGGTCGTTCCGGCGATTAGTCTGGAGGCCTGGAGCCGAAGGAGGGAGACGACCGCGGGACGGAATAGTTTAAGCAGTGACAGCATTTTGTTTATTTTTATCTTGAATGCGCGCTAGACGACGTTTTATCCTGACCGCAGAAGGCTCGCTCGCGATATGCCGCCCCTGCTGTCATAGTGGTCGACATTACATGGCCAGCATAAAGTCGCGTATTATTATTCTCTAAATGGAAGGACAGGCACAGCCACCAAGACGCAGAAGACGAAACCATAAAGGCGCTTTCGTGAAGTACGTCAAGAAGGGCTCGCAGAAGCCGGGCGAGACTGCCCAGGCCGCGGAGCATACCCACGCCCCCAAGGTCATCCTCGCCGCCCCCGTCAAGTCCGATGAGGCAGGCTTCACTGGCGAGCCCAAGACCTGGTTCAACGAGGAAGAGTATAATCGCCAGTTCATCAACACCATGGAGCACAAGGAGGGCATGGACTCGTACTTTGGGTCCTACTCGCACTTCGGCATCCACGAGGAGATGCTCAAGGACGATGTGCGCACCCGCACCTACATGCTGGCGTGCATGAACAACCCGGAACAGTTCGCCGGCAAGGTGGTGCTCGATGTGGGCTGCGGCACCGGCATCCTCAGCATCTTCGCTGCCCGCGCGGGCGCCAAGCACGTCTACGGCGTGGACAATGCAGAGATTGCGGACTTTGTAAGCCTCGTCGTGTGGTCATGGTGATATAATAGGCCAAAGCGATCGTTAAGTCCAATGGGCTCGAGGATAAGGTCACCATCATCAAGGGCAAGATGGAGGAGATTAAGCTGCCTGTGGACAAGGTGGACATCATCATCTCTGAGTGGATGGGCTACTTCCTGCTCTTCGAGTCGATGCTGGACGCAGTGCTGCTGGCTCGCGACAAGTACCTGCGGCCCGACGGCCTGATGCTTCCGGACCGTGTGACCCTCAACATGGCCGCCATCGAGGATGGACAATATCGGCAGGAGAAGTTCGGGTTCTGGGAGGACGTGTACGGAGTGAAGATGAGCTGCATAAAGAAGATCGCAATAAGCGAGCCGCTGGTGGACGGCGTGGCGAGAAAGCACATTGTCAGCAGCACTCAGACCTTCCTCGATCTCGACCTTTACAAGACCAAGGTTTCCGACCTCAGCTTCGCCCACAAGTACGAACTGGTCATGACCCGCTCCGACACCATCCACGGCATCGTCTGCTGGTTCGACGCCGACTTCTCTAAGATGAAGAACCCGATCAGACTGAGCACCAGTCCTTTCAGCAAGGGAACCCATTGGAGACAGACCATCTTTTACCTGCAAGATCCCATCAGAGCCAAGGAAGGGATGAAGCTGGTTGGGTCTATTGCCGTGAAGCGCTCGGTGGTCAATTTCCGCGACCAGGACATCAAGATGTCATTCCATTACGCCGACGAGGTCTCCAAGATCGACTACAAGCAGATGTACAAGCTGAGATAATAAGGACCACAGTATTCGATAAACAGCTATCCTCCGCTACATGAATTGCGAATGTGTGATTTCGTTGCATGATACTATATTTATCTAGCGCATATATTAATAATGACAGGGAATAGGAGCGAACGAAGTAGGGTCACTCACTAAGACTCCGCTATTTATATGATCACGTCGGTCTTTGCCGGCGGAGCCTGCGTCGGGCTCTGCTTCTGCTCCGGCTTCGGTCCGATTAGGATGTCTGATGCGTCCACTCCCAATACTTCGCTGGGCGCTGGAACGGTCGTTGGGGACGGGGTCGGGGCCGTGGCCGTGGCTGGCTCAGACTTCGGCTCTTCCTTGGGCAGCGGCTCGGACTTCTTCTCCTCCGGAAATTTGCTCTCCTCCTTGGCAGGAGGCTGCTTCTTCTCCTCGGTCTTCTCGAGCCCTTTCTTCTTCGTCTTCCTCACGGGAATCGAGTGGAGATGGCCGGAGCCGAGTTCACCGCCCAAGGAGCCCGCCCCGCCCCAGGCGCTGTTCGGCACCAGCACCGTCTTTCTTGCGGTCTCGTCCTCAGCATTGTATACGAAAAGCTCGACCTGTTTCTGGTCGTTCTCTTTTATGAAAGAGACGAAGTCCTCCAGATCCTCGAAGGTGCGATCCTTGGTGCCGATGATGTAGTCGGAGCCAGACCTGAGTCCCGCGCGGTGGAGCGGGCTGTCGACGTAGATGGAGAGGACGCGGATCACCTTTGAGTGCGCAGAGACACAGTCCTCGGGACGGTAGTCGAGGCCGAGGTCGGCGCTATCCCGCCACCAGGATAGCGGCAGCTTGGCCGACCACGAGATCTGCGAGGCCATGTTGAAGAACCCCAGCTGCAACGTCGCGTGCGGGTCCTGTCCCAGCAGCTCCTTCGCCCGCGTCAATGTTGCGAAGAGTTCGGGCAGCGGCGGGTAGACCAGGAAGTCTAGCATGGGCTCGATGGGCAGCTGGACAATCTGCGACTTGGGAGAGACTGCGACTATCCGGTAGGCCGCGTACGACTTTTCGGCTGATGCTCCCATTGTTTTCGCTATATATGTTTTAATTTCACACTCGCCTGCATATAGAATTCAGAAACAAGCACTGGAGTGTGAGCGGATATTTTTATTGTTGTCGCCCCCTCTGCAATTCTGGCACGGACGCGTACTGAAGCTCGTTTGGAGTGGGAACCAGAATCACACCACAGATTTACAGTATAGATAAACCGCGCATGGGAATTTTCGGGTGAATGACTGGTTCCGACACCGGCAGACTAATAATTATATACGAACTTGTATTCCTCAGGCACGTGGCGCCTTCACAAATAAATATGCTTGTATTATTGGCTACCATTACATCGCTTATATATACTCTTGAGTCATGAGCGAACAGGAAAGACCGCAGACATACAAGGCGTCGTGGATATGCCGCCTCTTCTTCTGGTACCTGAACGACTCGATGAAGCTGTCGAACAAGCTCTGCGGCGAGGGCAAGTGCCTCACACGTACTCGCACAACATGCTAACCATTTTTGTTAGGCAAGGACGTGATAAAGATGGATGCCGCAGACGACCCCGACCTGGTCCGAACCACTTTTCGCGAGACCCTCGAGCGCACCGATTCCCTCGTCCGCGCCCTCCTCAAGGTCTGGGGCTGGAGCTTCTGGGTGTGCATATTCCAGCAGACCGTGGCCAACGTCCTTCAGGTTTGCGACCGTAGCTCATCTTGTGTTATTATAGTACGCCGGACCGTACACCGTCACCATGCTTCTCGACTTTTACTCTGATAAGTCACGCGACCCTTCCTACGGCTACATCCTCACCTCAGTGCTATTTGTCATACTATTCATTCGGTCCTTCTTCAACAATCACGGCCAGGACGACATCTACTATGACGTGACCCTGAATTACTCGTCACTCTACGGTGCGATCTACACCAAGGTTCTGAGCATCGGAGAATCGGTCAAGGGCTCGATAGGCGCAGGACGTATACTCAACTTCCTGTCCACAGACACCACGTTCATCGCCGAAGTGCTCTCCATGTTCCACAACATATGGCTGGCTCCGCTGCACCTGGTGATCTCACTGATCTTGCTGTACCTGCAGGTCGAGTGGTGCGCTTTCATTGGCGTGGGCATGATCCTGCTCTTCGCCTCGCTGCAAGTCTTCGTCATGGGCTCCTTCGTCTACAACAAGATCGCCAACCAGGTCGAGACCGACCGTCGCACCAAGCTGCTGCAAGAGTTCCTCGAGGGCATCCGCATCATTAAGTATTACGCGTGGGAAAGGTTCGCGAACAAGAAGGTCGGAGAGGTACGGGACCGGGAGCTGTACCAGATGGAGTACGGGCTAATTCTGCGAACCATCCACGAGTTCATCATGAATGCCATCCCTATCGCCACCATGCTCGTCGTCTTCGTTATTTACAGCACCGCCATCGGCACGCTCACCGTGTCCAAGGTTTTCACTGTTATCAGCATCTTCTCGGTTCTAAGGCCGCCAATGTACACGTTCATCACCTCTCTCATTACGGTGGCCCAGGCTAAGGCCAGCGTCGACAGAGTGACCATGTTTTTCAAAATCGTGGACGAGTTCAAGGTAATCCCGGCATACTGATCGTGTGATAGAAATACGTGGAGACGCCAGAGGAGTTCCCCAAGGGAAGGATCGAGGTGGTGGACGGACAGTTCGTGTGGGAGACCACGGAGTCGAAGCGGGTCACTGAGAAATTCAACCAGATGATCGACTCCACTCCTGCCGGAAAACGTCGTCTCGCCGCCGTCGCCAAGGCTAAGGCCATGCAGGAGCGCGGCAACGTGAAGCAGGAGAGGGAAAAGGAGGAGATGTCGAGTCCAACATCCTCGCCCACGCCGCTGACCAGAGGCCGGACCGACAAGTACAGGGTCTCGAGCGAGGACCTCCGCGGCCTCAACACTCTCGCCAACCTGAACACCATGGAGGACGAGAAGAAGGCGGTCACGCTTTCCGGCATTAATCTAAAGGTACGATGAACTGCCATACAAACCGGTAGATCAACCCGGGCGAAATCTACGCAGTGGTTGGCTCAGTGGGAGCGGGCAAGTCGAGTCTTGTGCATGCAATAATTGGCGAGATGTTCAAACTCTCCGGCAGCGTCAAGCTCAAGGGCACTATTGCATACGTTCCTCAGAGTGTAATCTCCCTTTCTATTCGGTAGGCGTGGATCGTGAACTCGACGCTCCGCGGCAACATCATCATGGACAAGCCCTACGACCGTGCCAAGTATAAGAGGGTGGCAAAACTGTGCGAGCTGCGCGAGGACTTCAAGACCTTCCCCGGAAAAGATCTCATCGAAATCGGCTCTAAGGGAATCAACCTGTCCGGGGGACAGAAGCAGCGAATCGCCATTGCTCGGGCGCTATATGCTGATGCCGACATCTACGTTATCGACGACTGTCTTTCTGCTCTCGACGCGCACGTTGGGAAGTCGATTTTCGTCAATGTGATCATGGGTGCGCTGGCCAGCAAGACCCGGGTGTTGGCCACACATGCCACTCACTTCCTCAAGGACATAGAGCACAGTAAGTGCGCAGTGAATCAGTCTGATAGTATTGGTGCTGAAACAGGGGATGATAGTGGCCAGCGGGAACTATAAAGAGCTGGTGAGCAACTCGGACGACTTCAAGGAGCTGACACAGGTTTCGACCGTGGCCCGCAAGCAGGTCGAAGAACGCAAGGTCGCCATCCGCAAGATGACAGACAAGGGGGAAATCAGTGTCAGCGATGCGGACAGCGTAAACGACGCCAAGAAAGGTCCCGGCGGGGAGAAGCTGGTGGCCATCGAGACTCAGGAGGTCGGAGGCACCAAGCTGTCTAACTACATGCTGCTGGTCACATACTCTGGCGTAGGGCTGGGCCTTGCTGTTCTCTTGTTGTACACTGTGGTCCAGGTCACCATGATCCTGTGCGACTGGTGGGTTGGCATCTGGGGCAGCAACAAATACGACCGCGACAACACTTATTACATATGGGTCTACGCGGTGATATCGGCAGTGCAGGTCATTGGCACGCTGATAAGAGGGTTCGCGTACATGAAGCTGATCCTGGCGCTGGCCCGGGGCACACAGATGCAGCTGGTCTGGGCCATTCTCCGCGCCCCGCTCCGTTGGTTCGACCAGACGCCGATGGGCAGGATAATAAACCGCGCGTGCAGGGACCAGTCGACCATAGACACGGACATAGTGTGGCAGCTCCAAGGGTCGATTCGGTTCCTGTTCCAGATCCTGGGCTCGCTCATCCTCATCGGCACCGTCACCCAATACTTTTTCATCGAAGCCTTCATCCTCCTCGTCCTCTACGTCTACTACTACCACTTTGCGATCCAGGCGAGCAGGGACTGCAGACGAATGGAGTCCGTGTCCAAGTCGCCCATCTTCGCCCAGTTCGGCGAGACCCTCGACGGGCTCACAAGCGTGAGAGCCTATGGCTACAGCGAGATGCTGGACAAGCGCATGCTTGGCTGCATTGCCACCTCCAACGACGCGTACTTTATGACATCGAGATGCACCCGGTGGCTCAACCTGCGCGTGGACATCCTGGCGGCACTGGCGGTTGCGGGAGCCTACTACTTTGCGGTCATCGCTCGGGATCATATGAACATCGACCGCGCCCTCATCGGTCTCTCGCTCTCCCAAGCACTTTCTATCGTTAACTTCATCGGACTGATGCTGATGATGCTCGGCCTGCTCGACACCAAGATGAACTCCGTGGAGCGAATCGTCGAATATATCGAGAAGACGCCTACCGAAAAAGACTTCGACAAGCCCCTACCCGAAAGTCCACAGTGGCCGATCGAGGGCGGGGTCAAGTTTAACAGAGTGTTCTTCAGATATCGCGATGAGCTGCCGAACGTAATCCACGGAATTTCGCTGGATATCCGGCCGCACGAGAAGGTGGGCATCGCGGGCAGGACCGGCTCCGGCAAGTCTACCATCACCTTGGGCATGTTGAGGATCATTGAGCCATACAACATGCAGGGAGAGGCGACGGAGGGCAGAATCACGATAGATGGGCAGGATATCGAGAAGCTGGGACTGCATGTTCTTAGGCAAAAGGTGGCAATCATCCCGCAGGACGCCGTGTTGTTTAGTGGCACAGTGGGCAGCAACCTTGATCCGTACCGCGACCGCACGCCTGAGCACGACCGCGACATGATCAACGTTCTCGCAAAGGTGCAGCTGCTCTCTGCAATCTACAGGAAGATCAAAGCCCCCGCCAAGTCCCGGCCTATTCCGGCTGGCGAGAGTCCCGTGGCGGGCGACAAGGCCGCGATGTTCGAATGTGACGTGGAACCGTATTCAGCGAACGCTAAGTCCTCTCATGTAGATCGATGCTGACACCGAAGCAGCGGGAAGACATCATTGGCTACGAGGTGCAGGAACGGGGCGGCAACTTCAGCGCGGGGGAACGCCAGCTGCTGTGCATCGCCAGGGCCATTCTTCGTCAGCCCAAGATCCTGCTAATGGACGAGGCGACGGCCAGCATCGACGAGAACACTGACCGTCTGATCCAGCTCATGATTCGCACCGAGTTCAAGAACGTATCCCTACGAATGATGAAGGAATAGGCAACCGTGCTCACGATCGCGCACAGGGTCAATACCATCATCGACAGCGACAGGGTAGCGGTGCTGCAGGAAGGTGTGCTGGTGGAGTTCGACACTCCGCTGAAGTTGCTGAGGATTCCGGACGGGAAGTTCGCGGACATGGTCAAGCGGCAGGGCGAAACATTCTACAACGAGATGGTGAGGATAGCCATGGCGCACGACGAGGCTGCGAGCGGTGTTATGGAAGGACACAGCAACGGCAACGATAAGCCGGGAGATAATTTGCAGTAATGGAGAAACGTGCACATATTTCGTGCTCATACGCGGGTTTTGTAGCAGGCGACCCATTGGGGTTTTGGGGTGTTGGGGTT